>QMCD01003315.1_pt1 | contig 21013 bp, 26 predicted proteins | sample 1821841 | NCBI WGS metagenome assembly QMCD01 (sample SAMN01991225, study PRJNA193472) | Termite gut metagenome, whole genome shotgun sequencing project. | isolation source: worker | host: Macrotermes natalensis
GGGCATCAATTAGTAACGGGAAAAAGAAAGCGGATAGAACGCTACGATATCGTATGCGGTCTCTTTGCCCATGAGCTGGGGCATGTGCTCTATACTGACTTCCTGGCGATGCAGAGCTATGCCTTGTCCCTTCAGTCAGGCAGATGGTTCCCGCTGGAACCTCTCCTGAAGAATCACGATGAGCGAGTGAACGCTGCCGAAATATTGGAATACATCAAGTCAGATCCCAAGCGTATGGTGGCATTTTTGCAGCTTGCGCACAACATCAACAACATCCTTGAGGACGGCTTCATTGAAAGCAGGATACTGAACCGATACCCCGGCGTCCTTGGATACAGCTTGGAAGCGGCCCGCTTGTACCAGTATGAGCTGCAACCCACATTGACACAGCTTATTGAGAACGAACCTGAAAACGGGCATATCTGGATGAGTATCATGCAACTGATCCTCAGTTACGTCAAATACGGCGAACTGAAATACGGCGAGGAGCCGCTGACTGACGAGCGCATACAGGTAGTTTTCGCGCTGTTGGACGAGCTTGACCGCGCCTTGATGGAATCCTCCGCTAAGGAACGGTGGAGTGTCACAAATACCATTTTGGTGCGTTGCTGGCCATACATAAAAGATTTTCTTGAACTCTGCGAAAAACTGGCGGAAGAGGCCGAGGCCACCAGCGATGGCAGTGGGATCGGAGGTATCCTTGGCGCACTTCTTTCAGCGTTAAAAGGATCGTCAGGAGAGGCAAAGGGCGATTCCAGCCCGATTGAAGAGCCCCTCAGCGGCTCTCCTTCTCCTACGTCAGCACCAGCTAAGCGTGCCGCGACCGCGGTAAAGGCAGCTGCAAGCCTTGAAGTGTCGGATGACAGCGCGGACGGAGAGGAAAATCCCGAGGAAGCCGGTTCTGTTCCCATCGAAAATTCCGATTCCAAAGACGATGCTGGCGATGACGGAGCAAGCTCTGCCTCCACCGAAGGCTCCGATTCTAAAGACGATGCTGGCGATAACGGAGCAAGCTCTGCATCCGCCGAAGACTCCGATTCTAAAGACGATACTGGTGATGACGGAACAAGCGATGACAAGGGCGCAGAATCCGAAGAAAGCACTCCGGCCATAACCGCTCCCACTGTGGATGCTGATACCGTCGAGAATGGCGCATCCGGCGATGCCGCGGATACACCCGACACCGAGAACGATGAAGACAGCATCGGAGACGCGGCGGAAGGATCGTCAAGCAAAGCTGTGTCTGCCGATGAAGGCGGACGTATCCCACTATCTCAGACGGATGATCTATCATCTCCCAGTGGGGGTGAAACCGACTTTGATGACGGTTATGCAGGCAGTGGGTATGCACATTCTGCCGATGATATCGAACGGCTTCTGGAGAACATGGCGGAGAAAGCTGTTGCAAAGGAGCTTGAGACACAGCGCACATCGGAACTCAACGATCTGGCGAATTCCATATCCTATGGAAACATCCATACTGGCGTTCATAAGGTCGTACATCGACTCGCGGAAGTAGACGATGACATGAAAGAGCAGTATCACACGATTGCCGCACCTCTTCTGCATATCTCCAAGCAGCTGCAGCGTTCAGTATCTCAGCAAATCAAGGATAAACGCAAGGGCGGAAAACAGACCGGGCTCCTCATGGGCCGCCGGTTGGATGCCCACGCGTTATCGAGAAATGATGGGAGGGTATTCTACAAAAACGCTCTCCCAAACGAAGCCCCTGAGCTGTGCGTTGGTCTTCTTTTGGATGAGTCAGGCAGCATGTGCTGTGCCGAAAGGGCTACCTATGCCCGGGCTACGGCAATCATATTGTATGATTTTTGCCGCGGGCTTGGCATTCCGGTCATGGTCTACGGGCATACCACTACGTACCCACGCTCTAATCAGCATCTTGATCTCTATTCCTACGCAGAGTTCGATGAAATCGACGGGAACGACAGGTATCGCCTGATGGATATTACCGCGCGCAGTGACAACCGCGATGGCGCGGCGCTTCGCTTTGTAGCCGAGCGACTCGTCAAGAGACCGGAAGATGTGAAAATTCTTGCGGTAGTCTCTGACGGGCAACCGGCGGCAAGCGGTTATTACGGTACGGCCGCTGAAGAGGATATGCGCGGCGTTAAGCGAGAGTATGCCAAAAAGGGGATTCTGTTTGTCGCCGCTGCCATTGGAAATGATAAGGAAAATATCGAGCGAATCTACGGCGACAGCTTTCTCGACATAACTGATCTGAACAAGCTGCCAACCGCGTTGACAAACGTGGTTAAGCGGCATATCCGGGTTTAGGAGGGTTATATAGATGACAAGTGCTTACGGAGTCCCAGTGGAACAGTTTGTTCCATATGAAAAGTTGTCTGAGCACTATAACAAAGAGCACTACGAGCTCATTAGAAGTGGTCAATATCTATGTGGTGCTCACGATACGCCACGAACGGCTGAATGGTGTGAAAAAAACTGCGAGCGTTATTACGGATGCGATACAGTTGCTTCTGCAGACGACGACTTTTGCGTAATAACAGGCGAAAAGAGCTTTGAGGAAGTCATGCGGCGATATGCAATCTAACCTTAAAGGCCAACATTACGCTTGATGAAACACCGTCTGCTAGGCGAAGCATCTTGCCCCCAAAAGCCAATAAGGTAAAAATGGTCCATCGAAACAGGAGGCAATCAGGATAATAACAAGAGCGTCATTCGTTATATTTACGGATGGCGCTCCTATTTTCAGGAAAGAGAGGCGCTATCAAATGTCCGACGGACAGAATAAGCCATTGACCAGTATCGTCTCATACCCAGAGCGCGGTGCCGGCGGGAACAACAAATACCGGGGCAACTGCTCTCCCGAACTGATAAAAGACCTCATCAGGCATTTTAAGGTACGGGAAATCTGCGATTATATGTGCGGGAGCGGTACCACACGGGACGCCGCCGACGCCATGAACATCGCCAGCAGGGTCTATGACCTGCACAGCGGGTTTGACTTGCTCAACCATGACATTCCGGAACGCCCCGGATACATCTTCTGGCATCCGCCTTATCACGACATAATCACATATTCAGATTCTATGTACAGTGCGGCTGAAGTGGAGATGCGGTACGGGTATGATCCGCGGAAATCCGATCTTTCCCGTGTTCCGGACTGGGATACCTTTGTCAAAGTCATGAACTACTGCCTTATGAAGCAGTTTTGCGCCCTTGAAAAAGGCGGGCGCATGGCGGTATTGGTCGGGGATATCAAAAAACGCGGTAAGCTGTACAGCATGATTTGCGAAATCATAAAGCCGGGTACGATAGAAAACATCATCATCAAGGCGCAGCACAATTGTGTCTCCGACAGTACCCGGTACAGCGGAACCCGCAATTCTCGCTGCAAGACCTCGCGGAACCTCTGCAAAGCGCGCCGCTGATCTATTCCGCCCTGTTGACGTCCCGGCGGGAATCGGATATCCGGGATATGCCTGGCGCCACATGGCGCGATATTATTGCCGACGCTATGGAGGACTTCAAGGGCGCTGCCGAACTAGGGCATATTTATGCGAAGGTTGAGGGATATAAGCGGGCGAAAGAACAGCAGCACTGGAAGGAGAAGGTGCGGCAGACACTGCAATACCATCCGAATTTGTTTTACAGCCCGTCCCGAGGCATCTGGACCTTGGCCAAATATGCGGCGTAGGGGGGTGAGGTTGTGAAAAGAGCGCAGTTAAACATCTTTGATGAAATCATCGTCGATAATTTTGCCGGAGGAGGTGGCGCGAGTACGGGTATAGAGCTCGCAACCGGCCGGATTGTCGAAATCGCCGTGAACCATGACCCGGCAGCCGTCCTGATGCACCAGAAGAACCATCCTCATACCCGGCATTACTGTGAGAGCGTATGGGATGTGGATCCGCAGGTTGTCTGCGGCGGCCGCTCCGTTGGCCTTGCCTGGTTCAGCCCCGATTGCCGACATTTTAGCCGCGCGAAAGGCGCGAAGCCAGTCGACAAAAACATAAGGGGCTTGGCGTGGATTGTACTGCGCTGGGCAGGAACCGTCCGCCCGCGCGTCATTGTGTTGGAGAATGTCGAGGAATTCCAAACATGGGGACCCGTGAAGCGTGGACGGCCAGTTAAAAGCAAAGCCGGTCAGACATTCCACAGATTTGTCCAACAGTTGCGGGATTGCGGCTACAGCGTGGAATGGAACGAGCTTGTGGCGGCAGATTACGGCGCGCCAACATCCCGGAAGCGATTTTTCCTCGTAGCGAGATGTGATGGTAAAGTTATCATTTGGCCTAAGCCGACACATGCTCCCGCCGACAGCCCTGACGTTCTTGCCGGCCGCAAAAAGCCGTGGCGTGCGGCGGCCGAGATTATTGACTGGTCTCTGCCCTGCCCTTCGATTTTTGCCACAAAGGCGGAAATCAAAGCGCGATATGGGAAGTCTGCCGTCCGGCCGCTCGCAGAAAACACGATGAGAAGAGCGATTCGTGGAGTAGACAAATTTGTGATAAACAGTGCCAAGCCGTTCATTATCCAGTGCAACCATGCTGGGGATTTCAGAGGACAGAGCATAGGGGAGCCGTTACAGACTATAACAGGTAAGCACGGTTACGGAGTTGTCAATGCCGCGCTCGCGATGTGCAACAACGAAAACGCGGCTGGAAGCGCACCTGATGATCCGCTTGGAACAATCACTACCGGCGGGCATTATACAGCCATTGAGGCGGAGCTCACGGCAGCCAGCATCTTGCAGTATCATTCTGAGCAGCAAGCCGGTCATGTTCGTGGGCAGGAGATCCAAAAGCCTATCATGACTGTGGATACCGCCGGTCGCTACGGTCTGGTCAGCGCAAGCTTAGTTAAGTATTACGGGGCGGACCAACACGGACAGGACATTAACCTTCCCACGCATACATCCACTGCAAAAGATCGCCTCGGGTTGGCGGAAGTTAAGCTGTCGGAGTATCAGGAAGCGGGTTCGGACGTCGGAGCTTTCTCTCCCGGAGATGCCGCCGCCTTCGTCTCCAAGTATTACGACGGCGGTTATAAGGGGGCAGGCAGTAGCGTTGAGGAGCCGCTTCACACAACTACGGCTATTGATCACAACGCTCTTGCGCTAGTCAACCTGATAAAACTCAAAGGCGACAATCTCGGTTCAGAGGCTGGCATGCCCACGCAAACCATTACTGCCGGAGGAATGCACCATGGAATCATAATGACCTCAGTGGTATGCGCAGCGCCGGGAATACCTCTGGGTAACTGGCCGAAGATAAGAGAACTGCTAAACCGACACTGCGGGTATTCATTTGCGGAAGATGAGGTTCTGTTGCTTAGCGTCAAAGGCATCTGGTATTTCATTACCGATATCGGCCTCAGGATGCTGACCCCACGCGAACTCTACTGTGCCAATGGCTTCCCCTCAGATTATGTTATTGACATTGATTGCCGCGGGAAGCCGTATAGCAAAGAAAAACAGGTTGCGAGGTGCGGGAATGCGGTCCCGCCGCCTTTTGCGGCGGCCATTGTGCGGGCGAATCTACCGGAATGGTGCGACATTGAGCTTCATACCATGCGCGACTTCCGTGAAACGGTTTCAGCGTAAAAGGAGGATAAGTTACAATGGAAAATGCTATAGAAATCTATATATACGATTTAACACCTGAGAAGCAGGCGGAAATCATAGAAACTTTTGGAGACAACTGCAACTACGACGTTTTTCCCATAACTACCATACCCATTCCTGAAGACGCCGATGATGCCTAACTGCGAAAATCATTCTGGAAAACGGCTGCGGAGACGCGGCCGTTTTCCGTTTCGCGATATAATTCTTTGCACTGGCATTGACGCGAAGCTCCTAAAATGATATAATAAATGTGCAAAGTATCAGAGCCGTTTGAAACAAGCGCGCACAGTTAATCAGCGTTACCAAGTGCCATTTGCGGGTCTTCCGCAGATGGCGCTTTTTTTGTTTCCGGCCCTGTACTTTGGGCAGAATGGCACTCCGACAACGGGGTGCTGTTTTTATATTATTACGGCACAGCCGTCACAATCGAAAGGAGAATCGCACATGTCAAACTCTTGCCAGGATGCCCATACTGTCTCATTCAGCCTTTTCCCTGACATGATAGCTTACCACGAAAAGCTGGCAACCGACAGCCGTTGGGAACGCACGGAGGTCAACAGCCTTCGCGTGGAGCCGCTTGATGAGAACTCACCGCTCTTCAGCAACCTGTCCGCTTTTGACGGATGTGTCACCGAGGACGCCGTAAAGGATACGGCAAAAAACCTTGGGCTCGCCATTGTAATGGGAAAATCACGGTTCCCGGTGCGGGATACAGCTTACAAAAGCCTGTTGGACCGCGCCAAGATTGGCGGTTCTGCCCTTCCAAAGCTCCATCGCAAATCTCTTGCGCGCATGCTCAACGATTGCCTTGCCACGCAGAAGACTGCCCATGCGTTGCTGCTCATCCGTGACCAAAAGGTTTCCGCAGTCCACTCTGGCGACGAGAAAGATTATTCCGTCCTGCCGGTCAACAAGCTGATGAGCGGTCTTACATCAAAGCTGGATCAAAGGTTCCCCGGTAATGTCTTCGACTTCGGTTACAGTGATCATGCGCTCGTCAGTGCCGCATGGTCGCTGCCGGAACAGAGGGAAGAATTATTGGGCAGTTACCATAAAACCCTTGTTGCGCAAGGGAAATCCTCCCTTGCCGCAAAGCTGACGCCAGGTATTCGTTTTTCCACATCCGACACCGGCATCGCTTCCGCAAAAGTCTGCGCGTTACTGCTGGGTTTGCGGCACCCCATCCCTATCGGAGGAGTCGTGGCTACCGAGCATCGAGGGCAGACAAAGGTAGAGGATTTTCAGGAAAAGCTGGATTTTCTATTTGCCCGCTTCGTTGACGCTGTGGCAGCACTGGAGAAGCTGACAAAAGTATACCTGACTTATCCTGTAAACGCTATGACAGCGGTATGCAAAAAGCTCTCCATGCCGAAGAAGGCCGCGCTGGAGGCGGTCGCTATGTTTGAAATTTCTTATGGCGGTGGAACCGCGACAGCGCACGATATCTTCATGGCAATGCAGGAAATCATGTTTATGCTTAAGTCAGACGGGACGCCGGAAAGCAAGATGCTGATGCTGGAGGAATCCATGGCACGGGCTCTTACCATTAACTGGTCCAGTTATGATTATGCAAAGGCGGTGGGGTGGTAATGCCTGCTCCGATTTTGCTGTGCGATACCAAAGGCATGAGCAACGAGCGTTGGCTTGAGTGCCGCGAGCATGGACCGGACGGCGATATCGAGTACACCATCGGCGGCAGCGACGTATCCGTTGTTTTTGGCGAAAAGTCCCTGGCGTACACCTCTTGAACTGTACCAGATCAAAAAGGGGCTTCTGAAAAAAGACAATAACCAAAATGCCTACCAGAAAGAGATGGGACACCTTATGGAACCCATTGTTGCGTACTGGTACGGCAAGCTGTCAGGCAACGAAGTTTTGGAAGACACTGGGTTGTATCAGCATCCCCACTACCCATATGCGCTGGCGAACGTAGATTATGGCGTCCGTGAGCCAAGCGGCCGTGTTGGCGGTTTGGAGTGTAAGACAACCAGCTGGCATAAGGCCGGGGACTGGGCAGATGACGCAATCCCTCATTACTATGAACTGCAGGGGCGGTTCTATATGGCGGTCAAGCAATGGGATTTTGTTGATTTCGCCTGCATGTGGGGGACAAATCCCGAAGCAGATATGGCTATACGCCGCATCCACCGCGACCTCGCCATAGAGACGATGATATTTGAAAGACTGGATGAATTCATTGGGCAATTGAGGGCGTCAAAACCGCCGACTATGGCGGGCGTCAACCCGGAACTTGCCATGAAGGCCTTGGCCGAGATATACGGGGCCAGCATGTCAACATTGCCCACGATAGAGTTAGGCAGGAAATATGAAAGAGCCTTGCGGCGCATCGCTGAACTCCAGTCGGCTAAGACCGAATCTGAGCGCCGTTCAAGAGAACTTGAAAAGGAGGTTACCGCCCTGTCTGTGAAAATCGCTGAAATTATGGGCGCGCATGAGCATGGTATATTGAAGACAGCAGTTGACAAGCTTGTTGTTGAATATATCACGAAGTCCTCGCGCCGCGTGGACAGCGATTTACTCAAGAAAGAGCATCCCGAAGTTTACGAAGCGGTTTTGAAAACAAGCAGCAGCCGCAAAGTAAAGGTCGCGGTGTATGTCGCGTGAATATGAGGTTTCGCAGGGAGGGCTTTCTGCCCTCTCTGCCATTTTTCAGGAGAGGAAGATGGTTTTGTATACGTTGGACCGGCTCAGGTTACTCAACACTGCCTTTGAGGATAAACGCAAGCTTGAACAGGGTGATGTGGATAGAGTAAATCGTTATGTCAAGCTCATAGAGTCTACACGGGAGGACAATCCCTGTCTTGGTGATATTGTCGAATACACCGATGAGTACGGGAAATACAGCCACAATGCACATATCCGTGATTTCTATTCCGAAACGGGGCGGTTTGCGATTTACGCTGTTCCCCATATTCCTTTCGTTTTTCAAGAAGATAACTGGCATGGTGTGCATTTCTGGGCCGGCGGAGGTCCGGAGGCATTTGTGGAAGCCGCAACGCTTACTTATATCGGTAAGCGGGAGAAGTTATTCGAGTTGTTTGATCACGACCCCGCGCATGGTTCCGGAGGTATCTACTTCAAGGCGGAGGTTAATGTCTGGGAGTACATTGCCCCGGAGCAGAAGCACCCCGGCTACTCCACGAAGAACTGGGAGCAACAGTATATCAGCTACAGAGAGAATCCAGTCGATGGCTGTGTGTATCGTTATTACGGACAAAATATCGCGTTCAAAGACAACACGGAATATTTACTGTGGAAAAAGACGTATAAGGGTGTGGAATTCAAAGGAGCCGATTCCAATCATTTCGTTGTGTTTCATTACCGGGAACAGGATGTCCTTGTTTCCCGCGAAGACTGGGACGCGCTGGATCTGCCGCTGGATACGCGCTTTATCAACGGGCCCTCATTATCACATGTCAAAGTCGCTTATGATGATGCGGCGCATGTCGTCACGGTGTATAGGTTCACAAATTCCGGGTATTTGGATCCACGCCGGTTTGGACCTTATGAAAAGGCGAAAGGCACCGCGCTTTTTGCCCCCAGCGAAGTTGAAACCAAAGATTACTCATGGGTGGCAAGGCTCGGCAGGAAGGGATGAAAAGCGATGATTTGCAGCTTTCAAAAATTGATTTATCCAAATACCGAGGAGAAAGCGGCGGCAGGGAGCTATACGGTTGCTCTTTACAGTATCCACGGCTGGCTTCCTGATGCGCATGGAAACCGTGTACGGGAAGCCAAAGTGGTGGGGTACTACCTTCCAATGGTCAAAGATTTGCGCTTTGATCTTACAGGGCATTGGTCAAAGGGAAAATACGGGATGCAATTCGAGATGGAGGGATTTCAGGAAATCATCCAACCCGGCCGCGCTGGAATGATCGCCTATCTATCCTCCGGCCTGATAAAAGGCATCGACAAAAAAACCGCGGAGACGATATATGACGCTTTCGGAGACCAAACACTTGCAGTATTGGAGTGCCGTCCCGAAGAATTGCTAAAGATTCGCGGAATAGAAACTAAAAAGCTGGCGCGCATCCGCGACTCCTTCTTAGCTTCGCGGGGCGCCCGTGACATTGTGGCTGTGCTGGCTCCCCACGGCGTCTCAGCAGACCGGGCAGTCAAGATATATAAAGCTCATGGCGCAGCGGCTTTTGATATGATCAAGGCAAACCCTTTCTGTCTCTGCGATATGCAGCAAGGTATAGAGTTCCCGAAGGCTGACTCTCTTGCCCGCAGTATGGGGCTCGATCCGCTGTCAGCGGACAGGATCATCCACACGCTGAAGGTCGCAGAGGGGCGAGGACACCTGTGCCTTGAAAACCAGTTGTTAATCAAAAACTGTGTCAAGATCATAGACACTGACGGGTTGACGCAAGAGATGGTCGCTAACTTCGCCTACAAGTTGCTGTGCAAACATGAACTGGTTATCTATCATGGGCACACTTACCGGCTCGCCACAGCGCAAGCCGAGCAATCTGTAGCCGATATGGTAAAACGGCTCATCTTGCAGGGCTGCGCACCGACAAGTAAAAGCTTCGATATGGCTATTGATGAAGAACAGCAGAAGCTGGGTATTGAACTCGCCCCGGAACAGCGGCGCGCGGTCAAAAGCGGACTGGCCTCACGTCTCTGCATCATTTCCGGTGGCCCCGGAACAGGCAAAACGCTGATCCAAAGCGTCCTGCTCAAAATCTACCGTAAACTAAGGCCGGATGGCAAGGTTGTCTGCTGCGCTCCAACAGGCCGGGCCGCCCGCCGGATGGAGCAATGCACCGGGTATCCGTCATCTACTGTCCACAAGGCTCTCGGCTTGTTGCCTGGGGATGAAAACGAGTGCGATGAACCGGAAGATTTGAATGCGGACCTTGTGATAGTTGATGAGGTGTCGATGCTGGATATCTATATAGCCCGGCACTTGCTGAAGGCATTGTCGGCGGATTGCCAATTGATCCTTATCGGCGACGCCGATCAACTCCCATCTGTAGGCCCGGGCGCGGTACTCAGTGAACTCATTGAGAGCGGAAAAATTCCCATTGTCAAACTTGACCACGTTTTCAGGCAGGACAGCGGCAGCCTTATCGCCACCAACGCAAGGCGAATTCGGCACAATGACGCTGAACTGGATGTCGGTGATGATTTTGTATTTTACGAGTCACCTACATTTGAACAGTCCGCAGGCATCATCGAGAGGCTTTATCTGGCAGAGATAAGCCGGGTAGGGGTTGATAACGTGGCCCTGCTTACTCCATTCCGGGAAAAGACAGAAACCGGCGTCTACGCGCTCAATGCCCGGTTGCGCGAAAAAATCAACCCGCCTGCACCCGGCAAATCACAAATATCCTACGGTCAGCGTATGTTCCGCAAGGGCGACAAAGTTATGCAGATTAAAAATACAAGAAATGTCAGCAACGGCGATATCGGGTATCTTACCGAAATCGAAAAAAATGGCACTGAAACTGTAGCCAAGGTTGATTACGGAGATGGCCGTATTGCTGAGTATGAGCCGCAGGATCTTCCTCTGCTGGAACTGGCCTATGCCTGCACCATCCATAAATCACAGGGAGGTGAGTACCGATCTGTTATAGTCAACATCCAGACCGAACACTACGGCATGCTCATGCGCCCGCTGATTTACACTGCAATTACCCGCGCGAAACAGCGAGTCATCATCGTAGGTGAGCGTAAAGCTCTACGCACTGCAATCCACAGCACTGATGACAGAAACAGCGACAGAACGAAACGCAGGGCCATCGGAGAAAAACGTGGCACCATGCTTGCCGCAAGAATTATTGACAGCAATATCGCACCAGCGGCAAACTACTGAGAGGAGAAGCTGAAATGGCCACATTGCTTGAAAGCTATACGTACAGCAAAAATCGCTTTGACGGTAATTTAGTTGCTGATACTGTAGCTCCTGAGGAGGTATGGCGGCAGCAGGAACGGCTGTATAGGCTTGCTGTCCTGGAGACCTGCCAGATGTTCGTCAAAACAGCGCCGGTGAGCTCGGACGCGAAACAACTGTATTGGCACTACCTTATGGTAGACGCCTATTTTCAAAGCCTGACGCAAGAGCGGCGTTATTCCACCAGCAATACCGAGAAGGAGCAAAAGCAGCGCGACACCGCTCACGGCAACCTGCTTAATGTGATACAGGACTATCGCAGGAAGTTTTCGAGCTTTGCGCCGGGAAAGGACTCGGAGTGTTACCGTAAGTTGATTTCCGGTGTTATCCAGACCGTGATCCCGGTTTGGATACAGTTCCGGCAATCTTATTTTGAAGTGAAAAAGGAGGCCATCCAAAATGAGCAACAGTGAAAAACTGGCCGCATTGACCATGATAAGCACGATCAACGCAGTTGAAGGCTTTGATCCGACAACTCTTGCTGTAGAATATACCGATATGAATACCCGGGAAACGCGGTTGCGCCTGCCTGTCATGGCACAGGTCGCATGGTTCCGGCTCAAATACCCGGAAGGTCGCTTCACTATCACCGTCTCTCCTGCAAAAGACTGCTTTGTGGCGTCCGCACGGGTGTATAAGCACTATATGGATCCCCCCGATTGTTTTTTGGCAGAGGCTTCGGCATCGAGAGGGTATATGCCCGATAAGCCAACGGTCAGTCCGCGGGAGTGGGCTCAAACCGCGGCTCTCGGCATCGCGCTCCGCAACGCCGGATTCGGTCTGCAGTTCCATGCGGCCGGGGAGAGCTTTGACGATCCCGCTGTACAGGAACTGGAGCGCCCGGATGCTCCAACGATGGGTGCTGAAGACGCGGGGGCTGATTGTCCCAGTGTATCCGGTACGGCAGCACCGTTACCAAGTGATGATACCTCACACGAGAAGGCTCCCTCATCAGAGAAAACAGAAGAAATCCATTGGAGAGAGCAAAGAAATTGCTTTGCCCTATCACCAAATATAAAGAGAAGACATTGGGCGAGATGATACTCCTTGACCCTAACGCCCTCGTCTGGGTTGCCAATAAGTTTAAGGGCGATTCTTCTTTAAGCGAAGCCGCCAAGCTGATATGCGATCACGCGCTGGCAATGGCATGATACAGAGGCTGCCCCGGACAGCTTTATGCCGTCCGGGGGCTTCAGAAAGGGGATTAGCAGCATGACTCAGGAGCAATACGAGCATTGGAAAGATTTTGCCGCCAGAATGGGCAAAACAGTCTATTGCGCAGCAACGTCGGAGCGCCAAAAGAAGATCCAAGAGGAACTCGCGGATTATTTCTGGTGGCGAGACTATCAAAATGATTGGCCGAGCTATACCGATTGGGACGGGAACGGTGATGAGTGTTGTTTGTGCGATGACGTCGATGACTTCTTTGATAAATACTCCCACTGGAGCAGAAGAGAAGAGAGATATACCGGGCGACTTTATGAGCAGATTACAAGTTGCATTCGTGCGGGCTTTGACGTAGCCGTGAAACAGAGCGGCGGCGTTCTCGGATTTTCTGTTGGTGATGTCAGGCGCATGTTCGGTGGAGAAGCACCCGCTTGGATAACATCCGATAATTTCGCAAACAAGCCTGATGATACGCCAATATGGCTTTAATGCGCAGTTAAGCGACAACTTAGTTTCTATATTCTGATAATCCAGAAGGAGGCGTCATGGGTACAATCAAAATGGCGGATATCATGGGGTTTCTGCCGCTGCCGGACCCTCCGCGAGGCAAGCGAGATTACTATGTACACTGCCCGCAATGCGATGATCCGAGCAAGAGGAACGAAAAACACCTCAACATCAACTTTGTGAAAAACGTCTTCCGTTGTGCTCGTTGCGGTTGGAATGGCGGAATTTTCGACCTGTACGCTTTCTATTCCGGTATCCCGCGTGATAAGGTCAGGGACGAATTGAACCGCATCCTCAGACGGGACGCTCCAGCAACATTAAGAAACCAATCAGCTAAACTCTTCAAGCCGACGCAACCAGCAATTGAGGAGTCGCCGATAGCCGGCATTGAAACCCGCCATGCGGTATATAATTCCTTACTGTCAGTCCTTTCTCTTGCGCCGGATCACAAAGAAAACCTGATAGGGCGTGGCCTGCCCGAGCGCATCATTACGGCGAAGGATTATAAAACAACACCGATGATCGGCGGGCCGGTGATTGCCAAGCGCCTGATAGAATCCGGGCTCCAGCTGGAGGGCGTACCCGGATTCTATAAGAACAGCAACGGAATCTGGACCTTTATTCAACAAAAACGTGGTATTATGATCCCTGTGCGTGATGTGTTCGGGCGTATTCAAGGCTTGCAGGTTCGCCGCGATGATACAAGCAGGGGCAAATTCAGGTGGACCGCCAGCGCGGATATCAAGGGCGGAACTTGCGGTTGTGGCGCTGAAAGCTGGTCTCATCTTTCCGGTCCGGTCAGGGAGCGCATCCTGCTCATCGAAGGGCCGCTGAAAGCTGATATTGTGCATCAGCTCACCGGGCAGACTGTATTAGCGGTCCCTGGAGTCAATGCACTCACCCATTTAGAGAAAGCCTTGCAGGAACTTCTTGAACTGGGTGTTACACGCATAATGACAGCCTTTGATATGGATTACTTGAAAAACCCACATGTTCAGAATGGGTACGCAGCTCTTGTTGCTTTGCTGGGACGCATGGATTTACGGTTTGGAACCTATCTGTGGGATCCTAATTATAACGGCTTGGATGATTATATCTGGAAATACTGTTTGGGCAACATCCTTGCGGAATAACACCTCAGATGAAAGGCAGGCCGGGAAATCCGCGCCTGCCTGATTTCTTTGCCCAACACATTATTGACATATTCAATTTTATTGGGCATAATAGAGAAGGGGTTGTTATGAGCTATTTTATGGCTACAACACAAAAAGAAATAATCAGGATGTCCGCCTTGTGTGAAGCTTACGAAAAACAGCTTTCGGTTCTGCCAAAAGGCTCGGTGCAGAGCAAGGAGCGTAAAGGCAGGGTATATTATTATCTTACCTATCGCGATGGTGGCAAGGTTGTAAGTGCATATGCCGGAAACGATGAATCTGCGATAAACGAATTGCGGGAGCGGATCGAACGACGCAAAGGCATTGAAAACCTGCTTAAAGGCATCAAAAAAGAGCTCGTGCTGATGAACAAGGTATTGGAGATGGGAAAATGACGATCTTCCATGGCAGCAATGTTATTGTTGAGCGACCCGAAATACTGCAAAGCGAGCGGATGCTTGATTTCGGTGTTGGCTTTTATACCACGTCCAATAGAAGCCAAGCGGTCAGATGGGCTCAGCGTGTGGCCAGCCGTCGTGAACCCAAGGATCAATTGATATCCAAGTATGAGTTTGATTTGGAAGCGGCTGAGCGACGTCTCCTAATATTGAGATTTGGTGCGCCTGATGGCAATTGGCTTGATTTTGTCTGTGCCAACCGTATGGGAAGTGAAATCTCTCAGCCCTATGATATCGTATTGGGGCCGGTTGCCGACGACAAGGTCTATGCCGTGGTTCAACTCTATGAGAACGGCGTTTACAGTAAAGAAGAGGCGATCAAGCGCCTGAAGACAGAGGATTTGTTTGACCAGATTCTATTTCACACTGAAAAATCACTGGAACATTGTCACTATTCCGGATTTGAAAAGTTTGGGGGCGCATAAAAAATGGACTCGAACCAGTTTGAGATTGTTTTGCAGACGATTTCCGCCGCACTGGTCGGAAAAATAATCGGCGGCTCCGGGCTTGATGAAGATTCAGCCATGGAGAAGCTGTATTCCTCACAGCTATATGCGGCTCTGGAGCGAGAGGAAACCAAGGTATGGCATTATAGTGTTCCCAAGCTGTTTGAGCTGTGGGGCAATGAATCGGAGACTGGGCAGCTTGTACTGCCTGAATATTGACGGGGGGATTGCCATGAGCGATATAGCACAGTTTAAGGTTTTTTGCCTTGAACGGTACAAGAGCGAACATCAGTTAAAGGGGAATGACGCTTTCCGACTGTTCAAAGAATACGGCGTGCTCGACTATATTGGTTCATTCTACGATGTGCTCCACACCTTTGGAGAGAGGTATATAGTTGCTGACATAGATGAGTTCATAGCAGCGCGTCGGGTAGTTTAAGCAACCATCCTTTAGCTCTCTGGGCGGCATAGCCGCCCTTTTTTTGTGCGTTTTTTTGTGTTAATACGTTTTTAAGTTGCAAATACGTTTGCTGTCCCGTGTAATATATCGGAATTTATTATTAGGAGGAGTCAATCATGCTGTTTGCAATCGACCACGGCAACTACGCTGTAAAGACACAGAACGACTGCTTTATTGCAGGTCTTTCGGAATACTCGGTGCGCCCTCCGCTGGCGGAGCATGTCATCGAGTACGAGGGAAAGTTCTGGACACTCACAGGTTCCCGCATCTCCTACATGCGGGACAAAACAAAGGATCTCCGGTATTTCATTTTATCCCTTTTCGCCATCGGCCGGGAACTGAGTTCCATGGGCGATATGCCGCCCATCGTGGACATAGACCTCGCTGTCGGTCTGCCGCCTGAGCACTACAGTGCGCTGAGAGAAAAATTTGCGGGCTATTTCAAAAGGACGGGAGTGAAGTTTGTTTACAACAACACCCCCATCTGCCTTACGATTCGCCGTGTTTTCGTCTATCCGCAGGCATACGCAGCTGTAGTACCTCAGAGCCGGCTTCTGATTGGGACGTCTCGTATGTTTATCGTAGATATCGGCGGATACACAACCGATGTACTTCTCCTGCGTAGCGGTAAGCCCGATTTGCAGTTCTGCCGCAGCCTGGAACTTGGTGTCATCACCATGAACAACGATATCATCGGCAAGGTGAGCGCGTTACACGACATGAAAATTGAGGAGGACCATATTTCCGCGGTCATACAGGGCACAGAAACCATCCTGCCAGAGGATGTGAAAACAACTATCCGGGAAGCCGCCGGACGGCATTCAGACATGATTTTGGATAAATTGCGTGAACTGCAGGTCGATTTGCGCTCCAACCCGGTCATTTTTATTGGTGGCGGCGCTGCTCTGTTCAAAAAATACCTTGAAAATTCCACGATGGTGGTAAAAGCGGATTTTATCCTCGACCCAAAAGCCAATGCCATTGGTTATGGAATGCTCGCCACAGCCCAGCTGCAAAAAAACACCGCGAATGGAGCCCTCAGTGAGAACCCATGACAAATACCGGTTTTCATTGCAATGGGGCGCCGAGACCGCAGAGAAGGTTCAGGCGGGCGATTTTCTCGAAAGCCTTGGCAACCGCAAAAGCGAGTTTGTGATCTTGGCCATCACCGAATACCTTTCGTCGCATCCGGAAGCGCTATCCAGTAAACAGAAGCTCAAAATCATTGTTAATTCTACCGTCACCCCAGAGCAAATAAAAGCCATGGTAACAGCTATTCTGGAGGAGAGAATGTCCGGCATGACATTTGTCGCGCAGAAAACAGCCGACGAAGAGGGGCCGATAGAACCTATTCAGCCGGATGTAGTAGCGATGCTCAACCACCTTGACCTTTTTTCTCAGTGACGCTATACGAGAAGCCCCTTGCCAGCCAAGGGGCTTCGTATTTGTATAACCAACGTATTGTCTTGTAATATTTGATATTATATGCCGAACTATAACAAGGATTAAGCGACAGAAAGAGTGTACACTTGTTTCAGGAGGTGTATGCTTGGATATGCATGGTAGCGATAGCGTATATGATTTTGGTCAAAGGCTCGCAGAGTTGCGAAAAAAGCGTCGTCTATCCCAGTCAGATGTGGCAAATAAGCTTGGTGTGAATAAGGCTACCGTGAGCGCCTATGAGCGCAATACCACCGCGCCTTCTATTGAGACGCTTAAGCGGCTGGCAGTGATTTATAATGCGTCGGTTGATTTTATACTCGGCTTCGCAGATCGATCACACCTGTTTATTGACGACCTTTCTCCAAACCAGCAGGAGTTTATGCTGGATATGCTGAAACAGGTTCGGGACAGGTTTACAGATCGTGAGGTCGGGGAAGAAAAGTGAATTTGTTCGCCACCCGCTCGGGAATAGTGTGCTTCAAATTTCCGCGTTTGATCTAAGCCACATGAATCTATACTGCTTTTTATGAGACTATTAGTTCCTGTTCCAAACCTACGGTGATGCACCCGAATGTTTAGATAGTATGCTGATAGTGCCGAACTATTCTCTAAGATGGCACCATAAAGCCTCCTGTCATTGACAGGGGGCTTTATTTCGTTTCCGAAGAATCCATAAAATATTTCTGCAATAGAATTTATGCTATGTGATATACCGCTTGTGCTTCCTGTAGAAATATTGGTCCGAGGTTTATTATAGACAAGAGGGAGTGAATTTATGGAATTAGACTACACCGCATTGGGCCAAAATATCCGAAAGCACAGGAAAGCGGCTGAATTGACGCAAGCAGCCCTCGCCGAAATGATAGGAAAGTCAGATCGCTTCATTGGACAGATTGAGACCACACAAAGTAAGCCGAGTCTGGAAACAGTGGTAGCGATTGCGAATGCCTTGAATGTAGGCGTAGATCGTTTGGTGTCCGGCGACTTGAAAAACCGATGGGATTACATATATCAAGAGCTAGATGCTGTTATCGACAGATTTGACCCCAAAAAGAAGCTGATGCACATGGAGTTGGCCAAGGCAATAGCTCATGTTTTGAAGGATTTTTGATGATTTTTCAATGGAAAGGAGACTAGACCGCTTGTAACCCGTCGCCGCTATTTGGCGGCGGATCATGAGATTGGCCGTTGTTATGGTATACCGACGACGACAATTTCAAAAGACAAAAAATAAACATTTCAATGCAGCTGCTTACAAACAAGTAGCTGCATTTTCATATATTGGTTACTTTTCAAAAGGGCTGCCCTGTGATGATGGTTCATTACGAGGCAGCCCTTTTATCTGTCAACGCGAAGGAGGTGATCGCCATGCCATAAATGCGTTATTTATCTGGACTTCATGGCTTCGACATCACAAAAACTATAAATACGCATGTCATCTTGACATGTCGTTTGGTATAACCTTCAGGCCTGCCGGGGTGGCATGGCAAGGAGGAAGCAAACTTGAACATCTCACCCCGGTTTATTGTCGAAGATGACGACCCCGGCCTGTTGGGGAGGTTTACCGTTTGGACTGAGAAAGTTGTCGACAATGCAAAAAAGGAATATTTCCGGACACAGAAATACCGCAATCACGAGTCCCCAATAGAGCAAAACCGCGAGGCTGAACTCAGCTACGAAGACCCCATGCCCTCCGGTAAGGATGAATTTGATATTGAGGAAGAAAAGCTGTCTGCAGCATTTTCCAAGCTCAATATGCTTCGCCAGAAAATGCTCACGCTCATTTTTGTGGAGGGACTCACCGCGCAGGAAACAGCTGATAGATTAGGCTGCTCCATCGAATATGTGTATCTTCAAAAGCACCGAACTCTCAAGGCACTGCGGGATCAACTGATGGAAGAAGGTGGGCGTTATGGAAAGTAGACCTTTTTCTGAAGTCCTTCGGGCGGCAGTAGCCGGCAATCCCCACGCTGTAGAGGCAGTCTTGGCACGGTATATGCCACTGATTAACAGCCGAAGCAGAGTTGACGGCGTACTCGACGAGGATCTGCGTCAGTACATAATGATGCGTCTCATCATGGTCATCCCAAATTTCGACCCGGACAAGGAGAGATAGAGATAGAGGGCCATCGGCTTCAAGTGCGATGGCCCTCTATTTTTTCAAAATAATTTTTGGGGGAGTGAAAGATTTCCGCTCTTTTCAGTCATTTTACCAGTTGAAGGCATCCAAAACGCACCTTGAAAATTGCACAGCCTACCTCGATACGACCCCCATTTGGCGAGCGGCTATCCCTCCGGCTCACACCCGGAGCCATGAGCACATAAACGCGGGTGGCACCCGCGTTCGCCGAGACCCCATGGGGCACGATACATCCGCCTGGCTAACGTCAAGTCAAGGGGCGGCCCGGCATCAGAATGCGGGGAGACCGCGGGAACGCGGCTGTGGCCTGTTCGCTGCAGGCGTCGAGGGAGGTACTCTTTTCTTGCTGGTTTTGGGAATAGGACAAATTGCAATTACCATATGATAGAAGATAGCATAGGAGGTGCTTAACGTGGGAACTCATGTCACTAAATATAAGGTTAATGTTAAGTATGTGGGGGAGAAAACTAATGAGCAGATATCTGCCGCCTATACACAGTTTTACATAGGAGTAGTATCACGGGTACTCAAAACCTCCAATATCCCAACCGAAAAGAAAATAGAGTTGTTAGACCGTTTGATTCAGAAGCATAGTTAATCACCAATTTCTCCCTTAAACGCTTTAGATAACAGTAAAAAGTTGTCTCGGGTTGGCTTCGTCCTGTTCTGTTCCCAAGAATTGATGGTAGGTTGCGCAAGTCCAAGGCTCTTAGCCAATCTGGCTTGCGTAAGGCCTTTTTCTTCCCGGAATTGTCTGATTATCATAGCTGGACCCGCTGATAAGAATTCATGATACTCATCAAGCTGCAAAGAATAACCATTGGTGAGATCAATAAATTTGTAGTAATTATCCTTACTCATCTTACTACGTCCGCTTTCCCATCTCTTTATGGTATTCGTAGAAGTGCCCAACAATTCTGCTAACTCACGTTGTTGAATGTTATATTTCGCCCTAAATGCAGTCAGTCGTTCAGAATACTCGATGAGGAAAGAGTGATAAGCATCACAACAGAAATTCTTTTCCAATCCGCATATTTCAGCTATTTGGACGAGAATAGTCGTCTTCATGTTTTCGTCCGATACTTGTCCGCATTCGAGACGGTTCAATGTAATCCGGTCTATCCCTAAAAGATCGGCCAGTGCTTTTTGTGTCAGCTTAGCACTCATACGGGCGAACCTGACCTTATCATGGATTGCACTGTCGGAGTCAACATGGTATACTAAATCTATATGGGCAGGATATTTGTGGTTGTAGACTTTGGCTCCCCCCATCTGCAGAGGGTGTATATTGTAGCGGCGGTACGTCGTATTCGCGTCAGGAATCAACAGGGTGAGTCGCCTGTGCGAATTACGACTGAACTGTAGTGGCGATAATTTGTCTACGATTGACATATAGCATTCTCTATACACCTTGACGCATATGTAGCGAAGCGCGTGCCCTTGGTGTAATCGTATGTAGAGGCTGCCTTGATGAGGCCGATCGTGCCTATTGAGATCAAATCCTCCTGCTCCTTGAAGTTAGAGTAGTAGCGCTTGATGATGTGCGCCACCAGCCGCAGGTTGTGCTCGATCAGCTTGTTTTTTGCGGCGATATCGCCTTCGCGGATTTTTTCGATACATTCGCGCTCCTCCTTTGCCGAAAGGGGCTTGGGGAAGGAGCCCACCGGCGTTGTGTGCAGCGCAAAATACAGAAGGTGGCACAGCGCGAAG
>QMCD01000204.1_pt1 | contig 20996 bp, 9 predicted proteins | sample 1821841 | NCBI WGS metagenome assembly QMCD01 (sample SAMN01991225, study PRJNA193472) | Termite gut metagenome, whole genome shotgun sequencing project. | isolation source: worker | host: Macrotermes natalensis
CAACCCGCGGCAACGGAAGAACAACCGGCGGAACAACCCGCGGCAACGGAAGAACAACCGGCGGAACAACCCGCGGCAACGGAAGAACAACCTGCCGAACAGCCCGCGGCTACGGAAGAGCAACCGGCGGAACAGCCCGCGGCAACGGAAGAACAACCGGCGGAACAACCCGCGGCAACGGAAGAACAACCGGCGGAACAGCCCGCGGCAACGGAAGAGCAGCCGGCGGAACAACCTGCGGCGCCGGATTTTCAGGTTCCCGCTTCGCCGTTCAGTGTCGATAGCGACGTTCCTGAAGAGGCGAAACCGTTTACAGCGGCCACTGATTCGCAGTCGGCCGATTCGAAGCCGACCGAAACGGATAGGAAAGCCGATTCCGAAGAACCTCAACAACCGAAAAACTGGAAAGATAACGGTTGGGTCATTCTCGGAACGTTTTTCGGGGTGATTATCCTTTCGTTCGCATTGGCCCAATTTCTTTCGGGATATTGGCGGATGCCCGATCACGCATTTCGTTTTTTCGCGCTGCTTGTTTGTTTGATCGGTTCCGCGGCGGCGACGTATCTCGGATGGCATAAAATGACTCTCGGCATCGATTTGCGCGGCGGCGTCGTTTTGATTTACGATGTTTCTGCGCCGAATCTCGAAGGCGGAAAAGAAGGGGTGGCCGGCGATCAGCCGGTCAAGGATGAAACGATGGACGCTCTTATTTCCGCGGTTGCCCGGCGTATCAACCCCGGCGGCGTCAAGGAAATCTCGATCCAGAAAATGGGTTCCCGCCACAAGCAGTTGAAAGTCATTATTCCGGAAGCCGAGGACACGGAAGTCGCCCGGATCGAGCAGGTAATCAGCGAATCCGGGGCGCTCACTTTCCGAATCCTCGCTTCCCGTCTTTTCGATCGCGACTCCGCGGTCATCGAACTGGCGGATAAGGAACCGGGACGGCAGGTTCGCAACGCGGAAGGAACCCTGCTTGCCGAATGGACCCCGGTCGACGAGGAGGAACGCCGCGACTTTGATACGAATACCACGATCGTCAAACGGGAACGCCGGGGACGGCTCGAAGTGCTCGCCCTCTATAACGACGACTGTGACGTGACGGGCGAATACCTGATTCCCGGCGGGATCGGCCAAACGATTCACAAAAACGAACCGGCGGTTTCTTTCGCATTCAACCAAGCGGGCGCAAACAAGTTCGGTCGTCTGACCGGAGCGAACCTGCCCCAGGCGGGTCAGTCGGGCATCCAGCGACAACTGGGAATCATCATGAACGATTCGCTCTATTCCGCGCCCAGGATTGATTCGCGAATCACCGATCGCGGCGTGATTACGTTCGGACTCAGGGATACGCCCGCGGAACGCCAGAAGTTGATCCGGGATATCCAGGACTTGATAAACGTCCTCAATTCCGGGAGCCTGCCCGCGAAATTGGGCGAGAAACCGGTGAGTCGTCAACTGACCGGCGCCACGCTCGGTGAAGACACGATCAGCAAAGGACAATTCGCGATGATTTGTGCCGCGCTCTCGGTCGGGGCGTTCATGATCGTCTATTATCACGGTCTCGGCCTCATCGCCTGTTTTTGCGTGCTCATGAACCTGATGATGATCATGGCCGTGATGCTTGCCGTCCGGGCCGCCTTCACCTTGCCGGGCCTCGCGGGTCTCGTCTTGACCGTCGGTATGGCCGTCGATGCGAACATCCTTATTTTCGAGCGGCTGCGGGAGGAATTCGCGACGGGCTCGTCCATGAAAATGGCGATTCGCAACGCATTCGGTCGCGCCACCTCGGCAATCGTCGACTCGAACCTGACCTCGATCATCACCGGCGTCATTCTCTACGCGGTCGGTTCGGAGCAGGTGAAAGGTTTCGCCGTCACCTTGGTGCTCGGCGTGGGTTTCTGCATGTATACCGCGATTTATTGCAGCCGGACAGTCATGGATGTGATCGAAAAGAATCGCTGGGTTTCGCGGTTCACGATGTTGCGGCTGATGACCCGGACGAGCATCGACTTTATCGGTGCCGGCAAGATCGCCGTCCTTGTCTCCTGCCTGCTGATCCTGGTCGGTGCGGCAGGCGTCGTGGCTCGCGGAAAGGGTATTTTCGGGATCGATTTCGGGGGCGGTGTCGGGATCGAAGCCGTTTTCAAAACCTCGCAATCGATCGACACGGTACGTTCCACGCTGAACTCGCTCGAACTCGACGATCTCGGCGTGAGCAACCTGAGTTTGTTGCCGGAATCCGCCGAGAAAGAATCGAGGGAAACCGGGATCAAGGTCGCCCCGAACACGCATTTTATGATTACGACATCGACGCCCCACCAGGATGAGATCGATGCGGAAACCTACCTGCGGATCGTGACGGGAAAGATCAAGGAGGCTTTCAAGGATTCGCTTGTCTATAACAAACTGGACTATACTTTCCTGGAAAAGGCGGCCGATTCGAACGAAGGCACTACGAATGCGGACGCCGCGAGCACGACCGTTGTGAACCCACAAGCCCTGGATGTTTCCCTTGTGATTTGCCCGAGCATGACCGAGGCGGCGCTCCGGAGCGCGATCGACGGCCGGTGGCAACGTCTGGTCGACGAACAGAAACTGTCCGGCGATTTCCGTTATACCTTGAAAAGCGTCAAGGAAGGCGTCCTCGCTTCCAACGGGGCGTCGATTCTATGGACGTTTTCCACGACAACCGCGTCGCGTGAACAGGTCGAGACCGTGCTCGGTTTGATGAAATCGGAAATGGATGCGTCGCCGTATTTCCCCAGCTCGTCAACGGTCGGGGGAAGCGTCGCGGCGGACACGCGGAACTCCGCGATTCTTGCCGTTCTCGGAAGTCTCGTATGTATCGTTATTTACATGTGGTTCCGCTTCCAGCATATCGTCTATGGTATTGCCGCGACCGTGACCCTTGTCCACAACATCCTGATCGTGCTCGGTTTCGTCGCGCTCAGTGCCTATGTCACAAATTATCTCGGCTTCCTCCAGGTGAACGAATTCAAGATCGACCTGACCATGATCGCGGCACTCCTGACCTTGATCGGATACTCGCTCAACGATACGATCATCCTGTTCGACCGTATTCGTGAAAACCGGGGAAAAAGCCCGCTATTGACCGGTAAAATGATCAATGCCGCGATCAACCAAACGCTTTCCCGAACGGTGCTCACTTCGATGACCACGTTGTTTACCTGTGCCGTCCTTTATTTCTGGGGCGGTGACGGAATCCATTCCTTCGCCTTCGCCTTGATGACAGGGGTCGTCGTCGGTACTTACGGATCGATCTACATTGCTTCCACGCTTCTGCTTTGGCTGATCGAAATGCGTCAGCGGGCGGTTGTTCGAAGCAAGTGATTGATTGTGCCGTCGCCGATGCGGCGGCTTCGCCCTACCGGAGCTCCAGATAAAAACCGTATTGATTTTGTGAACGCATTCTGCGAGCGGATTCGTCGGGACCGGGTCGTTCGGTTTCGATACCCATTGATTCTTTGCGAGATATTTTTGCCCGAGCGATGAAAGAGACAACAAAAACCTCGATATTTTTGGCGATAGCGGTTCTCCTGACAGTCCTTGCGATCGTACTGCGACCGAGAGCCGTCGAACTGAAATCGGAAGAAATGGTCGGGAAACCTCTTTTCCCCAAGTTTGTCGATCCCTTGGCCGTCAAGGGACTTGAGATTGTTCGGGCGGCGACCTTGGAAGGGGTTCAGCGTTTTCGCATCACCGAGCAGAACGGTGTCTGGACGATTCCTTCCCATGAAGGTTATCCGGCGGATGCGAAAGACCGCATGCCTAAAATCGCGGACGCCCTGGTCAATCTGACGGTTCTCGGAATTGCCGAATCGCCCTCCCAAGCGAAAGATACGACGGCGGATCATATCCTGTACGGAGTAATCGACCCGACTTCGGACCAGCTCGCTCTCGGCGAAGGAATCGGAATTCGCGTGAATATCACCGCAGCCAATGACGAGCCGCTTGTCGATATGATTATCGGCAAACCGGTGGCGGCAAGCCAAAACAAAGCGGTCGCGGACGACGCCGCCTTCGACCGGGCGGAGAAGTCGCCCCAGCGGTATGTCCGGCTCGTGGGTGAACAGGCGGTTTACATCGTCGCCATCGAAGCGGACAGGTTCTCGACGAAATTCGAGGATTGGATCGAGAAAAACCTGCTCGACATCAATACGCTTGACATCCGTGACATTTTCGTCGACGAATACACTCTCGAAGTGGAGGAACGGATGTACCAGGGACGGCCGACGATCCGGCTGATACCCGATTTTCTCGGAGACATCACGCTTTCCTACGACGGCAACGCGACCGGGAAGGATAAATGGCGGCTTGAACGGTTGATGGGATTCCGCGGCAAGGATTACCAGTATATCCAACAGCAGATGAAGCCGGACGAGGAACTGAACGACGAGACTCTGGACGCGGCGGTTCTCGCATTGAACGACTTGAGAATCGTCGATGTCGCCAAAAAGCCCGAAAAAATCGCGACGGCGCTGCGCGGCGGCGATCCGCTCGAAACGCTCGAAACCGATCTGACCATGGTCGAGTGCGGATTCAATGTCGTCCGGATGAAGGATCCGAAGGATAATTTGAGGGAAAAGACGAGCATTCTTTCGAAAGACGGCGACTTCCGCATCACGATGAAGGATGGGATTCGTTATATCCTGAGATTCGGCGATCGGGCGAGTTTGTCCACCGGGGAAGACGGAGATGAAACGACGGACGGCGCGGATGTCGGTTTCAATCGATTCCTGTTTATTTCGACGGAATTCGACACCGGTCTGATCCCGAAGCCGGAACCGGAACCGCTTGATACCGTTCCGGTCGCGGGGACCGAAAAACCGGTTGTGAAGCAAACGGATTCTCAAACGGATGCCGATAATGCGGATGTCGATAATGCGGGTGTCGAAAACAAGGAAGTATCCGGAGACGATTCCCCGTCGAGCGTCGTTGAAAAGTACACCGACGAGGACGTCGAAGCGGCTCAGAAGCGAAACGCGGAGATTGAAAAACGAAACCGGCGGGCTCTCGATGCTTACAATACTGCGATCGAGAACGGACACAAAAGGTCCGCGACTCTCAATGCCCGATTCGCCCCCTGGTATTACGTGATCCCGGAAAATGTGTATAAAAAAATCAGGTTGACACGGCTGAATGTTTTTCGTTCGAAAACAACCGGTGACGACGGTGCCGGCAACACCGGTATCGGCAACGACAGCGCCGGATACGATCGGGCTGAGGATGCCCATGAACCGGCAAACGATTCGGATCGACGTTTACCCGACCTGCCCCTCATGAACGAGGACGGTTTCATTCCCCGGCTTTCTTCTTTTTCGCAGGGGCCGTTGAAATCGGACGAGCCGGGGTCGACGAACGAAGAGGAGAACACTTCCGAACCGGAGGTGAAAGATTCGGCACCGGAAACGCCGGCGGAAGAAAGCGAAGTTGAAGAAAGCGAAGTTGAAGAAGTGAACGCGGAAGAGGCAACAAAGGAAGAGAAAGCGGAATCCGGAGGAGAAGGCGCGAAGACGGAATCAATGCCGGAAGAATGACATTTCAACGGGTTTTCCAGAACGAAAAAGTTGTTTGGCATCGGTGTCCTCACGGGGAAATTCTACTGGAAACGCGAAGAAAACGAACATTTTGGTCACGTCTGCCTGCCGCACTCACCTCTAACTCCTGTTTGTATAATGACATAAACGGATCGTTCGAGCGGCGGGCGATGGTGCGAGGGCGGATTATCAGGCCGTTTACGGTATCATGAATCGTCCGGTTGCCGGTCTCCAGGCAAACGTTCACCTCTTTTGAAAGCAAACCGTGTCGGAAATATTTTTGCACGCGCTCCATTCCTCGGCCGACAAAACGGTTCGTCAAACGTTCAAACGCGATCCCGGTGCGGGCTGGAAACTCTGGTGCGAACAAACCTCTTCGCGTACCGTATCGCTGGAAATTCACAACCCCTATTCGCGTCACTGTTGGAGCCATGTCGCACCGGGCGTGCGGGAGCGAATTGATACGTTTTCTCTCGTCAAGGCGTCGCCGAACTCTTTCAGGACACGTCTGGAAGAGGCACTCCGGGCGGCATGCACCGAGGCGGGCGGTTTGTCGCTCCTGAACCTTGTCTGGCGGCTTGCGGAAGATCCCAAAACATACGCGGGATCTCCGGCTGACTTTCTGGAGACGCTCGACGCCCTGCTTGCCGTCGCCGCGAGTGTTCGCGAATCGGGCCCGCTGGGAGGGGACCGGTCGGTAAGCGCGTTGCTGCACCAGATTCTGTGCGGCGAACTTCCCTGGACGTTGTCCTGTCTTTTCCCCGATTTGAAAGCGACCCGGGCGGCGACCGGTAACGCAAAAGAAGTGTTGGACGCCGGATTGATCGATTTGCTCGACGGCGGAGGGTTGCCGCACGCGTCGCAACTCGGATTGCTTCGCCCCCTGCTGTCGTGCTGGACCCGTTGCCTGGATATCGGGGTGCGCGTCGAACAGTTGCCGTGGAAAAACGCCGCTCAAAAACAATACGAATGGTGCGTCCGGCAGACGCTTCGATTGATGCGCAAAAACGGGACCGCCGTTCTTTCGCCGCCGGGCGACGTCGTCCTTTCGGAAAACCGTTCGGGAAAAAAAGCGGATCCGCACGTCGGTGCGTTTTCGGATATGATGAAAACCGCGCTCGCGCTTGACCGCGACCCGAACGACATCGAAATCGCCCTGGTCATGTTCCCGGGACTGCGCACCTTCGGGGAACGGCGCCGCGAAGAGGTCGATGTACGAACCTTGCCGCAGGAATCCTATTTTTCCGACTGGTCGGGCATGGCCGTCCTGAAAAGCGGATGGGAACATGACGACGCCTCCCTCACGGTCGTCTATGACGGTGCGGATTCCCCGGCCCGGAGGACCGGACCCGTTCCCGATGTCGCTCCTTTCGGCGGTTGGACCGATGCCGCCGTTGTCGCGGAGCTGAATGCCCGTTCCCAAACCTTGTCGAGCGGTCCGTGGCGAACGTCCATCCGTTTCGACGACCAGCCCGTCGAACCCGATGCTTCCAGGAAAAAAAACCGGGTCGGCTGTGCTTTGACGCCACCCGAAATCGAACGGCATTGGAATGTCGTCTGCGAGGAAATCGAAACAGCGTACGATTACTTGGAACTGGAGTGCGCACTTTCGCATCATTTGCGCCTCCAACGTCATTTCCTGTTGATGCACGATGAAGAATTGCTCCTGGTGGCCGATGCCGTCCTCCCGGAGGATGTTGATTCGCACCGGTCGACGCACGCCGGCATGATCGAGTATGAGCTTTCCTTTCCGCTCGGAAACACCGTCCATTCCGATTGTGGGAAACACGGAAAACGGGAAACGGAACTGCTCCTGATCGGCCCGCCGGTTCCCTACGGTACGAAGGAAGTTCCGCTTGCCCGGATTCTTCCGCTTGCGCTTCCCGAGTGGAAATCGGTGGAAATTGTGGATTCCCAAAACCGTGCGACGGGCCGGGTCGGCGGGACGTTGGACGTCGAAAACGGTTGTCTTGTTCATCGGCTCTGGGCGAAGGGAAGCGGGTTGTTCGCCCCGCTCGTGTTCGATCTTTCTCCGGCCCGGATGAAGCAGCCCTATACGTGGCGGCAATTAACGGTCGGCGAAAACCTGCAAGGCGTTCCCCGTGACCTTGCCGCGGGCTTTCGGCTTCAATTCGGCAAAAACCACTATCTGCTCTACCGTTCCATGACGTCGACCGCAAACCGGAGCGTGCTGGGACACAATCTGGTAAGCGATTTGCTTTTTGCACGATTTACCCCGGCCGGCCAAGTCGAGCCGATTCTTGAAGTCGTCAAGGAAGAGGAGTATACTGGAAGTCATTGAAATTCCCCGAAGCCGATTCCCGGGAAGCCTGCTTTCCGACGGTAAGCAGGCGGATAGACCGAAACACTTAACCGGCTTCGGTATAAAGGAACCGGCATGAGCACGTTACTGGCGCTGGAAACGACGGATAAAAACGGCAGTATCGCTTTTTTCAGAGACGGCGAACCGGTTCTGGCGCGGGCGCTGCCCCCCAAACAACGAAGCGCTCAGACGCTCGCGGCGGAAATCCGGAAGCTGCTTGATTTTTGCGCGATTTCTCCCCGCGAAATCGACGTCGTAGCCGTCAATACCGGTCCCGGATCCTTTACGGGGTTGCGTGTCGGCGTGGTGACGGCAAAAATGTTCGCCTATGCCTGCGGAGCGAAACTGGTCGGTGTCGATACGCTCTTGACGATCGCCGTCGGTATCGACGCGACAACGGGAGCGGTCGCGATCGTTTCCACGGCGGTCGATGCGCAACGCGGCGAAGTCGTTGCGCAAACCTTTTCTCTTTCGACGGACGGCTTGCTCCCGAAAGCGCTTGATGCCGCGCGACGGATCCCTTTGTCCGAATGGTTCGAGGCCGCCATGCAAACGGGAGCGGTGTTGGCCTCACCCGTATTGGCCCGTCGAGCTCCACAGGTGCCCGGCGGCCTGTCGATGGTCGACGAACGCTATTGGCAACCGAATGCCTCGGCGACGGGCCGGATCGCCTTGGAGCGGGTACGCGTCGGCGCCTTCGACGACCCTTGGACGATGGAGCCGGTTTATTACCGCCTTGCAGCCGCCGAGGAACGACGGCAAGGGTGATGACACGCCCGACAACCCCTCGGCCCGTCGGGAATCCCTGGCATGGTCCTTTTTTTGAGCCGGTGAACGGCCGATCAATCGGGGAATGCATTCGCAACAACTTTTCGCCATACCGCTTGCTTCGCTGTTCGCGGCCTCGTTTGTTCTTTCCGGCGACGCCATGATCCAAACCGGCGACGGTCATCTCTTGGCGTGTCTCTGGTTGTTGCTGCTCCTGCTTTGGTTGGCATTTCGAAACGCCTCATTGCTTCGGTCCTGCGCTGCGTTCATCGCTTCGTCCGCCGTTGAGGAACCGCGCGCAATTCGCAAGGCCGGGAAAAAAAACGAAAAAAAACGGCGGAATCTTCCGAATCTTCCCCGGGACATGCCGGCCGGTTTTCCTCCCATCCCGATTCGCTGGGGAAGCGTCGATACCGTTCTGCTCCTGTTCCTGCTGTTTTATCTTTTCGTTTCGCCCTGTTCGCGTACGGGCAACAATCTGTTCGTCACCGCCAATATCCTCGGCGCCTGGCTTGCCGTTGCCGCGGCCTGGTTGCTTTTCCGCCAAATTCTTCTCGACCGGACGACGATCGGGGCATTTTTATCGATTCTTCTCGCTCTTGCGGTGATGCAGTCCTTCCTGGCCGTTTGGCAGGAATATGCCGTCCATCCGCGTCTTCTTGCCGAATACCAGCGGGATCCCGAGGCGATTCTTCAGGCCGAGGGCATCGCCGTCGATCCGCTTTCGGGTGAGCGCCGTCTATTCGAGGCCCGGCTTCGCAGCGCGACACCGCTTGGGACATACCTCTTGACGAATACGCTCGGCGGTCAGTTGGCCCCGGTTTTTCTTCTCGCGCTTTTTTTTGCCGTGAAATCGTTGCGGGCACAACATCACCGGTTACGGAAAACAGCGGCTTTTCTGCCTGCCTTGATGCTCCTTTTCGTTCTTTTCCTGACCCGGTGCCGAAGCGCCTTCGTCGCGATTTCCTTCGGACTCGTTCTTTCCGTTGCGCTCTCCGGTTCGGCGAAAACCACATTCGTGAAAATCCACGGAATTTCACGCGGAGCCGTGCGGCTTTTTTCGTGGAAAGCGGCAGCCGGGATACTTCTTTGCCTGATCCTCGTGTCCGGTTGCCTCTTTTTCATGCTTGGCACGCAATCGGGAGGATCGTTTCTCGACGGAGCGAAGCGATCGTTGGGATTCCGTCTCGAATACTGGCAGGCAAGTATGCGATTGATCGCCGACCATCCGCTAACGGGCTGTGGAATCGGCAATTTTCAGCAGGCATATCTCCGGTACAAATTGCCGACCGCGAGCGAGGAAATCCTCGATCCGCATAACTTCCTCATCGAGATCACAGCCTGCGGCGGCATTCCTGCGATCATGTTGTTCCTTTGTTTTCTCGGCATCGTTTTCCATCGGTGCGTTCGTCCCGCTCCCCCGGTTTCCGATGCCGTCGAACCGCCGGGGGAGGCAATACAATCTCCAGACCGGCAATTGTACGGGCGGTTTTTCGCCTTCCAGATGGCGGGCGCTTTTTTCGGGGTCCTGTTTTGCGTTGGCGTGTCCATGAGCTACCGGGTTGCCATTCCTCCCGAAACCATGTTGATCGCCTTGCCGGCCTTTCTCCTGGTGTATTGGCTCGACCCAGCGAACGTGCGTGAAGGGATTCCCATGCGCATTTCTCCGGCAATGACGGGCATTCTCCTTTCGACGCTGCTCGTCCACCTCCTCGCGGCGGGAGGAATTTCGTACGAAAACACGTCGGTGGCGATTTTCCTCCTGGCGGCGATCCTCGTCAATCAAACCGCGACGCCGGGAATGTTGCCGCCGCGACGTATCCAGCCGCTCGCCTTCCTTGCCGCGGCGCTCCTGTGTTTCGTTTATGTCACGCTTTTTCTGCCGCTCCCGGCGGCGTGGAATCGTTTTGACGCATCGAAACTCCCGGACGCCCCCGCCGCGCAGATTGAACGGCTCGAAAAGGGGATGCGGGGATTGTATTTCGTTCCGTATGAATTCCGTCTCGCGTTGGTCCGGGCGCGACTGCTCCAGTGGACGTCTTCCCGGGACGAGGCGGACCGCGTCGCGCTGGAAACGGAAATCGAACGAACCGCAAGGGTCGCCTTCGACGCACCGACCGTACTGGTCCCCCTGGCCGGGGCGCTGGAACAAATCGACTCCGTCATGCCCGACCCCAAACGCCGGGACACGATCCTTGCCCTCTACGATCGGGCGGCACGTCTTTATCCCAACCAGGCGAAAATGCACGCCCCTTTCGCTTTCGCCTTGCGAAAATACGGGAAACCCGACGAGGCGGCCGACGAACGCGACAAAGCGATTGCGCTCGACGATATCATGCCCCATGGGGATCAGAAATTACCGAAGCCGGTTCGGGACGAACTCGACCGTTGGAACCCGTGACCGACAACGTGACAAACCGTGGTGCAAACAGCGGGCGCCCTGTTCACTTTTCACTTTGTCCCACCCCTTCGATGAATGCCTTGACCCGTTGCTCCAGGAAAGCGGGTGGCCTGGAACGGCGGACTTCGCCTGCTTTGTCCGCATCCTTGGGACCGTCTTTTTTCGATCCCGTTGCCGGACGAGTCGGTCGGGGCGCACGTCGTATTTCCCGTAACAGATTTTCGTATTCGTTGCGTTTTCGATCGCTGTCCGTTGCTCGATCGGGGGACGCCGCGGAAGCCATCTTTTTCCAGTTCTCCGTAAAACGACGGAGCTGTTCTTCATTCCAACCGAGCCGTTTGAGTAATTCCGGATCCACTTTTTTTTGCGCCAACTGCTCTTCAAGATTTTCAATGACCAGGTTCGTAAGACGCTCTTGATATCGGAGATTTGCTTCATCCGCACCGAATTCTTGCGGACCGTCGGGGGCGGGAGGCAAATGGCCGTCAGAAGGAAGATTTGGCGTTCCATGCGCTCTTTTTCCGTTCGGCGAATCATTCCCGGACTGCGCTTGGTCACCCTGTTGCGCTTGGTCTCCCTGCTGCGGCTGGTCACCCTGTTGCGGCTGGGCGTTTCGCTGTTCCCGCTGCTTGGAATCGGGATCCAAATTGTTTTGCTCGACACCCCGGATATCTGGGTCGCTCGGTTCCTCCGAACGGGTTCCGGTCGACTCGCCCTCCACTCCGTGAGAACGTGTGGAATTGGTTTGTTCCGATTCGCCATTATCGGATTCACCGGATTGCAAACTGTGGTCCCGTTCCCCACTTTCGTTTAAGGAATTTGTCGGCGTATCGGGTCCTTGTTGCGGGTTCTGCGGCGTTTGTGGAGTATTCTGCTGCGGTGCATCTTGATGCTGCGTCGGTGAATCGCCATTCTCTGAAGCATCTTCACCAGGGGCATTGCTCTCTTCGGGCGGTGTGGCCGGCAAACAGTTTTGCTTTCGCATCTGATCGATAATCTCTTCCATGGCGTCTGCCGGCTGAGAATCAGGATCGATTTGTTCCGTTTTTTGGCCGTCATTACCCTGCTGCGCTTGGTCACCCTGTTGTGGCTGGTCACCCTGTTGCGCTTGGTCACCTTGTTGCGCTTGGTCACCTTGTTGCGCTTGGTCACCTTGTTGCGGCCGGTCACCCTGTTGTGGCTGGTCACCCTGTTGCGCTTGGTCACCCTGTTGTGGCTGGTCACCCTGTTGCGGCTGGTCACCCTGTTGCGGCCGGTCACCCTGCTGCGCTTGGTCACCCTGTTGCGATTGGTCACCCTGTTGCGGTTGGTCGCCCTGTTGCGGTTGGTCGCCCTGCTGCGGCTGGTCACCCTGTTGTGGCTGGTCACCCTGTTGCGGTTGGTCTCCCTGTTGCGCTTGGTCACCCTGTTGCGCTTGGTCTCCCTGTTGCGCTTGGTCACCCTGTTGCGGTTGCGTAATGCGAAATTTGAGCCGTACCGATTCGGCTTTATTCGGGTCCGGCAGTTTTGTATCGGTTGCAACGGCCCAAAGTTCACCGGTTTGACCGATTGCCTGGCCGAACTTGCGTGGTTCAAAAGCGGTACGAATATCCTGGAGAGCGACCAAAGGCGAAGGGCCGAACGTCGGTCCCTTGAGCAAATCAGTACGTCGTTCTTGAATTCTCCCGTCGTTTTGTACTTTCAGCTCCACGCGTCGCAAACCGAAATCGGGATCTTCCGCTTCAAGATGCAATGGAATGGAACCGTTGATCGGAATTTCAATTTGGCCGGTTTCAGCGACCGGGGCGTCGATCCAACGGATGCACGGCGGACGATCGGCCAGAATTTCAAGGCGGTAAACACTCGAATACCGGTTCGGATTCCCTTCTTCGTCGCTACACCGGATCGTGTAAGTCCGTTCGATGCGTTCCGGTCTCTTTTCCAAGCCACCGTCTTCCGTCCGATCCGTTTCCGCGAGCGAGCCTTCCTCGCCGGACGTCGCTTCGGTTTCCGGGACCGAAACGGTCGCTTTCCCGGGCGTATCCGACGACGGCGAAGAGGCGTCGCCGGGGGAACCCGTTTTCATCGAATTTGTTGACGGCATGGAAAGCCGGATAAGCCCGGACGCCTTGGTCGGATCCGTCGCGGAAACCAGCAGATTCTGTCGCTGTTTGGGATCATTGTCATAGAGCAGCTCCGCCCGCCTCATCGGGATATTCGATTCGACGGTAATGTAGACCTCGGTTCCCTCGACGGCACGGATGTTGCCGGAATACGCGACGATGTTTTCCGGCAACCCGGTATACTCGGGGTACGTGTAGGCAAGCGAAACGACATCGACGGTGATCGCGGGCCGGACGTCGATTCGACGGGTTTCGGAACGGCTGTCCCCCGAGGCGAGATAGTAGGTGAGCGCTGATTCGAATCCCTGTTTTCCCGGTGGAAAAACGACTTCATAGCGTCCGGAGGCCGCCCCTTCCGGCGTGAACATCGGGACCGCTTCCCGGCGGATCCTGCCGTCGTCGGTCGAGAAGTAAAGCAGCACCGGCTCCGTGATCCGGCCCGACAAATCCGCGCCCACGGTGACACGGTCGCCTTGAAAAACGACGCAATCGCCGGGGGTGATGTTTGAAAAACGAACCCTCTGCGGCGGATCGATCCGGGCAAACGGGAACAATACCCTGGAAAACGAGGTGAACGGGTTCTTCGGCGAAATCAACGCATAGAACACGAGAACGCAGCACAGTCCGGTCAAGGCGTATCGCCAACGAACGAGCGGGCGCCGGTCGATGACATCCGCCGCACGGATGCGGGCGACGGTACTCGCGGCCGAAAGAGTGATCCCGTCGAACATGCGTTCGGCGATCTTGTCGGAACGCAGCGCGGCGTTCGTCGCACGTTCCCGGCGCAACAGCATCCAGTTGATGAGCGTGTTTTTGAAGGACGGTTCGGCTTTTTCGATCGTCAGCGCCGCGTAAACCGGATTGATCGAGGCGAAAAGAAGCGGAACGAAACGTTTCCAAAGGAACCCGGCGACCCCCAGGAGTCCGCCGATCCAGAACAGGAAACGCATCCAGGAAGGAATTCCGTCCTGAAAAACCCAGGCGTCGAGAAGGGCGACCGCGAAGAAGAAAATCAACAGGCCCGTTCCGAGGACGGCGAGCGCGAGATTGATATCGTATCGCTTTACTTCCGATTTCGCTTCCGTGATCCGCCCGTCAAGGGTTACTTCATGGTCCATGGGAAACTCCATCCGGCAAAACGGGCACGCAACGCCGCCTTCACGGAATTCTACCGGAAACGCGGTGAAAACGGACATTTGGTCAAGTCTGCCTGCCGCACTCGCTTACCCCAACTTATGTTAATGTAAGTGTTTACGCAGCTCGTTCGGGCGGCAGGCGGTTATGCGCGGGATTGTTCGCGGGAGGACTATCATGCCGTTCGAAGTCCATGCCGTAAACGGCATCATCGGGACACGGGCGCTTCGTATTCCGCGGACCGGTCGGCCGAGGGTCATTCCCGTATTTGCCCGTTTCCGTAAATCACGTATTTATAGGAAGTCAGCTCATTGACCCCGCAGGGGCCCCTGGCGTGAAATTTATCGGTACTGATCCCGATTTCCGCCCCGAGGCCGATTTGGCCTCCGTCATTGAAGCGGGTACTCGCGTTCACCAGCACGGCGGAGGAATCGATTGCCGTCGTAAATTCTCTGGCGGCATGATAATCGGTCGTAACGATCGTCTCCGTATGCCGATCGCTGTTTGTGTTGATGTGGTCGATCGCCTCTTGCAGGGAATCGACGATCCTGACCGAGATGATCGGGCCGTGATATTCCGCACGGAAATCATCCTCGGTCGCTCTCGTCGCTTCGGGGATCAATGCACAACAGCGGTCGTCTCCGCGCAATGCGATTCCACGAGCGATCAACGCCCCGGCCAGGCGGGGAAGCAACGTGTTTCCGAGATCCGAATGTACGACGAGCGATTCGGCGGCGTTACAGACCCCCATGCGTTGACATTTGGCGTTGACAAGGATTTTTTCGGCGATTTCAGGATCGGCCGACTTGTCGATATAAACGTGGCAATTTCCCGCAAAATGCTTGATAACTGGCATTTGTGCTTCCGATGCGACACGGCGAATGAGCGATGCGCCGCCGCGCGGGATGGTCACGGCAATGTATTGCGGCAACCCCAAAAAACTCCCGACGGCTTCCCGATCGGTCGTGCGAACCAACTGGACGACGCCATCCGGCAGGCCGGCCGTTTTCGCGGCTTCTTCAAGGATATCGGCAAATGCGACGTTCGAATGAAACGCTTCTTTGCCGCCCCGCAAAATCACGGCATTTCCACTTTTGACACAGATCGCCGCGGCGTCCGGAGTCACATTCGGCCTGGATTCGTAGATGAAAAACACGACGCCGAGCGGGACACGGACTTTTTGGACGTCGAGGCCGTTCGGCCGGACGTTGGAATGGATCACCTGTCCGATCGGATCGGGAAACAGGGCGATTTCCCGCAGCGCCTCGACGATGTCGCCAAGCCGTTTCGGATTAAGCAGCAACCGGTCAATCTCGGCCGGGGCCAATCCGTATCCCGGGGCCGCGTCGATATCCTTTTGATTGGCTTCAAGCAGCCGAGGGGAACGTTCTTCGATCAGCCGAGCCGCCGTCAGCAACATCGCGTTTTTTTGTGCCCCCGTCACGGCGCCCATTTTGAGAGACGCCTCTTTCGCTTTGCGGGCAAGTGTTTCGCAATACCGTGGTATATTATCGATGGTCTCCATAAGAATCGCGTTTTGATTATCCGAATGATTCGATTGTCTGAACAAAACGATGTTTTCCCGCGTGGCCAAGTCGTTTTTCCGCCACAGCACGGGCATCTTCAATGCGCCGGCCGAGACGCACAACCGACAAAACCGGCCCTGCCTCGCCATTGTACGGCGAAAACGGCGTCTTTTCAAGGTCGAACCGGAGGTCTTTCGCATACGGCCACACGGTTCATTCTTCGCGGATACGGGCTCCGAGGCGACCGAGGAGCCGGAAATAAAAGAGCGGCAGAAAACTCATCGTCACGGCGACCCAGACGGCGACCGCAGGAAAATAAAGGAAGGATTGGAAGAACCAGGAATCGCCGAACAGGGTGTTGGCCGCGACCGGTGCAAGGACGGCAAACAACATTCCCGCGACGATCGGCATCGACAGGAGGTAAAAGCAAAGCCAGTGCGCCGGCCTGTTCCGGATCGATTGCAACGTTTTTCGCGGCAGTCCGCCCCAAAACGTCTCCGATTCGATGACGCATAAAAAAAGAAGCGGGAATGTCAGGAAGATCGAAAAACCGACCGCAAGGGCCTGCGAGGCGATCCTGCAAAAAAGGTCGATGACCGGACTGTCGCTGAACCTAATCGAGGCGATCGAAAAAAACCAAAACAGGTATCCCGGGATCCCGGAAAGAAACATGAACAGGAAGGTCCAGAACAAATAGGACAGACCGTCGTTGATGTTGAACGGCAACCAATGCGTGATCGTCCGGCTTCCCCGTTCCGTTTCGAGATAAATGCTGACCGCGAAAAGAAAAAGGATTCCGATCCAGAGGATTTCAAAGAAAGCGCCGGGCAAAAAACTGAAGAAAAAGACGGCCTGCCCCATTCCGCCGATCATCTGGCCCGGCTCTCCGGTCTCCAACAGGACCATGTGGACGACGGAGCGTGCTGTTTCGCCGAACAGATGGCCCAACAGGCCGAACACCAGCAGGGCGGTGAACCGGCGCCGGTTGTGCGCGGCAAAAAAAGGGGCGAAGAAAAATCTCCATGCCGATTCGTCGGCCGGGCGTCGTTCCGCATTTTGCAGGGCCTTGACGCCTGATCTCGACGGGGTCGGCCCGGAACCGGAAAGAGGAACCGTTCCGGTTGGTACGGCCGGGGGGGTCGGGGTGGTCGGGGTTTGCAACAGAACCGGCGGCGCGGTTGCAGGTGAAATGACAGATGTCACGGGAACCGCTTTTCCGGCCGTATCGTTTTTCGGCGGCAACGGAGGCGGGGCAAGCGAACGGACCGCACGCGATGGAAGGGATGGTGGCGACGGCGAGACGGCGGCATCCCGTCGCGCGGCATCCGGTTTGCCGGGCGTGTTTGTGACAGGTGTGTTTGTGACAGGTGTGTTTGTGACAGGTGTGTTCGTGACAGGGGTGGTCGTGACAGGGGTGGTCGCCGCTTCTTTTCGGGCCTTTTCTTCGAGATGTTTTTCCAACGTTCCGTCGCGGGCAGCCTGCTTGATATCGTACAACTCGGCGGTAATCTCAGCCTTACGGCGCTTGATTTCGGCGATGCGTTCCTTTTCCTCCTTCGACAGGAGGAGATTGCTGACAAATCCCTCCATCTTCTGCGGGGTATCGTCGAAGACCCGCTCTTCTTTCGGTAAAACGACCGGCTTGTTGTCCCCGATCGCGGAATAATCGACCCGGGGCATCTGTCTCGCTTTTTGCGTTCCTGCGTCGAGTCCCCGGACGCCGTAGCCGCCGTCGTCGGACAGTTCGACCTCGTATTTGAATTTCGGGTCAACCTTCCGGATTTCATTTCGCTTGCCGCAATCGGGACAGCAGGTCCAGAGTCCTATGTATTTTTCCGGGGCATAAAACCGCAACCGGCAGGCGGAACAAATGAGATGGACCGTCGGGACGTTCGGGTCGAACGGATCCTGCGGGGCGAGCGGCCGGTCCGCTTCATCGTCGATCGGGACAAGGGAAAGGTCGTCGTCGGGCATGATAAATCGGCGGTCTCGATTTTTTCAACGGTTTTCAGTCTAGGACGGCATTCAGGAGCATCGCGGATTTCAATCGTCTTCGTCTTCCGCCCGTCGCATCTCCTCGGCGATCATCAAGGCCCAGGCGTGACGGCCGAGCAGGCGGAAGTACAGGAGGACGATCATGGCGAACAGGGCGACCAAGAACGACGCGGCGACACCGAACAGGATGGGTGAATGTTGCACGAAACCAGTCGGCCACGCGAGGACTTCCGGGAGTAAAAGCACGAAAAAGGAAAGCAGGTAGAAGGTGCCCCAGCGCAACGGTGTGGCCGCCAAACTCCGGAACACGTTGAAGGAAATTGGGTTGAAAAACGAGCCTGACTCCATGCAGCCCAAAAAAAGGATCGGAAAAATCAGCCAATGGGAGAGCCGCATTGCCAGGTAGGCGATCACGAGCGGATGATCGAGCGGCATTCCGTCCATTTCCTTCATGGAAACATACGGCCCCCCCTGATCGAATTGATCGACCGTCCCGGGAACCAGCAGGGGCGCGGCAGGAACCGTCAAAAAACCGGGAATCGTGGCCGTCAACGACAAGGAAATGATCCAGGCGGCCAGGCCGACACCGCTCACGTAGTCGTATTCGGCCGTTTCGCCCCATTCGTCGTCCCCGCCGGCGCTGGCGGTAAACAGGCTCATGGCGTATGAGGCCAGCATTCCGCCCCAGACGGAAGTACACACGAGTTGCAGGGCCGTGAAGATAAAAAAATACACGAGGTACACGCCGCCGATCATCAACGTCTGCATGGCGCCGATCCAGAGGAACCCCGAAAATAGCGCGGTCACGAGCATGCCCGAGAGATGAGCGACGATCCGAAAATCGCAAAACGGTTTCAAGAGTCCGGAAACCAGGGGAAAACGCGGCAGGAGCTTACGGCCTTTTCGCACGAGCACCCGTTCCGCCCGGGTCAGCGTACGTTTACGCCGGTTCATCGGTTGATCGTAATCATCCCGGGGCAACATTCCGTCCGAAGGCGTCGATCGCGTTTCCGCCGCAACAGGCGGTCCGGGGAGGAACGATTCGTTTGAAACCGGCGCCGCGGGAAGCGGTGGAGCAGGCGGCGTCCGGTGTGACACGGGCAAAGGAGAGGACGCTTTTATCGAAACGATTTTCTTTTCCGGAGACACCGTTTCCGTTTCAGCCGTTTTTTCAGGACCGGGTTTTCGTGTGTCGGTCCGGGAAGGCAATGCCCGTTTTTCCCCGTGTTTTTCCGTGTGTTTTTCCGAGGCGGCTCCATGTGCCGGTCGTTCCCGCAACGTTTCCTCGCGAATTTGTCGCACCCTGGCTTCGCGACTGTAATTTTCGGGAATTTGCGGCGTTCCGGCCGGGGAAATCCGGTTCAACTCGCCGGCGGCGCCGCGAATCGCCTCCAAGGCGGCGGCCGCGGAGGAAGAGTGATCGAACACGGGAACCGGTTTCCCGCCGTCGGGATTCCAATGTTCCCGGTCGAGCGAACCGTCCACGTAACGATAATCGACACCGGCGCGAACCGACGGCCTGTCGAATTGCGATTGGTCGGAAACGCCGTATGCTCCGCCCGGCACTTCGTAAACGATTTTTTCTTTTTCCGGGACATCGGCGATCAGGGTTTCACGACCGCAGTCGGGACAAACTTTTTTTTGCCCGATTTCGGACTCGGCGGCATACATCCTGGTGGCGCACAGTTCACATACGACGGGTACGAGCCGGGTTCCGGGAGAATAGGAGGCATCGGCGATTTCATAAGTGCTGCCCCCCTCGAAGCGTTGTGCCTGGTGCGGACCGGAATCGTATTTTTCGGCCATTTTTCGGGCAATCGTCCGCGTATTGCAATCGGGACAAACAAGCATCGCACCGATTTGATCCTCGGTCGCGTACATGATCGTCCCGCACAGACGGCACCAGACGGGAAAACTCTTCCGTGAAAGCGCCGGATCGGACGGTACGGAATCGTCCTGGACACCGTAAACCCCGACCGAGGGGACGTGGGAAGGCAGCGACGGAGGAATCGCGCGCCGCGCCGTTTGATGCGTATCCGGGACTTTGACGATTTCGATGGGTACGACGACGTTTGTTCCGCAATCAGGGCATTCGATTTCCTTTCCGACCATTGTCGGTTCCGCGGCCAGCATGGCCCTGCAAACCGGGCATGGAAACGAAGCGACATGACGGTGCTGCATTTCGCGCACATCGATCGGGACGGCGTCGACCTCATAGGTGTTGTTTTCCGCATGAACCGCGGTTTCGTTTTTCGATTTGACGGTACTCTCGGCGGGCACGATCAATTCGAAATAACATGCCGGGCAATACATTTTGCGCCCGACGGCGTGATCGGAGGCTTTCACACCATGATTGCATCGCGAACACCGGAATCGTATCGGCATGGGAAAATCACCCCAACGTGGTTGAGCCGTTTGAAAAAGAGGCAAAACGAGTGATTTGCCGCGATTTCAAGCGTGTCTACTGGAAACGCGATGAAAACGACCGTTTGGTCCAAGTCCGCCTGCCGCATTCAGGAACGAGCGGCGACGAGCTCCTTCCTGAACGCATCTCTTTCTTTCCAAACGGTTTCGAACAATTCCCGGTCGATCGGATATTCACCGAAATACACTTTTTCGAACAGGTACATCGTCTCGCAATAATAATGCCGCAACCCGGCGCGGGAATGGAGTTCCCAGGCATATTCGTGATTTGTTTTACCGCGGTGCAGGCGGATCGATTCGGCACGGTCAAGCTCGACGAGCATGAAACTGAAATAAAGGATCAGGGCGTTCCTCCAATCCCCGGAATCGACGGCCCGGTTTGCCGCCGCGAGCAGGTCGGCATAATCGGCCTGGGCTTCCTCCGGCAAGGTCTCGATGCGGCGCCGCTTCTCCGCCGCTTCCCGTCGTGCTTCCGGCGAAAGAAAATCGGCGCCGAACCATTTCTCCAAGGCGTAACGTATGAGGAAATAGGTCGCCAAAACAATGATGACCAAGAGCAGGAAGGCGCATCCGTACAGGATCGGCTTCATCCAGCCGAGGTCCGGCCAGGAAAAAGTTGATTTGGATGGAGGAGTATCCCTGGGGAAAGGAACCGCGCGGACATGATCGGTTCCGGCCGAATACCACGGATAAGTGGGAAGCACGACTTGCCGCCCGAGCGCGCGTCCCGCCGTTTTGACAGCCGCGGCATCCGTTTCGGAATCG
>QMCD01000819.1_pt1 | contig 20984 bp, 24 predicted proteins | sample 1821841 | NCBI WGS metagenome assembly QMCD01 (sample SAMN01991225, study PRJNA193472) | Termite gut metagenome, whole genome shotgun sequencing project. | isolation source: worker | host: Macrotermes natalensis
TGCGAAATTACGCGTCATCCTTGGATTGTAGGGGCGGATGGCAATCCGCCCGTAGATCGGGTGCGGGACGATTGCCATCGTCCCCTACACTGATTTATCATCACTTACCTAAGGCAATTGCTCGGAGGTGGAACGCTTGGCAAACTACGGCGCGGACGATATAAAGGTTCTGGAGGGGCTCGACGCCGTTCGTATGCGACCGGGCATGTATATTGGCTCCACTTCCTCCCGGGGGCTGCATCATCTATTATGGGAAATCGTGGATAATTCGATCGACGAAGCGGCAAACGGCTTTGCCGACGATATCCATGTGACGCTTCACAAGGATAATTCGATTACAGTTACCGATAACGGGCGAGGCATTCCTGTGGGAATAAATACGCAGATGGGCGTTTCGGGCGTCGAGCTGGTCTTCACGCAATTGCACGCCGGCGGCAAGTTCGGCGATGCGAGCTACGGCTATTCCGGCGGGCTGCACGGTGTGGGCGCGTCGGTCGTAAACGCGCTGTCGCGGTGGCTGAAGGTTCAAGTCGCGCTCGAAGGCAAGCTCTATGATATGAGCTTCGAAAGCGTGCCTGGAGCAGACGGGAAAATCGTCTCTGGACGGGTGCAGGAGCCGCTTCGGCAAACAGGCCGTACGCGTAAGCAAGGCACCACCGTAACGTATCTGCCGGACGACCGCGTTTTCGAAACGCTGGAAACGAATGCCGAGCAGGTGCAAAAACGGCTGAAGGAGCTCGCGTTCCTTAATAAGGGCGTAACTATGCGCCTTACAGACGAGCGCTCGCGCGAAAAGCTTGAATGGAGCTATCGCTACGAGGGCGGCATAGCGGATTTCGTAAGATATTTAAACGAAGACAAGACCCAGCTTTTCAGCGAGCCGGTCGTGCTCGAAGGCAAAAAGGACGACGTTTACGTCAATATCGCCGTCCAATACAACGACTCCTATACCGAATCGATTTTTTCGTACGTTAATAATATCCCGACGACGGAGGGCGGTACGCACGAAACAGGATTCAAGGCGGCGTTTACAAAGGTCATGAACGACTACTGCAAGCGCACGGGCGTGTTGAAAAACGGCTCGGCGCTTTCGGGCGAGGATTACCGCGAGGGCATAACGGCGGTCGTTTCGCTAAAGATGAAAAACGTCCAGTTTGAAGGCCAAACGAAGACGCGCTTGGGCAATACCGAGGCGCGGACGGCGGTCGAGTGGGTCGTATCCGAAAAGCTGACGCCGTTTTTAGAGGACTTGCGAAATCAAGACGTAGCCATGGCCATTGCGGAAAAGGCGGTCAAGGCGGCGAAGGTGCGCGAAGCGGCAAGAAAGGCCAAAAGCCTCGCGAGGGAGCGCAATAAGCTCGAGGGCGCGCCGCTCGTGGGCAAGCTCGCGAGCTGTACAGGGCGTAACTATAAAATGAACGAGCTGTTCCTAGTTGAGGGGGATTCGGCAGGCGGCTCCGCGAAGCAAGGTCGCGACAGGCGCTTTCAGGCGATACTGCCGCTTCGGGGTAAGCCGCTAAACGCAGAGAAAAAGCGGCTGGATCAAGTGCTTTCAAACGAAGAATTCCGCTCGATCATAACGGCTATCGGTACCGGGGTAGACGAAGATTTCGATATTTCGAGCCTCAAGTACGATAAAATCATCATTCTCTCCGACGCGGATCAAGACGGCGCGCATATCCGCGCGATACTTCTTACGTTCTTCTTCCGTTACATGAAGGATCTTATCACAAACGGGCATATCTTCATCGGAAGGCCGCCGCTTTACCGCGTTTCCAAGGGTGGTAAGGATATTTACGCCTACGACGACCGCGAGCTCGAAAAAACGACAAAGAACATGAAAAACTACGCAGTGACGCGCTATAAGGGCCTCGGCGAGATGGGCGCGGCGCAGCTTTGGGAGACGACGATGTGCCCCGGGCAGCGCTCGCTTATTCAAGTTGAAATCGACGACGCCGCCGAGGCGGATAAAATCGTCACGGTGCTAATGGGCGACAAGGTCGACCCGCGCCGTGCGTATATAAGTGAGCACGCGAATTTCAACAAGGCCGACGCCTTTGAAAAGAAAAAGTCGGCGAATATTTCGATAGAGCAAATCGCGCGCGGAACGGGGGTTGAAGCGTGAGCCAGGAAATCGTTGAAAAAATAATTCCCCAGTCGATGGAAGAGGTCATGCACTCCTCGATGATGCCGTTCGCGGAGTACGTCATTTTGGAGCGCGCGCTGCCGCGCGTTGAAGACGGGCTAAAGCCTGTACAGCGCCGCATCCTCTATACGATGCATCAGCTCGGCCTTACGCCGGATAAGCCGCATAGAAAGAGCGCGCGTATCGTCGGCGATACATTGGGCAAATATCATCCGCATGGTGATACATCTGTATACGATGCATTGGTACGCATGGCACAGCCGTTTTCGATACGCATGCCGCTAATAGACGGACAGGGGAATTTCGGCTCTGTAGACGGCGATCCGGCTGCTGCGCTGCGATATACCGAAGCGCGTATGACGCCGCTCGCTATAGAGCTGCTCAGAGATGTTGAAAAGAACACCGTGCCGTTCCGGCTGAACTTTGACGACTCCGACTGGGAGCCGGACATGCTTCCGGGGCGCTTCCCGAATTTACTGGTAAACGGCGCGACGGGCATAGCCGTCGGCCTTGCGACGAACATTCCGCCGCATAACCTCGGCGAGACGATCGACGCGGCCATAGCGCTGATGAACGACCCGCAGATTTCGCTGAGCAAGCTGATGGAGTATGTCAAAGGCCCGGATTTTCCGACGGGAGGTTACCTTCTCGGAGCGGAGGATTTGCACAAGGCGTACGAAACGGGCCGCGGGCGAGTGATAATACGCGCGAAAGCGCATATAGAGCCGCAGAAGAACGGCAAGAAGCTTATAGTCGTTACGGAATTTCCGTATATGGTCAACAAGGCCGCCGCGCTCGAAAAGATTCTAAAGCTGGGCGAAGAGAAAAAGCAGCTCTTTGCCGGTATTTCGGATATTCGCGACGAATCCGACCGCGAGGGCATGCGCGCCGTAATCGAGATCAAGAAAGACGCGGACGCGGAGAAAATACTGACCTATCTATACAAATATTCGGATTTACAGGTGTCCTTCAGCCTGAATATGGTAGCCATTGCGGATTCCAAGCCACGCCAGATGGGCTTGAAGGAGATGCTGGAGCGCTACATACAACACCAGAAGAACGTCGTAACAAGGCGCACGCAATTCGACCTCGACAAGGCCGAAAAGCGCGCGCATATCCTCGAAGGGCTTATGATCGCGCTCGATCATTTGGACGAAGTCATTGCGCTCATCCGCGCGTCCAAAACGCCAGCCGAGGCCAAGGCGGGGCTGGTCGCGAAATTTGGTTTGACGCCGGAGCAGGCGCAGGCGATACTCGATCTGCGCCTCCAGCGCCTGACGGGGCTCGAAATGAACGCGCTGCGCGAGGAATACGCGAACTTACTAAAGCTCTTGGAGGAGCTGCGCTCGATACTCGCCTCTGAAAAGAAGCTATTGAAGGTAATTGGCCGCGAGTTGCTCGAAATAAAAAAGAAACACGCCGACGCGCGGCGCACGGAAATATTATACGAAAGCCACGAGATTCAAGTTGACGAATCGGAGCTAACCGTAGTGGAAGACGCGATAATATGCGTGTCGGACGCCGCGATTCGCCGCTTGCCCGTGCGCGTTTCCAAGGCGAACCAGGAAGAACCTCCGGATGGCATGCTTTTCGAGACGAAGACGAACAGGCGTATACAGCTCTTTACGAATTTCGGCGTTATGTATACGCTCACCGTATCGGATATCCCCGAATCAAAGCCAAAGGACAGGGGAACGACGCTCGCGGGTCTTTTCGCAGGCTGGCAGGACGGCGAGCGCGTTTTAAGCATGTTCGAGCTCGACGGCGCGGACGAAAATACTGAGTTGGTATTCTATACGAAAAGCGGCATGATAAAGCGTACGACCGTGCCTGAATTTGTAACGCGCAACAGGCGCTTTGCGGCGTATCCAGCGCCGGAGGGCGAGCTTATCGGCGTTTGCGCGCTGAAGAGAGACGAAAACGTGCTGCTTGTTACGAAGCTGGGCATGAGTATCCGCTTTTCGCCAAGCGACGTGCCCGTACAGGGGCGCGGCGCGCGCGGCGTGAAAGCGATTGCCTTGATGAACGGCGACGCCGTGCTGACGGCGGCGCAAACGCCCGACGAGGGCGAGGTCTTCGTACTTAGCGACCGCGGCTACGGCAAGCGCAGCCTGATCTTCGACTATGAAATTCAAGGGCGCGGCGGCAAGGGCCTCAAAACCTTCGACTTCAAGAAAAACGGTTCGAACGGCTACGAAATAGTATCGGCATTCCATGTTACGGTTCCCAAGGACATCGTCATATCCCAAAAGCACGGCGACGAGACGCGCCTGAATACCGACGAGGTGTTGATAGAGGCGCGAAACTCCAAGGCTTCGCCGGTTGTGATGGTGATGCTTGATAATGTGGTAGTAAATGTGAAAGTGCTGTAGGGGCGGATGGCAATCCGCCCGTGAATAGAAATCAGGACGATCACCATCGTCCCCTACAGGTATAGGTAGTACACATGCAAACGATACCCGCAAAGCAGCTTGTCTATAGCATGAAGAAAGGCTCCGAATGGTTCGGAGCCGATTATAATATGAACATCTATAGGGGCTGTTCGCACGGGTGTATCTATTGCGATTCCAGGAGCGCCTGTTACAAGAATCCGGACTTCGACACAATAAAAGTCAAAGAAAACGCGTTGGAGCTTATCCGCGACGACCTCCGCCGCAAGGTGAAGAAGGGCGTCGTAGCCACGGGCGCCATGAGCGACCCTTACAACCCCTTGGAACGGGAGCTGTTTCTAACGCGTAACGCGCTCGAGCTAATAAACGCCTTTCGCTTCGGTGTGGCGATCGATACAAAGAGCGCCCTTGTCGAGCGCGATATCGACATTCTACAGGATATTAAGCGGCATTCGCCCGTTATCGTGAAGATGACTATCACAACCGGCGACGATGTATTGTGCAAAAAGCTTGAACCAAACGTTTACGTTTCCTCGGAGCGGTTTATCGCGCTAAACGAACTCTCTGGCGGCGACATTTTCTGCGGCGTGCTAATGATGCCGCTTTTGCCGTTTATCAACGACACGGAAGAAAATGTTCTCGGCATCGTGGAAAAAGCAAAGGCGGCGGGCGCGCGGTTCGTGTACCCCGCCTTTGGGATGACGCTCCGGCAAGGCAATCGCGAATACTATTATGAAAAGCTGGATGCGCTTTTTCCCGGCATGAATCATAAATACGCGAAAGCATATGGGGAAAGATATATGTGTACAAGCCGCAAAGCGAAAAAGCTTTGGGGCATATTTGTCGAGCGATGTCAGGAGCTGGAGCTTCTATACGATATGAAAGCGATAACGCGCGCCTATAAATCCGGCTATGAACAGCAACAACTGAGCTTTATATAAAAAACAGCATGTAGGGGCGGGCTTCCATGCCCGCCCGTATGTACGAAGATTTGTATTGCACTAAATATGTCGAATGAATGCGGCGAAACTGTGTCGATTTTCCTTAAAAAAAAGATTATTTTTGAATTTTCTGCATTTGTGATTGAAATGATATCGGTTGGTGGTATAATCATGCTATATACGCAAATTTACGGAGGTGTGCAGCATGAGTGAAGAGAAAAGCTTGAGCGTCGAGGTTACCGGCCAGAAGAACGGGAAGATAACCTTTGCGAACGAGGTCGTCGCAATTATTGCGGCGCTGGCGGCGTCCGAGGTCAAGGGAATTGCCGGCATGAGCGGCGGCGTGGTGGAGGGCTTTGCCGAAAGGCTTGGCCGCAAGAACCTAACAAAAGGCGTGAAGGTTGAAGTCGGCAACGAAGAAGCTGCTGTGGATGTATACGTCATAGTCGACTACGGCGTGAAAATTCACAACGTCGCCTACGAAATTCAGGATACCGTCAAGAAAGCAATCGAAACGATGACGGGCCTGCGTGTTGTGGAAGTCAACGTATACGTACAAGGCGTTTCGGTGGAAAAAGAGGTAAAAGAAAAAGAGCCGAAAGAAAAGCCCGAAAAGGTTTTGCCGGAGCCTCGTGTCAGATAAGATATAACAACTATGGCAGCCCCCGCCCATAAGGGCGAGGGCTGTTACTGAACAAAAGATATTGGAGGGAAATATGAAGGCCCTTAAACGTACATTTTTGGGAATTATACTGCTGGCGGTTATCGCTTTCTCGGTGGGGCTAATATTAATTGCTCTGAATGTTATTCCTCAAGATCAAATGCAGACGTTCGTCAACGTGGTCTATGAATATTCGCTGAACGCCGTACTGCTCGCCGTGATAGGCGTCGCGCTAATAGTGATGAGCCTCGTCGTGATATTCGGCCGTGGCGGCAAAAAAACGGCGGAAAAGCGCGCGTCCTCCGCGACGGCGCTGATTCGCGCGAGCGATATCGGCGCGACGTATATCGCGATTCCCGCGCTAGATACGATGGTACAAAAAAATATACGCTCCAACGCGCGTATAAAGGACTGTTCGAGCCGCGTCGTTCCGGACAACAACTGCGTCGCTATTCATCTAAGGCTCGCGCTTATGCCGGATACGAACGTAGTTGAATTAACCGAAGCCGTTCAGACCGACTTGAAACACTACATCGAATCGCTTACGGGTATCGTCGTACGCGAAATCCATATACTGATCGATAGCTTTAATACCAATACGCAAATGCGCGTCGATTGAGGGGTGCTGCGATGAGATCGGATTTAAAAGGCTTTCTGTCCCGCTACAAAGGGCGTATCGCCGGCGTAATCATAGCGGGGATCGTCTGCGTACTGATTTTTACGATCGGATTTTGGGCAACCTTGCTTATATCGGTGATCGTGGCGGCCGGCTACTTTATCGGCAAAGCGGCGGATACCGGCAACAAAATGGGCGAGCGCGTCGCGGAAATGATCGAGCGGCGATTGCCTAATGGCCGAAAATAAATATAGGAATGACAATAATTATATGAGCATCAAGCAAGGAGTCTGCCTATGAGCAGGCATACGGCGCGTGAAACGGCAATGAAATGCTGTTTTGCGCGCGAATTTAACTCCGAACGGGAGGATTGCTATCCGCCCCTACAAGCGCCAACCATAAAATCGATCTCGGCGCTAGAAGAAGCGCCGGATCTTACAGAAGAAGACAGCGAGTACGCCGAAGCTATCGTCAAAGGCGTACTAGAAAATATCGACAGCCTCGACGAGACGATACGCGAGCTCGCTATAGGCTGGGAATTCGGGCGTATGCCGCGCGTAGATATCTGCATCATGCGCATCGCGCTCTACGAGATGATCTTCCGCGAAGATATACCCGAGAGCGTTTCTATAAACGAAGCGGTTGAAATCGCGAAGAAATACTCCGGCTCAAAATCCGCGCCGTATATCAATGGCATGCTGGGTACGTTATCCCGTAAACGGGCGGGCGAACGCCTCGAAACGCCGCAATACAAAGCGGGCGACGAGCCGGCGCTGTCTGTTGAGCCGGAGCTTTATGTCGGGACGGAGCTTTTTCCGGAACAAGAGCCTCATGCGGGGCCGGAAGAATGAGCTGTCTCGGAATCGATACGAGCTGCTATACGACGTCGCTGGCGCTGTATGACGGCGGCATAAAATATGACTATCGCGAACCGCTGCCTGTTGCGGGCGGCGAACGAGGCCTTCGACAGTCCGAAGGCTTTTTTTTGCATATCAAGCATCTCGAAACGATGATTCCAGCGTTTTTTGAAAAGATCGAGCGCGGCGATATTTCGTGCGTTTGTGTAAGTGTGCGGCCGCGCCCGGGCGAAGACTCCTATATGCCCGTGTTCCTGGCGGGAAAGGCGGCGGGCGCGATGCTTGCGGGGGCGCTTAATTTGCCGCTGTTTGAAACGTCGCATCAGGAGGGGCATCTTTCCGCCGCGCTCATAGGCAACGAAGCGCTTTTGAAGAAGAGATTTCTCGCCCTACATCTCTCGGGCGGCACGACCGACCTGCTCGATTATGAAGACGGCAATATAGCGCCGCTGGGCGGAAGCCTAGATATACACGCCGGGCAGCTAGTGGATAGAATAGGCGTCGCGCTCTCTCTGCCGTTTCCGTCGGGGAAGGCGCTTGAAGCGCTGGCGCGCGCGTTTATTGGCGAATGCGAAGCGCCGCCATCGTTTGTAAGCGGTCTGAAATGCTCGTTTTCCGGCGCGGAGACGCGGTTTAGAGCCATGATCGAGCGCGGCGCGCCGAAGGAGGAAATCGCCGCCGCCGTGTACGCCGTGCTCGTGAATACCGTTGACAAGCTTTTGCATAACGCCTTCGAGCAAACGGGCATATCTGACGCGCTTTTGATGGGCGGCGTTGCTTCGAGCGCGCTGTTTCGCGGGATGCTGGCGGAGAGAAAGGCTAAGCGCAGGCGTGGGTATACGCTGTATTTCGGCGAGAGCGCGCTTTCGGGGGATAATGCTGTGGGGGTTGCTAGGATGGGGTACATGACGCGATATTCTGTTGAAAAAGGCGCTCAAATGGATGCAAAAATTAATTGATTCGTATATAATCAATATGAGTCGTTGGGAGGTGCTTTGCTATGATGATCGAGAAAATAATTATAAAAAATTATAAGGTCTTTAAAGATGTAATCATCGAAGACATGGGCAATATGGCTGTATTTCTCGGGATGAATGGAGCTGGCAAAACAACGCTCTTCGATATATTTGGCTTTATCAAGCAATGCCTGAATGAGAATGTGACGTCCGCGCTTCAATCAAGGGGTGGGTTTAGCGAAGTACGTTCCAGAGAGCAGACGGGCGACATTGAGTTTATATTTCAGTATCGAACTGCCTCTAAAAAAGAAGGAGGCAAGTTGTATACATACGAACTACGAATAGGCCAAGATAAGGTGACTGGCAGACCCGCCGTTTCACGCGAGATATTGCGTTATAAGCGCTGGAACCAGACGGGCGCTCCATGGAAGTTTGTCGACTTTAAATACGGAACTGGGAAAGCGATTACTAATGAAATCGACCTAAAAAATGTTCAGGACGCAAAACGTGAACCTTTTTCTCTCGCTTCGCCGGATATTCTGGCTATTAAATCCCTTGGACAGTTAAAGAGTTTTCCGGCGGCCGATTCTTTCAGAAAACTTATCGAGGGCTGGTATATCTCGGATTTTCAAATTAACGCTTCAAGGCAAACACAGGACATAGCCTATAGCGAACAAGTTTCAAGCAGCGGTGACAATTTGGCAAACACCGCGAAGTACATGAAGGACCATCATCCTGATATTTTTAAGAGTTTATTGGAGAAGATGAAGGAGTGCATACCAGGCGTTTCGAATGTAGAAGCAAAAGAAACTGACGATGCGAGAATAATATTGCGATTTTCGGATGGTCAGTTCAAAGACCCATTTGCTGCCAGATTTGTTTCCGACGGTACTATTAGAATGTTTGCATATTTAATGATATTAGCCGATCCAAAGAGGCATTCGCTATTATGCATTGAGGAGCCAGAAAATCAGCTCTATCCGCATTTATTACAAATCCTGGCCGAGGAGTTTCGGCTCTATTCTAGCGGCAACAACCAAGTACTTATTTCAACACATTCGCCGGATTTTGTTAATGCACTGGAAATTGCGGAGTTGTATTATATTTGCAAAGAGAATGGGTTCTCGACAATAAAAAAAGTAGAAAAAAGCGGTACAATTGTTAGCCTTATCAAAGATGGAGATAAACTTGGTAACATATGGAACCAAGGCCTCTTTGAGCAGGAGGGTATACTATGAACCTCTGTATCAACCAATTGCAGGCGCGCGCTATTGCGCCATATTTGAATATCGAACAGAATAGGTCTCATAGTTTTAACGTTTTTATAAAAGGACTGGAAGACTTAGTACATAAATATAGAGTTTGTAGTTAGATGTTTTGCACGAAATTTAGAATACGATGCGGTTGGGGGCATTTGCACATCCCCCCATTTTCTGATATGCTAAACCCCGAAAACAGGCTACAAAAGAATTGTTCACGGAGGACAAAATGGCTCTCATAATAGACGGAAAAGCAATCGCGCAGGAAGTGCGCGCCGAGGTCGCGCAAGGCGTTGCGCAATTCAAGGCCGAAAAGGGCATTACGCCGGGGCTTCACGTCATACTCGTGGGGAACGACCCGGCGTCGGAGACTTATGTTCGGAATAAAGAGCTCGCATGCGCGGACGTCGGCATGCACGGCGTTGCGCACAGGCTCCCGGAATCGACGGATCAAGCGACGCTGGAACGGCTCGTCGAAGAGCTCAACGCCGACGGCGCCGTTCACGGCATCTTGGTCCAGCTACCGCTGCCAAAGCATCTCGACGCGCTAAGCGTATTGGCGAAGATAAGCGCCGATAAGGACGTCGACGGCCTGCACCAAATAAGCGCTGGCCGCTTATTGACAGGCTACGAGGGCTTTGTGCCATGCACGCCGCGCGGGATAATGCGCCTGATCGAGTCCACCGGCGAGAAAATAGCCGGCAAAGAAGCGGTAGTCATAGGGCGGAGCAACCTCGTTGGCAAGCCCGTATCGCTGCTGTTGCTTAACCAAAACGCGACGGTGACGATGTGCCATTCGAGAACCCGCGATTTGGCTGAAGTCGCGCGCCGCGCGGATATTTTGGTCGCGGCGATCGGAAAGCCCGAATTTGTTACCGGCGACATGATAAAGCCTGGCGCGATCGTAATAGACGTCGGTACGACGCGCGTGGACGGCAAGCTAAAGGGCGACGTCAATTTCGAAGAAGCAAAGGAAAAGGCGGGCTATATAACGCCTGTGCCCGGCGGCGTCGGTCCTATGACGATAGCGATGCTTTTGTCCAATACGCTCTTAGCGGCGCGGCGGCATGGCTGAGCGCGTTCTATCTGTAACGCAGCTAAACGAGTACGTCAGCGGCTTGCTGGCGTTCGATCCGATGCTCAAGCGCATCGCGATAAAGGGCGAGGTATCGGGCTATAAGCGGTACTCGTCCGGACACCTGTATTTTACTTTAAAAGACGCGGCGTCTCAGATTCGCTGCGTATGCTTCCGCCAAGATGCTCAGGGACTGGGTTTTTTGCCGTCGGACGGCATGAGCGTCGTAGCGAGCGGTTCCGTCGCGTTATATACGCGCGATGGCGCGTATCAATTCTACGTAAAGGCTATGACGCGCGCGGGCATCGGGGATCTGCATGCCCGTTTTGAGGAACTAAAAGAGCGGCTTGCCGCGGAAGGGCTCTTCAGCGCCGAGCGGAAGCGCCCTTTGCCGTATTTGCCGCGCTGTATAGGAATCGTAACATCGCAAGAGGGCGCTGTAATTCAGGATATCGTACGCGTCGCGCATAGGCGTTTTCCGGGGATGAAGCTGCTGCTTTCGCCCGCGAAGGTACAGGGTGAGGGCGCTGCAAACGATATCGCCAGGGCGATATCGCGCTTGGCCGCATCCAAAGAGGCTGACGTGATAATCGTCGGCCGGGGCGGCGGCTCTATGGAAGACCTTTGGGCGTTTAATGAAGAAGTCGTCGCGCGCGCTATTTTCGAATGCCCCGTGCCGGTAATTTCGGCCGTCGGGCACGAGACGGACTTCACCATCGCGGATTTCGTCGCGGATATGCGCGCGCCTACACCCTCCGCCGCCGCGGAGCTTGCGACGCCGCAAAAACGCGATTTAGAGGCGTTTTTTATTGAAAAACGCCGCCGTTTGCACGTTTTAGTAACGAATATGATCGAAATTAAGCGCCAAAAGCTCGAATTTTTGGCGTCTTCGCACGCGATGCGAGGCGTTTTGCGACGGGTTTCAGACGAACGGCTGCGGTTGGATCGGCTGTTGGAGCGATTAATCGGCTGCGAAGCGGCGTTAATAGCCCAAAAACGCGCGGATATAATAAAAGCCGCCGCCGTTTTGGACGAGCTTTCGCCGCTTAGCGTGCTTAGGCGTGGCTATGCCATAGCATACGTGGGCGAAGAATTGCTTTCGAGCGTAAAACAGGCGCATCCAGGCGCAAAACTCACCATACAGCTGGCTGATGGCAAAATTTCAGCGGAGGTTTCTGAGAAATTAGCGGTAGTTTCCGAGGAATGAGTAAAGGGCTTCTCGTAAGCGTCTACTAATTTCTAATTTCTCTTTTCTAACTACTAAACGCGGAGGGTTTAAATGAAACAGGACAGCTTTGAGAATAAAATGGATGAGCTCGAAAAGATCGTTGAAAAGCTCGAAGGAGGGAACCTGTCGCTGGACGAATCGCTCAAATTGTTCGAACGGGGCGTAAAGCTTTCCGCCGACGGCATGAAGCTGCTCGATGAAGGCGAAGCGAAGGTACAAAAGCTCTCAGTCCTTGCGCAGGCGGAGCGAAACGAGCCGTTTGGGGGCCTTAAAGCCGGAGAGGAAGAAGATTTCTAGCCATGACAGCAGTACAAAACAGCTTTTGGGACATTTTTAGGAACCCCGTTTTTATTTCAGGGTTGATTTCGTGGTTCGTCGCGCAGAGCTATAAAGTCGTTTCGACGCTGGTAAGCTCGCGCAAATTCGATGTTACGAAATTTGTAGCGTCGGGAGGTATGCCGAGCTCGCATACGTCGTCGACGATCGCGCTCGCTGTGGCGGCCGGTATGCGCGAAGGGTTCAACTCGTCGATTTTCGCGGTCGCGGCGGGGCTGACGCTTGTAGTGATGTACGACGCTGCGGGCGTTCGGCGCGCGGCGGGCAAGCAGGCCGCCGTAATAAACGAGATTATCCAGCTCATCAAGCTACATAGGCATATCGAGCCCAAGCTCAAAGAGCTTCTGGGGCATACGCCGGTAGAGGTTCTGATTGGCGCGATATTAGGAATTATCATAGCCGTGACGGTATCGACGTTGATGCCGTGAAAAAGCAGCGCCTTGATTTAAAAATAGTCGAGCTGGGCCTTGCCGAAAGCCGCGAAAAGGCCAAGGCGCTGATTTTAGCCGGGCAGGTGCTCGTCGGCGGCGCGGGAAACGCGAAGCCCTCGGATATGGTGGGGGAGGAGCCGGTTGAACTAAAGGCGCGGCTGCCGTTTGTAAGCCGTGGCGGTTTTAAGCTACAAAAGGCGCTCGACAGCTTCGATATATCGGTGGACGGTCTGGTTTGCTTAGACGTAGGGGCGTCGACAGGAGGCTTTACCGACTGCCTTCTACAGCGCGGCGCGCGGCGCGTATACGCGCTCGACGTGGGCTATGGGCAGCTAGACTATCGGCTGCGCGAGGACGGGCGGGTAACGGTATTTGAACGCCGAAACGCGCGGCATATGGAGCCGGCTTGGTTCGAGGAAACGCCCGCATTCGCGTGTATGGACGTTTCCTTCATTTCTATCCGGTTGATTTTGCCCGCGTTGTACGCGTGCATATCGGACGGCGCGAGGCTCGTATCGCTTATAAAGCCGCAATTCGAGGCGGGCCGCGAGAAGGTGGGGAAGAAGGGCGTCGTATCCGACGCGAGGACGCATATCGAGGTTATCGACAGAGCCGTTATGGCGGCTAAAGAAGCCGGATTTTCCGTGTTAGGTCTCGACTTTTCGCCCATTCGCGGGCCGGAGGGGAATATTGAGTATCTTATGGCGGCTGTGAAGAAGACGGCGCATGTGAATGCCGAACCGGCCGGTGAGTTGGATGCAGAGAGCGTTGTACGCGCCGCACATGGGTTCTTTTAGCCGGATATTCATTTCGCGTTTGCTACTTTTTAGGCTTTACTTTAGCGCCCACCAGCCGAACAAGATCGGGCAGCACATCGTCGTTTTCAACCGAGTGATTTATCCAGCCTCCGTCAGCGCCGCAAGCATAGCGGTTTGTCCAAATCTTTTGTATTTCGGGCCTGAGATCGCGCAACATAGCCTCAACCTTCGGCGCACCCGCGTCATTGATAGATATGGTACAGCAGAAGCCGCCCTCCTCAAAAAAAACATAGAGCAGCAACGATTTATTGTGGACGTATCGAAAACCCCATCCGTCCGCGTTGCCGAACGGAAACTTCATTTCCCGGCTCAGTTCGTACCGCTCCCGCAGCATTTCCTCAAAACGCGACAGGCGGCGCCACGCCTTGTCGCCCATGAAGGCTTGGACAAACTCTATCGGCGGCTTATTGAGCTTTTCAGTAAGCCGCTTTTTTTCGGTTTCGTATCGAATTTTATCCGCCATGACAATACCTCGCTATTTTGTTTAAATCTATTATAGCATCAAATATTAGACATCCCCTGTCATATTTTATTATTTAAATCTTTTTTACTTGCGCTTGTTCCCATATCGTGATACACTGGTGTTCAGAAAGCTAAAGGAGCGCGATGAAATGTACAACACGTATGCGCGGCCCGTCCGTGATTTGCGCAATAACTACGCCGCGATAGCCGCTTTGGCAAACGAGGGCAATCAAGTTATCATTACCAACAATGGGCGCGAAGAAGTTACGGTGATTGGCATGGAAGAGTATAGGGCTTATGAGGCGTTTTTGCATCAGGAGTATATAAGGCGGGAGCTGGCTAAGGCAAAGGAGAAGGCAAAGGATCCGAACACGAAGTGGCTGAGCGAGGAAGAGTTTTGGGCGGGATTAGAGGGCTAAACCGTGAAAAAATACAAATAGGTCGCATTAGATGTTTGCTTTCGAGCGAAGAAAGCGAACGCAGAGCATTTACAAGAGGTGTAATATGATGGTGATCGAGCGCACTGGTTTTTCAAAAGATACATTATCGGGTAAAGCTATACTTATTACAGGCGCGGGAGGGGGTATCGGCTTCGAAGCAGCCCGCGCGCTGGCTTATCTGGGCGCGTATGTAATAATTGCCGAAATTGACGAGGATAAAGGCAGATGGGCGCAGGATGCAATTAATGAGGAGCTGCGTTCAAATAGGGTAACGTTTTACCCCATAGACATTACGGATGATGAACAAGTACAGAGACTGTACGATTATATTATCGAGAAGTATTCCGCGCTAGACGTACTGATAAACAACGCTACCGTCGCGCCGATAGGCGGGGTCGATGCTGTATCTATATCCGATTGGGATAAAAGCTATACGGTCAACCTAAGAGCGCCCATTTTATTGACGCAAAAATTCTTATCCGGAATGAAAGAAAGAAACGAAGGGACAATCGTATTCGTGCCATCGTCGGGCGCGGCTCCATATATGGGGGCTTATGAGGTTTTCAAGAGCGCGCAAGTTGAGTTATGCAACACGCTTGCGGGGGAACTTGAAGGAACCAAAATCATCACCTACTCGATTGGGCCGGGATTAGTGAAAACGGAAACGGCACAAATGGCAATCGAAACAGTATCCTCCCTCATGGGTATGACGATTGCTGAATTTTATGAAATGAACGAAAAGCATATCATCAGCGCGGAAGAAGCTGGCGTCGGTTTTGCTGTTTCTGTTGTCAACGCCGATAAATACTCCGGACAGGAAATAGGTTCAATACAGGCTCTCATGGACGCCGGGATATATGATGGACAAGTTAGTCCCGCCGCACACGATATCGGTTCGAGTGACGTTTCATATCTCGCGCCACATATTCAGAGTATTGTCGATGTTTTTAACGAACAGTATGACGGCTGGCATAATAGGAATCTGTTTGAGCGGCAATGGGTGCTGCGTGATTTTAAAAAAACAGTTGGCATGGCGGCTGACAATTTTTCGAAATTGATATCAAATATATCGGAAATGGCGCAAAAGGGGAATGTTGACGGGCTTGCGGAACAAAAGCCGTGGCTTAAGAAACTCAAAGTATATTACGCGCATCAACACAAGCTGTTACAAGGGTATGAAAAGAACCCGGAGGAATTGAAAAGAAATTCGCAAGTGATATTAAGTTGGATGGACGAATTACAGAAAGTCATTGACGGTATATAAGCGATTAACGAATTCGCCGCATATGGTGAATTTGTGATTGATGAAATTCATATTGGCGGTTGTTATGTTCAATGTAAAACACGTTATAGAATCCGACAAAGCGTTTTGGTATTCGCTGGACGAACACTTGAGCGAACGCGAATTCGAATTGAAAGTACGAGACAAAAGAGGCTATATCATCTTCGACGGCGACAGCCCAATCGGCTTGATGCGTTACAATCTGATGTACGATATAATACCCTTTCTTACGCTCATAATTATTGAGGACGCGTACCAGCAAAAGGGCTTCGGCAAACAGGCGATATCGGCATGGGAAAACGAGATGCGCGCGCTGGGCTATAAAATTGTCATGACGTCGACGCAGGTCAACGAGCAGGCGCAGCATTTTTACCGCAAGCTTGGATACATAGAAAGAGGAAGTTTGTTTTTAGACGGTACGCCGTATGAGCAGCCGCAGGAGATGTTTATGATAAAGGTTTTATGAGGTACAAAATGACCGACAAACTCAAAGGCCAGCTAAAATTCCTGGCCGAAGCGGACAAGATGAAAAACGTATCGCGGCAGACGCTGCTAATGGATAAATCCCGCGAAGAGACGGACGCCGAGCATTCCTGGCACTTCGCGCTAATGGCTATGACGCTCTACGAGTACGCCGGGTTCGAAGTCGACCTCGACCGCGTAATAAGGATGGCTATTGTTCACGACCTCGTCGAGATTTACGCGGGCGATACGTTTGCCTACGACGCGAAGGGCTACGAGGACAAAGAACAGCGCGAGAGGGAAGCGGCGGACAAGCTATTCGCCATGCTGCCCGGCGCTCTCGCTAAAGAATACCGCGCGCTGTGGGAAGAATTCGACCGCATGGATACGCCCGACTCGCGCTATGCCGCCGCAATCGACCGCTTGCAGCCGTTCCTCAGCAATTACGCTACAGACGGGCATACGTGGGTAAAACATGGCGTATACGCCGACAAGGTGTATGCGCGAATGGCGCCAATAGAAACCGCCTTGCCGGAATTATGGCCGTTTGTGGAGCGTGTTATAAAAGAGAATATAGAAAAGGGCCGCATAAAAAGGCCCTAATCAGCCAGCAGTTCATCCCATATCTTTTCCATATCGGCGATTAGCTTGAACTGCGTGCGCGCGCGGTCGAGGTTTTGCCCCTCGCGGCTTACGCGGAAATATGTATCGCCGGAGAGGTAATCTGAGAGAAAGCGGATACCGCATTCCAGCGTCATCATCTTTGCTCCGTCGCGCAAAAGCTCGCGTTCGAGCGGCGTCAGCGCGTCGCCGCAAGCGTATAGATAGCCGTCCATGTAGGCGTGATAAAGTTCGAGCGAAAACGACACCTTGGACAAGTCGCGCTCATCCTCGACGGCGGTAGTTGCGCCAAACCGTATGGAATCGCCGAAATCGTGGACGGCAAGCCCCGGCATAACCGTATCGAGGTCGATAACGCACATAGCTTTACGCGTCGTTCTATCGAACAGGACGTTGTTCAGCTTGGTATCGTTATGCGTCACGCGCGTGGGGATTTCTCCGGAGGAATGCAGCTTTTTCAGCAAGGAGCCGTATTCCTCGCGTTCGAGCGCGAAGTCTATTTCCGCGCTGACGTTGCGCGCGCGTCCAAACGCGTCCGCGTCGATTGCTTGATGTAATACCGTATAGCGGTTGGGAGTATCGTGAAAGCGGGGAATGGTTTCATGCAGGCTCGTCGCGTTAAAATCCGCGAGACGCCGCTGAAAACGTCCGAACGCAAGCGCGCTTTCGCGAAAATCGTCCGGTATTTCTACCCAATCCATACAGATGCTATCCGAGATGAATTCGTACATCCGCCAATATTCGCCTTCGTCGTCCACATGCCACATATAGTTGTCCTTATCGGGTATAAGCGTCATGTATTCCCTGTGCGAAGCCGCGCTTTGTTTGATATGCGCCAAGACCGCGCTGATATTTTGCATGAGCCGCTCCGGGTCGCGAAATACCCTTTGATTTATCCTTTGCAAAATATACAGCCGCGCGGCAGCGTCCAGCACCAGATATGTTTCGTTTATGTGCCCGTTGCCATAGCGTTCGCAGTAGACGGGCGTCGCGGTTTGAAAACGGTATGCCTGTTCAACCATCTTGGCCACCCCACAATCCTTCGGGATATACTCCGTCCGCGATTAGTTTAGCGATTGCGGACTTTACGGCGGGCAAGTCGTCTGAGTACGTAACGCCCAGCCATTTTTCTTTTGACAGCTCGACCTTGACTTTATACTCGCGCTCTTGCAGCAGCGCGTCCACGACGTAAGGCAGGTAAAACTCGCATTTAAGCGGATTGGACGGCAGATATTTTGCCAGGAAGGACGAGAAAAGCGCTTCGCTTTCATCGATAAAGCTACGGTCGAAGCCCCATAGATTCATGGATGCGATTGTGCCGTTTGGCAGGAAAACCTCATTGCCGTTTTCATCCAGGAACATCGCGCCGTGCGGGCGCCGTTCGATATGTACGCGCTCTTGTATGGCCGTGAGGTTTCCGGCTTCGTCAACATCACATATGCCGCGTGAAACAAAGCCGTGTTCCGTCAATGTGTTTTCGAGCAGGAATCCGACCATTACGCCGTGCGAGGCGTCTACGCCGGATAGCAAAGCGTTGTACATTTGCTTGTATGAGGACGCGCCGTAAAAATCGTCAGCGTTTACGACGGCAAACGGCCCGGATATTACGGACTTCGCAGACCAGACGGCATGCGCCGTACCCCAGGGCTTTATTCTTCCTTCAGGCAAGGGAAAACCTCCTGGCAGCGCGTCCAAATGTTGATACGCGTAGCGCACGTCGATAATGCGGGAAAGGCGGTCGCCTAAGCATTCGCGAAAATCCTTTTCCTGATGTGGATTGATAACGCATACGGCGGTTTCAAATCCGGCGCGCCGGGCGTCGTATATGGAATAATCGATTATCACATGCCCGGCGTCGTCTACGGGCGCTATTTGTTTTAGACCGCCGAAACGGCTGCCAATGCCGGCGGCGAGAATAACCAATACGGGTTTTGTCATTCTTGTTTCCTTCTTATCCTTTAATCGCGCCGCCTGTTACGCCGGCGATGATTTTATTGCTTAGGAATAAATACAATATGAACGTCGGAGCGAAAACGATAACCGCGCTCGCGAACATCCCTCCCCAGTCGCCGGAATATTTCATGCCCTGTATCATATTGTAAAGCCCGACCGCGATTGGACGCATATTCTGCGTGTTCGCGAAGATCATCGACATGAAGAACTCATTCCAAATCGTGATAAAGTTGAATATCGTGACTGTTATGAGCCCCGGCTGCGCCAGCGGGAACATGATCTGCCAAAACGCGCGCATAGGCCCGCATCCATCCACCGCGGCGGCTTCTTCGAGCCCGGAGGGGAGATTCTTGAAGAAGGGCAACAGATAGAATATGGTGAATGGCAGATTCATCCCGATATACAAGAGCATGATCATCGGCCGGGTACCAGCCATTTTTAGCGTGGTTGCGATTGAAAACAGCGGCATGATTATCAGCACCGCGGGAACGCCCATAGCGACGGACGCAGCGTTTTGGATTAAACCGTTAAACCGGAATTTGAAGCGGCTAAGCACGTAGCTTGCCGGGGCGGCTACTAGGACGATGGCCGCGAGCGAAATGGCGCTGTACATAAGCGAATTTAAAAAGTAGACGCTTAGTTTTTGTGAAGTCCATGCCTTCACGTAGTTGTCGAATCTAAGCGTCGCGTTGGAGAGCCGCTCGAAGAACGACGACATCATCGATCCGCCGAATATTTCGGCGGGGGAGACTAGCGACGCGCATATCGTCCAAACGATAATTACGACCGTAAATAACGCCCAGACTAGGCAAAGGATATAGCCCGGCGCGAGCGCCAGCTCTTTTTTTAACCGTAAAGGCTCTCGGATTCTCGCAGGTTTTGCCATGATATTCGCCTCCTTTCTAAAGCTCGACGTCGTCTTGGCGCGTTATGAGCGTGGTTATAAGGGATACGGCCACAACCATGAGCGCCATTAAGATGCCGACGGCCGCGCCCGCTCCCGAATCGCGTTGAATCAATCCGCTTGAGCGGCCTCCAAAGACTATATCGTACATATATACGGGAGGCACTGCGGTTGGCGCGGTCAGGTTGTTGGGCGAGAATATCATATTCCACGCGAAGACGCCTGATCCGAGCGAAACCGTCCAGATAACTATATTGCTGCGGATGACGCCCTTGATAAGCGGCAGAGTGATGTAGAAGAATTTTTGGAATATGTTGGCGCCCTCTAAGCTTGCGGCCTCGTAGTATTCGACGCCGATCTTCTCTATGCCGCTGATAAAAGTAAGCATGATATAGCCGACCATGCCGAAACCGAAAGCTATTGTGAAGCTCCAAAACGCCGTCTCCGGCCCGAGCCAAAGCACGGGCGTTTTACCGCCGAAGAACGCGACGATTTGGTCGAACAGGCCGTATTCGTCCTTAAATACGTATTGCAGCCACATCGTACCCAAGGCAATGGCCGTGATGATGTTGGGCAGGTAGATTATAGAGCGCCAGAAGCGCTTGAAGCGAATACCGCTAGTAAGGATTACGGCAAAGATCATGGCGAGAAGCATTACGGCTAATCCGCCGACTAACCATATGGTAATATAGTTGGAAGCCGAGCGGGTAAAAAGGTCGGTGGCAAATAGATTGAGGTAGTTGCCAAAGCCGTTAAAGGTCCATTCGGCAACCGGTTGATCGACGCGTTCTACCGCAAAAAAGCTCATGATAAACGTTCGGATAATCGGGTACAGGTAAATCAATACGAAAAAGATCAATGCCGGAATCAAAAAGACGACAATCATCCGCGTGTTTTTACGTCCGATCAAGGCGATCCCCCCTTCCAATAGTATTAATACGCCATTCGTACGCTGATTCCTGTAGAGGCTAACATTGTTCGCGCGTTTCTTTAATATAATTTTGTTTGGTTACTAGGCGTAAAGCAGTTTACCCGCTAATCGTATAGCCTCGTTGTTATTGCACGGTCGAACATAGTTCGCCCGTGACGGCAAAGGTTTTGTATTTATTCCGCGGACGCGCAATGCGCGCCCCTACAAGAATAGAA
>QMCD01001137.1_pt1 | contig 20984 bp, 8 predicted proteins | sample 1821841 | NCBI WGS metagenome assembly QMCD01 (sample SAMN01991225, study PRJNA193472) | Termite gut metagenome, whole genome shotgun sequencing project. | isolation source: worker | host: Macrotermes natalensis
TATGGATTGGGATTATCCAAAAAAATTAATAGATATTGCTGGTGGCATTTCTCGTTATCCCAATTTACCAGAGGAATAATGGAATTACTGAAATGAAAAAAAAGATCATGATGAAATAACACACAAGGATTATTCTATAAAAAGATATTCTATATAGATGGTGAAAATTTCATAACAGTACAATAAACTCATCCTCGTATCCAGCCATACACAAACGAATCATTCCGGACTGTATGCATGGGTAGAAGACCTGCAGCCACCGACCACACATCTCGAATTGGGCATTAAAGACGGCCGGATTAAAAAAGTCTTTAACCGCAACAGAGTCTGTGATCTGTGGGATAGGAAAATACGGTATCCTGACTTTAACGGTTTATTTCCATAAGCACCTGATTGTCTGTGATGTGGAATTTCATTTATCCACTACATTCAGAATATTTTCATTTACCACATATAGCAGAAGTTTTTCTAAAACAGTGACAATCCCGGATGATCATTATTTCCTGATGGGTGATTACAGAGGTTCAGATATGAACAGTTGTACTATTGGGCCGGTTCCCAAAAAGCAAATTATCGGAAAAGTAACCGAAATTCACCGACCGTAGTCCGGCATACCGTATCGTATGCCGGACAAAAGTGATAATTGGAAAACGCTATCCGATTTTATTCGGAACCGGTAACCGTAACGCGTATGCCTTCGCTATGCGAACTGAATTCGGGTGCATACATGCATTGGAACGTAGTGATACCATTGGAGAAATCTCCTGCATGCGATACGCGCAGATCGTATTCGAATACATACGTACCTTTGCGCAGGTAGGTGATGAAGAAGTTGGTAGAGGCATCTTTTATACTCTCATAATACCACAATCCGTCCTGATAACGGTGTCCGGAACGGGTGCTTACCGGTTCGAATCCCGAGGCGCGCATATCTTTCAGATGGACATATTCGTAATCGCGGTCAGCACGCAATTCCATCCTCACACGTACAAGATCGCCGACTTTCAATTTATTAGCCTCATTGATCGGTTGCAATTCCTCCCCTTTCTTTGTCAATGTCCGCAGGAACAATTGTTTATTCATTTTCAGATCGGTTTCCGCCGATGTTATTTTATCCAATTGTTCGAAATACTGCCAGTACATGCCCCCCCAGGCGATGCCCTTGTTATTGGGGTTTTTCACGTTCAGTTTACCCATCCGGGGAGTGATGTCAGCACCCTGCCAGCTTGTTTTTACATATCCGGTTCCCGGCTCCGGTTTGATCGCCTCTTTCGCTGCCTGCGCCAACGGCTTATCCCCGATTTCAACCTCCAGCAAGCGGGATTCGTCTAACAGGCTTCCGCCGGTCATCAGCAAAGCATAGATCGCTTCGGATGTCGCTTTAGTCGTTTTCCAGTCGTTTGTCTGCTTATTACGGAGTAACCAGATTTTCATTTCTTCCACGGCATCGCCGTCTTTCGCCACTTCATCAAACGCCTCTATCAGCATCGCCTGCGTTTCGACCGGCGCCTGATACCAGAAATAACCGGCTACATTATCTTTCCAGTACATACCCAGTTCTTCGGACTGTTGGGCATATTCTTTCAGCGAACGGATGATCTCCATCGCTTTATCCGGCTGATTATTCCTGTGCAGGACAAGCGCAGCCATCGCTTTTTCATAAGTAGAAAACGTTTTCCAGTATTCGCCGGCCTGACCCAGATAATAGCGAAACGCTTCCAGCCGTTTTCCGTCCGGTTGATGGCCGCTGAAGCTACATGCATACAGATAATGTAACTGAATGGAAGATATCTGTTGTTTTTTCAGTTCCGCTTTGCGACGGATCAAACCGTCATAGTCCTTCCAGGTTTCGGCATCAAGATACGATAGCCCTTTCTGTATAATTGCCTCCGCATCCGGTGCATTTCCGGCCTGCATGGCATCCAGTTTTTTCAGGTGGGCCATTCCCGCAACGATGTGTTGTGTGATGTACCGGGTTGAAGGGAACCCTTCAAACCAGGGGAATCCGCCGTCATTATTCTGTATTTTCTTCAGTTTATCGAATGCACGGTTCAGTTCGCTGCTCATACGATTCAGGTCAAACAACAATCCGATACGCTTCTTGCGTTCGGTCTCGTTTTTCGCCTGCATCACCCAGGGCGTTTCTTCAAGCATCACTTGTTTTAACTCCTGGTTCTTCTCCAGGTTCGACATCAATGCTTTACTATCCGGTGTATTCCATTGTTCAAAAATCTGCTTGATACGCGGTGTTTTAGTAACGATTGTCGTCGCAAGCGTATTCGCATAATAACGGGAGAATGTTTGTTCGGCGCATTCGTAAGGATACTCCATTATATAGGGCAACGCCTGCACGGCATACCATGCCGGGGCAGAGGTAAATTCCAGCGTCAGACGGTGGTTCCGGAGTGTCTTTGATGTATTATTCACCAGCTTATCAAAGGTGAATGCCTTTTCCTTTCCCGCACGTATACTGAACGGAAGGGTTTCGGTAACGAGCATCGAATTGGTCAGTACGGGAACCGTTTTTTCTTCGCCGTCGGTATGTGCGCCGGCCTGCGCCGTCACTTTGTAGACAACCGCCTGTATGCCTTCCGGAATCGCAAGTTTCCAACGAAGCCCTGCGCTTTCACCCGTATTTACGTCGAATAACAATGTCTTCTCCGATTGTATCATATAGTCGACCGGCTCCATTGTTACCGCGTCATACAAACGTAGTAAAGCCTGTCCGTCAAGCGATGCCTCCGTCAGGTTATTCACCTTGGCGGTCAGTTCGATCACATCGTTTTCACGGAAAAACCGCGGAGGATTAACGCTTATGGCCACCTGTTTCTGCGTGATCAATTCATTGGAATACGTTCCTATTTTCAGATCCTTCGTATGGGCGAAACCGAGCAATTTCCAACGCGTCAACGATTCCGGTATCGTAAACTCAATCAACACTTCTCCTTTTTCGTTCGTACGCAATTCCGGATAAAAGAAAGCCGTCTCATTGAAATTCGTTCTGGTATCGACAGCGGTCAGATCAATCTCAGGCTCTTTCGTATCTTGCTTCCTTTGTCCGATAAGGGGTTTTCCCGCACCTACTGTTATTACTTCATCTTCCGCAAAAATCAGACCCTCCTCCGGTGCCGCTTCTTCCTGATCAACAGATGCCGCTACTACCGATTCCTGCAATACCGCATCGCCCGACATAAGATTCATGTCCGCCACTGCAACCTTTGCAGCGCTCCTCAGCATTAACGGACTCCCGTAGGTATACGCGTTTGCATAAAAAGCATTCCGGTAAGTCGCATCGTACCAGTTCAGATCCGTCAGGTAAACAGCATATTGCCAGGTTGCCGGAGCTGTTCTGTCATCCGCTTTAGGTTGCGATAAACGCTGAATGGAGGATGTATTCCATTGATACATGTAAGTATTTACAAACTGGCTGTAGAAACTTGAAAAATCAGACCAGCTATGCGGTTGTATCGCATCCAGCGAAGCGTCATAAAGGGAAGCTACTATTTCCGCCATTTCTTTTTCTCCCTTTTTATCGCTTACCAACATGGTCCATGTTTCCTTTTCGCCGGGCAATAGCTTATCACGGAATGTAGCCAGCTTGACATCCAGCATTTTATTCGTGTACGGAACCGTTATCTGCTGAAAACTTTTATATACGCGATTATCCTGAACCATCGTCAACTGAAGCCCCAATCCGCCGCGATGTTCTTCTTTGATAGGAATCGTAAGACGGAACGGCACCGTTCCCGTATTCACCCATTTCGACTCCACAATGCGGTCTTTATGTATTAATTCGTAGTACACATACGAATCTTCACGCCCTCCGGCCACCCGGAATTCCGCCTGATCACCGGGCTCTCCGCTATCCTTCACAACAGTGAGCCATTTATCCATGTCAGGAATGGCTTCCGGTTCATCGCCCGATAAATAAACATACCGGGTATTCTCAACGACTAATCCTTTTTTGTTATCGGCAATAAGATCTATCTTATAATAACCGGATTGTTTCATGGAGGACAAATCGAGTTTTTTATTTTCCGGTGTTTCTATCGTATATTCGGCAACGGTTTTCAACTCTTTCAGCTTATCGGGGTCCAGTTCGTCGGCATACGCGTCCAGCGGAAAATCCTTTCGGAATTCACTCTCCGGAATCGACCGAATATCTTCGGCATTCCATACACGTCTTCTCAATATTTTTTCGGGAACCTTCAGCGCTATGATTTTCACTTTTACCGAAGCCGGTGTAAAATCTCCATTCAGATTGGTCGTCTCAACCGTATACTCACCTGATTTTCCAAACTGAATCTTCTCCGGCAGATTCGTATTGACCAGCAACGGTTTATTTCCGGCATTCACCTGTACCGAAGCGCTGCGCGTTTCTCCGTTCACATCGGTAACATCCGCCGATACGGTATATGTATACATCCGGTCATCTCTCACGTCATCCGCCAATGCGGTAAATTCGATGGAAAAATTACCCTTCTCATCCGTCTTCACAACCCCGGAACTTATTTCACGGCTATCATTTATCGGAGGATACCACCAGTAATAATAGCGATAGTGCGTGTTGCGGACAACACGGTACCGGACATCCGCATTATCAACAGCATAACCGGCCAGCGCTTTCGCTCCGGCTGTCACCTTAACCGGTCCATTCAACGCGGGATTGCCGTCTACCGGATCAAAATTCACCTCGAACGTAGGTCTTTTATATTCTTCCACACGTATGGAAGCCGAAGCGTAATCCGTACATTCTATCGTCATATTACCATTCAACAGGCCCTGCGGAATCGTAAAACTGCCGTCGATACTGCCAAAATCATTCGATGTAAGGCGCTGTTCGGAAACAACCTGCCAATTCGCATCACGCAAACAGACATGCACGGTATTTCCTTTCAGCAACGCCTGGGGTTCATTTCCTTTCTGATTATAAAGAACCGCTTTGAAATAGACGGTCTGTCCCGGGCGGTAGATAGAGCGATCGGTAAATAAAACCGCATTGTTATAGCTATCCCGGCTATAAATAGTACGGTTATAACCGGCTCCGAACACCAACAGATGATCTTCCTTGTAATCAACGCTATAATATTGATTGTAGTAATATTCCGAAAATTTTCCGCTCCGGGCCACTCCGTTCGCGTCACTTGTAAAAGAAGCCGTCGCCTGATGCGTCTGCGCGTTCCACCTGTATGCTTCAACTTTTGCTCCGGAAACGAACTTTCCGGTTTCACGGTCCGTAACAACCACCGTCATAACCTGATCAATCAGACGATCCTGCGCGGCCAGTGACGAAACCTGCAATAAAGATGCATTATATGCGGAGGAGGAATGCAGCGGATTTTCCGAATCCGAAACAATCACCAGATAAAACCCTTTTTCATACGGTTCCATTCTGATTTCCGTTGTGTAATACTGATAATCGGCCTGTTCCGGAAGTGTCAGTTGCTCTTTGGATGGCTTCACCTTCAGTGTTTGTATAAAAGCGGGAAGATCATAATACTTATCTTTTTTATAGCGTCCCAGATTATAGGTATAATCGATGGCCTGTTCTTTCGTCAACTTATAAACCGTCTTGTACATTGTCCCCATATTTCTGTAATTCAGCAATGCAAGAAACGGTTTGCCCGGAAGCTGGGTCGCCTCAAACTGTATATTCAGCTCGCGGTACAGGATATTTTCTTTCAAAGCCTCGGCATTACCAACCAGTTGACCGGGATATTCCGCGGTCATACGTTCATACATTTCGTATGCTTTCGTATACCCGGATTTATTTTCTTCACTTTTGTCGTTGCGCCACACTGCCCCCCTATTCAGGTAAAAACCGCCCAACTGAAGCAGTACGGCCGCATTACTATCATACGATTTATAGGCCTCGCTCATCCCGGTAAGCGCTTTTTCATACATCTTATCATTATCGGCATAACGCCCTTTCTCTCTTAGATAAGCCATCCGGCGCAGGTCGATTTCCACCAATGCCGTTATATCATCGTTCGCTTTCCCGAAAAGCGAACCGAAATTTGATTTCTCCAGATGAAAACGCAACAATTCCTGATAGGTCTTTAAAGATAAATATACCGGCGAAAGCGTATCTTCACTCCGGATAGTAAGATTTGAAAAAGTTTGCGCATCCGCAAAAAAATCCGGATCGTTCGCGACAAAAACCTGCTGCGCAAGCGAGTGTACATTATAACCGGACGCATAATACGCCAAAGCCCTGTTTGCCAACAGATCGTAAAGGGTCGGCTGGTAATCCGGATCGTAACCGGCCAGCAAGATCTCCTTGTAACTGTCAACCGGTTCGTTCTGCAAAGTCTCGGCCTCCCGCAGCGACAAGTCATAATAGTTAATCGCTTCTTCAGCCAGTTTGCGGGCATCCCATGTATGAATATCTTCCGGGTCTGCCGCCATATTCGTACGGCGGTTGATCGTCCGGGCATTCTGGTCATAAAACACCTCATACATCTGTCCGATCATCGAATAAATGATTGATCTGGCAGGCTGGGGTAATCTTTCCGCATCCTTTTTCAAGTCGTTAAAGATTTTATTGGCTCCTTCATCATTTTCTTTCAGGATACCGATACTGTTTATCCGGAAAATAACGGCTTTTATCAATTGTTCATAATTGCTTTCCGCAAGCGCGGATTGATAGATAGAGTCAACCCCGGGAAACAAAGATGCGGGTAAACCCTGCCGGCGAAATGATTCTATCTGCGCCCATTCTTTCACATACTTATTCATATCCTTTTTCACAACCGGTTTATTTTGCGACACACAAGCGGTAATAAATACCGATACAATCACTGTTATACAAAAAATCTTTTTCATATGCACAAAAATTATTTTTTACACCAAGAAACAAGTATAATACCCACCCAAAGGGCATTAGTCACTTTTGCACAAAGTTAATCAAATGTTTCTATAATCATTCTATCCGGCGCAAATTATGTACTGATGGCGTACGTACATGCGCACTCAGATACCACTCCGAAGGCTTCATGCGGTTTTCAGGAAATTTATCCGTCAAAGCATATCGTTCTATGCGTTTTTTTTTTAATTTTGCACCCGCAAACGAGGCAATGATTTGACTATTCCATAAAAAACGGATATTTGAGCGTTGTTTTGTTTTGGCTTACAGGTTGCATAATATTCCTGTTAACAGGAATATTAAAATGAGATATAATAATGAGAATGTATACGTTACTGATTTGTATATTTTCTTTTTGTTGTGTGTCTATTTTTTCAAAAGAAGTAGCTACGCCTAAGACGGGCGAGGGTGTATACCGGTTCCTGATCAATAACGGTCGTAATCCTACAAAGCATTACAACGAATTTATTGAACTGAACAAAGGAAAACTGGGTAGAAGCAATACTTTAATAAAGGGTGTTTCTTACATTTTACCACCTCTATCAAACGACACAAACGAAAAGAACGATACAACAAAAAAAAGCAATCGGAAAAAAGAACCGCTTTTCGGAAAAAAGTACGATGAATATACGGTTGACTCAGACCAGCTGAAAGGCGCTACCTTTTACCTGGCGAGCGGTCATGGCGGCCCCGATTGCGGCGCTATCGGCATCGTCGAAGGTAAAGAGATACACGAGGACGAATATGTATATGATATTATGCTGCGTTTAGCCCGCAATTTAATGATGGAAGGCGCCACCGTACATATTATTATCCAGGACAAAAAAGACGGTATCCGCGATGAACGGTTCCTGAGCAATAATAAAAAGGAAACCTGTATGGGCAAAGAAATACCGTTGAATCAGAGAAAGCGCTTGCAACAACGTTGTGATGCAATCAATAACCTGTATAATAAATCAAACGGCAACTACCAGAGAGCTGTTTTCATTCATCTGGACAGCCGCAGCAACAGCTCTCAGATGGATGTCTATTTTCTACACCACGCATCCGGTACGGATGGCAAGCGCTTGGGAAATACAATGCGGCAAACATTCAAGGAGCAATATCAGAAACACCAGCCTAACCGCGGCTTCACCGGAACCGTTAGCCCCCGTGATCTGTATGTATTGAACCACAGCAAACCCGTCGCTTTTTTCGCCGAATTGGGCAATATCAGAAACGATTTTGATCAACGGCGTTTTTTAGAGGCGTCAAACCGTCAGGCGCTGGCCAACTGGATGTGCCGCGGTTTCATTGCCGACTACAAAGACTCGAAAAAGTAAGAACGCAGCAAATCTGTTAAATAAAACCCGGTCCGCCAAAAATATAAAATAATCATTACTTTTGTTGTCTGTTCAAACAATCAGTAGCATTGCCAATGTATTCGAAATGACAACAAACAGCTTTAATGACATCTATACGAAATACTATAAAAGTTGTTTCTTATTTGCAAAGTCATATATTCACGATGATATGGCTGCCGAAGACATTGCATCGGAATCGTTGATCAGTCTGTGGCAAACCATGAAAAAGGAGGCTGTAAACAATCCTCCGAACCTGCTTTTGGTCATTCTCAAAAATAATGCGTTAAACTACCTCAAACATCAAATGGTACACTCAAAGGCAATGGAGTCCTTTTCATCCAACATGACCCGTGACCTTAACTACCGTATCGCTTCCTTAGACACATGCGATCCGAAAGAAGTTTTTTCGGCTGAAATAAACGACATTGTAGAAAAAACATTAAATACCCTTCCCGAGCAGACTCGGCGTATTTTTGAAATGAGCCGGTATGAAAACTTATCTGTAAAAGAAATTGCCGACCAATTAGCCATAAGCCCCAAAAGTATTGAATATCATATTACAAAATCACTGAAAGCATTACGCGTTGCATTGAAAGACTATCTTTTTTTTTATTTTTTGTTATCCGGATTGTAAAATAATCATAAACCGGCTTAGGGATTTTTGCTGCTGTGTTGTCTTCACAACATGGACAAAAAATTATTACAACGTTACGTGGAGGGAAAGACTTCAAAAAAGGAAGCGGAGTCTGTAGTAGAATGGCTTGATGAAAATGAGGCGAACGTCAGGGAATTTATGGCTCTGCATAAATTGTATGATATATCCTTATTCCACAAACTGCCCGCAGGCAATGAATCTACCCACACAAAAGATAAAACTGCGAAAAAATACAAGACACTGGCTTATGAGTTGCTGAAAATAGCTGCCGCTTTTTTAGCTTTTACGCTTATTTCATCCTTGTTTTTCAATAAGCCGGAAAAAGATCCGGAGCGCGTTGCTTACCAGACGTTGTTCGTACCGGCAGGACAACGGGTGGAACTGACACTTCCCGACAGCACTAAAGTATGGTTGAATGCCAAAACACGACTCGTTTATCCGGTTAGTTTCGGAGAAGGAGACAGAACCGTAACCCTCGACGGAGAAGCCTATTTTGATGTCAAACGGAACGACAAACAACCTTTTGTGGTCAAAACAAATAACATGGATGTAACCGTGTTGGGAACGGAATTTAATATCCTTGCATATGCCAATCTCAATACCGCCGAAGTATCGCTTCTGAAAGGCGCAATCGATATCAATCCGACAGGAAGTTCCGGCAGATCTAAAAAATACACCATGAACGTAAATGAACGGGTAACACTGGATAAAAATAAATTAGAAATTTCCGGGATCCATGATTTCGATTATTTCAAATGGAAAGAAGGGCTTCTTTGTTTCAATAATGAGACAGTAAGCACCATCATCGAGAAATTGCAATTATATTTTGACATAAAAATAAATGTACAGAAACAGGAATTACTTCATTACCGGTATACCGGAAAATTCCGGACAAAAGACGGCGTTGAGCAGGTTTTAAAAGTCTTGCAACTGGAACATAAATTCGTATACAAAAGAGATCAGGAACAAAATTTAATCACCATAAAATAACATTGCCTATGAAGAATACATGAAAATACAAAGAACCGGATCATGCGGCCACATGATCCGGCTGAAAAAGTCTAAACAGACTCATCTAACCCAATAAGTATAAACTTAAAGAGCACACAAAACTATGAAAAAAATACATATCAGTAAGTATAATACATTGTTATTATATGAGAATAAACACATATTAAGAATTATGAAACTAACCTTGATTTTTATGCTGTTAGGCATATCTGCGGCATTCGCTTCAACTATGCGGTCACAAACAGCAACCGTAAACATTTCGGGCAATAATTTACAAGTGAAAGACATTATCCTGCAGATCGAAGAACAGACCGATTATCTGTTTGTGTATAACAACACAATAGATCTTTCGCAGAAAGTTTCCGTTCATAAAGATAAAACTCCCGTAGCAGAAGTTCTATCCTCAATTTTCAACGGCACCGATATTATTTACGCCATGGAAGGGAATAATATTCTGTTGCTTAAGAAGAACGAAACAGAAGCGAACAATGAAATTCCGGAAGCCGTTTCAGGCAGATCATCAGGTCACGGAAACAGAGCAACCATCGCCGGTTTGAACAAGATTTTACAACAATCAACCCGCACGGTAACCGGTACGGTATCCGACCCATATGGTGACGCAATCATCGGGGCCAACGTTGTGGAAAACGGAACGACGAACGGCGTAATAACGGATATGGACGGAAATTTCAGCATCAAAGTCGGAGAAAATGCCGTCCTGACCGTTTCCTACATCGGTTACAACAAACAGGAAGTCACCGTAGGAAACCAAAGCTCGATTTCAGTCACCCTTACGGAAGATCTGTTAAAACTGGAAGAGGTGGTTGTGGTAGGATACGGTACGGCGCGCAAAAGCGATATTACGGGATCTGTTGTACGCGCCGATCTTACCGCATTGCAGGAATCGCCGAATACGAACATCATGAATGCGCTTCAGGGGCTGGTACCGGGGTTAAACGTCGGAGCGACAACAACTGCGGGAGCGGATCCTTCTTTCTCTATCCGCGGACGTACCTCTATTTCCGGAACAACCACTCCTCTTATCGTTCTGGACGGAATTATTTACCGGGGTAATATGGCGGATATTAATGTAAATGACGTAGCGTCTATTGATGTATTGAAAGATGCCAGTGCAACAGCAATCTATGGTTCACAGGCCAGTAACGGAGTTCTTTTGATTACCACAAAAACAGGTACGGAAAATACCAAGCCCATGATATCATATAGCGGTTACATATCCTACCAACAGCCTACGAACAACGATTTGAAACCATCGAATCGCGAAGGATTTCTCCGGAAAGTAGCCGATCGTTTTCTGTCGGAAAGCCGTACCGGCGATGATATGTTACAGATGAACCCAGACTGGGATCCTTCCAAATATATGGCGGATGCTACAACGCTTGCAGGGCTTAACAATGGTACGGATACGGATTGGTGGGATCTGCTCACAAACAATAATCCTTACATACAAAGCCATGACATCAGCGTAAGAGGAAAAAGCGATCTCAGTAATTATTTTTTCTCAATGGGTTACCTCGATCAGGAAAATCTTATTATTAATGACAAATTTAAACGTTACAACGTGCGTATTAATCTGGATATGAAGATTACAGATTGGATGAAGATAGGAACCCAATCCATGTTTTCAGTAGGCAATACATCAGGCACAACGCCTACCATGACCAATATAATGGAAACACCTCCTTTAGCGGCAGCTTATGACGAAGACGACGAATTAATAAAATATCCGTACAAAACATACGTAAACCCATTACTGCAAATAAAAGACAAGGACTCATATAAACGCTACAATCTCAATGCAAATTTTTATGCGGATATCAATATTCCATACATTAAAGGGCTCAACTACAGAATTAATTTTTCCCAATACCTGAAAAACATCCAGGATTATAACTATAGTGAAACAGCCGAAAATTTTCAGGGTAAAGGATATAAAAAAAATTCTTCCGAATACGGATGGACTGTGGATAATATACTCTCTTACAGGAACAGATTCGGCAAGCACGATATGGATGCAACCTTAGTATACGGGGCGGAGAAAAGAAAACAAGAATCAACTACAGCGACCGCTTCTATCTTCACAAACGGGGCTCTTGGCTATAACTATTTAGGAGCCGGACAATCAGATTTACAATCCGCCGCATCAGAAGCGTGGCAGGAATCCAGCCTCTATTCCATGGCGCGTATACGATACACGTATGACAATAAATACACGTTCACCGGAACGATCCGCCGTGATGGTTTTTCCGGATTCGGCAAAAACAATAAATTCGGCGTGTTCCCATCCGCCGCTCTTGCATGGAGGGTAAGCGAAGAAGATTTCATGAATACTACGGAATGGCTGGATAACCTGAAGCTTCGTCTGTCATACGGTAAAAACGGTAACCGCACTATTTCACGTTATCAGACGTTGGCAACAATCAGTTCCGGTAACGGATATGTTTTCGGCGACGGTGGTTCTGCCGAATTACGTCAATGGGTAAGCGCCCTCGCCAACTCCAACCTGAAATGGGAAACAACCAATACATTCAATACCGGTATTGATTTCAGTGTATTAAGAAGCCGTTTATTCGGTAGCATGGAATATTATATTTCAAATACGAACAATCTGCTGTACGATATTAATATACCCCAGATATCGGGATTATCAACCATTGCCTCCAATATCGGCGAAATGGGCAATAAAGGATTTGAACTTTCGGTAACAGGCGTTCCCGTAAAAAACAAAGACTTCAGTTGGACAATTACATACAACTATTCCATTAACCGAAACAAAATCAAAAGTATCTTAGGCATTGATGCGGATGGAGACGGAAAAGAAGACGATCTGGTTTCAAGTAAAATATTTATCGGAAAGCCTTATGGAGTCGCTTATGACTATAACATCACCGGGATGTGGCAGTTAGCAGATTATCATGCGGGAGTCATCCCTTCAGGCTTCACGTACGGCACCTACAAAATAGAAGATATCGACGGAGACGGCAATTATACAGCCGCTAACGACCGTAAAATACTCGGCTATACGGATCCATCCTATCGTTTCAGCATCCAAAATTCATTGCGCTATAAAAACTGGGAATTCAAATTTTTCATCAACGCCATCCAGGGAGGAAAAAAACATTATTACGGCCAACCGGGAAGCGCATTAAAGAATCCGGATAACGTATATCAGGTAAACTCGTTCGACTATGATTACTGGACACCCGAAAATCCGGGTGCACGTTATCGCCAGTTAGGTTACTATACGCAGGTAATGGGCGAATCTTTCTCACCTTACATCCAACGTAACTTTATCCGGTTGCAAGACGTTACGCTTTCCTATACAGTGCCCCAAACATTCCTGAAAAAACTAAATATTGCAAGATTGAGCCTGTATGTTACAGGTAAGAATCTGTTGACTATCACCGACTGGGACGGATGGGACCCGGAGAGCATTGACAGCGACGGCAATCCCTATGGGCTCAATGTCAGCAGTAAACCTTTAATGAGGAGTTATACGTTTGGTTTGAATTTTGAATTTTAAAAATTTTGTACATTATGAAATCTCTAAAATATAGTTTGATATTTATCATAAGCCTGATCACGGTTTCTTCCTGCGACGAAAGCAAATTTCTGGAAGAAAAACCATTAAGTATCTATTCTCCTGAAAATTCGATGGAAACAAGCGCACAGTTTCAACTATCGCTGAACCATCTGTATAACCGTGTGCGTTACACGCTTTGGAGTATGGATCCGGATAGCCGTCTGGCTTTTTATTATGCAACGGATCTGGCATTCAATGCAACGGATTATCATACTCCGGCCAAACTGAATGACTATAAGAATGTAATGGTGCCGACTTACGGCGTTGTCAGCAATGTATGGAACAATACATATACAGTTATAGCTAATGCGAATGTGATTCTGGACAGATTACCCGGAACATCGGTTGCGGAAGCCGAAGCCGACGTAATCCGCGGCGAAGCATTATTCTTCAGGGCGTATTCTTACCGCAACCTGTGCCATCTGTATGGCGGCGTACCTCTTTCACTCGAGGAAGTAACGACCCCGCGCCGCGACTATGTACGCGCAAGCCGTACGGAAACGTACGAACAGATACGTAAAGACCTGGAGGAAGCCGCTTCCTTATTACCGGATGTGGATCAGGTAAAAGACGGAAAGGTAAACAAACAAGTCGCACAACACCTGCTGGCTGAAATTTACATCTCACTGGGACTTTATGACAATGCCGTCAGTGTGGCAAGCGAAGTGATCAATCATCCCGCTACCGGTTTAATGACGGAACGATTCGGTTCCCGCAGAAACGAACCGGGCGACGTATACTGGGATTTATTCCGGTTAAACAATCAGAATCGTACTTCGAGCGGCAATACGGAAACGTTATGGGCCTTACAAAACGAATATCAGAACGTAGGTTCTGCAGACTGGAACATGCCGTGGTGTATCATTCCGTATTACCAGAATCTTCAGATCACAGCCCGGAATGATGCGGGCGAATCCGTAAAAACAACCGCTTTTGCCGGAGTCACCGATGTAAAAGGCGGCCGTGGCGTAGGATGGATGCAGGGAACAACCTATTTCTTCAACGAAATATGGGATGATAAAAACGACATACGCAATTCGGAACACAACATTGTCCATGATCTGATCATTGACAACCCGGCTTCTCCCGCCTTTGGCAAGTGGCTTGTTGCCGACGGATATGCCCAGACAATAGACGACCCGATCCGTTACTGGTTTCCGTTGATTACCAAGTTCTCACGTGTAGGTAATTTCCCGGCAGATCTCCGCTCTGTGAATTCCGCGGGAGAGCCTCTGATGACGGCTTACGGCGAATATCTGATGATAAACAATGCCAACAGCAATTATAAAGACGAATACATGTTCCGTCTGGCCGAAACATACCTGCTACGCGCCGAAGCCTACATGAACAAGGGCGACAAAAACGCTGCTGCGGCCGATATCAATACGATCCGTACAAGAGCGCACGCTGCTCCGATAAGTGCGGACCGGGTAGACATCGACTTTATTCTGGATGAACGCCTTCGTGAGCTTTATTATGAAGAACTCCGCATGGTCACGTTGTGCCGGCTGGGCAAACTTGTTGACAGAAGTCGACGTTATAACCCGAAAACAGGCGCTTCGATCGAAGATCACCACAACTTATGGCCGATACCTTATTCCGAAATCGAACGGAATGTTTTTGAAGTAATCGAACAAAATCCGGGATATAAATAGAAAATTTCCCACCTTTGCAAAAGGTGGGAAATTCTTTTTAAATTGCATAACTATGAAACTTAAATTACTACTATTCTACGCATTAAGCCTGTTGCTGGTGGCTTGCGGACCGGAAAAAAAGGAATCTTTACTGCTTTGGTATGACGAACCGGCTACGAACTGGAATGATGCGCTCCCCATCGGTAACGGACATGCGGGAGCCATGATATTCGGCGGCGCCGGCAAGGAATTATTGCAGTTGAACGAAAATACGCTTTACAGCGGCGAGCCATCCGTCATCTTCAAAGACGTACAAGTAACTCCCGAATCGCTGGAGCAAGTTGTTTCCCTGCTCAAAAACGGCGAATACGGAAAAGCAAACGAGATTGCAACAAAGCAATGGCTGGGTCGTTTGCATCAGTATTACCAACCTTTCGGCGACTTGTACATTGAAAATAACGGAAGCGGCGAAATTTCCGGATACAGGAGAGAATTAAACATTTCCGAAGCCATTGCCAAAACAACATTCACACAGGACGGCGCGACGTATACACGTGAAATTTTCGCTTCCCATCCGGATCATGTAATGATCATCCGGCTGACAAGCGACCGGCCGGCCGGAATAGACGTAAACCTCCGCTTTGGCGGCCCGCACCCTACGGCGTCACAGCATGCGGCCAATAATCAACTCCTATACAAAGGAAAAGCGCCGGGCTATGTGGAACGGCGCACATTCGAACAAATAGAAGCATGGGGCGATCGGTACAAACATCCGGAACTATACGACAAAGACGGGAAACGTAAATTCGACAAGCGCGTACTGTATGGCGAAGAGATCGGCAATAAGGGGATGTTGTTCGAAGCCCGGCTGGAACCGGTTTTTCCCGGAAAAGGAAAAGTGGAAGTAACGGAGGAGGGAATGCGCATATATGATACGAACGAAGTATACCTTATCATGGCGCTGGCGACCAGTTTTAACGGATATGACAAAAGTCCGAGCTTGGAAGGGATTGATCCGTCGGAAAAAACGGCAAGCCTGCTGACAAACGCGTTAAAATATGATTACAGAACATTGAAAAAGCGCCATACGGATGATTACAAATCGCTTTTCGACCGGGTATCCATCTGTCTTCCCGCTGCGGAAGAGCAGAAAAACCTGCCGACCGACGAACGTATCGTCCGCTTTGCCGAACAACCGGATCCCGACCTGGCCGCGCTGTTATACCAATTCGGCCGCTACCTGATGATCAGCGGTTCGCGTCCGGGCGGACAGCCGCTTAACCTGCAGGGAATGTGGAATAAAGAAGTGATTCCGCCCTGGAACTGCGGTTATACGCAAAACATTAATTCGGAAATGAATTACTGGCCCGCGGAAATCACCAATCTTCCGGAATGCCACGCCCCTCTGTTTCGACTGATAAAAGAACTATCCGTTACCGGACGCGAAACGGCGCGGAACATGTATAACCGCCGGGGCTGGGTAGCCCATCACAACACATCGATCTGGCGCGAATCATTGCCGAACGACAACGTGCCGACGGCCTCTTTCTGGCCAATGGTACAGGGGTGGTACAGTAGTCACCTGTGGGAACATTACCTGTTTACCGGTGATGAGGAATTTCTGAAAAACGAAGCCTATCCGATCCTGAAAGGCGCCGCCGAATTTTATGCCGACTGGCTGATCGACGATGGTCACGGCAATCTGGTAACCCCTGCGGGCGTATCGCCGGAAAACGCATTTATCACCGACAAAGGGGAACGGGCGGCTTTAAGTATGGGTCCGACGATGGATATGGCTATTATCCGCGAAACATTTACACGTACGATCCGGGCATCCGGAATACTTCATACGGATACCGGCCTGCAGAACGAATTAAAAGAAAAACTGGCCCGCCTCTTACCCTACCGGATAGGAGAACGCGGGCAAATACAGGAATGGATGCATGATTTTAAAGAAGCGGAACCTAAACACCGTCATATCTCCCATCTGTACGGGCTTTATCCGGGAGACCAGATCACACCGGAAACCGGAGAACTGTTTAAAGCGGCGGAAACATCCCTGAACCTGCGCGGAGACGAAGCTACCGGCTGGTCTATGGGATGGAAAATCAATTGCTGGGCGCGTCTGCAGGATGGAAACCATGCTTATCAAATCATACGCAATCTATTCAATCCCGTAGGGTTTGGCCGTGATAAAGAGAGCCGGAATGGCCGCAGCACCATGGGAGGCGGCGGATTATACAAAAGCATGCTGGACGCGCATCCCCCTTTCCAGATCGACGGTAACTTCGGATATACGGCAGGCGTCACCGAAATGTTGCTGCAAAGCCACGCGGGCTATATACACTTATTGCCGGCATTACCCGATGTCTGGCCCGAAGGCGCCGTAAGCGGATTGAAAGCAAGAGGAAATTTCGAAATATCCTGTCGTTGGACAGACCGCCGATTGCAGGAAGCGACCCTGCAATCCATGGCCGGAAAACCATGCCGTATACGGACATCCCTGCCTGTGATTGTGCTGAAAGGAAAAACAGAAATCACAAGATCCACGCCTGTTGAGTCAAACGGCAAGACATATTATGAGACATCGTTTGCAACCGGGAAAAACGACATTTTCAAACTAATCCCCTGCCATTAAATCACTTAGAGCCTGTTTAAATTTAAACAGGCTCTAAATTACACCGGCAATCCGGCAAAAGCAAGGCTTTTTAATCCGTAATTTCTATGAGATTTTAGATTATCTCAATCCTTCAACTATTCCTTCATACATCCCGTTGCGGTTGTATCCCGATGTCCAGGGACAAACTTTATTACCTGTGCTTGTCTCGGTTATACTCGAAATTGAAATACCGTATTGCTTATCCGACGCAATAGCCCTCCGGTATTCTTTCATGATGAAGGTCATATAGTTGGCAGCGGCTGTCCGTTCGTCGGCCGTCAGTCTGCCGGCTTGAATGAGATTACCATCCGCATTCTCCACCATCATGCTGAGGTCGGATACGCGTACCTGCTTGCCGGTCTGTGCCAATTTGTCGAACAATTGGGTAATCATTCCCTCATTGGTATGTTGGAGAGTGGCGTCTTTAGAATAAACCGCATGGAGAATGATGTTGTATCCGTCAATTTTAGTCACATTGTCTGCTTCCCAGGCATTTACCAACGCGATCATTTCATCGGCCTTTTGACCCATTTCGTCTGCTTGATTAAACGTGTTGCCGACGAAGAGGTCAAGGGCAACTTTCGCCGTATCACGAGCCAGCTTCACGGCTGTGCGTGCATATTCTACATCGCCCAGGTACTCACTCCAGTCGAAGGTGTTGGCATCCGTGGTTTTGTCAAGCGGTTCACCTATAATGTTCCATGCGTTTACAGCCTCACCGCCGGAGTTTATCATACCGCCGATCCACTTGTTCAGTTCTTCCGTCAAGAGATTCTTTTTCTCTTCGGGAGTTTTCTCAATGACGGTGTCTTCGGCTTTCCAATGGAGGTTGATATTCTTGACGTAAGCGTGCCACTCGCCCGAACCTGAACCTACAGCCACTTCTATTTCGGTCAAATCCTTCATGGAGTTGGGGATGGCTATTTTTCCGCCTCCCGACGCTTCGCCTTCTTTCAGGAATGTAATATAGATTTCTCCCCATTTGTTATCTTGACAGCCGAAATTATACGGTCCCTGCCCGCAGTTGAATTCTTGCCCGTTAATCACGACTCGCATGCCGTCGCCCCAGCCACCTTTGCCGTCTACCAGGTACATGTCAAGCGAAATACCTACGTAGTCGCCCAACGTTTTGCCGTCTTGCAATTTTAGGGTAAATTTAGGGTAAGACCTGTTGCAGGGAGTAGCGGCTGTACCTACGTGTAATACTTTAGCGCCGCTGCCTGCAGGGTCATTCTCTATGATAGCCTGATTGCCGTTGGTCATCGGATAAGACTTACCGAGTTCATCTTGTGAAAAATCAATTTTGGTAAGACCTGTTCCGGAAAGCTCGTAATTCATCACGATGTTGTCGAGAAAGTATTGTGCTGCTCCGGAAGCTGAACCGACAGCCAGTTCGAACTCCGTAAGCTCTCGCAGATCACTCGGCAGGATGAAGCCCGGAGCTGTGGCGCTGTTCAAACTGATGATTGCTCCGCGATTCCAGGTGTTGGGACTACAACCGAGGCCGGCGGCACTGGTACCTACATTAAATTCTTGTCCGTTGATGAAGACCCTCATACCTGCTCCGTATATACCGTCACTGTTCACGATACGCATGTCGATGGTCAGATTCACGTAATCGCCCAGTTTCCGGCCTTCCGGCAATTTTACATTGAACTTAGGGTGCGAATAGACGGCCTTGTCGTCCTCGGTACCTACATGCAACGCCTTTCCGCTTCTGCCGTCCGGATCGTTCTCTACCACAGCCACGCTTCCGCCGGTCATGCCGTAAGCCGTACCGAGTTCATCATTCTCGAAGTCACAGATCACAGTCTTGCCTTTTTCGGGTTCGAAAGGGATGATGATGGGCTGCATCAGTTCGTTATAGTAAGCGGCGCGTTGCCCCTGGTTGGAGTTGAGCGTACCGCCATAAAGCATTACACCTGCTTCCCGGGCTGCGTCAGACACTAATTGCATGCCGCCGAAGTCGTAGGAACCATCTTCTTTCAACGAATTGACGGGAATGAAAGAACCGCCGATATCTATACCGTCAAAGTTAGTCAGGATTGTGCTGTAGCCGATGTCTTTCTTCAAAAAGTCTGTTGAAGACATGTTTGCCGTAAACTTGAACGGCGAACCGGCGTCACGGTTGATGTACGATTTCAGCAAGTCGAAGCCGGCCAGGTATTCACTGTTGGCCACTTCTTCAGGTTTCTCTACCTGAAGGTTGCAGTCGTACTCATCGGTGCATGCCATAACCGTTACACACATCAGGGCCATACCGATTATCTTATGATTAAAGTATTTCATGTTTTTTTTTATTTAAACGTTTATACCCGGATAATACTATCTTATCTCTATTTCAAATGTTCCGGCGCCCTGTACGGCACGACTGCTCAACACCAATGTATCTTTAGTAGCATATTGCATGTTCTTGGTTTTGAAATCAACCGTATAATCCAGGTAGATAGCATCACGATCTTTGCCGCCAAGGCTGTTCTTCTCACCTTTCTTCACGAATTTTCCGGTACCGGAAATGATGAAGTCGTCGGAGGTACTGCCTATGGTACAGCTACCGTCTTCGGCAAAAGCCAGGCTGAGATTGTAATTGAAAAGAGCGCCTTGGGCATCTCTGGTTGACAAAGCCAGTATGTTGTCTTCCAGACTTTTGGTCGTAATGTTTACCTTCTCGTCTTTCTCTACATACTGCTGGTGACGCACCAATTGTGAAGAAGCGCCGTTTATGACAGCCTGGTCTACTCCGCGACGCAGGTATTCGCCATGCCAGGGGTTGACGTACTTCACGGCATACAGCACGAAATTCTTGGGTTGTACGCTCCAGTCGCTGCTGTTTGTCAGCACAGGGTTTTCTGCGGCAGCCTGACCCTGAAGGATGGAGTCTGCACCTTGTACGCCCGTCATTCTCAGAGGAATCACGTAGTAATTGCCAAGAGACTTTTCATCTTCAAAGAATGCGTCGGTGAGCTGTATCTCTACGCCACCCATAATTTCACCGCTGGGAATATGGATCTGGGTGGAAGCCGGTGTATAGTAGGAAACCGGCATAGGGGTAACAGGAATGTCGGTTCCTTTGAAATAGAGATTATCGCAAAGGGATTCATCCACTCTGGTGTCGATAATTACATTTTTACGGTTAGTATATCCGCCGCCCCAGGCTGCCTTGATGACCATCTTATGCTGGTTGTCCAAAGAATTGTCGAGAAATTCTTCCTC
>QMCD01000992.1_pt1 | contig 20967 bp, 11 predicted proteins | sample 1821841 | NCBI WGS metagenome assembly QMCD01 (sample SAMN01991225, study PRJNA193472) | Termite gut metagenome, whole genome shotgun sequencing project. | isolation source: worker | host: Macrotermes natalensis
CGGACAACGAAGCATACCCTGTGGGACAGGATGGCGATGTTCGCGCTGTGGTTCATCTTCCCGGCGAGGCTTGTGGCCGAGAGCGCGGCGAGCGGGATTGACGGCGGCCGATCGTTCCTCACCGGCACGATCGGACATTGGATGCTCGATACGTTCGGCATCGAGCAGGTATTCAATATATCGGCGGGCGCGTGGTGGTTCTACTCGTTCGTGCTGGGCATTTTCTTCGTTTCGATGCCGTTCTCGCGTTATATGCATATTTTCACCGAGGTACCGCTCATTTTCCTGCGCCGCTACGGTGTGAAGAGTGGGAAGGAGGAGAAGAGCTTCGACCATTTCCAGATAGAGGCGTGCTCGCGCTGCGGGGTGTGCATAGACCCGTGCCAGTTGCAGGCCGACGCTGGGATCAATAACGTTCAGTCAACGTATTTCCTGCGCGACCGTCGTTATCACAGGCTCACGCGCGAGGTTGCGGAGAACTGCCTGATGTGCGGGCGCTGCGAGGCCAAATGCCCGGTCGGGATAGAACTCAACACGCTGCGCCTGAACAGCCGCCAAAAATACAGCGACCTGCCCGCCGAGGGCCGTTACGACTATCTGTGCGACGTCGATCGCTCGGAGGGGGAAGGCCGCGTGGGTTACTTCGCGGGGTGCATGACCCTGCTCACGCCCAAGATTCTGCGTTCGATGGATAAGATATTCGCGGCGGCGGGCGAGAGCGAGGGAAGTGAAATGGAAAACACACGAAGTGTGTGGTGGGCCGACCGCGACGGGGGGGCGTGCTGCGGACGTCCGCTGATGCTCTCGGGAGAGATCGCCGCGGCGCGCAAAATGATGGACTACAACCGCGAACTTTTTCGCACTCATGGTATTACCACACTGGTTACCTCCTGCCCGATCTGCCTGAAGGTATTCCGTGAGGATTACGCATTGGAGGGGATCGAGGTGCTTCACCATTCACAATATATCCTGCGCCTTCTGGAACAGGGACGCATCGCGGTCGGCCGCGGGGAGATGAATTTCACATACCACGACCCGTGCGAATTGGGACGCGGATGCGGCATCTATGAAGAGCCGCGGCAGGTGATAGCGCGCCTGGGGACACTCACGGAAGTGTCGCAAAACCGCGAGCACGCATTCTGTTGCGGTGACAGCCTTGCCAATACGCAGATCGACAACCGTCAACGCGACATGATCGGTAGCGCCCTTGCGCGGGAATTTGCGGCCACAGGTGCGCAGACGGTGGTAACCGGATGCCCGCTGTGCAAGAAATCGGTCGGGAAACACGCTGCCGTGCCGGTGGCTGACATTTCAGAGATCGTCGCCGCGGCGCTGTGTTAGACAGATTTTTTGAGGACAGCTGACGTCATTTTGCCCTTTTTATCAAATTTTTTTGCTTTGAGCCGATTTTTTATTACCTTTGTCCCACTATATCGCGGGGTGGAGCAGTTGGCAGCTCGTTGGGCTCATAACCCAAAGGTCGGAGGTTCGAGTCCTCCCCCCGCTACTAAACCCGGGATCCTTGCGGAAATTCCGGGTTTTTCTATTAGAAAGGATACCCGACGCCGAAATTGAGTGCGGTCCCGGCAAGGCGGAGTTTGTCGATCCAGCGGTCGCCTGCCAACCGGCCGGGGTCGTGGAGTTTTATGCCCCAATCGACGCGGAATATGAAGCGGTTGAAGTCCAGACGCAGGCCGATACCCGTGTTAAGGCCCAACTGTTTATGGAACCTGTCGAAGCGGAACACGGCGGCTTCGCTAAGGTCGGGATCGTCGTAGTTGTCCTTTCCTGCGAACCATATATTGCCCAGATCGAAAAACACGGCGCTGTTTATAAAATCCCACACCGGGAAACGGAATTCCACATTGGCTTCTAATTTCACGTTGCCGATCTGTGACGGGTATTTGTCCTTGTCATAAGGCTGCGTCCCTGGCCCCAGGCGGCGCACGATCCATCCACGCATGCTGTTGCTGCCGCCGCTCCAGAAGAAACGGTCGTAGGGCATCGGGGTCGAATTTCCGTACGACACCGCGCCACCGGCCAGCAGGCGCCATACGAAACTGGTTCTCGCCCCGGTCACAATGCGGTTGCTGAAACTCGTCTCGGCACGAACGTACTGCGAGAAGCGCATCCCGAAAGCCCTGTAATAAGTACCCCCCACCTCCGCATCATAATGACCATCGGAAAGCATTCGCGAAACAGCGGAGAATAGATTACCCATAGTCTCGACGTTCAGGCTGAAAACCGACGAGTTGGAGTTTGCGTCGGGTCGCCGCAGTTGGCTGTTGTAGACCCATGACATCGAGATACCCGGCGCAAGCTGCGATTGGTAGCTTTGGCGCAAATATGGATTTTTAAGGCTGTCGATAAACGCCTGGTCCAGATCGCGCACGTTTATCAGGTTGACATCCACCGGGCGCAGGGTGAAGGAGCTGTACCGCCGGTTGTTCCAGCTATACGCCAGACGCGCGCCCGACAGCGTACGCTTATATATCGGCCTGTCCTGATAGTCGACAGACATTTCGAAGCGGGTATGCTTGTTCTGAAGGCGGCCCCTGCGATCTGCCGGAACGGGCGACACGAACCTTGGTACGGTCACCGAAGTTACCCCTCCGATCTCATACGATCCCGTACGCCCCGTGGCACGCATAAATTCATAGCGTCCCGTAAGGCTGATGTCGAAGAGTTCGGCGCCGCGGAAGAGGTTCCTGTTCTGGTAGCCCAACGTGGCGCCCAGTCCGAAAAAGTTCGACGACATGCTGCCCTCCAACTCGACCTTATAGCTTTGCCGCATCGACGGGATGCAGTTTATCATACACTTCAGCCAGCCTTCGGAAGATGTCCGGGTGCTGTCGGCGATCTCCTCGAAGATGATCGCTGCGCTGCGGAAATAGCCCATCCGGATTATATCGGCGTATGCCTGCCTCACGGCATCGGCATCGTAGAGGTCGCCGGGACGGAAGTTTATCGCCTGGCGTAACACTCGTTCCCGCACCTTCGGTTCTCCGTCGTAGAGGATTTGAAGACCACGATAGTCGATAGTGTCCATCCTTTGGTAATAGGCCGGGTCGGATATAGCCGACGAAGCATCGTAGCCGGGATCGACGTATATTTCGCCGATACGATAGACGGTGTGGTTTTCGTACTCCGGCACACCCCGATCATCGTAGCCCGCGAGATAGCGGTTGACGGTCATGGTCAGATAGACCGTGCGGTCGCCGCGCGTGGTATCGGCGAGGTAGTTTATGTTGTTGACGGAGAAATCGTAGTAGCCCCGGTTCCGGAGGTAATCGGCTATGCGCGAACGCTCACGGTTGAGCACCCCCATGTCGAAAATGTCTCCCGGGCGCACAAGCGAGTTCTCCATATCCGGTTCGAGCACCTCCTGCAATGACTCGTCGCGAAAACGGTAGCGGACATCGGCGATTCGATAGGGTTCGCCCTGCATGACGGAGTAGATGACCTTCGCTTTCCGGCCACGCACCTCTGTCCGCCAGTCGAGCCGTGCGTCGTAATATCCGCGCGAACGCATGTAGCTTTCGATATTGGCGGCCGACAGCTGTATCATCGCAGAATCGAGCATGACAGGTTCTGCTCCGAGGCCGCGCAGGATACGGCTGCCTATTCCGTTTCGCGCGGTGTCGGCTGCACTGTACAGGGCCGCGGGGATATTGGTCCCGAGGAATTTGCGCGTCTGCTCCTGTCTCACGAAACGCTCGAGTTCCTCATCTGTGATGCGCTCCCCGCGCGGAGTTTGCTTGTCCGTTCGTATGATATTGCGGTTGAGCAGGTATTCTCCCTCGGGAATATAACGTGTCACGCCGCATGAGGCGAGCGTTGCCGCCGCCGCGCACAAAATCGCATATAACGCCCGGCGCCCCACCTTTTTCTATTGGTTGAAAAATCCCTGTTTTTTAATGAATTCGAGATACGCGCGCGAAATGGCGCGATTGTCATCGCCCGGATAACGGCGCTCGGTGAAGATACGCGCAAGCGTGGGCAGATCGTTTGCCCGGAGCAACCCGGCCGTCTCCTCGCTCGCCTCCCGTTCGGCCCAGATGCGGTCGATCTCCGCGGGCACATAATCGTGGTAAGTCTCGCGGTGCACCACCCCGTCTAAAGGCAGGCGCGGGGTCATCGGTGCCTCTCCGTCGGGGTATCCAACGACCAACGTCGTCACCGGGACTACACCGGCAGGCAGGTCGAGTATCTCCGCGATCTTTTCCGCGCTGTATATCGCCGTGCCGAGGAAACATATCCCCAACCCGTGGGCTTCGGCCTCCAAAGCGACGTTCTGTGCAGCCAACATGGCATCGACAGCGGCCGACGTGAACCACAGGAAATTATCGTACCCGGGCGACGCCCCCCTTTGCCGGCACCATTTCCCGAACCGGTTGATGTCGGCGCAGAATGTGATCTGCACCGGGGCCCCCGAAGCCGGTTGGTTGAAATGGCACGGAGCCAGACGCTCCAACAGCGCCAGGTCGGTCGTCACTACCATGCTGTAAACCTGCATATTGCCCGTATTCGAAGCCCGCGTTCCCGCCGACAATATTTCGTCCAGTATATCCGCCGGAACGCCCTGCGCTCTGAATTTGCGCACCGAACGGTGCTCCCTTATCTCTTTGATCATCGGTCTATGTGTGAAGTCAGAGAACAAAAGTAGTAAAATTCCAAACAAGTTCTTATAAACACAAAGCCCCGAACCGGGAGATTCAGGGCTTTGCGTTGCCAATATGCCGAAAGATCGGGTATTATTTGAAGTACATCATGCGGTATTTTACCGAGTGGGCTCCCTCGGAGAAATCCCTATCGACCATCTCAGGCTCCCTGCTGCCCAACTGGTAGACATACGAACGCTCCGGATCATTGGGAACAGCATCGGAAGTCCAGTAGTCGTTCCAGATTATCGTCGGGTCATCCACCTGGATGTCCGCTTTGTAAAGCATGTCTATCAACTGCCACTCGGCTACCGACGGGAGGCAGAAGTCGCGCGGGTAACCTGGGGGCGGGGTGTTCGTCGTAATATCAGCGATCGTGGCCGGCAGAACCATGCCTACGGGGCTCGCCCTTTGATAATAGCGCATAAATCCCGCATGCATCATCGCACTTTCATCTCCATAGGGGAGGTATTGTCCTCCCGAAGACAGGAGAGCATCTACATTGGCAAGTCCCGATCCCTGGTTTACGATCGTCATGCCCTCGAATCCCCACGGCTTGTCTTCGTCGTCGTCGTTATCCACGCGGTCGAGATAGAACGTCCTCGGCAAAGTCCACCCAAGCGTTTCTGTAGCATACTCCCTGATATTCTCCGGACTGTTTTCGTCTATCGTAACCTCGATGGGTTCATACTGCGTGACGGTGATCCACGAGGTCGCCAAACCATCGTTGGATTTTGTCATGCGGAACGTGATCTGTCTCATATGTCCATCCCCTTCCCATGTCACATCCCTTATCATGGGCTGGACGAACAGACGGAGTTGGGCATGCCCTACGGCATTTTCGGAAAAGATTTTGTTCGCTTCGTCTAACGGTCTCCATTCCTGGCCACCCTCATTATTATTCGAAGAATAAATATACACGAACGGGTCTCCCCCGTTGGATGATGCAGGCCAATCGTTGGAGTCCGGATTTCCATCCCTGTTTCCATCGAATTCAATAGTCCAGCCTGAATTGTTGCCTTCCTCCTTGGGCATATCTATCCAAATCGCCTCTGCTCCGCCGTTCATGACAAAATCGTCGTCGGAAATTTCGATAGTACCGATATTGGAATCCATTCGCCACGTGACATTGGCCTCACCGATCGCCGAGCCGCTCAGTAAGAGCGTCACTTTATAATAGGTGTTGCGCATCACGTTGAAGTCATCATATATGTTACCTCCGAGGAACAGGCGGTATGTCACGGTTCCGTATTGGGGGTTCTGCGGGTCGGTGGTGTTGCTATAGCGGGCATCTACCTGAAGGTAGGAGCACGCTGCGGTCACAGCCTCGATCTCCTCCGGGGTCGGAGGATCGCTGTATGCGTCGTCACCGACGACAGAGACAGCTGGACGTTTATATTTCTGGTCGGCCGTAGCCTCGCCGAATTTATCACCATGGTGGTTCTCGTACATGAACAGGGGGACAATGTCCGCGACGGTGGGGCCGCTCCATGTTACATCGGGATCATCATAGTGCCCCCCGACTGAACCGCCTCTCGATAAAATACCCCAATCCGATACACTGACCGTGCCTTCGGTGGGCACGATCGCACCGCCCAGATTCGCATCGGTCAGCGGGGTGATCCTGTCCGCCGCTGTCAGAATGGTATTCTCGCCTAATGTCCCCCAAGCCGGAACATTGTGCAGACTTATCGAGGTGGGTATGATCTGCACATTGGGATTCAATCCTTCTGTTCCGACGATCTCCACCGTGATCATCGCCGTAAGACGCTCCAGTTGGATCTTCAGCGTACGGCCGTCTTCGTGATCAGGATTGGTAGTATGATCGTCCTCGCCCGTACCTGTAATATCGTCGCTCTTGCCAAACATTGCATGGTCGCGGCGCCGGATCTTCATCTCGCGCATATCTCCGACAGTCTGGCCGACGTAGATCCTTTCCCCCTCTTGTGAGACCTTGTTCCCCCAGTTAGCAAGGATGAAGAAAGCACAGTCTTCAGTGGAAATACCATACAAATCGGCCCACTCCTTCGAGAAATGTATGCCGAGAACTCCGGGCACTGAGTCATCAGACTCCACAAGGCCATCCGGGAACGCCGCTTCGATCGCCGCCTGAGTAACTGCATCCAGATAGAGTATCTCCTGTATTGTATCTGTATCCTCTTCACCCGTCGCGATTATGATGTTCAGGTTCTGAATGGTATTGTAATCCGCATGCATCGCACGCGTCATATTCTTTTGCTCGGGCTCGGGCAAGGCAATGCTCAGCGTCAGGCTCCCGTCGGACACGTTTGTCTTCACCTCATGTTCGATATGGTCTCTGACGCATCCGGCCATCAGGACAACCCCCGCCATCATAAAAAGGATCGCCCGGGCGTATCGGCTATATCTGTTCTTAATCATATTCGGATCTTCCTCTTAAAATTCAGGGTTCAGTTTTTCGATTGCCCATGCGGGGATCGTCACTTTTACATCGCCGACCCTCTCGAACTCGATGCGAATCGGCAAAATGGCCTCCTGTAAATCAAGACCATCTTTTATCTCGGAGTGGTTTTCCAGGAAATCGGTGACGTCGAGCGTGTAGACCGTATTCCCTTCCATGTCCCTGATGTGTATCCTGGAACCCTCAACGTTGCGTTTGACCTGATACTCATGATAGTGGGTAAGGTCCTCTATCGAGACGGGGTTCGGGTGTTTGGAGACCGTTTCCTCGGACGGGGTGTTCGAAAAGTCGAGCCATTTCGGCGTACCTTCGTGCTCGATGCTAAGCACCTGTCCACCCTCTGCGCGGCTCATTTGCGGGAACACACTTTCGTGCGCCACCACTTCGACAAACATGTCTATGTGCGAACAGTTGATATTCACGACGTCCTCCACCACTCCCGCACGGGTGAGGGCAAGCTGCCGTTCGCCATGGTAGAGGTGGTCATAGGTGTCGATAAGATCGTCCGGGGTCGGGGAATCGGGGTGACTTATGTGGTGCATCAACTGCGTGTCGTAGACCGAGCCCTCACGCAAATTATGCGTCACGGAGTTATATGCGTTCCCAATGCACACGGCATGGTACTCATGGTTCGTGGGGAGCTTCACCCTGACGCTCTGGCTTGCGAGTTCCTCCTGAGAGAGGGCGTAAGGGGCGTATCCTTCCAGTACCTGATCGTTTTCGTCGAAAACATACAGATCCAACCTGTTGATCTTACCATTTAAAAGTTCTCCCGACGGAAGTCTGCTATCGTTAAATATCTCCGTCTCACCGTCACCCGTATAGCTAAAGCGAAGCAACACCGTGTTGTCGCAATTTTCCGTATCTTCACGTACATCACATCCTGCCGTCAGGGCAAAACACACCAGGAGGATGGGGAAAAAGGCAAATTTCATATTATTTTCCGTATGCTTTCTGTTTTTCTTGTATACAACCGTCCGGCAGTCCGGCCGGTTTGGTTCATTTATTCGGCTACGGCTGCGTGTCGGAATGACACGCAGCCGCTTACCGAAACACAGTGTCTACCCTATTCGAACGTCGGGGTCAGAGGGCCGCTGATCTTCCATTTGGGAATAACGACCTTAAGGTCTACGCAGACAAATTCCGGATCTGCATACCACGGTTTGATGTTAACGCTCGGGAACGTATAGTTAACCTGATAGATCGTACCGGCGTTAATAGTAGTGGTCCCCAAAGCCGAAGTTTTCACATAGCGCGGCATATCGGGGGCGGAAGGCACGGTACCTTCGGCAAATTCGGCGAGGTAACTCTTACTGAAAGTGGCACCGGTGACCTGAAGGATGATGTTCGGAACAGTGCCCGGAACGACATGGTAAGCGAAACCGCCGCCGGCAAGTTCGTCGTCCTCTACACCAGCTTCATTTTCGATGGTGTAGGGCAGGAAATAATCAGTTGCCGAATCCAGGGTTACATCGTCGCCGCTGATCGCATTCTTGTACCATACGTCGGTGAGCGCTATCCACTCAGCTTCCTGTACAGCTATGTCTTCTGCCGTGTCTCCTGCCTCCGGAGTAAAAGTAAACGGATCTACTGCTAAATTCTCAAAATCCGCGATGGTATTATAGGTATCGTGGATACCGATCGCGCCGAGCGTGAGAGTGCCATAGCGGTTGCCGAGAGCCGCATCGTATGTTCCATCCAAGTCGCTGCACTGGATGTTGCCGATCTCGATGCGCGCCAGCATCGGGGTAATGTCTACCTCGCCTGCATGATAGAACTTGTAGGTAATACCGCCTTCTGTGTGCTCTTCATACGCATCTTTGTCGATCGTGGCCTCACCCCATACGGGAAGTGCGTTCAATGCTTTATTCTGCCAATCGGACATGCTGCCTACCGCGGCTTTCACGGCTGCCTGCGTAGCGGCACCGGTGACGGTCAGGTTGGTGATAAATACCTTCTCGACATCGGCATCGAGCTGGTGGAAAGTGTAGGTATAGACGCTATCGGCGCCTACCATCACGATCGCCCCTTGCACCAGATCACCTGGCTCTATGGTCCCCGGAGTAGCTGCGACAGCGGTCGAAAGCGCGATGCTTTGGATAATGTCGCCGTCCGCATCTGTAAAATGAGCGGTCAGGTCTGCCGCTTTTGCGATGAGCGTCGCATCGACGGTGAACTCGTCAAATCCCACCCCGCGGCTGTTGGCTGCCGGGGGAGCTACCATGTTCTCGATAACGATCGAAACGGTTTTCTTAACGTTCGAATCTGCAACGTCCGTTCCTACCTCCGGTTTGTTGCAGGACACTGCCATAGCCGCAACGGCAATGGCTGCCATGAAAAATTTTGTTAATTTCATAATTAATTAATTTAAAAAATGTAATCAAAATGGCCATAACACAAAAAATCGGGTCATAATAAAACACGAGAGCCCGATGCATACGCAACGAAACAGACCGTGAGGATTTAAAAATCTCCAAAAAAATGTGTCAGCGATAATCGCCCTACCTGTTATCAAATACAATTTTTTATCAAAAGCGTATTTGTCAACACAAAATTGAATATTTTTTTTTCAACATCCAAAAAAATGAGCGAAAATTTGCACATTATTTTGTTTGCCGCTTAAAATCAACACCTTACAAAGCCCACCCATGCTTTATCCGTCGTCCCCGAATCCTGACGGGATACAAACCGGCAAACAGAATACAAGTCAATGTACAGATCAACAATAATACTGTATTATTTTATAGTTATCCGTATATCGTTTCGCAATGGAACCATAACCGTTTTGTCACAAGCTCCGAACGCCATTGTAACATCCACCCCGTACTTTTGCAGCGACAAACAGATAAAACCATTGACAGATGTTCACCAAGTACGGATTTATTCTATTTTTAGTAGCCCTTCTCATCCTCCCGGCAAACGCCTTGCGGGCGGCCGATCCCCTGTTCACCATATCCGGCACAGTCCGCGATGCGAAAACCTCCGAGCCGCTGGCAGGCGTTACCGTCATCCTGAAAAACACATACAACGGCGCCGCGACCAGTATGCAGGGCAACTACTCCGTGAAAGGTATCCCGCAGGGGAAACAGGTTCTCGTTTTCTCCTTTCTGTCCTATAAGAAGGTGGAGGCGGAGGTGGATGTACGCGGCGACATGACCGGCTTCGACGTCATGATCGAGGAAGAGTCGATGGCCATAGGCGAGGTTACGGTCAGGACCCGGGCGGTGAGGAATACCGAAAGCGCAATCGTCGGCACGGTGAAAATGGCCCCGCAGGTGACCAGCGGCATCTCGGCGGCACAGATCGCAAAAAGCCCCGACCGGACCGCCTCCGAAGTGGTGCGCCGTGTGCCGGGCATAACGATCATCGACGAACGTTTCGTTATCGTCCGCGGGCTTTCGCAACGGTACAACAACGCATGGATAAACGGCCTGGCCGTACCAAGCACCGAGACCGACAGCCGCACCTTCTCGTTCGACCTGATACCCGGCAGCCAGATCGACAACCTGTTGGTCTTCAAATCTCCGTCGCCGGAGATCCCCGGGGATTTCTCGGGCGGGTTCGTGAAGATAGTCACCAAAAGCGTGCCCGACGAAAACCGCACGGAGATCGGCTTTCAGACGGGGTTCAACGTTAAGACGCAGTTCAACGATTTCAGATATAACCGGGGAAGCGGCACGGATTTTCTGGGTTTCGACCTTAATAAACGCCCGCTGCCGCGATCTTTCCCCGACCACTTGGGCAATGTGGCCGATCCCGCGCAGCTCACCAGCCTGACCCGGACGGGGTTCGACAACGACTGGCGGATAAGGGAAAAGGCCCCGCTGCCAGACCTGCGCCTCTCGCTGATGATCGCGCGCAGATTCGAAACCGAAAGCGGCAGGACGGTCGGCAACATCACCGCCGTCAATTACAGCAACACTTATAAAAGTCTGAAAGGTATCCTCAATGCCCGCTACGGTATCTATTCGGGCAGCGCGGACAGATCGATATACCTTAATAATTACACGGACGACCAATATTCGAACGACGTGCGCCTGGGCGTGATGCACAACTGGTCCGTGGTGCTGAACCCGGCCAGCCGGATCGAGTTCAAGAACCTGCTGAACATTCTGGGAAGCAACCGCCTGACCGAGCGTACGGGGACCAGCGAAAATTCGGGAGTTTATTACAGGGAGGAGACCGAAATGCGTTACTCCTCGCGGCTCACCTACACTGGCCAGTTCACGGGCACGCACGAATTGCGCAGCGAGGGAACGCTCACATGGGATGCCGGCTATTCCTACGCCGGCCGCAACGAGCCCGACCGCCGGATCGTAGAGGACCAGAGAGGGATAAACGCCCCCGCCTCCGATCTGGCCAACGACAAGATAAGGCGCTTTTTCGAAACCCTTCACGACCACACCGTGTCGGCTTCCACGGACTACCGCCGGCCGTTGCACCTCGGGAATCTCGAAACGTCCCTGCGCGCAGGCCTGTTCGGCGAATTCCGCACACGGGAATACTCCCCGAGGGAGTTCATTTACCGTTATGACAACCTACCCTATGACCAGAGGGGGAATTACCTTCGCCTGCCATTCGGGGAAATGTTGCAGGAGCAATACCTCGGCGCCGACAAAGTATATATAGATGAAATTACCAGAAAGGCCGACGCGTATTCGGCGGATGTAATCTACGGCGCGGCTTACGGCGCTGTCGAGATCCCCGGCGAGAAGTTCACGGTCTATGTGGGCGCACGCCTCGAGAACCATACCACGATGCTGACCTATGACGAGTATGTGGGCAGCGACCGGAAGAGGATGGTCACCGAAACGGTGCGGAACCTCAACCTGCTGCCCTCGGTCAACCTCACATGGAAATTCAACGACAGGCATCAGCTCAGGGCAGCGTACGGCCGGTCGGTCAACCGCCCGGAACTGCGCGAGCTCTCCCCGTCGGTCTATTACGATTTCGACCTGTTCAGCGAGATCGGGGGTAATCCCGACCTGAAAACGGCACTTATCGACAACCTCGACCTGAGATACGAGTTTTATCCCGGCCCCGGGGAAACGGTCAGCATCGGCGCGTTCTACAAGCATTTCAAAAATCCGATCGAATGGACATTCATCGACATGGGCGGGACGCTGCGCTATAAGTACGAGAACGCGGCAAAAGCCGTCAGCTGGGGTTTCGAACTGGATGTGCGCAAAAATCTGGAGTTCATCGGCATGCGCAATTTCGCACTGGTACTCAATGCCGCGTGGATCGAGAGCAACGTGACGTTCCGGCAGGGCGAGGTGATCTCCGAACCCGACCGCCCGATGCAGGGACAGTCGCCATATATCGTAAACGCGGGACTTCACTACGGCTCCGCAAAGGCGGGCCTGGACATCGCAGTGCTCTACAACCGTATCGGCAAACGCATCGTCGGCCTAGGTAAGTCGAACAGTACGAACAACGACGTCAATTCTCTTATCCCCGACTCATACGAGATGCCGCGCAATTCGCTCGATATGAGCGTCTCGAAAAAGTTGGGCAAACGGGTGGAAATTCGTGCGGCGGTCAGGGACATACTCGCCGAGGACGTGGTCTATAAACAATTCCCGAAGTTCGTTAAGGACGGCGCGACATATGAGCGCGAGCAAACCACACGCAAGTACAATCCCGGACAGTCGTTAACCATTGGGGTATCTGTAAAATTATAAACCTTTTTATATATCGAGAAAAATGAAAAAGAATTTGAAACATTTGACAGTATTCTGCCTGTTTCTGACGGCGGTTTTCGCAGTAAGTTGTGACAAAGGCGGCGGCGACGGCCCGGTCAAGGGAGAAACGTACGACCTCGGCGACGGCACCAACGACTTCGAGATCGACGAGGACGTGACCCTCACCTATCCGAACACTTACAACCTGAAAGGGTTCGTATATGTGACCGACGGGGCTACCCTCACGATCGAACCCGGCGTGATCATCAAAGGGGAAAAATCTACCAAAGGGACTCTTATCGTCGAACGCGGAGGCAAGATCATGGCACGCGGCACCAAAGAGCGCCCGATCGTGTTCACCTCCGCACAGGCACCCGGTAGCCGCAAACCCGGCGACTGGGGAGGTATCATCCTGCTGGGCAATGCCCCCAACAACATGAGCGAAATGACCATCGAGGGCGGCGTACGCTCGTCGCACGGGGGCAACTCTCCGGCCGATAATTCAGGCGTGCTGAGCTACATGCGCGTGGAATTCGCCGGCATCGAATACTCGACCGACAATGAGATCAACGGCATCACCTTCGGCTCGGTAGGATCGGGTACGCAGATCGACCACATTCAGGTTTCGCACTCCGGCGACGACTCGTTCGAATGGTTCGGCGGCACGGCAAACGCCAAATACCTGGTCGCTTACAGCGGATGGGACGACGACTTCGACACCGACAACGGCTTCAGCGGCAAGGTGCAGTACGCGCTTGCCCTACGCAACCCCCGGGTAGCCGACAAATCGGCTTCGAACGGCTTCGAGTCGGATAACAACGCCGCCGCATCGACCGCAACACCCTTCACGTCGACGGTATTCGCGAACGTAAGCCTCTTCGGCCCCGTATCCAACCCCGCATCCTACACCGAGCAGGGAGGCCAGCAGGGCAGTTCGACCGACGCACGCTTCCAGGCCGCCCTCCACCTGCGCCGCAACACGCAGCTCAGTATCTTCAACTCGCTCATCGCCGCCTTCCCCATAGGCCTGATCATCGAAAACGACAAAAGTTCCACTACACAGACATGGGCCACCGAGGGCAAGCTCAACGTGACGAATTGCGTGATGGCCGGTATGGTTCAGGATTATCAGGACGCGCAGGTCAGCAACGTATTCAACCCGGCCAATAACGCCTTCGCCAGTGCATACTTCACCCGCGCCGACGGCAACAACCGCAGGTTCGCCGCGCTTGCAGACCTGAAACTTTCGGGCAACCCGCTCGACCTCGCTTCACCCGTTGTGTTCCCCGCCACGGACAGCCCGCTGGCGACAGGTGCGGCATGGACGAACACCAAAGTATCCACCGGATTCGACAAAGTAAACTATATAGGAGCCTTCGGTCCGACGGAAACCGCAGCGAACAACTGGACCAGCGGATGGTGCAACTTCGATCCGCAGAACACAGAGTATTAATGCGGCCATCGAGTTTTATCTCGTTTTGTCGGGTGGCGGAGAAAAGATCTCCGCCACTTTTTTGTACGCGCAAAAACCTTAACTGATCAACGTGTATGAAACCCTGTCGAGAGAAGCCCGCAGGCAGCTTTAATATCCTCACCGCGCGAGGCGCGAATGGTCGTTAATATGCCTTTGCGCGTCAGGGCATCGCGGAAACGCTCCATTTCGGCCTGCCCGGGACTCACGAACGGCGAACCGGGGACGGCGTGGAAACGGATCAGGTTGATCCGGCATTTCAGCCCGTCCAGCAGGCGCGCAAGTTCGCGGACGTGGGCGGGGGTATCGTTCACGTCTTTGAACACGATATACTCGAAACTCACGCGGCGCTGACGGGTAAAATCATACTCTTTTAACAATGCGACAATATCTTTTACGGGGAAAGCCTTCTCCACCGGCATTATCGCAAGGCGTTCGGCCGGGAACGGGTTGTGCAGGCTCACGGCGAGGTGTACTTTCGTGCGGTCGATGAATTCGCGCAGCGCGGGGAGTATACCGATCGTCGAAACCGTGATCCGGGTCGGGCTCCAGCCGTATCCCCAATCCGCGGTGAGAACCTCGAGCGACTTTATCACCTCTTCCAGGTTGTCCAGCGGCTCACCCATGCCCATATAGACGATATTGGTGAGGGTTTCGCCCTCGGGGATCGAGCGCACCTGATTGAGTATCCCGCCCGAGGTGAGGTTCTGCTGAAATCCCTGTTTTGCCGTCATGCAGAAGGCGCATCCCATTCTGCATCCTGCCTGCGACGACACACAAAGCGTGGCGCGGTCGCCGTCGGGTATATAGGCGGATTCGATGAAATACCCCTTCGAGGTCGGGAAAAGATATTTTTTCGTGCCGTCCGCCGACTCTTCTACCCCCACGGGCGCCGTCAGTCCCACTTCGTATTCCGCATCCAGCAGTGTCCGGTTTTTCTGCGAAATATCGGTCATCTGCGCTATCGTTTCCACTCGCTTTCCGTAGAGCCACGACGCCATTTGCCCCGCCGCGAAACGGGGCATGCCGAGCGATGCCGCAATCTGCTGCAACCCGGCGAGTGTTTTTCCGTATAACGGCTCTTTGGACATCGACGCAAAAATAATCAAAATATTCTATGGAATCGGACGGCGGCGCGCATCCTTTAAGTAAAAGACGGTTCTTTGCATGCCGGGAATAAAAAACCGCCCCTTGGAAAGAGGCGGTAGTGGTGGAGAATACGAGAGTCGAACTCGTGACCTCTTGCATGCCATGCAAGCGCTCTAGCCAACTGAGCTAATCCCCCATACCGGCCTGCAAATATAGTATAATTTTTTTAAATCAACAGCCATGACACCGAAAAAAGCTATGACATATCGCCAAAGGATAAGGGCCCCGGTTATCAGGGCTCCGGCGAAAAGAACCAAATGCGCTCTATATTAAGATTTTTGTCGCATATTTTTTTTTAGTCGAAATCTTCTCTATATTTGCATATTCGGGGGGAGGAGTATCTCAGAAAATTCTCCGGTTTTGCAAGCTGGCAAACACCTGTCACGTTAAAAATAATTAAAACCTTAATAAAATGGAAGTTAAGAAATCACAGAAAGCAGACCTCGAGAATAAAAAAAGTTTGTTCCTTGAGATCGGACTGTGTGTCTCGCTCGGACTTATGATACTTGCTTTCGGCATCAGCCAGGGCAAAGTGGAAGTCGAAGACCTCTCGGTCGAAGAAGAACTCGTGGTGGAGGAACATATAGAAATAACCCGCCAGGAACTCGAGACGCCGCAGGTACCAACCCCCGCGCAGGCACTTTCAGTGCTCGCCGACGCTATCGAAATCGTCGACAACGACACCAAGATCGAGACCGAGTTGACATTCACCGACTTCGATGAGAACGTTGTTTTCAACACAAACCCCACATCCAGCGAGGAGATCTATGGAAGCAGCGATGAGATCTTTCTGATACTCGAAGATATGCCGAAATTCCAGGGTGGGGACACGAATAAGTTCCGCAATTGGGTTATGGGAAAGGTAGAGTATCCTGAAATTGCAAAATCGATGCAGGTCGAAGGCACTGTCACCATCTCGTTTGTCGTGGAAAAGGACGGCACCGTGTCAAGCATCGAAGTACTCAAAGGGGCCAACTCGATGCTCGACAAAGCTGCCATAGCTGCCGTGGCTGCTTCTCCCAAATGGGAGCCCGGAAAACAGCGCGACGTGCCGGCACGGGTAAAACTGACCATTCCCGTCAAATTCCAAATTGTACATTAGCTGCAGGGCATCCGGACTGAACAGTACCCCAAGAGTTGGACAAAAACTCTTGGGGTATTTTTATGAAGTACTGTTTGCCGCATGTAAGAGCGGGAGTGGAAAATTCCAAGCAAGCTCTAAAACGCAGGGAGCGTTTGCAAAAGAATTTGCTACCTTTGTGCCGTGAAAACGGAGAGGAATTATACCAAATATTCGTTTCGGATAACGTTTCTTGTGATTGCCGCAATGTTGGCAATCAGTCTCATACCCCCTTTTTCGATCGGAGGCGTGCATTTCAGGCGTGCGAATATCCTTTCGGACATAATCACTTTTGAAGATAGTATACGGGAGCGCGAGGGCGAGCTTACGGAACTCGACCGGCAGTTCCTCGAGGAAGCCGAACGCCGTGGATACCTTGAAACGGACACGATCAAAATGCCCGACCATGAACCGGTGCTGGAGCACGACTGGGAAATAGGCGCCACCGGTGACGTTATGCCGACCGGCGGAGGCGCATCAGACGATCCCGGCGCTGTGCAGGGAGGCGGAGAAAATATCTTCCGGTTCATGGATTATACGCCCGAGGGTCGTCCGTCTGTGGCCGATTTCGCGCGGATGATGGACGAATCGAGCAAAACGAGGGTCGTCCGCATCGCATTCTTCGGGGACTCGTATGTCGAGGGCGATATAATTACGGCCGACGTCCGCGAACAGTTGCAGGAACTGTACGGCGGGCAGGGTGTTGGCTTCGTGCCGTTTGGCAATCCGCTGGCGATCAGCCGGCCGACCGTTGCGCATACTTTCGAGGGGTGGCAGAATTACAACCTTATATATAAGAAAAACTCGCCCGAGGAGTTACATGAGAAATTCTTCGTGTCGGGAACGGTGAGCGTCCCGGAGGAAGACGGCCAAGCGTCGTCGCACTATAAGGGCGCGCGGTTCCGCAAGCATATCGGGCAGTGGTCACGGGCGCGGCTTATATTTATAAACGACGGCGGGAGCGTGCTCGACATTGCGGTGAACGACTCGATCCGCAAGCAGTTCCGGCCCGACAGCAGCGCACAGGTACAGCAGATCAACCTCTCGGGCGGCGGGATGCGCAGCCTCGATGTTAAGGTCGGCGAGGGCGGGGGCTTCGTCGGGTACGGCGTGGTGTTGGATGGCTCGCGAGGGGTTGCGGTGGACAATTACGCGATACGCAGCAACAGCGGGATCGCGTTCTTCGGCACCGACCGCGGCATAAACACGCAGATCGGGCGCATGCTGGGCTACGACCTCGTCGTACTCCAGTGGGGGCTAAACGCGATGGACCCGGCGGTTACGAATTACGATAATTACGGTATATCCCTGCGCAGGGTCATAAACTATGTGAAGGCGTGCTTCCCGCAGAGCGCTATCGTTGTGATTGGCGTGGGCGACCGCGCAACACAGCGGGACGGGGAGTTCGTTACGATGGAGGCCGTGGGGGCGATGATCGCCGTACAAAAAGCGGCGGCCGAGGCGTGCGGCGTGGCGTTCTGGGATACGTTCGAGGCGATGGGCGGCGAGGGCAGCATGGCCGGTTTCGTCGAGCGGCAGTGGGCGGCCAAGGATTATATGCACCTTAGCTATGGCGGCGGGCGGTATATCGCCACACGGTTCGTGCAGGCGCTGCTGGACGCTAAGAATGGCGCAGTGGGAGACGATGACGGCGATTTCGCGGGCGAGGAGACGGAAGATGCGCAGGCTGTGGAACTCGACCTGTCGGCCGCGAGCGATCCGGTGACGGTCGATTCTATGAAGGTCGATTCGATGGTTATCGTGCGGGATTCGGCCGTTATAGTGCGCGATACGGTACATACGGAGGAAGTGGTTACGGATTCCGTGCGGATGGAGGCTGTCGAGGCAACTGAGGGAGGCGGCGAGTTCGATCGGGCGCGCCCTGGAGAGATTTACCGCCAGACTACGGTGACTGGAAAAATACTCACAGGCGTTTTTGTCGCTGGCGTCGAGGGTGGCTACGGCCTGAAAAGGCCGACTAACGTCGTCCTACCCGACGCACAACCCCTGCGGCCGCGCTCCACGCGCTGCCCACCTGCCGGGCGCAAATGTGCGGCTCGCCGCGCAAAACACAAGAAAACCAAATGGGAAACAAAACAAAAATAGTGAAGTGGAGTTGTATGGCCGGGTTGGCTGCGGCGGCGCTGTTCGCGTTATCGTGGCGCACTTCCGGGGCGGAGCATTTGCCGGATGCGGAGGAAGCACCCGCGACACCCGATTCCATCCGTCACACCTACCTTCAGCCTGAACTGCGCGCCCTTGTTGATTCGGCGGCCAACTTCATCACGGACAGCACCGCCTCGCTCGCACCGTTTTTCGAAAAGTTGGAGGCGTTGCAGACAGGGGATGCGGGTACGGTTTCGGTGCTGCACATCGGCGATTCGCACGTGCAGGCTGGGTATATGACCGGCCGGGTGCGCACGCTGTTCCAGAACGATTTCGGCAACGCAGGCCGCGGACTGATAACGCCCCACAAGATGGCGAAGATGAACGAAGCCCCGGACTACGCTATAACGACGCCTTATGGGTATAAATCTGTGAAAGTCACGGACAAACAAGAGGATAAACCCGGCTTCACGGGGGTTGCGGTGACGTTCGAGACGCCCTATAACGAGTTGAAGATCTGGTCGAAAACGCCGTTCAACGGCATCACTATCCACCATTCGCCGGGTGCGCCCGTGCTGTTCGAACCCGATACGCTGAACATAGGCTCGTACTGCGACATGGACAACACCCCGACCTCAACGCGGATTTCGCTCTCGCATGAAACAGACTCTCTGACCCTCAGAGGTTTCATCGCCACACAGTATAACGATCCCACCTTCTACGGTTTCTCGCTCGAAAGCGGCCTGCCGGGGGTGGTCTATCATTCGCTGGGCGTGAACGGCGCGGCGTTCGAGCACTTCGTATCGAACTCGACCCTTGCGGACGGCGGTGCGGCGGCTTTGTGTCCCGACATAATAATCGTTTCGCTCGGCACCAACAACTGCTATGGCGGCAATTTCCAACGCGGACAGTTATACAACACGGTCGACGACTTTATCCGCCGCATGAAGAGGGCCTATCCCGGCGTGCCGATCCTGATGACCTCCCCGATGGAGAGCTGCCGCCGTCAGGGCGGCCGCCGCGTACCCAACCCCAATATCGTCGCCGCGGTGGAGGTAATTTGCAGCGCCTCGGTGGATAACGACGTGGCATTCTGGAATTTCTACGATGCGGCGGGCGGCGCCAAAGCAATGGAGCGTTGGGCGGGCAAACGGCTGGCCAACGCCGACCGCATCCACCTGACCGAAAGCGGCTATGCGTTGCAGGGCGACATGCTCTACGAGGCTATTGCGCGGCACTATAATACGTTCATTAACAGGGATAATCATGGAGGGAGCACTGGGGCAGATGTTGCAGTCGGTAGGTGATTTGCTCGGGTACGACCCGCGCGCGCCGCTGATCTTCAGCAGCGGGCTGTTCCTGTTCCTGTTCGCGGCGTTCACGTTCTTCTACCGATATATGCGCAACCGAGTGACGATGCGCATCGTCTATGTGTTGCTCTTTTCGCTATATTTTTACTATAAATCGAGCGGCATCTATTTTCTGCTGCTGCTGTTCGTGGCCGCGGTCGACTGGCTGATCGGACTGTGGTTGGGGCGGTGCGAACGGCAGGGAGTGCGCAAGTGGCTCGTTGCGCTGAGCGTGTGCGTGAACCTCGGACTGTTGGGGTATTTCAAATACACGAACTTCCTGATCGGGATCGTGAACGACCTCGGGATCGGCAACCCGTTGGATTTTAAAAATATATTCCTGCCTGTAGGCATCTCGTTCTTCGTCTTCCAATCGATGAGCTACACGATCGACCTCTACCGGCGGCGGATCGAACCCCTCGGGCGGTGGATCGACTATGCGTTCTACCTCTCGTTCTTCCCGCAACTTGTCGCCGGGCCCATCGTGCGCGCACGCGATTTCATCCCGCAGATACGCCAGCGGCCTCTGATCGTCACGCGCGGGATGTTCGGCACGGGCATGTTTCTGATAATCGCCGGACTGTTCAAAAAGGCCGTTATTTCGGACTATATAAGCCTGAATTTCGTCGACAGGATATTCGACAATCCGTTGCTGTACAGCGGTTTAGAGAACCTGATGGGGGTCGTGGGATATGCGATGCAGATCTATTGCGACTTCTCCGGCTATTCGGATATGGCGATCGGGATCGCGCTGCTGTTGGGCTTCCGGTTCCCGCGCAACTTCGACTCGCCGTACAAGTCCGCCACGATCACCGAATTCTGGCGGCGGTGGCATATTTCGCTGTCGAGTTGGTTGAAAGATTACCTGTATATCCCGCTCGGCGGCAATCGCAAGGGAAAGGTGCGGACGTATATTAACCTGATGATAACCATGCTGTTGGGCGGACTGTGGCACGGGGCGGCGATGCGGTTCATGCTCTGGGGCGG
>QMCD01001020.1_pt1 | contig 20964 bp, 21 predicted proteins | sample 1821841 | NCBI WGS metagenome assembly QMCD01 (sample SAMN01991225, study PRJNA193472) | Termite gut metagenome, whole genome shotgun sequencing project. | isolation source: worker | host: Macrotermes natalensis
CGTAAAAACCGTAAAGAATGGTTTATACTTGATTTTTTATATGTTTTCAATCGGTTATTAGTATGAATACCCGCAAGGGCGTTTTTTTCCTGCTCGGCATGAGAGGGGAGATAAAAAATAATCTTACAGGACTTAATTTCTCAAATCCTATAAGATTAATCATACTGGCACGCCTGACAGGAGTCGAACCTGCGGCCTACAGAGTCGGAGTCTGTCGCTCTATCCATCTGAGCTACAGGCGCATATGTAAATGCTCTTTTTGATGCAAAGAGCATTTTATTAAAAGTTAATTTGTCACATTGAGCTTTGAGCCTTTTGAAATATCTATGGCGGTATGGGACAAATATTCTGCAACCTTTTGAGGTTTAGACATGCCGCTCATCTCGCTCAGCAGTTCGTCCTGCATATTCTTAAATCTGTTGTAAGCCAGCTTGTCGTTATCCATAACCATTTTGTTGATTTTATTATGCTCCCTTATTTTTTTTTGTAATTCAAGAAGCTCATTATTAAGCGAATCAATCTCTTCAAATTTAAACAAATCCCTTATCTGACTTTGCTTATCAATGGACTGTTCGTTAATGAACCGCTTAATGTCGAGAGATATGCCGTCAACTATAGTAACTATTTTCTGCCTCTGCTCAATAAGCTCGCCTACGCCGTCAATATCCTCGTATAACATCTGAGAGGTAATCTCATTGAAGTGTTCAAGCTGATTAATCTTTTTATCAATTAAATCAATAAGTATTTTATCCATATAAGACTCCGTTCAGCCGCTGACGGCAATTTGAAATTAACTTATTCCGGCTTGAATATTTTTCAAGCCGGCTTTTTTGAACCGAACGGTTATGCGCTTTTACTTGCTTCGGCAAAAGCGTCCCGAAGCTCTGTAAAGAGCGGTAGCAAATCCTTCAATACCTGGGAGTCTTTCCTTATATTCGCTTCGGTAAGACGGTCGGAAAAGTAATCGTAAAGCGAAGCTAAGTTTCCAGTTATTTCATAATTTACCTTAAGACTTGAAGTGAAAGCGTCGACTATATCCTTAACGCGCCGTATGGAATTGTGGGCCCTTACAATATTATTATCCTCAATGAATATTATTGCTTTATTAATCTCAATAATAGCCTTATCATAAAGAGCCAGCAGCAATTCTGAAGGGGTCATGGTAGTGACGGACTGCTGCATAAACTTCTGGTAAGGATTCTGCATCATAAACAATCATCCTCTGCATATTATAATGGTTATCCGGCAATATAAAGCCAGCGGTTGCCGGTGCGGTTACAGACACTAAAATTAATAGTCAGTCATAAACATAGCCGCCTGGGAGTTCATAGCGTTAATATACTTTTCAAGCGCGGTAAATGTTCTCCAGTGACGGTCAAGTTCGGCTTCATATTTTTGTTTAAGGGAATCGACAAGCTTTTGCATTGAAGTTATTTCAGTATAAAGAGCATTTTTCTTATCGGTTCTTGTTCCTTCGCGGCCGGCTACTGCGGTAAGGTATCCTACGCCGGAAGAACCGTTCGCGCCGCTTGTTGCGATTGCCCTGCTAATGGCGTTGTCTACTTTATAAGCCATGCCCGTGGACGGGTTGGTGAAAAATTCAATGGCTTTATCACTGTGATTGTTCAAAAATTCATCCAGTTTATCCTCGTCAATAGAAAGCTTTCCGTTATCAGTCCACTTAGTTGATTTTATGCCCATATCGGCAAGTGTAGCGCCTCCGACAGCCGAACCCATTGCGCTTAACAGTGAATTGTAGATGTTGCTTAAATAGCCGTCCTGATACAAAAGCCCCTGTTTTGCCTTTTCATTCCATTTGTCAATATCATCCTGGTCCATTTCCTCTTCCTGTTCTTCGGTAAGAGGGTCGAAATAAGAACCCTGGTCCTTAGGACGGGCGGTTGACATTTCTTTATAGATACCGTCAATCAAAGTATTATAATCATTGATAAAGTTTACTATCAAATCCTTAATGGGAGCCGTATCCTTTTTAGTTTCGACCGTGACATATTCGTCTTCGCTTGCGGCGTCAAATTCCTTAAGTCCGGCAACGTTTATAGTAGTACCGTCAAAAGTATACGAATTAGTTGCGTTCGTATAGGTTACCTCATCGCCGTTTTCATCAAGAAGGGTGATGGTGCTGTCCTTGCCTTCAACCCTTGACGGGTCCTCTCCGAACAGAACATTATAAATATTTCCGTCGGTATTTTCTGTTACGGTAGATGTGCTGTTAATAACGGCGACGTATTTTTCGGTTTCGGAGCTGCCGCTTTCATATCTTTGCCATGCCTTCACTTCCTGAGTATCGGGGAAAGAACTGCCTTCAACAAGGGTATTTCCCGCTTCCAGGGACTGATTGGCGCCTGTGTCCTGCGTTTCAAGCTTAAATGACTGGTTAAACGTGCTGTAAGACATTGTAACGCCCAGACCGGCATTATTCACGGTATTAAGCATTTCCTGAATAGTTGTGGAATCGGTGAAGGAGAAAGTTTTTCCCGCAATCTCCATATCATAATAATTAACGGTTTTAGTTTCGGGTACGGCAACATTGCCCTTAAAATCAGGGTCGGTGATTAAAGTGCCGGAGTTATCCTCCTTAACGTCAAAATAACCCTTATCCTCATCGAACAGGTAATTGTCAAGAGTGTAGGTCGTAGTGACGGTACGGGATGCCTGAAGCCCGGTGGCAAAGGCTATAGAGCCTAAAGTGGCGTCGGTATTGACTTTACTGAACGCATCGTTATTAAGACCGACATAAGTATTGTTTTTTATACTGAAAGTATGGGTGATGCCGCTTCCTGTATTGTCGGCATATGTCATTTTACCGTTTTCGTCGACTTCGAAATATTTATCGGTAGTAGAGTTAAAGCCTGCGTTCAAAGCGTCTTCAAAGCTTGCAATCGCTTCGCCTTTGCTCTTTCCGCTGAAAGTAATATTTTTTGAAGTGCCGTTTAACGTAACGTTCAAAGTCAGGGATTTGCCGTTTGTATATTCATCTTCGGCAGTCTGTAACGCTTTTTGCGCATCCAGATAGTTTTTCTCGACAGTAGTGAATTTTTCCTTTGCCTCTTCAACTGCGGTTAAATGCGCTTCACGGTCTTCATCAGAAAGAGCAGCAAGCTGGTCTTCATCATAAAGCTGAGACAGGGCTTCATATTCCTCGCCCGCAGCCTGGAGGTCTGTCTCCGCCGTGCTGAAAGCATCAAGAGCCGAGGTATAATTATCATCAATTTTATCGAAGTTATCGAAATTTATTTTTATACAGTTCTCAATAAGACCCGCGTCGCCCGTTATACTTGCTTTTGTTGCCGCGGAAGAGCCTGTTATAGTATAAATCGCTTCTTTGGCGGTAGACGAAGCGGTTGCCGTTACCTTGCTGTCAGAGGCTGTCGCAAGATATTTTGACATACTTGAATACGCTTTAACGGAACTTGACGAAGTCAGCGAAAGGTATTTATCCTGAAAAGACGAAAGTGCGGAAATCTGTTTACGGTAGGCTTCCTGTCTCCACTGAAGAGTCTGAAGCTTCTGTGCTTTTCTGTTATACCTTTGTCTGGCTGCCATAGCCATAGCCTTAACCATGTTTTCGGTATCGGTCAGACCGGAAGCGAGTCCCGGCATTCTGGTTAAATTTGAAAGCAAATTCGCACTCGAAGAAGAACCTGTTGCTGCCATACATAACACTCCTTTTATAATGTTAATCGTTGTTTATATTCTTATTCTTGCGGGCATTGATAAAGCTGCTGATTAATTCTGATTTAGGCTTATTGACAGCCGCCTGTATATTAAACCTTTCGGTATCGTACAGCTCGTTTCTGATAATTTTAATATCAGCTGGCGCGTCTATTCCGATTTTTACCCTGTCTTTTGATATATCGATAACTGTAATCTTTATATTATCGCTTACGATAAAACCCTCGTCTTTTTTTCTTGTAAGAACCAGCATATTATGATTCCTCCTTCAGAAAAACAGGATGCTTCAGAGGATAATTCTCATTGGCAATAAACTGAACAGCTTTATTGTTTGAAAAATTTATAATGACAGGGCTTTTTAAGTTTACGGTGGAATCCTTATATTCTTCAGGGATAACCGCTATGGAAAGATACATGATTTCATCATTTTCGGCATAGTTTATAATCTCAGCCGCTTCCTTATCCAGAATAACGGAATAATCAGGGACAAATTCAAAAGGATTAAATACGATAAAGCAAAGGTCGGGATTGGTAACGGACTGCAGCCACATAGGGTAGACATCGTCCCCTAAAGGGGAAAGAAGAACAAATTCACGATTGTCCTCAAAAGCAAAAATACCGGCAGGGAAATCAATCACCTGGTTTTCTGATATTTCAACTTCACTGAAATCTCTTGTTATAATAATCATACTGAAAACATCCTTTTCTGCCCGGTGTTAATTTTAAGCAAAAACGTCCATTTCACCTTTATAATTAGGGTCGGCGCTTCTGGGGAAATAGATGGGGTCGCCGAGATATTCAATTTCAAGGCGGGGCATCTGATTGATAATTATTTCAATCTTACCCGGAATAAACTCAAAATCCCGGTTTTCAAGAGCAGTCAAATCCTGGTCGTTCAACGTATAGTTAACGCTCAGCTTGCCGTTGTCAAAGCTGACTCCTTCGCCGCTGTTGGATTTAGGAAGGGCGTTAAGTATGGAATCCAGGCTCCGGGTGGCTTTTTTTACGCCGACGTTCGGATTAAAACCGGTTTTTGCGGCAGGGCTGTAAGCGGTGCGTTCAGGTTCGCCGTCCGCTCCCATTTTTGCTACAGCCTGGTAGGTGAATGAAAGCGCTTCATTATATGAAGGGGAAGGTATAAAGGTATCGAATTTTCTCTGGTCTAAATCGACGCTGACAGAATCAGCCTGAAGGCACAATGAATTTCCGCGCTGCCCGAAATTCACCGAGGGCAGCTTGCTTTTTGCGTTTTCAAGCGCTTTAAGTTCAGCTCTCGTCACATTTACTTCAATTTCAATCGGTATACGCTTATAACTTAATAATTGTTCCATATAACGCCCATGCCATAAATTTGTTGAATCCCGTGAAAAATAACGGCATGGGCTTACACCGCCTTTCCTCGTCCCTGAGAGTATTCCTCACGTTAATACACGCCCCTTTGAAGTTATGAACCGCGTGAAAACAACAGTACGGGCTTATACCGCTTTTCCCTCATCCTTTGAGAATATTTTCACGTTTAACCGTCAGTTATTATTTATTTTAATTAAAGGATTTAAATATAGCCGTAAGTTTATACGAAATCAAAAAGACTTAAGGGGAGAACCCTTGAGCTTAGCTGAAGAGCCGCATTATAAGCGGCTTCTAAAGATTCCATATTAGAAATTTCCGCTTCAATATCAACGCCTTCGACATCATTCTGGCGTTCAAGCAGACTGGTTTCATACTCGGAGTTTTTTTCAAGATAAAAATCAACGCTGTTTTCTTTGCTTCCCAATGAAGTAACCGCGGATAAAACATACCCGTTGGCGTTATTTATTCTGTCAATCAGCCCGTTAGCGGTGGAAAGGTCGCCGTTGGCAAGCGCTTCGGCTGCGTCATAAACAAGCTGAATCATATTTTTTGACTGACCGAGCTCGTCAACACCGCTGCCTGTAAGCTTCGCTCCGTTAAGGGAAATATCCATTGCGGTCTGAGGGTCGACTTCATAATTGTCATTATATTTTATACCCATTCCTACATCTACGAAAATAGGCTTTGAACCTGGGAAAAGAAGCGAATTGTCGCCTTTGTCCCGGGCGTCTTCAAAATTAAGCGTATATTCTGTTTCGGTCTCCGTTCCGTCGTCATTATAGACGAAAACCGAATAATCGCCGTTAGCGAGCGTATTGTAAGGGGCTTTGGTGCTGTCTGCGTCCAATGGTATACCGTTATAGCATACCACTTTTTTATCACCCGAATCATACAGAACCGTTCCGTCGCCGGATTCAAGCCTGCAGGCTTCATAGGTAAAAGGCGTACCCCCGTTGCTTGTTCCCCCGAAAACCTGACGTTCGGCAAAGTCTGCATTCATAAGCGACATCATAAAATCAGCGGTTTCTCTCAGTTCAAGGGCTATTGCCTGACGCTGTTCCGTTTCTAAGGTAGTGTTGCAGCCCTGATTCAGCTTTATGCCGACAACCTGCACGTACTTGTCGTTTATTCCCATAAGGTTGGTTTCAGCCATGTTGTATATTTCCTTGGCGGTTCCGAGGTTATCCTTATACATGGCAATATTGCTCAGCTGGCGTCTTGTAGCCATTGCCTTAGTTGCGTTGATTGAATCCTCCGAAGCCCTTTTGTATGCTTTCTGCGTCAGCGTCCTTTCAAGGGACTTCAGCATGCTTTCGAGGGATTTGTTGGTATTCCTCAGATATTGTCTTTCCTGTATATTATTGGTAACTCTCATTATAAAAACCTCCGCGTTTAGTAGTTAGAAAATAGTAGCTGGTAGCTAGTAACTAATTAACAATTAAGAATTAACAATTAACAATGGCGGTATACCGCTTGTGGCGGTATGATTTTTTTATTATTCGTAACTTTTAGTTGTTATAAGGTACTGGTTATTAGGGAATTCATTCATTCTTCCTTACTCCTCATTCATGAATCCTTACTCCTCGCTCGCCTACAGCCCTACCCGTCCCGTTGCGTTTATGAGTTTATCAAGAGCTTCGTCAAGGGTGGTTGTCATACGTGCGATTGCGTTATACCATTTCTGATAGTTTACCATACTTATGGCTTCTTCGTCAAGAGAAACCCCCATTACCTCATCCCTTTCGTTATGTACGCTTTGGAGCATAATATCGGAAGTTTTCATAACGCCGATTTCGTATTCTACCTGACTGCCTAAGGTATCGTTTATATGAGCGGAAAAGGTTTCAAAGGTATACAAATCGGGAAAAGTATAACCGCCGCCTCCTCCGAAGCTGTCATCAAAGCTGTGTTCGTTTGCGAAACAGCCCAGCATCCTTTGAATATAATAGTTGTCAAGCTCGGAAAAATCCCCGTCAACCGGACCGGTATAACCCGGATAATCGAACGGCTTTGAAATCAGGGTAGGACTGTTAATCCATTCGTCTGACAGCCTGAGGTTTTCAGCGATTTCATTAAAATCGTCAGCGTCCTCATATGTAAACAGTTCAAAGCCGAATTCCTCGAATATAGCGTTAAAATTATCGGCAAACCCCTTGGCAAGGCTGTTGAACATGCTCCTGTAATACTCTATTCCCTGATAAGCGTTGTTCCCGTCGGTAAAATTACCGTTTCCGTTATAAACGTCTAGGTAGCCCCTTAATGTTCCGCCTGTTAGCGAATTGACGGCGGAAATATCGGTATTAGCGTTTTCATTAACATATTTTTGCCGTTCTTCGGGGGAATTTGCCACGCTTTTCCACTCGTCGGTACTCATCTTTTCATCCGAAACGACAATAGTCATATTCATAGGCTCCGGAGCGGAGGAATAATCCAAAGGGTCCGCCGGGTCAGCAGGGGGCGGAGGGTCTGTATTGCGGATTGCAATCTGAGCGTATTCCCAGCCCCTTACCACCTCAACACCGGCAAAGTCAACGGTAAAGGAGCCGTCGGGTTCTTCTTTGAATTCAACGTTGCCGTATTGAGAAAGCTCATCTATCAGCAGATTAATTTCATCCTTAAGCTCAAGCGGACCATACTGGTTTTGAACCTGATAGCTGTCATTTGTTATTTCGAAATAATCCATATTTATATAACTGTCGGTAACCTGCTTGTTAAGGTTGCCGAGTTCGGCAAGGATAGCGTTTACGCGCTTGACATCGGCTTTAGTATCGCCGAAGGTCTGTTCTGAAATATCATTAAAACGGGTATCAAACATATTCAGGTATTCGACAACGGACTTAGCGGCGCTCTGGGCAATGCTCGCAAGCTCCTGCCTGTCGGCATTATCAGTGGAGAATGCCTGCAGGGTAGCCTTGAACTTGCTTAAAATGCTGTTGAATCCCGCCGTATCTGATTCAATGTTATCGATAGCGTCTTCAACGTTTGACATTACTGAAACCTTAACCCCGACCTCCGTAAAGTCGCTTGTGTATTTCCTCACCTTATTGTCAAGGAGGGCGTCGCGGATCTGAGCGACTCCGACCGTTTCAATACCCTGACCGGCAAGCGCGATAGCTGTGTTATAGGCAAGATTGCTTTTATTATTCTGAAGGGAGGCGACGTCAACGCGCTGCCTTGAATACCCGGGCGTCTTGACATTGGTAATATTATTGCCGACGATATCAAGAGACTTCTGAGCCGCTTGCAAAGCGTCCCTTTGCACATAAAGACCTAAAAAACTGGAAGCCATAATTCAATCAACCTTTCCCGAAAAATTAACCTTATAAACTCCGTAGAAAAATATATTAGTATGTTTGCCGCACTCCTGTATCAGCCTGAACTTTCCGGGTGTGCCAAGCCTTATGTTTTTGCGACAAATGTGGAAGCATGCTCCCGTCTTACGTCGCCCCTGCCGTTATAAGTATCAAGCTCGGCGGTTCTCCTCTGGATACGTTTAAGTCTTTCGGAAACAATAACGCTGGCGGAATCGTTAAGCTCCTTCATTCTGTATACCGTGTCGGCAAGGTCCTTGTGCTGCTTTGTCAGTTTCCGGCGGTACTCATCGGGAGCGTTTTCGGCGATTTCGGCGAAAGTCATTCCCGAATGTTCCCCTAAAACCATTATACGCTTCTGCTCGAATGCGTTGGTTTTCATAATCAGCGCCTGCTCAACGGAAAGGGAACTGCTGAGTTTTTGTATTTCATGGCTGTTAATCATATCAAGCTTGGAATATTCAAATTTAAGAAATTCTTTGTAATGGGCGATATATTCGTCAAAAAATTTTATAATTTTAATATAATCCGGCATAAATAAAACTCCGTTTTCTTAAATATAAACCTGTTACCCTTCAAACATTGAAACGGCGACTATGTCGGCGGGTATACAGTAAGAACCGTCGGCAATCATGCTTTTTAAGGATTCAATTCGCTCCTGCGGAATGAATTCGTCTATTTTGCTCTTAATGCCCAGTTTTGCCTTTTCCAGCGGTTTTGCGGACGAAAAAGACGAAAATTCAGCCTTGTCGCAGTTTTTTAACACAGGGGAAGGAGCAGACATATCCTTTTTTACAATATCGTATCCGTTGATTTTATATGCTGATACTGCGGGACTGTATTTGTTAATTTCCATAATAATCCTCCGTTCAGATTAGGGGAATCTCAATATACCGTAATCGTTTGTTTTTATACGTTTGGTGCGGACACGCTCCCGTTAAAACAGATAAAACCATTCAAATATAATGTGGGAACATATCCGTAAATCACGGAAAACTGCCGTATGCGCCGGGAATATCCTTACTGAAGAAAAAATTCTTTATTACAGCTTATACAAGGCATAGTTATCTCTATAATAATTATCGGCGGAAAGTTTAAAAACTTTAGCGTTTTTGATAAAATTGCCCTATTGTTCACGCATGAAAAAATATCATATGCAGGGTAATATTGTATTTGTCAGATATATCAAATTTATACGCTAATTTTTTATATGATATTTGATTAATAATGTTTGACTATTTTAAGAAGTTATGCTATACTGTATAAGACAAATATTGCCCGATATTGAAAGAGGTGTTTATATAATGGATACTTCCGGTATCTACAGCGAAAAAAAAATCGCTTTTTATGAAACAACTTATAAGGAAAATATATTATCAAAGCCTCAGGTAATAAACCTGACCGTTACACCCGCTCATATTCACGGAACAGCCTATATCTGCGAACAAATAGGAACCAGGGAGAACGACCCGGAATACGGCAGGTTTACATGTAATATCAATGATATCAGCAAGGTATACGTCAATACAAATAATAAAAACAACCCTATTTGCATTCAGTGCGAAATCGAAGATAAATATGTGATTAACCGCAGACGTATAATTCTTCCGAGCTTCGGAGCAAGAAACGATGAAATTGTCAGCATGGTACTTTCAACGAAGGAAAAGCTTATAATTAATGCCGTAACACCGCAGTCTCCCGAACCGGGGAATTTCCTGGAAAAACCCTTACCCGAAAAACCCATTAACACAGCATCGGAAGCGACCGACAGCAAACCGGCAGATAATGATTTTGACGCGGTTACCGCTGAAATCCCCGCATATGATGTATTCTCTGCTGTACAGGAAACAGGCGGTAAAGGGGAACCGGATGATAAACCGGAGTCTGGAGCGGTTTTTACCGAAGAAAATGGTATAGTAAAATCAGGATATTCAGATTCGGAAATACTTAACGATATGCTTGGTATAGATGATATTCTCAGTGTTCTGGAAGAAACCGGAATAACAGACGATGATGCGTTCTTTGAAACCATTGATATATCCGCCGTTGACGAGCTTGTTAAAACAATGCCGGAGGAAATAAGGCAGAAAAATCCGGCTGATATTGAAGAGATTGTCATACCTCAGATTATTGCGGAGGAAATCACGGAAGCAGCTGCGGCGGCTCCAGCCGATGAAATCGAAGTTATTGACGCAGCCAGGGTTATTAAACAGAAGCTTGAGGAAAAGGACAGGAAAAATAACAGTGCGTCACAGGAAAACGGGAACGGAACACAAGAGGTCTCCGATACCGGCGGAGCTTATGCGGAAATAAAGCCGGCCGTTTCGGAAATTATGAATGAACCAGTATCTTCAGTATCTGAAATCAGGATTATTCCCCGGACTGACGATAAGCCGGCAGTATCGCTTACCCTTGAGGAATTTGAAACAGCTGTTAAAAAGCTTAAAATAATGCTTGACACCGGTACTATTTCAGAAAGTGAGTTCGCCAGTGAAAAGAAAAAGCTGCTGCTTACTTTATATTAAACAATTACTTATAATAACTAAAACGGGTTTCTGGAAAACAGGAACCCGTCAGTCTGCAGATAATATAACTAAAAATACGGAGAGGGTATTGTAAAAGGTTTTATTATGCTGAATCAGTTTTCACGCACGGAGCTTTTAATAGGGGAACCGGGGATAAAGCGGTTATCCGCGGTTAAAGTTGCAATTTTCGGTATCGGAGGGGTAGGAGGCCACTGCGCCGACGCTCTGGCGCGTACCGGAATAGGCGCGTTCGACCTTTTCGACAATGATACGGTTTCGGTTACAAATATAAACCGCCAGCTCGTTGCGACGCTTGACACGGTCGGACAGTATAAGACCGATGTGATGAAAAGCCATATATATTCTATAAATCCTGAAGCGGAGGTAAATGCGTACAGGTGCTTTTTCAGCCCCGAAAACTCCGGCGGAATTGATTTTTCACAGTATGATTATGTTATCGACGCCGTAGATACCGTTACCGCAAAAATTGAGCTGGTTGTCAGGTCAAAAGCCGCCGGGGTCCCGGTAATATGCAGTATGGGCGCAGGAAATAAGCTTGACGCGTTATCATTTGAGGTTACGGACATTTATAGGACATCAGTATGCCCGCTTGCCAGGGTAATGCGCAGTGAGCTTAAAAAACGGGGTATTGACGGCTGTAAGGTATGTTACAGCAAAGCTCCCGTTATAAAACCGCTTTCAAGCGAAGAGGTTACGTCTAAAAAAAGCGTTCCGGGGAGTATTGCCTTTGTGCCGTCCGTTGCGGGTCTGATTATAGCGGGAGAGGTTATTGGGGAGTTATTAGGAAATAGTAGCTAGTACCAATTAATAATTAAAAATTAAAAATTAACAATTAACAATGGTGGTATACCGCCTGCGGCGTTATGATTTTAATTTATTATTCGCAATATTTAGATGTTACGAGGTATTAGATGCCATAACAGTTTATAATTTAAATGTCAATAGTGATTTTCAAGCGGATATAACACGGTATCATTATATTCTGACATCCGGCATCCAATGTCTATAACTAAAGGTATTTAACTTTCAATACCAGATTCCAGAACAATGTCAATAGCTTAATGAATATAATTTAGAAGATACCAGAACCCGGATGCCAGTTCCCGGAACAACGCTCAAAACGGTACGCATCTGCATTACAGGACGTTGTTCTTTATAAATTATTACCCCAATTCTGACCACTGACCACTGCTCACTAACCGCTTAAATCCCTTACGGATATTAATCATATCTTATTCATTTCCAGAAGTTTTATTATTTTAAATCCGCATATTATTCCGACTTCCATGTAAATGTTTTCCATTTCATTCACCTTACTCCACATGCTTTTAAAAAGCTCGCTGTCTTCATCAATCCCGGCGCTTTTAAGCGCACCGTTAAAAGCAAATAAAGTTTCTTTAAGCCTTTTGTCAAAGCTTTTGCTGTGATTTATCGTATCCATATGCACAGGGTCGGTGCCGCTTTGCAGATACTGCGCTATACACTGAAGATTTGCCCTTTTAAAAACTTCTGATGTTAAGTCCATGATAAATTCCTTTCTGACTGTATATTTATGTTTTTCTATTTATATTATAATGAATTATTAGTCATTTGTCAAGCGTTAAATGAATAATAATTCATTATTGTGAAAATTATACAAAAGGAGAAGAGAAAAATGTTTTATAATACATTGATTGATTTATGTAATGAGCGCGGCAAAAAAATAACCCCCCTATTACTTGAGTTAAAATTGGGTACCGGCTCTATTTCACGCTGGAGAAAAGGAGTAATCCCAAACGGTGAAACCTTAATGATTCTTTCGGGTTATTTTGGCGTTTCGGTTGATTTCCTGCTTTTCGGTAAAAATCCGGATTATGATTTCAGCCCGGAGGAAAAGGAGCTTTTAAAATATTTTAATTTATTATCTGAACCAAATAAAATAAAGGTTATTGAAAGAGCAAAAACTCTTTATGAAGAACACAACGCTTAATTGACTGAGGAATAATTATCCGTTACGATTGTTGAATTTATCATATTTGTATCTGATTTTTATCTGTATTATACAAAATTTTATAAATAGGTCGATAAAATATATTATATATGATAGAATCAAATATACGTGCGGTTCAATTATTCTGAACCGCCCGTTTTCATATTGTAATATTTCCCCGGATATATTCATCCATAGCCTTTGCGGCTTTTTTCCCCTCTCCCATTGCAAGAATCACGGTTGCAGCGCCTGTTACGGCGTCTCCTCCGGCATAAATGCCCTCTATTGAGGTTCTGCAGTTTTCATCCGTTATAAAACAACCCCTGCCGTTCGTTTTAATACCTTCGGTTGTGTCCCTGATAAGCGGGTTCGGGGATGTCCCCACAGCTATTATAACGCTGTCAGCTTCAAGGATAAATTCCGAACCTTCAATAGGGACAGGACTTCTCCTTCCGCTTTCGTCGGGTTCGCCAAGCTCCATTTCAACACATTTAACGCCGTTTACCGAGAAATCCCCTCCGTCTGTAATTTCTGCGGGATTAGTGAGGAATTTGAAAATTATGCCCTCCTCCTTTGCGTGCAGAACCTCTTCTTTACGGGCGGGCATTTCGTTTTCGCTTCGCCTGTATATTATATAAACATTCTCAGCTCCAAGGCGTTTTGCGCACCTTGCCGCATCCATGGCGACATTTCCGCCGCCTACTACGGCAATATTTTTGACGGGCATAATAGGTGTGTCGGAATCCTCCTGCTGCGCCTTCATAAGATTTATTCGGGTCAGGAATTCATTTGCGGAATAAACGCCGTTCAGGTTTTCACCCTTAATTCCCATAAAATTCGGGAGCCCCGCGCCCGAACCGATAAAAACAGCCTTAAAACCATTCTCAAAAAGGTCGCCGATAGAAAAAGTTTTACCGATTACAGTATTGGTTTCGATTGTAACTCCTAAATTCATAAGACGGTATATTTCACGCTGTACTATTGTTTTAGGGAGCCTGAATTCCGGTATACCGTAAACAAGCACACCCCCGGCTACATGAAGCGCTTCAAATACCGTTACAGAATACCCCATTCTTATAAGCTCTCCCGCACAGGAAAGCCCCGCGGGACCGGAACCGATTACGGCTGCCTTATGTCCGTTGGATTCGGGTAATTCAGGTGTTTTAAAGCTTTCCGGACGCGAGCTGTAAAAAGTATCGGCAAATCTTTCCAGCCTGCCTATTCCGACCGGCTCTCCCTTTTTACCCCGAACACACCTCTCCTCGCACTGCTTTTCCTGAGGGCAGACTCGTCCGCATACGGCGGGCAGGGAGCTTGATTCCCTGATAATTTTATAAGCTGCAACGAATTCACGTTGTTTTATTTTCCCTATAAAGGCTGGAATATCAATATTTACGGGGCATCCGTCAACACAGGGCTTGTTTTTACAGTTAAGACAGCGTTCGGCTTCGCTGACGGCAGTCTCAACATCATAGCCATAAGCGACTTCGTCAAAATTTTTAATTCGTTCCGAAGGCTCCTGACAGCGCACTTCATTTTTTTCGGGCGACATATTAGCCATTATAATCAATCCTCGTTAATATTTTGATACAGATTACATACCTTTTCATGAGCGGCTCTCTCTATTTTACGGTAAATTGAGCCGCGTTTTATTGCTTCGTCAAAATCTACTTTATGACCGTCAAAATCAGGACCGTCAACGCAGGCAAATTTAATCTCCCCGCCGACGGTTATACGGCAGCATCCGCACATTCCGGTTCCGTCTATCATAATCGGATTCATGGAAACAGTTGTTTTTATTCCGTATTCCTTAGTAAGAGCCGAAACAAATTTCATCATGACTAGGGGGCCTATTGCAATAACCTCATCATAAACCTCCCCCTTTTCGATAAGGCTTTTTAGGGCGGTTGTGACAAGCCCCTTTTCACCGTATGAGCCGTCGTCGGTCATAATGCAAAGCATATCCGAAGCTTCTGAGAACTCATCTTCAAGAATGACAAGCTCCCTGCTCCTGAAACCGATTATACTGTGAACACAGACGCCGTTTGCATGAAGCTTTTTTGCAATGGGATAGGCAATTGCACATCCAACACCCCCGCCGACTACAGCAACTTTCTTAAGACCATCAGTTTTAGAGGGAATACCCAGCGGACCGGTAAGGTCTTCAATATAATCCCCTTTGTTCTTATAATTAAGCTTTTCAGTAGTAGCACCGACAATCTGATATATAATGGTAATTGTTCCCCGGACTCTGTCAAAATCTGCAATTGTAAGCGGAATCCTCTCTCCGTTTTTATCCGTCCTGAGAATAATAAACTGCCCCGGCTCGGCTTTCTTCGCAGCAAGAGGAGCTTCGATTTCCATAAGCGTGACAGTCGGATTAAGGATTGCCTTACGGATAATTCTATACATAAAATCATTCCTTATTAAAATAAGTTCAAATACAATTATAACACAGTGTTTATAATTAGTCAATAAAAGAAGAGGCTGAAATTTCAGCCCCTTTTTTATTCTGACGAAGTCATTTTTGGTTTTCACGGCATTCCCTTCGTGCAAAAGCCGCATTATCCTCAAGAACATTCGTTACGTTGCCGTCAGAACCTGTTTCGTTGTCCGTTATAATATTAGTAGTAAATCTGCCAATAATTTCGTCTGGTTTTTCGGGTGATACCCTTGCATTGTTGCCGTGTTTCACTTTATCCTCATCATGATTATGGCTGTTACTCATTATATTTACCATCCTTTCCGGTTGTTTCGCTGTTTCAGAACAACCCCCGGTTTTAAATTTATTCTTTTATAAGAAGCCTTTAAGCTTGTCAATATACTTCTGTTCCTTATACAGTATGTTCCTTGCTTCCGATTTAAAACGCTGGTTGTCGTCCGTTGAACTGTTCAATGCTTTCGTTACTTTTATAATACCCATGTTTGTGCCGTTTATCATCATTTTAGCCATATTTGCAGGGGAATTGTCCTTATAGCAGTTATAGCTGATACCGGCATTAGCCGCAAGCTTTGAAATTAAGGGGACCTCCTGAGGCTGAGTGTGTTTCCTGCGAAGCTGTCCCGAAATAAGGCTTGTCTGACGTTTATATTCATTGAACTGGCTGCGAAGCTCGTTTTTTAACTTTCTATCCGTAACCTTTGGGTATACTTTTTTAATAGCGGAAACGCCCATTACAGCATTCTGATAAAGAGCATTTTCTAAGTTTGTGGGATTTTTCATTAATATTCATCCTTTCATTTAATATTTATACTAAACATATACATTAATATAATTAGCATATTAAAGATAAATATTTGTGGTATATATTGAAAAATAAAAAAAAATGTTGTATAATTGAAATATTAAACAAATAAGGAAATAAAAGTTTAAAAAATATTTTAAACTCAGGAGTTTTGTCCTGAATGAATAAAACTCCCGTAAAGGCTGGTTATATTTATGAAAAATCAGGAATCAATCGTTAAAAGAATGCTCAAGGGTATAGGCTACGGAATTATTTCCGAAATCATGTGCGTTATCGTATGCATAATGATGTTAATGCTGATGCGCCGCGCGATAATAATAAAAGTCATTGTTGCCTTATGCACTGCGGCAATAACGCTCGGTATGTATTTTAACTGGGCATTTTACTCCGCTAAAAGGGATATTGACCGGGTAAAGTTCCGGGACGGAAAATATGACCGGATGATGCCTTTTAAGATGGCTTTGTTCGCACCCTTGCCGTCTTATGTTATGCTTGTTATTCTGTATCTGGCAAAATCCGGTTTATTTTCAGTCAATAACTTTTTCGGTATTTATCTGATGGGAAATATGTGGCTGACACCTTTCGTTGCGATGTTTACCGATTCACGTAATATTACGGATATTACGGCTTTCGGCATAACGGGTATAACATTTCTTATTCTCCTGCAGCCGATAACTATAATACTTACTTATATTTTAACTTATAATAATATTGACCTTTATAAAATTATATTTATAAAGAACGATAAAAACAAATCATAATTATGTCAGAAAGAATTTTAAAGGAGGTTTTCCCATGTTTGCAAAGGGATTTTCTTACGGGTATGACGGCAGAAGGGGTATGTATAACGACGAAAGGGCGGTTCTTTCTCTTAAAAGGCTGGCGTCAACCGGCTGTAACTGGGTTTCGCTGGCTTTTTCCATCAGACAGGATACATATCATTCACGGAGCTTCGGTTTTGACTACCGTTTTTCCATTCCCGACCGGGAGCTTGAAAACATCATAAAAAAACAGCATGCATTTGGTTTCAAGGTATGTCTGAAGCCTATGATAAACTGCGGCGACGGCGTATGGAGAGCTAACATCAGTTTTCCTGAATCCGAATGGGGCAATGTGAGCTTTTGGGACGAATGGTTCGGGCATTATACAGCTTTTATGCGTCATTATGCCGAAATTGCCGAGCTTGCCGGATGTGAAATGCTCTGTATCGGGTGTGAGATGGTGGGTACTGAACGAAAGACCGCGCACTGGAGAAAACTGATAGAGGAAGTGCGTAAGGTTTACAGCGGTCCGCTTGTTTATAATGCGAATCACGGACAGGAGGATAATGTAAAATGGTTCGACGAAATCGAATATATCGGAACATCGGCTTATTATCCCATAACAAAGCCTGACGGCGACAAAAGCATAGAAACTATGGTGAAGGGCTGGGAAAAAGCCCGTGACAGATTAAGAGAGCTGTCCGAAAGGCACGGCAGCAAAAAAATCATTTTTATGGAGATAGGATGCCGGAGCGCAACGGGGTGTTCTTCCATGCCCTGGGACTTCAAACACAGGGATTTGCCGTTTGATGAAAACGAACAGGCTGATTTTTACGAGTCCTGTTTCAGGGTAATGTGGGATGAGCCCTGGTTCGCCGGATATTTCTGGTGGGACTGGTATACCTTCCTTCCGCAGAATGAACAGAATACAGGTTTTTCCATATATAATAAAAAAGCGGAGAATGTTGTTAAGGAATGGTATTCAAAAAACAGGAATTAAAAATCAGGATTATTATAATATGTTATAGATAAAGTTTAATACCGGGAACATTGCGCAGGCGTGCTTAGCCCGGAAAGGATGGTCATAAATGGATAAAAAGGCTTTGGAAGTTTTAAACGAACGGTTCGGGTATGATAACATAATTTCTTGCATTATTTATAAATGAATTATTTAAATAAGGGGTATTTTTGAATTATACGGCAGCCCCTTATTTTTCACTTATACTAGGGCGTGTTCGAAAATCATCAATATGCACATAAATAGTGATTTTTGCACCGCATTGCGTTAAAAAATCTTGAAAACCGCCGAGGTTTCCNNNGAAAACCGCCGAGGTTTCCTGCGATTTTTTGCCTTATTCGGCACAAAAATCACTTATTTCTATACACATTGCTAATTATCGAACACGCCCTAATCCGCAATTATTTTAATTGCGGATTAGTATTATATACTCAAGTTTTTTACAATACAGTTACAGAAAAAGCTTCCCCCGCGCTAACGCTTATATTATTACATGAACAGGTTGCCTTAATATCTGTCAGAGCATCCCCGAAATCAACCATATTTTTCAGGCTAACGCTTACATTTTCAATTTCAGTTTTAAGAGAAAGATTATTCTCCGATTTATAGCGGCGCAGTTCAGAAATGATTTCCACAGCTGCCTTGCCAGCGTTAAAGCTGTTATCTGAAATGCCTTCGGCTGCAATTTCCATAATAAATGCTCTGTGAATTGATACTTCCGGTTCATGCCGTACAAAATAACCCTGATAAATTTCCTCTGTAATATGGGGAATATACACCGCAAAGCACTTAATCATACCTAACAGTGTGCAATATGACGCATAAAGCCCTGACTTGCGCGCTTCTTCGCCGTAAATCTCAGGTTTATAAACACGGTTCTTGATAATCTCAATATAATCATCGCAGTAGTTCCAGAAAAATTTTTCAAGCTCGACGATAGCCAAACCTATTTCGCAGTTCTCCATATACCTGAGGAATTTTTTAAGCATATTATTAAATGAAACAACAATCCACTGGTCCATAACCATCAGCTTTACATTGTCATCCTTGGAAAACGGGTTCAGATTTACTTCATTTCCTTCATCGTCTTTTTTTGTAAAGCCTTCCAGCTGCATAATAACAAACTTTGCCGCGTTCCACAGCTTATTAATTAACTTGTTCGCATTCCTGAATTCTTCCTCGGAGAATACGATGTCGTTGCCTAAACTCCCTGATGAGGACCACAGACGTACCGCATCGGCAGAGTATGCTTCAATGACATCCGCAGGCTCCATAAAGGAATTGTCTTTCTTTTTACTGATTTTTTCACCCCTGGCTGCCATAACATGCCCTGAAATCATAACATCCGTCCACGGCAGCTTGCCCGAATGGTACAAACTCTTTACAATGGTGTAAAAATCCCATGTTCTGATAATGTCGTGAGCATTCGGCCTTAAACTCATAGGAAGCATCTGTTCCTTGAATTTTTCCTCATCATCCCACCTGAGATTAATATACGGCGTAACCGATGACGTCGCCCATGTATCCATAATATCCTTTTCAGGAACAAATTCCGTACTGCCGCATTCGCAGGCTCCGCCCGGAATATCCTTTATAGGGTTGACAGGAAGCCTGTCTATAGACGGAACCTGCGGTTTTCCGCATTCACTGCAATACCATACCGGAAACGGAACGCCGAAAAACCTTTGCCTTGAAATACACCAGTCCCATTCAAGATTTTCAACCCAGTTATGATACCTGTCCTTCATATGGGGGGGATACCACTTTATTTGATTGCCCGCATCAATATAATCCTGCTTATGGTCAAGAATATTAATGAACCATTGTTTCTTAATGGTTATTTCCATCGGTGTGCCGCAGCGTTCATGGACTGCAACATTATGGTTTATCTGCTCCTGCTTTACCATATGCCCCTGCTGAATTAAATCCTCAATGACAGCTTTTCGCGCGTCCGTAACCTTCATACCTGCATATTTGCCGCAGATTTCAGACATAGAGCCGTTTTGCAGTATAGCTTCCGTAAATTTAAGCTTGTGTTTTTTATACCATTCCAAGTCTGTCAAATCGCCGAATGTACAGCACATAACCACACCGGAGCCCTTGCCGGGTTCAACCTTTTCATCCTCAAAAACAGGAACGGAAAATCCGAAGAGCGGGACTTTTATCATTTTACCCAGTAAATGCCGGTTCTTTTCATCTTCGGGGTTTATAAAGATACACCGGCACGCAGCCAGCATTTCAGGACGCGTGGTCGCAATTTCAACATAATCTTCGCTTCCGTCAATAAAAAACTTCAGATAGTTGAATACCGATGGAATTTCTTTGGTTTCCAGTTCAGCCTGGGCAATTGCAGTTTGACACTCTGTGCACCACAACGCCGGAGCCTTGCTGAAATAAGTTTTATTTTTGCGGTATAAATCTATAAATGATTTCTGGGAAACAATCTGTGCTTCCCTGCTAATCGTCGAATACTCATGCGTCCAGTCGCAGCTGAAACCTGCTGAAATAAAAAGCTTGCGGAATTGCTTTTCAAGCTCCGCCGTTTCGTCAAGGCACATTTCAGTAAAGTTCTCGCGGGTCGTCTGATGCGCTTTAATTCCGTACTTGCGTTCAACCAGGCGTTCCGTCGGCAGACCGTTATCATCAAAACCGAAAGGATAGAAAACATTATATCCTCTCATACGCTTATACCGCGCTATAACCTCTGCCTGTGAATATGAGAATATATGGCCGATATGGATTTTACCGTTAACGGTGGGAGGCGGCGTATCTATAGAATAGACAGGGGCATCCGAGCTTTCGTCAAACTTATATATCCCCTTATCCTGCCAGAAATCCTGCCATTTCTTTTCAAATTCCTTTGCATTGTACTTCTTGGGCAACATAATTTATCCTCCTGAAAAATGCAGAGCTTTAGCAATAATTAAAGCCCTGTTTGAATATTTCCGTTATTATAGTTTATCATATTGCCTAAAAAATGTCAAGTTTTCGAGTTTTCATGCCAGGGTATTTTAGCGAGTGAACAAACTGTGAACTCACTGAAAGTTTTACTCAATTTTTTTCAAAAAATT
>QMCD01000944.1_pt1 | contig 20959 bp, 16 predicted proteins | sample 1821841 | NCBI WGS metagenome assembly QMCD01 (sample SAMN01991225, study PRJNA193472) | Termite gut metagenome, whole genome shotgun sequencing project. | isolation source: worker | host: Macrotermes natalensis
CGCGCCCTCGGCCACATAGACCAATCCCTCGAAGGCAGCCGTTCCACCCGCCACACCTTTAACCAACGTCCTCGACGCGCAGCCCGGGACGCTGTGAAGCGTCTGCACGCGAAGCGTGCAACGGTCGCCCGGCATCGGCAGCATCAACGCCCGAAAATCGACTTTCGCCCCCTCACCGATCAAATCGAAATGGTAATCGACCACCGTCGTATCGGTCAACACGGCAACAACCTCGACCTCGGCGCCCGCCTCCACGTCGACACGCACCTCCCCCATCTCCCGCACATCGTGATGGAAGATCAGGCGGCGCGTTTCGCCCCTTTCCACAATGATAAAATTGGAATTTTGGGAATTTTGAAGAGCAGATTTGGTCGCGCCGCTGCGCGAAGGAGGACGGGATGTACATGAGGTACCTCCCTCCTCCGACAAGCAAGAAGTGCCCGAAGGTGCCTTCGAAAAACGAAAATTCATTTTATCAGCCATTCGTAACCCTCCCTCTCTAACTTCTGTGCCAACGACTTATCCCCCGAATGAATGATCCGCCCCTGATAGAGCACATGCACATAGTCCGGCACAATATAATCCAACAACCGCTGGTAGTGGGTGATCACCACCGTGGCATTCTGCGGCGTGTGCAGTTTCATCACCCCCGTCCCGACGACACGCAACGCGTCGATATCCAACCCACTGTCCGTTTCGTCCAACAGCGACAGTATCGGATTCAACATCGCCATCTGAAAGATCTCGTTGCGCTTCTTCTCACCGCCCGAGAACCCCTCGTTTACCGATCGCGACAGAAATTTCGCATCCAGTTCCACGAGTGCCGATTTTTCTTTCACCAGTTTCAGAAAATCCGACGCGTTCATGGGCCCCTCCCCCTTGCACTTGCGCGTCTCGTTCACCGCCAACTTCATGAAGTTCGCCATCGAAACCCCCGGGATCTCCACCGGATACTGGAATCCCAGAAACAATCCCGCACACGCACGCTCCTCGATACCCATCGCGAACAGATCGCGCCCCATGAACGTGGCCGTACCACCCGTGACGGTAAACTTCTCGTTACCCGCCAACACACTCGCCAGGGTACTTTTCCCCGACCCGTTGGGGCCCATGATCGCGTGCACTTCGCCCGCACGGACTTCCAAGTCGATACCTTTCAATATCTCCTTGTCACCCACCGAGGCGTGCAAATTCTTGACCGACAATATCTCTTTGCTCATACCCTATCCCACTGCATTTTCCAAACTCAACGCCAACAGTTTCTGCGCCTCCACGGCGAACTCCATCGGCAACTTATTCAACACCTCACGTGCATATCCGTTCACGATCAACCCCACAGCCTCCTCCACCGGAATACCGCGCTGATTGCAATAAAACAGCTGTTCTTCGGAGATTTTGGACGTCGTGGCCTCATGCTCCACCGTCGCTGTCGGGTTACGCGCGTCGATCTGCGGAAACGTGTGCGCACCGCACTTGTCACCGATCAACAGCGAGTCGCACTGCGAATGATTCCGTGCCCCCGCGGCACCCGGTGCAACCTTCACCAACCCCCGATAACTGTTCTGACTGTGCCCCGCGCTGATGCCCTTCGACACGATACGGCTCCTCGTGTTACGCCCCGTATGGATCATCTTGGTACCCGTATCCGCCTGCTGATAGTTGTTCGTCAGTGCCACGGAGTAGAACTCGCCGCTCGACCCGTCACCGGCCAGGATGCAACTCGGGTATTTCCACGTGATCGCCGACCCCGTCTCCACCTGCGTCCATGACAATCGTGCATTCTCGTAACAGATCCCGCGTTTCGTCACAAAGTTATACACCCCGCCTCGCCCCTCTTTGTCACCCGGATACCAGTTCTGCACGGTCGAATATTTCACCTCCGCATCCTTCTCAACCACAATTTCGACCACCGCAGCATGCAACTGATTCTCATCGCGGCGCGGCGCCGTGCAACCTTCGAGGTAACTCACATACGCCCCCTCATCGGCCACGATCAATGTCCGTTCGAATTGTCCCGTCCCTGCGGCATTGATACGGAAGTAGGTCGACAGCTCCATCGGACACCTCACCCCCTTCGGAATATAGCAGAACGATCCATCCGAGAACACCGCCGCGTTCAGTGCCGCGTAGAAGTTATCCGCGTACGGCACCACACTCCCCAGATAGCGCCGCACCAACTCCCCATGCTCCCGCACCGCCTCGGACATCGAGCAGAAAACGATACCCTGTTTCTTCAGCTCCTCCTGAAAGGTCGTCTTCACCGACACGGAATCCATCACCGCATCAACAGCCACGCCCGACAGTGCCAACTGCTCCTCCAACGGAATACCGAGCTTATCGAACGTCCGCTTCAGTTCGGGATCTATATCGTCCGGATTACCGGTTTTTTTCGATTCGTCGACCGTTTTCGGGGCGGCAAAATAGCTGATCGACTGGAAGTCGATGGGCGGAATATCGAGGTGCGCCCACGTCGGGATCTCCATCGTCAACCAGTGACGATACGCCTTCAACCGGTACTCCAACATCCACTCCGGCTCCTCTTTACGTGCCGAGATCGCACGCACGACCTCCTCGCTGAGACCTTTCTCAAAAGTCTCGGTAGCGATATCGGTTACAAACCCATACTTGTAATCCTGATCTATAAACTCCTCCGGTGTCGACGACATACCCCACAAATGTACACATTTTTTTGGAAAACACCGAATTGTTACTACCTTTGTCGTGCCTTGGAAGGTTGGGTGAGTGGCTGAAACCACCAGTTTGCTAAACTGACGTACGGGCAACCGTACCGGGGGTTCGAATCCCCCACCTTCCGCGAAGCGAAGCCCTGAAGGGGCCGATCTGAAAGCAGGAAGCCGCGACAAGTTTACTTGGGGGCGGCTTTTTGTTTTCAGATCGATACTTCCGTAGGAAGTTCGCTTCGCTCAGGATGCCCGCGGCAGCGAGGGGATAGCAAGCATGACTTTGTCATGCGCAGCAATCCCCCACCTTCCGCGCTGCCCCGGCCCCGAAAGGAGTCGGGGCAATTCATAACAAATTTGTAACATTTCGTTGACATTTCCGTAACATCGCGACGGTAGTTTTGCGTCGTGAAAAAACTACTCGTATTATCAATCTTCGCACTTTCGTGCCTTGGCGCCTCGGCGCAGGTTAACCACTCTATTTCAGGACGCGTCACGGACGCCAAAACATCGGAACCGATCATCGGCGCGGCAGTCTTCATCGTCGGCACAACCAAAGGCACATCGACGGACATCGACGGCACCTTCACGATTCCCAACGTGACCCGCGGCCGCCACACCCTGTCGTGCGGAACACTATCGTATAAGAGCGTCGAGCGCGCCATCGACCTGCAACGCAACCTGACGGACGTAAATTTCTCCTTAGAGGAGGACGCTGTCACTATGGACGAGATCGTGGTAAGCGGACAGCGCCGCAGCAACACCGAGACAGCGATGGTGGGCACGGTCAAGGCATCGTTACAGGTGACGAGCGGCATCTCGGCTGCCCAGATCGCCAAGAGTCCCGACCGCAACGCTTCCGAGGCGGTGCGCCGCATCCCCGGCATCACGATCATCGACGACCGTTTCATCATCGTACGCGGTCTGTCGCAACGCTACAACAACGCCTGGATCAACGGCCTCCCGATCCCGAGTACCGAGACCGACTCGCGTGCCTTCTCTTTCGACCTGATCCCGAGCAGCCAGATCGACAACCTGCTCGTGTATAAATCCCCCGCGCCTGAGATCCCGAGCGACTTTTCGGGTGGATTCGTAAAGATCGTCACAAAGGGCATTCCGGACGAGAACGCGATCGAGATCGGCTACACCACCGGTTTCAACGTCAATACGCAGTTCCGTTCGTTCCGCGTCAATCCCGGCAGCAGCACTGATTTCCTTGGTTTCGACACCTCGAAGCGCCCCTTGGGTAAGGATTTCCCGACCCACCTTCGCAACATCACCAACCCCGACGCCTTGACACAAATCACGCAACAATCGTTCAACAACGACTGGCGCGTCCGCCACATCACCCCGCTCCCCGACCAACGCCTTTCATTCCTGATCGCGCGGCGGCTGGAGACCAAACGGGGTACCATTATCGGCAACATCACGTCGATCAACCACAGCAACACCTACAAAACCGTCACCGGTATCAAGAACGCCCGTTTCGGCATCTACGACGGTAACGACGACCATCCGGTCCACATCAACGACTACACGGACGACCAATGGACCAACGAATCGCGCCTCGGCGCACTGCACAACTGGTCATTCCAGTTGAATCCGAACAACCGCATCGAGTTCAAAAACCTGGTGAACGTCCTGGGCCGCAACCGTTTGACCGAGCGTGCCGGAATCCGCGAGGCGTCAGGGGTATATTATCAGCGTCAGACGGAGATGCTCTACTCCTCACGCCTCACCTACACGGGCCAACTCGCCGGCACGCACCACTTCGCCGACCTGAGCACATTGGAGTGGGATGCCGGATATTCGTTCGCCAGCCGCAACGAGCCCGACCGCCGTATCGTCAATTATATCGCCGGCGTGGGCAGCGCTGCCGATATCCCGAACGTCACTCCCCACCTGAACGACCCCGGCGGCATCGCACGTTACTTCCAGTCGCTGCACGACCACGTGGTATCCGCCTCGACCGACTACATACTGCCCTTCCGCTTGGGCAACATCACTCCGAAATTCAAAACGGGACTCTACGGCGAGTATCGCATGCGCAGCCACACACCCCGCGAATTCGTCTATCGTCTGGACAACCTGACGGGCGACCAAGTCTCGGCATTCGTCAACCTCCCGTTCCAGGATATGATGCAAAACGACTGGCTGGGTGCCGACAAGGTGTACATCGACGAGACGACCAAGAAGACGGACGCCTATTCGGCCGACATGTACCACGCCGCCGCCTACGCCGCATTCGAGATTCCCGTGGGAAATCTATCCATCTACGCCGGTGCACGCCTGGAGAGCAACACGGCAAAACTGACGTACGACATGACCAACATGCCTGACGAAACGATGATCACCCACGCCACCACGGAGGACCTCCACCTGCTCCCCTCGGTCAACCTCACCTACCGTTTCAACGACAAACACCAGTTGAGGGCTGCCTATGGACGCTCGGTGAACCGTCCCGAGTTGCGCGAACTGTCACCCACGGTCTACTATGATTTCGATCTGTTCAGCGAGATCATCGGCAACCCGGAGCTAAAAACGGCCGTTATCGACAACGCGGACCTTCGCTATGAGTTCTACCCCACCCCGGGCGAGACGGTGAGCATCGGTGCTTTTTACAAACACTTCAAGAATCCGATCGAGTGGACGTTCGTCGACATGGGCGGCTCATGGAGGTACTACTACGAGAACGCCCACCAAGCCGTCAGCTGGGGAATCGAGGTTGACATCCGCAAGAATCTGGCCTTCATGGGCGCCCGCAACCTGGCGCTGGTCCTGAACGCCGCGTGGATCCAGAGCGACGTCGTCTTCCCCGAAGGCACGCTGGTCGTGGAGCCGAATCGCCCGATGCAGGGACAATCGCCCTATATCGTCAACGGAGGGTTGTATTATAACTCCGACAAGCTGGGCCTCGACATGGCACTGCTCTACAACGTGATCGGCAAACGCATCGTCGGCCTGGGCAAATCCTCGTCGCCGACCCCCGACCCCAACACGATGATCCCCAACGCGTACGAGATGCCCCGCCACTGCCTCGATTTCAGCATCTCGAAAACGATCGGCCGCCGCGTCAAGCTCACCGCCTCGGTGAAGGACATCCTCTCGGAACCGATCGTATACAAGCAGTTCCCCGAATTCGTGAAGGATGGCGTGACGCACAAACGCGAACAAACTACCCGTAAATACAATCCCGGCCAGTCGGTTTCGATTGGCGTAACCATAAAACTGTAACTATTTCAAACACCTTAAATTATTTTAACGAATGAAAAAGTTTTTAATCGCAGCCGCACTGCTTTGCGGCACTGCACTCTGGGCAACAAGTTGCACGGACGAGAAGGCCGATGAGATCCTCACGGTCGAGAACACCCCGACGGCTTCGGCTCCCGACACAGGGGGCACACAGACGTTCATGATCAAATCGAACGCGTCGTGGAACATCACCAAGGCGGCCGACGCTACTTGGATCTCCAAGATCGACCCCACGAGCGGCACAGGCGACGCAACGATCACCGTAACGATCGACGCCAACACCTCCGGTTCACGTTCCGCCGCGCTGACGGTTGCATCGACGAACGTATCGCGTTCCGTGACCATCTCCCAGGCGGCTGTGGGTGAGGAGCCCGAACCGATCGACCCGGGACAGAAGGTGGAGGATCTCGGCGACGGCTCGAACGCCTACGAGGTAAAAGGGAACGTGACGTTGAAAGCCGACACACAGTACAACCTCCGCGGTTTCGTGTACGTCACGGACGGAGCGGTCTTGACGATCGAGCCCGGCACAGTGATCAAGGGTGAGAAGAAGAGCAACGCCACCCTGATCGTCGAGCGTGGCGGTAAGATCATCGCCGAAGGCACGAAGGAGAAACCGATCGTCTTCACGTCACAATCGGCCTCCGGCGCCCGCAAACCTGGTGACTGGGGCGGCCTGATCATCCTCGGCAAAGCGCCCAACAACAAGGGCGACATGTCCATCGAGGGCGGTGTTCGTTCGATGCACGGCGGCACCGATGCAGCCGACAATTCGGGTATATTGAAGTACGTCCGCATCGAGTTCGCGGGTATCGAGTACAGCATCGACAACGAGATCAACGGCCTCACGCTCGGTTCGGTGGGTAACGGCACAGTGATCGACTACGTACAGGTATCCCACTCCGGAGACGATTCGTTCGAATGGTTCGGCGGCACAGTGAACGCGCGTCACATTATCGCCTACGGCACCTGGGACGACTGTTTCGATGCCGACAATGGTTTCAGCGGCAACGTTCAGTACGCTCTTTCGGTACGCAACCCTCGCGTGGCGGATAAATCGGGATCGAACGGTTTCGAGTCGGACAACAACTCGGACGGTGCCGCCACTTCACCCTACACGGCAGCGGTATTTGCGAACGTGAGCCTTTTCGGCCCAGTCGCCACGGCACCCGCCCCGACCATGACCAACTGGGTAGATAACGGCAAAGCCGAGGGCAGCACGGTCGATGCACGCTTCCAGGCGGCAGTACAGTTGCGCCGCAACACGCAGTTAAGCGTTTATAATTCGCTCTTCGCGTCATGGCCTATCGGTCTGATCATCGAGAATGACAAGGGTACCGCCCAGACGAACTATACAGCGGGTAACGGTGTGGTTAAAGGTAACATCATGGCCGGCATGGTACGCAACTATCAGGACAAGCAGGTATGGACAAACAACTCGGTATTCAACGCCGCGGATCCGTTCGACACTTTCGTGAGTGCTTATTATACGGACGCGTCACGCATAAACGAAGCTTTGACTTTCGACAGCAACCTGGTGAAGACGCTTAAACTTTCGGGCAACCCGACCTACAACACACCTCTCGTATTCCCCGCGACGGACAGTGTCCTGGCGACTGGTGCCGACTGGAACGACAGTAAGGTCGCGACCGGTTTCGACCAGGTGGCCTACCGCGGTGCATTCTCTCCCACAGAGACGGCATCCAACAACTGGGCATCGGGCTGGGCCAACTTCGACGCTCAGAACACAACGTATTAATCGTTTCTGACTCAACTGCCTCATTCGTACCCAACTGTTCGCTTTCTTAGAAGAAAGCTCCGCAAAGAATTTCGGGAGATACTGCGTATCTCCATAGTTGGTCACCAAAATTACACGAAGTGTTCAAATGAATGAGGCCCCCGATTGGGGGCCTCATTCATTTGAGTGCTGTCGCACAATCTGTTGTGTCAAACTTCTAAGTACGAAGTACTTTTGAAGTTTTTTGGTGCCGCTTTTTTTCAAAAAAGGGGCAGTGGCGTATGAAAGAGGACGGTTGCATCAGAAAAATTACTCCCATTCGATGGTGGCGGGCGGTTTGGAAGATATATCATACACGACACGGTTGACACCCCGGACTTTGTTGATGATGTCGTTCGACACTCGGGCGAGGAACTCGTACGGAAGGTGCGCCCAATCGGCAGTCATCCCGTCTGTGGAGGTCACGGCACGCAACGCAACGCAACTCTCATAGGTACGTTCATCGCCCATCACCCCGACACTCTGCACGGGCAACAGGATGGCTCCCGCCTGCCACACCTGGTCGTACAACCCATCGTGACGCAACGCATCGGTATAGATTTTATCCACCTCTTGGAGTATCGCCACTTTTTCCGGAGTGATCTCCCCGAGGATACGTATCGCCAGCCCGGGTCCCGGGAACGGGTGACGTCCCAACAGCTGTTTGTCGATACCCATCGACGCCCCCACGCGACGCACCTCGTCTTTAAAGAGCAACCGCAGCGGCTCGACTACCTTGAGGTTCATCCGTTCCGGAAGCCCTCCTACATTGTGATGGCTCTTGATCACGGCCGCAGGCCCTTTGACGCTCGCCGCCGCCGACTCCACCACATCGGGATAGATCGTCCCCTGCCCGAGCCACCGCACGTCTTTGATCTTTTGCGCCTCCTCGTCGAACGTCTCCACAAAGTCACGCCCGATGATCTTGCGTTTCTGCTCCGGATCGCTCACCCCGGCCAGATCCTTCATGAACCGCCCCCGCGCATCGACACCCTTCACGTTCAGTCCCATATCCTTGTACGAGGCGATCACATCCGCAAATTCATCTTTTCTCAGGAGCCCCGAATCGACGAATATACAGTAGAGTTGCGCCCCAATGGCACGGTGCAGCAGTACGGCCGCCACGGTGGAATCAACACCTCCCGAGAGTCCCAACACGACTTTATCGCCACCGATCTGTTGTTTGAGTTGCGCCACGGTCGACTCCACGAAACTCTCCGGAGTCCACGTCGACGCACATCCGCATATCTCCAACACGAAGTTACGCAACAGCGCCGTGCCATCCGTGGAGTGCGCCACCTCGGGATGAAACTGAATACCCCACGTCTGTTCGCCCGCGACACGGAACGCGGCATTCTCGACCTTCTGGGTGGAACCGATCACCTCGTAACCGGCCGGCAATTTGGTGATCGTATCGCCATGCGACATCCACACCTGTGTCGGTGAGGGTAGGTTTAGCATGAGCGGGTCTTGCGGTTTGGTGACGGTCAACGACGCACGCCCATACTCACGCGTCGACGACGCCTCGACACTACCTCCATACGCTTGTGCAAGGTACTGCGCACCGTAACACACACCGAGGAGCGGCAATTTGCCTTTGATGGCAGTCAGATCGGGTTGTGGCGCATTCGCATCCCGCACCGAGAAGGGCGATCCGGACAGGATAACACCTTTCACACCCTCCAGCGACGGCATATTGTTATAGGGATGAATCTCACAATAGACACTCATTTCGCGCACGCGCCGTGCGATGAGTTGTGTGTATTGCGAACCGAAATCGAGAATCAGAATCTTTTCCATGACCACAAAGATAGAAATTTTTGCTATATTTGTTTTGTGTATCTAAAAACCTCCAAGATGAAAAAACTATTGATCCTCCTGGCAGTATGCGGTTTAGGAGTCACGGCATGTGGCCCTGGCAACAATCCAAAACCGGACGAGAACAATTTGATGGACCTTACATTGGCCGAATGGGCTTCCGTAGCGGGAGGGAAACCTATCTTCATCGAAGCAACACTCGGCGGCAAACCCATCGAAGGTTTTAATCTGGAGCGAGGTTTTGTGTCGTTCGAGGCGGTTTCCGAGACAGAAGTTTTTCTCAACGCATACCTGCCCATCGGAACCGGAGAACCAGGATCGGAGGAAGCAGAGTCTATCAACCTGTCCATCGAGAAGAATATTCCGGTCAAGGGAAACATGGACAAAATCAGTATCGATGCCACGCTACCTGCCGACGTGACAATATGGAAGGGTTACAACGGACAGGGCTACGCGAACGAATTAACCGTCAGAGGAGAGGCGCGACGGGTGAAGGTATCCGCGCATGAGTTCCGTTACGAGGGAGAGTATCGTTTCGAATGTCAATACAAAGAGGGTTACGCCGGTTCCTCGATACCTGTTCAGCCGCTCATCATCACCGTCAAGACGGTATCGGAAGATATGTACCAGCCACATCCGGGGACCTTACCCGAAAAGTCACTGATCGAATCCATCACGTTCAACGGAATTTACCACTCCATTACCGGCGTTACAGGCACATTGGATGGCAAGAAACTCACCGGCGGGCCGAATTATAGGGGTGAGATGGGGATGATAACCATCGAGAAGGTTCGAGGCTCCGAAACCGAAGTAACCATGGATCTGGTCGTGGAACTTGGTAAATACAACGCCGAAGGTGAATGGAACGAAGTCCCCGGAGAGGATTGGGGGATAGAATTGCCTCACATCACCGTTTCGGGCAATCCTTACGATGCAAAGTTCGAGGAGACGATCGTTGAGACCGAAATACGAATTTTAAATGCTGCGGGTATTAGTTACGACAGATTTCCTGCGACGGCAACAGTTTCGGGTCGAATGAAAGGCACCGGCGTTGCTGTGGAAATGAACGAAGATGAAGGCGTTCCTTATGTTTTGCCGAAATGGGAGATTGACATTCACGTGATAGTCGAGTGGACGGATGACACCGACACGAGACACACGCTCGACTTCCATGTCGACAAGATCGACTCGTTCGGATTTATCATGGTCGACTAAGAACACTAAAAACCTCACCCGCACGGGTGCTCACTTACCCTCCCCATGAAAAACCTACTGATCCTCCTGTCGACGCTCTGTTTGTGGGTGTCGTGCGACACGGGGAACAATCCGCAACCGGACTCCTCTAACACACCGGACGCGATCGCCCCGAACGGTTGGTGGATGGACCCATGGACGGGACTTTCACTGGTGGACATGGTCTACTGGACCCGTGGAGATTTTTCGGTGGAAGGAGCGCTGGATGGTACTCCATTTTTGAGCGCCCCGGGCGACTACACACACTTCGATTTCCGCCCCGGATATTCTGACGACATTTCTCTCTCCTTTCGTTTTTACACCGAGGATGGCACTGAGATCCAGGCTGTTGTGGAGAGCATTCCTATCGCGACGAGTTCGGAGGATCGTATCGTGATCGACGCCCGGGTACCGATGGACATTTCGGTGTATGAGTATGAAAATGGCGACATGTTTGGTTCGGGTGGCACAGTCGAAACCACGATCCGCGGCGAGATCGAGAAGGTGGATCTCGAAGGCCACCATTTCGGTTTCGCTACGGAGCTGCATATCGAATGCACCTTCGGATCATCGGAAAATGGAGGGTGGGAACGCACACTGTCATTCGACGTCACGATGCGCTCGGACGAACTTTACGACCCCCATTCGGGGGATTTACCCGACGCTTCGTTGGTGGAGTCGATCACGTACAACAGCACCTTCCACCCCATCACGATGGCCTCCGTCACGTACGATGGAGTGAAACTGACCGACTTCCGGCGACTCGGCAGCACGTTGTATCTCGACAGGATTTTAGGCTCGTTGACAGACGTTTCGATGGATTGCGACATCAGTTGCGGCATGCCGGGCGAGGCGAATGGAGAGGATGGAGGAGGCGATGGATCGTACAAGCGTTTCATGATCGAACTTCCGCGAGTGGCTGTTTCCGGTGAGCCATACCACGTGACATTCGACGAGACGAGTGTCAATGCCCGGATCAACTACAGCCCCGCGATCGCGGTCCTAAGGGGTTGGATCACGGCACGTGGCGTCACTGTGGGTAACCGCGGCGCCACTCGGGTTATACCTCGGTATGATTTAGATCTTCATGTCGCAGTCAGTTGGACCGACGCAGCGGAGAACATGCTCGACACGGACGAGACGCACACACTGAATCTCCACATCGCGAAGATCAACTCCTTCGACTCCATTTTGGCCAATTAACCTCCCCGTAGCCCCTGCGGGGCCGTAACCTTGTCTCGCCCTACATTAGATCTTTATACAGCGGAGGGTGTGGGCATACCAAACGAGATTGGCATTCGTATCAAGCCCCGTGGAGTCGAAGTGTAACCTTTGTGCATGCGTCGTAGAAATCGCCTGCACCCAGTAATCTCCGAAGGAAGTCTGACTGTATAGCTGGCCATCGGAGTAGACGCGGTACCCCGCTGCGGGGAGGAGAGAGAATAAAAAAGCCCCGCTCACGCGGGGCTTGGGGATAAATTTAGGAACCAAAGTTATCATACAGAATACTTTCCGGCGGTACACCCAGTGAATCGAGCATCTCGACCACCGACGAGATCATCATCGGGGGACCGCACATCAGGTAGATATTGTCCTCCGGCGCCTCGTGATTATTTAAGTAGTTGTTGTACAGCACGTTATGCACAAATCCGGCCGTATAGGGAACCCCGGCCGCATCGGCCTCCGGATCCGGACGGTCGAGCGCCAAATTAAACTTGAAGTTAGGGAAATCCTTCTCGATCTGACGGAACTCATCCAGATACGGCACCTCCTTCAACGAACGTGCACCGTACCAAAATGACACAGGTCGTCCCGTTTTTGCCGTCTTGAAGAGGTGCATGATATGACTCCGCATCGGCGCCATACCCGCACCACCACCGATAAAGATAAGTTCCTGTGTATCAGGCAGATTGTCCGGTAGGAAGAACTCACCGTAAGGTCCGGAGATCGTCACCTTGTCGCCCGGTTTCTTCGAGAAAATGTAGGACGAACAGATACCCGGATTCACCTTCATAAACGCTCCCGCGGCACGGTCGTAAGGCGGCGTGGCGATACGGATGTTCAACATGATGATGTTCCCTTCGGCAGGGTGATTGGCCATCGAATAGGCACGGTATGTCGGTTCGGGATTTTTCGCAACTAAATCCCACATTTTCAGGCTGTCCCAATCGGCATGGTACTTCTTGTCGATGTCGAAATCCGAGAATTTCAATCCGTCGTACTTCGGAATGTCAATCTGGATATAACCGCCGCTCCGGAATTTTAGACTCTCTCCTTCCGGTAAACGTACCACAAATTCCTTCAAATACGTTGAGATATTGCGGTTCGATACCACCTCGCACTCCCATTTTTTCACGCCTAAAACAGCCTCCTCCACATGAATGTCAAGGCTGTTTTTCACCTTTACCTGACAACCCAATCGCCAGTGCTCTTTCGCCATTTTACGCGTGATAAAGCCCGTTTCCGTGGGTAAAATCTCTCCCCCTCCGGCCAAAACCTGCACGCGACACATGCCGCATGAGCCACCGCCTCCACAGGCGGAGGGGAGGAAAACTCCGTTTTCCGCCAACGTGGCAAGCAGCGTTCCGCCGCTTGCCACGCTCACGCGGCGTTCGCCTCCGTTGATGTCGATCACCACCTCGCCGCTCGACGTCAGTTTCGCCTTCGCGTACAGCAGCAACGCCACCAAAAGTAACGTGATCAGTAAGAATACTGCTACGGATACTACGATTGTTTGTATCATTTTTTCTTATATATTTCAAAATTGCTATAAGCAAAAACTATAACTGGATCCCGGAGAACATCAAAAATGCCACACCCATCAGACCCGTGATGATGAACGCGATACCGGGGCCTTTCAACGCCTTCGGAATGTTCGAGTAGGTGGTGCGTTCGCGGATCGCGGCCATCATAACGATCGCCAGCCACCAGCCCACGCCCGAGCCCAATCCATACACCACACTCTCACCGAACGACGTCATTTCCAGCGCGTCCACCTTCTGCTGCATGAACAGCGAGCCGCCCATAATGGCACAGTTCACCGCGATCAACGGCAGAAAAATCCCCAACTGGTTGTACAGCGACGGTGAAAATTTCTCCACCACCATCTCCACCAACTGCGTAAATGCGGCGATCGTGGCGATGAAGACGATGAACGTCAGGAAGCTCAGGTCCACCCCCTCGATCAGTGCGTCGGCGCGCAACACGTGTTCGTACAACAGATAGTTCAGCGGCACCGTCATCACCTGTACAAAAGTCACCGCAAGACCCAACCCGAGGGCCGTCTTGACGCTCTTCGACACGGCAATGTATGAACACATGCCGAAGAAGAAGGCGAAAACCATGTTGTCGATAAAAACCGACCTAATAAAAAGATTCAGTGCGTCCATGTTTTTTCATTTATCGGAAAAACGAATCTCTCCCGAACGTTGTGCGTTTACTTTTCTTGCAGTTCTTTATTCCACGACCTGTGGGCCCAGATGATGCAACCCACGATGATCAACGCCATCGGAGGGAACAACATCAAACCATTGTTCGCATATCCATGCTCGTACCAACTCTCGGGGATGATCCGGTAACCATACAGTGTTCCGGATCCCGTCAATTCACGTACGAATGCCGTGATGACCAGAATGATACCGTAACCGAATCCGTTACCCACACCGTCCAGGAACGATGCCCAGGGTTTATTAGCCAGTGCAAATGCCTCCACGCGACCCATCACGATACAGTTCGTGATGATCAGTCCCACGTACACCGAAAGCTGTTTCGATACGTCATACACGAACGCCTTCAGGAACTGGTCCACCAGGATCACCATCGTCGCGATGACAACCAACTGCACAATAATGCGGATCCGTGACGGCACCCCCTTGCGCAACACGGACATAATCAAACTCGAAAAGCCCGTCACCACAGCCACTGACAGTGCCATCACAACGGCCGGTTTCAACTGTACCGTCACCGCCAATGCCGAACAGATACCCAGTATCTGTACGATCACCGGGTTCTCCTTCGAGAAGGGACCGGTCAAATACCTCAAATTCTTATTCATGGATCCTTACACTTTCTATGTTTTCTGCGGCGGCCGGTGCCGCCCCACCCAAGCAAGCACCCCCGCGGGGTTCAGAGGATGCGGCCCCGTGAGAGACCAAATAGGGCAAATAGGGCTGCAGGCTGTGCTTCAGCATCGCTGTGACGCCGTCCGACGTCTTTGTACCGCCCGAAATCGCATCCACCTCATGGTCGATGTTCGCCGGCGTGGCACCCCCCTTGCGTAACGTCACACCCACAAATTCTCCCTCCTTGAACACCTTCTTGCCCACGTACTGCGACCAGTGTTTCTGCGTTGCGATCTCGGCTCCCAAACCCGGCGTCTCTCCCGTGTGATCCATCACCACACCGGCCACCGTATCCATATCCTTCTCCAACGCCACGTATCCCCAGATCGGACCCCATAACCCGCTTCCGGACACAGGGATGACTACCCTGCCGTCAACCGCCTGAAATAACTTATGTTCCGCGTCCAGATCGACCTCCGTGATGAAATCCTCGTAATTCTCATCCGTCGCACCCAACGAAGAGAGGATCGAAAGGCGTGTTTCGTTGAGTTTATTCGCATCTTGACGCGGCTTCAGCGCCAGCGCCGTCAACGACAGTACCGACGCTACGACCACCACCATGATCGACGCGTAGGTAATAATATAGCTGTTCTTGTTCGTATTCATAGCTCCTCCTCTCTTATTTCCTTGCGAGTTTCATTCGACGAGACACGTTCCGCTGCACCACGCAGTAGTCCACCAGCGGGGCCAAGGCGTTCATAAACAGGATCGCCAGCATCATCCCCTCGGGGTAGGCCGGGTTCACCACACGGATCATCACCGCCAACGCGCCCGTCAGGAATCCGACAATGTATTTACCCACGTCGGTTTGTGCGGCCGTCACGGGATCCGTCGCCATAAATACCGCACCGAACGCGAATCCACCCACCAACAGATGCTCCCACGCCGGATATGCCGTCACGCCCACTCCTTCAAACAAATATCCCATCGACAATCCGCCCACGAACACCATCAGCATCGTACGCCACGACGCCACACCCGTGAACAGTAGCACGACGGCACCCAGCAGGATGGCCAATTTGGACGTCTCACCCACACATCCGGGGATAAATCCGAGGAAGGCGTCCCACGTCGAGTACTGCATCGCGCCCGTCTGGGCCAGTTGTTCGAGCGCCGTGGCACCCGAAACGGCATCGCTCGCGAACCATACCTTCTCACCCGAAATCATCGGCGTGTAAGCAAAAAACACAAACGCACGTGCCAACAGCGCGGGGTTGAAGACGTTCATTCCCGTGCCGCCGAAGACCTCCTTGCCGAAGATCACCGCGAACGCCGTACCGAGTGCGATCATCCACAGCGGCGTGCCCACCGGCATCACCATCGGGATCAGCAATCCCGTAGCAAGGAATCCCTCGTTCACCTCGTGACCACGTATCTGTGCCGCGGCGAACTCGATCCCGAGACCCACCACGTAACTCACCACGATCATTGGAACGATCTCCTTGATGCCGCACCACCATGCCGCCCAGCCCGTCAGGCCGACCTGCACTCCCGTGTTATACACACCGAACAGCAGTGCCGGTACGAGGGCCATGATGACGATACTGATCGTGCGTTTCATGTCGATACAGTCGCGAATATGCGCACCGTGCTTCGTCGTCGTGTTCGGCACGAACAGAAACGTCTCGAATGCGTCGAACGACTGCGATAACCAACCGAACCGCCCACCCTTGGAGAAGGTCGGTTTGATCTTGTCTACGATATTTCTAAGTTTATCCATTACGCCTCCCTAATCATAAGGTTAATTCCATTCCTGATTATTTGCTGCATCTCTGTTTTCGACGGATCGACGAACTCGCACAACGCGAAGTCCTCCTCCACGACCTCGTAGATCCCCAGGCCCTCCATCTTGTCGATATCACCCGCCAGGCACGCCTTCAACAGGTACATCGGGTAAACATCCATCGGCAGATAGCGGTCGTACAGTCCCGTGACGACAAACGCCCGCTCGCCGCCATTCATATTCGTATCCAGGTTATATGCCCGCTTCGGCATCAGCCACGAGAAGTAGCTCCGCGACACGGAGAATTTGTCGAAACGCGGTTTCATCCAGCCGAACATCTCATAGCGGTTTCCCTCGGGAATGACCGTCAGTTGATTCGCGTAGAATCCCACGAACCCCGTCGGTTTGGTCTTACGTCCCGTCAGCACATGGCCGCTGATCACGCGCGGTCCGCCCACAGCCAGGTGTGTCGAATGTTTCAGATTACCCTCCAACAGCGGCTTCACCGACGTGCCCGTCACGACCCTGTAATATTGCGGTGTCTTGATCTCGGAGCCCGTCACGGCGATCGTACGCGTCATATCGACACGCCCCTCATTGAAAAACCTTCCTATAATTGCCAGATCCTGCGCGTTGACCGTCCACACCACCTCGCCCTTCGCCACGGGACTCACGTGATGGATCTGTACCCCCACGTTACCCGCCGGATGGGGGCCCTTAAACGCATGATACTCCACATGTTGCAGGGTACGTGCCGAAGTGGGACGGATACCCACGTGCACCTTGCCATCAGTCATCCGGCGCAGCACGTCGATACCCGTCTGCAAGTTGTGTCGCTCGTCTTTCAGCAGCACGTCATAGTCCGGTGCCAATGGCGCGGTGTCGAACAGCGATACGAAAATCGCCTTCGGCGTGTCGTTCGGATTGGCGATCACCCCGTACGGGCGTTGCATGATCATCGGCCACAAACCCGCGTCCAGCAGCCTCTCGGTCAACTCCTCACGCGTGGCACGAGTCGCGTCCAGCTTGTCGAACGCCCGATACCGTTGCGTGGCATCGGCCTCCACGACCACAGCCTCCACAATGCGTTTCGCACCGCGACGGATCTCCTTCACCACACCGCTCACCGGAGACGTGAAGACCACCTCGGGCCGTGCCTTGTCGAAAAACAGCGGTCCACCGGCTTCCACCGTGTCGCCCGCCTTGACCAATAATTTAGGTGTAACCCCCTCGAAATCAGCCGGTTGAACGGCATATTCACCCACCGTCGCCAGTGTGGCAACCTGTTTCTGTGCCGCCCCCTCCAACCGAATGTCGAGCCCCTTGCGTAACGTGATCGTTTTCATATTTTCTCGAAATGACGCACGAAGGTAAAACAAATATTTGAGAGTTGATAATGGATCAGGGATAATTTTTATCTTTGCCACAATTATGTGGCAGGAACGCACACAACTCCTTATCGGCACCGATGCCATCCAACGCCTCGCGCGCGCGCGAGTCCTCGTAGTAGGACTCGGAGGCGTAGGCGCCTGTGCATCGGAGATGCTGGCGCGCGCGGGGGTGGGTCACCTCACGCTCGCCGATGCGGATTGTGTGTCGTCATCGAATATCAACCGGCAACTCATCGCGTTACACTCCACCGTCGGGCGTCATAAAACCAACGTGCTTGCCGAACGTCTACGTGACATCAATCCCGCGATACACCTCAATCTCGTGCCGAAATACATCAAGGATCAGGAGACAGACCTGCTTCTGGATGGAGTTGTTGATGAGGAATTTTCGGAATTTTTGGGGAGCAGATTTGGCGCTGAGCGTGGAAGCGATGGAGGGAGTGTACTAAACGTACATGACCGACTGAGCGACGAGGAAGCGGCGAAGATGCCCGCAAAAAACCGAAAATACGATTTTATTGTAGACGCCATAGACACCCTCTCCCCCAAGCTCGCCCTGATACTCGGTGCTCTGCAACGCAACATTCCGCTCGTGTCGTCCATGGGGGCCGGGGCCAAACTCGATCCAACGCAACTCGAAATTGCCGATATATCGCGTACGCACCACTGCCCCCTGGCTCACATGCTGCGCAAACGTCTCCACAAAGCCGGCGTGCGTACCGGGTTTCAGGCCGTGTTCTCCCCCGAACCTCCGTACGGGACACTCGTCGAGTGTGACGAGCCCAACAAAAAATCGCAAGTCGGTACCATTTCATACATGCCGGCCCTGTTCGGTATCGGGTGTGCGTCAACTGTCATACGACAGCTCATCAAGGATGAATAATCTCCTCCCCGCCGCGGCCCCGCCCAAGCTATCGCCTTCGGCGAAGCACCCCGGGGCAAAGGTGTTTTGCTCTTATTTTTTTGCGGCACCCCCTTATCAAGGGGGGACGGGGGATGTCAGACAAAAAGCATGGTCGTCTCTAACGACCGCGACATGCGACTATAAAGATCTAATGTAGGGAGGAGACAGGGATAAACGTTCTGGATTGTGAGATGGTGATGTCGCCACGTGCCCACATTTCTGACACGAGTAATTCCACCATCCCGTCGATCCACTCGAAACACGCACCGTAATCCGTCTCACCGCGTGAATTGAACAGTTCCGATGCATCAAAAATACGCTCCTCTTCGTGATACCTGATCTCGATCACTTTCTGAACTTGATCATCGAGCATGATCGTTGTGATTTGGTCCTGCAGCCTGAATTTCCCCTCCGTGGGTTTTCCGCTAAATTTTTCCATGATTAAAAAATGAGGTTATACAGCTGCTAAAATACTGTTGGGAATACACACCAAACACATCTACCCCTCGCGGAACAGGGTGTCCCCAGGGGTACTGCACAACCCCAAGGGGGCTGCGATGCATTTGGTTCAAACAAATAGTATTCCCGCATAACGTATGTAACAGTACTTTAGCATCGCAAAGATAAGAAAAAAATTGCTAATTTTGGAGGTGGATTTATTGCAACGCATAGAGGGTGTCGGGAGCGTATCGGTGGTGGGGCTGGCAAAAAATGCCGGTAAGACCGAAACGCTGAACTATCTGTTGCGTGGTTTGTGCCGCGGCGGAGCGCACCCGATCGGCGTAACGTCGATCGGTGTGGACGGAGAGTCCGAAGACTCCGTCCACGGGACGGTGAAACCGTCCATCGCGCTCCGCCGCGGCACGGTATTCGTCACCTCGGAACGTCACTATCGGCAACGGCGTTTGGTATCGGAGATTCTGGATGTCAGTGCCACCGGGACGTCTCTCGGACGGCTCGTTACGGCACGTGTCGTGGAACCCGGCACGGTCATTTTATCCGGCCCCGCCACCACGTCCGGCCTCAAAACATGTATCGACGCGATGACGCAATATGGTGTCGAAACGACACTTGTGGATGGTGCGCTGTCAAGGTTATCGCTCGCGTCGCCTGCCGTCACGGATGCCATGATTCTCGCCACAGGCGCCGCCGTGGCACGTTCGATCCCGGAGGTGGTACGCAAGACGAAGTTCGTTTGCGACCTGATACGTCTACCGTTGGCGGGAGAAATTTACGATCTTTGCAATGGCAGTGACTCTCACGGCTTCGCCGTGCAGTCCGAAGCCATCCCCGGGCGCAGGACTGCGACTTCGTCTGGTCATGCGCTGGCTTCAGACTGTAAGATGGAGTCCAAAAAAAGTGAAATTTGCGAAGTTTCGAGGAGGGGTTCTTGCCGCAATGAAGCGATGAGTTTTTCCGGATTTTTTGATTTTAGGGGAGCAGATTTTGCATCAAGCGCCGGAGAGAGTGAGGGCGCGTACTCAAACGTACGTAACCGAACGAGCGACAAGGAGGTGCGAAAGGTGCCCCATACAAATCGAAAAATATTCGAGGGGATGTTGGGTGACAAGGCCCTCGAAACCCTCCGCGTGCAGCCCGATGTTGCGGATATGGTGGTTGTGGCACAGGACTTTACGCGTATCTTCGCGTCACCCGAAACGTTCTACGCGTTCCTTCGCAAAGGGGGACGCATCGCTGTGGAACGTCGTCCGGTGTTGCTTGGCGTGACGATCAACCCCACGTCTCCGGACGGGTACACGCTCGATGCCGGAAGGCTGAAACACGAACTGGAATTGGCACTCGACGTGCCTGTATATAACGTCAAACCGTGATCCCATGCTACTCAAAGAGGCCATACGAACCATCCCCGGATTGAGATTCATCATCGAACGGCTGCCGTTACGGTCCGGATTCTCGCGACACATTCTTTACGACATGCCGATGCACACCTGTGGCACAGATATCGCGACCGAACTGTTGTGCGTGGCGGCGGGCGCGGGCAGGGACCTCCCTGCCCTGTCGCGCTTGCGCGACATCCGAGCGACGCTCACGTCGCTCG
>QMCD01001323.1_pt2 | contig 20956 bp, 20 predicted proteins | sample 1821841 | NCBI WGS metagenome assembly QMCD01 (sample SAMN01991225, study PRJNA193472) | Termite gut metagenome, whole genome shotgun sequencing project. | isolation source: worker | host: Macrotermes natalensis
AGCCGTTCCTGGGCCAACATTTTTATTGCGTTCAGTGACTGCCCTATCTCACGCTTTTGGTCGGCAGCCACCGTACGGAACTCGTCCATCAGCGCCGCCAACTCCCCCTTTTTACCCAGCACCGCGATCCTAAACTCCTCTACCCGTGCCATGCTGTCGGGGACGAACTCCTCGATGCGTCGGCGCAGGACGTCTATTTTGTTTCTCATAGTTTGAATTTTTGTTCGATTATGCCTATCTTCGCAAAGATAATGAAAGCACGGGATAAATCGTACAAGCTTGCTTACAAAGATTGCCGAGGCGCATCTTATTTTCTGTAAAGATAATGATTAATGGACAATGATTAGCCATTGAGGATCAATTATGAACTAAACAATTTATGAATAGAATTATTTTCATATTTACCCTTTCTTTTCTTTCGTGGATGGCATCGGGACAGTCGGTAGGGCTGGTATTGAGTGGCGGCGGGGCCAAGGGGCTTTACCATGTGGGCGTACTGAAAGCTCTCGAAGAGAATGAAATACCCGTGGATTATGTCTCCGGCACCTCGATGGGATCGATCGTGGGGGCATTATATGCCATAGGTTACACCCCCGATGAAATAGCCGAGGTGTTAAAATCACCCGATGTGAACAACTGGATTACGGGCCGGATCGACAGAAAGTACCGGTACTATTTTAAGCACATTCGCCCCGAATCGGCGATGTTGACACTCAATGTGATCCGCGAAGAGGGTAAGAGGCGGTTAGCACCGCAACTACCCAGCAACCTCGTCCCTTCCGACCAGCTGGATCTCGCATTTATCGACTTTTTCGGTGCTGCGGACGTGGCATCTGGTGGCGATTTTGACAACTTTATGGTTCCCTTTCGTTGCGTGGCCACCGATGGTAAAAACCGCTGCTCGACAGTATTCCGTGACGGTTCACTCAGCACTGCCGTACGTTCTTCGATGAGCATACCTCTGCTCTTCGCCCCCGTACGTACCAACAGTGCGCTATATTACGACGGCGGATTGATGGATAATTTCCCGTGGCGCGCCCTGATGGACGACTTCGCGCCGGACGTACTTATCGGAAGCGCCTGCACAGGAGAGAATATCGAGGGAGAAAGCCTGATGGAACAGGCGCTCACACTATCCATGATCCATACCGACTATTCGCTGCCGCGCGAAACCGACGTGATGGTCATGCAGTCTTTTCCCGACATCTCGATGCTCGACTTCAGTAAAGCAGATTATCTTATCGAACAGGGCTATAACGACGCAATGGAGCAGATGGAACGTATGCGCGGGAATATCGAACGCCGAACCGACAGCAAAACCCTCGCATCGCGCCGCGGCGCGATGCGCCGAAAAATACCGCGCCTGATACTCGACTCCGTAACCATCGATGGACTCGACCGTAGACAGGAAGACTACGTTCGTCGGCAGTTAGGCATTAAGAAGGACGGGTTGCCCGTGACTTTCAGTAATCTCCGTCGCGAATATCTCAAGATCCTTGCGGCGGGCGAGTTGATCGGGAGTCACCCCCGTTTGAACTACCGCCACTCGACAGGACATTTTATCCTTGCCATGGATATGGCGGCACGCCCAAGGTTCAAGATCATGTTCGGTGGTAACCTCTCATCGACCGCAATGAACCAGGTCTATATCGGATTCGAATATAAACGTCTGGGGAAGATGGCACAAACACACAATTTAGACGGCCACTTCAGCGCTTTCCATACGGCTGCCAATTTCGACAATCGTTTCGACTTCTATTCCGGCCTGCCGCTATTCATAGAGTTGGGCGGACAGGTTAATTATTACAATTACTTCCGCTCGAACTACGGATTCCTGCAAAAGGGCACCGACGTAACCTATTCCAAATACCGCGATCACTACGGTTCCGTGGTCTTAGGTACTCCCACCGGCCGCTACTCGGCTCTGACATTGCGAATGAACGCCGGTCGCGACGACTATCTCTACTACCTCAACCCTACGTATTTCGATAATGAACCTTTGGATCGTACACGGCTGGGTTTTATAGGAGTGATGTTGGAAGTCGACCGCCAGAATATGAACCACCGGCTCTATCCCACGAGCGGGGTATCGCAGCAAGCATCGGTAATCTTCGTCAGTGCACGGGAAAGGTTCCGCCCGGGGGCTTCTCGTGATTGGCGTTCGTCAGTCGCAGCCTCACGCCATTGGTTCGGCGTCAAATACCATCGCCAGCAATATTTCAACAAGTTGACGCCATGGTTCTCGATGGGTTATCTGTTGGAAGCAGTCATGGCTCCACGCCCCGAATTCGACAACGAATACGCCGAAAACATCTCGGCACCCGCATTCCAACCCACTCAGCACAGCCGTACGGTCTACATGAAAGAGTTTCGCTCCGACGTATATGCTGCGGTGGGGCTTAGTCCCGTATTCCATTTCGACGACAACTTATACCTTAAAACACGAGGCTTCCTCTTCGCACCGCGTCGCTGGCGTAAGGTGGAAGATAACGTGCGCCAACGTATGAGATATGTTTTCGATGCGTCGTTGGTCTATCAAACGTTTCTGGGACCTATAAGCCTGTCGCTATCACAGTACGACACGGCGAGCAACAACTGGTTTATTACCTTCAACTTTGGAAGGACGCTGTTTAACCGCAAAGGCTTATTCTATTAATGGAACGCAAACACATCGCTATTTTCGGGCGTTGCAATGCCGGAAAAAGTTCGTTGCTGAACCTGCTTACGGGAGCACCTACGGCCGTGGTATCGCCGGAAGCGGGCACAACTACCGACCTTGTACGCAAGAACAGCGAGATTCTCGGAGTTGGGCCGGTAACGTTTATCGATACGGCGGGTATCGACGACCTTTCGACGCTCGGTGCGCAACGTATGGCGCGCAGTCGCGAAGCTATACAGCAAACCGATCTGGCACTGTTGGTCTTCCGCGAATGGGGCACCCCCGAAGAAGAACTTCTCGAACAGCTGAACAAAGCGGGAGTTCCGGTCGTGCCGGTACAAAATAAATGGAGCGAGTGTTCGTGCGGAGCAGATATCAGACCTACACAAGAATTAGAGTCTTTACCTGAAAAGCAAACGCTACCGTATTTCGTCGAATGTAATATATCGACAGAAAGCGACCCCGCTCTAATGTTCGAGGCCATCAAGAATGCGTTGCCGCATAGCGAAAAGCCGTCGATGTTCGGCGAAAGTATCGGCGAAGGCGACATTGTGCTATTAGTTACGCCAATCGATGGTGCGGCACCCGAGGGGCGGCTTATCCTACCGCAGGTGCAGGCAATCAGAGAGCTGTTGGACAGCCATGCCGTCGTAGTTGCGGTGCAGTTGCAGGAGCTGGGGAATGCACTACGCGGTTTCCGCCCCAAACTCATCGTTACCGACTCGCAGGTGCTGAAAGAGGTATACGCGTTGACGCCCGATGGTATGGAAGTAACGACATTCAGTATACTTCTGGCAGCAGCCAAAGGCGACCATGCTCTATACAAAAAAGGATTACAGGCTATCGATAAGCTTAAGGACGGTGACCGAATATTGATCGCCGAGAGTTGTACACACCAGACTTCGTGTGACGACATCGGACGGGTAAAAATACCGCAATGGCTGGAGAAATACACAGGCGCAAAGCTCGATTTCACAGTGATCTCCGGCCTCGCACCGCTACCCGACAACCTCGGGGATTATGCCCTTGCGGTGCAGTGCGGCGGATGCATGATAACGCGCACTCAACTACTGCGCCGTATTCGCACAGTAGCAGATGCAGGAGTCCCCGTAACGAACTACGGAATGCTGATACAAAAAATAAGATTGTAAAAAGCGTGCTTTTTATAAATCTCATACGTCATATACACATAATCGAAACCCGATCTAATGAAAAAACTGATCTCCGCACTTTGCTCACTCGTCATCGCGACGGGAGCATGGGCACAGACCGGTGTCGTCACCGTCGAAGGGCATGTTAAGGGTGTACCCGACAGTACACGGATAGGTATTTGCGTCAGCGGAACAATTCCCACTACAACACGGATACTCGACGGGAGGTTCACGCTACAACTGCCTGTAACTGAAGCAGACAAAAACAATGTATTCCTGTCCGACGGCGGCGATAAAGTATTTGCTCCGATGGTCCTTTTTGTATATGCCATGCCAGGGGTTACCGTACATGTCGAGGGTGAGAATAATCTGATATATACATGGAAAGTTATCAGTCCTCTCCCCGAGCAGGCCGAGCGGGAACGTTTTGTGGAAGCCTCACGTAAAGAGTGGGATGAATACCAACCGCTCTTAGCGCCATACAATGCACTTGTCAAGCGATTCATGACCGCACAGACCGAAGAAGAGAAAGACGCATTGCGGCCGGAGGTAAAACGCATGAGCAGCCAAATCGACAGCCTCGATTATATAATAGCCTCCAATACCCTCGCGGTATTGGAAAAATCGGGGACATTTTCTGACGTTGCCCTTGATGAGCTGAGTTCTCTGGCACGTAACGTTGCCGAACAGTCGAAAATCTACGGAGATCTGCGAGAACGTGTTACAGCACTATATGAAAACCTTCCCGACGATCAAAAAACATCCACTCTCGGACGTGAAACGGAATTATACCTCTTCCCCTTAGAGGAGGTCAAAATCGGCAGTATCATGCCCGACGTGGAATTACTCGGTTCCGACGGCGAGGTGCATAAACTCTCCGAATACAGAGGTAAATATGTACTCCTTGACTTCTGGGCGTCATGGTGTGGTTGGTGTATAGAGGCGTTTCCCGAAGTACGCAAAGCATGGGAAGCCAATAGCGACAAGCTCACCGTATTAGGCGTAAACCTCGACGAAACACCCGAGAAATGGGCACAGGCCTCGGCAGAACACAATATTACATGGGAAAACCTCCACAGCCCGGGACTTAACTCCGAGATCGCCAACCGTTTCCGGGTGGACGGCATCCCGCATCAGGCGGTAATCTCGCCGGAGGGCATGGTTTTATATTCATGGTCGGGCTATGGCGAGGGAGAGTTACGTCGAATACTCCAGAAATTAATACCTGATTTCAAATGAGAATAAATTTTTAGGCAATATATGTCTTGGTTTCTAAAATAACATACGCATCTTTGCATTTATGAAAAAACTGATCTTCACACTTTGTATACTAACCGCTGCATCGGCCGGAGCACAAGACTTCGAACATATCGTAACTCGCGAGAAAGCCGCGATGGACGCAATAAATGCCGAAACGAGGGAATATGCGCGTGTGCGAAACAATATATTCACGGCGGCCGATTCCGTATGGTTCTTAGCGAAACAGGCGGAGCACGACAGTTTGGAGTATATTCGTAACGGTAAAGTACTTGCCGCAATGACCCTGAGCGAACCCCCGTTCGACTACGCTTTCTTAGACGAACTGTACCTGATAGCACAGGACGTAATGAATCGCAAAGAGATATTCGGCGGACTACACACCCCTGCAGTGGCGGTATACGAGCGGCTGGACGACGAAGAAAAGGCATCGGAAATGGGAGAACTTATAAGGCGCGCACTGTCCCCCCTACCGGAAATCATGCCTGGTGACACATTGCCCGACGCCGCACTACGCGATCTCGACGGCGTAACGCACAACCTCTCGGACTACCGTGGCAAATTCGTACTGCTGGACATGTGGTCGTCGACCTGTGCTCCGTGCATCGCCATGTTCCCCAAACTCGGTGAGTTTCAGGAAGTCAACAGCAACCGATAGCCAAACAAACGGAACCTGCTAATGACGGTGGTTTCCAGTAATACCTTACCATGGATAAAAATACCCTCCCAGTCCAAAGGATGCACAGCATCCAGCCAATCTAGTTCCTAACTTACCTTCCCTCATAACATACTTGTCTCACCCGAGGGGGTGGTTTTAGCTATATGGAAAGGCACCCTTACCGACAATTTGCGCGAAGAATTGGGGAAATTTATACCAGATATCAAATAACCATACTTAATCCGCCACATATTCCCACATAATGAAAGAATACATACCGGACATAAAATAGGGCAATGGGATACCACGAAGAAAAACAGCGGCAGTTGGACATCCGCTATATACGCATGGCGCGCATCTGGGCTGAAAACTCCTACTGCGTGCGCCGACAGGTAGGGGCGCTTATCGTCAAGGACAAGATGATAATCTCCGACGGCTATAACGGCACCCCCGCGGGGTTCGAGAACATTTGTGAAGATGACGAGGGTCGCACGAAACCTTACGTCCTGCACGCCGAGGCCAACGCCATCACCAAAGTTGCCAAAAGCGCCAACAGCAGCGAGGGCGCGACACTCTATATCACCGCAATGCCGTGTATAGAGTGCGCTAAACTTATTATACAGGCGGGTATTGTCCGTGTGGTCTACTGCGACGACTACCACTCCGAAGACGGCCTCGACCTTCTGCGTCGCGTGGGTATCGAGGTGGTGCGGATTGACAACGACGAGTGCAAACGTGCTTGATTAATGGATAATTGAGAATGTGAGATCTCCGGCAGACAGACCTGATACATAGTGATTAACAATTAATGAGGCCACTGTTTTACGTGGCCCTTTGTCATCTCGAACTACCCTTAAGCGAGGCCACACCAGTTTGCTCACGATGGCGAGCGACGGGGTTGTAAACTTGTTAAGCGTCGCCGCGTCGCCGCCAACCACCTATACATTCCCATCATCCAATAAGCGTTGTGTCGAGCAAGCCAAAGCACCAACAACTCACTGAAAAACAGCGGCACCCCGCGGTAATCCAGATCCGGGTAGAGTGCGCGGGCATAACGCCATGTCGCGCGGTTACCCACTTGAAGCAGCGATATCTTATTGTGTATCTTCAGACCTGCAATCATGGGGGCAAAATCGGGTTTGGGGGCGAAAAACTGTTCGAGCAGTTCGGCGGCAAGTACCACGTGGGTGGCTTTTGCCGGCGAAAGGGTGTTAGAGAACGACCCCGTATTATCATCGTTGTAATAGTACAAGCCTTCATCCAACTTCACTATACGGCGGGCGTAATAAGCCAACTGCGGTAATACATAGAAATCTTCGCCATAATCGAGACCTGGCACGGCGCGGACATTGTCGTAAAGCGTACGCCGCAGGAGTTTATTCCACAGTGTTGGACGTGCGCGACGCCACAGCAGGGCACGTACATACTCGCGGGTCGAGGCATAAGCGTGTTCGGGGCGGGAACCCACGGGGTCGAAAACGACTATGTCGGCATCTGTTGCGGCAGCGCAGGCGGCGAGTTTCTCAAGTGCCCGGGGGGCCAGATAGTCGTCGCTGTCGACATGTAGGATATAGTTGCCCGTTGCGGCATCGATAGCGGTATTGCGCGCGGCGGCAAGGCCCAGGTTCCGGGCATGTGCAAGAATGCGTACGTCGCGGTTAGGGTACTCTTTCAGCACGTCCCGCAATATCTCGATACTTCGGTCGGGTGAAGCGTCATCGATGAAGATATACTCCACATCGGCATACCCCTGCGACAGTACAGAGCGGGCACAGCGTTCGATATATTTCTCCACGCCGTAAACAGGTATAAGAACGGAAAGCTTCAAGAGTGATTAAATCTAGTGATTAATGCGTGTTACAATTTGCTCAAAAGGTATTCGCGTGAGCGGCGCCGTTCCTCGTCTATCGCCCGGTCGGGACCGGCGTAGTCGGGGGGAGCAGCGAGGATAGCCTCGATACTTTGGGGAGTAGTTGCCCGCCGACCTTCCAGACCGAGGCGGCGCAATAGCGGTTCGAGCCTCATGGCATTCGATTCGCGCACCAACGTGCAGAAATTGCTATGGGTGACGATGGAGAATATCGTACCGTGGAAAGTATCGGAAATAACGTAATCGGCATCGCGTATCCATGCCAACACGTCAAAAGGCGAGGGGGGAATAATACTCTCGTCACACCAATCGTAATAGGAGAAAAGCGATACGAGGCGTTTGCCGCGCTCGCGGGCAAAGGCGCGGATGGCGTCTACCTCCTCACGCGATGTTATGCGGCCGCCGTAGGCATATATTGCGATATAGTCTTTCTCGCCCGATGTACGTCCCTGCAAGTCGGGCGTGAAGTCGTAGATCAGAGTAGGATCGAGATGGACGAGCGCCTCACGGCCCGTAAGCTCGCGGACGATGTCGCGCGATACGTCGTCGCGCACCGACAGGCCTTCCATCTTTTCGAGGTTAGCAGCAATATCGTCCGCAATGCCCGTACGACGCAGCATATCGACAGTAGCCCAGCCGAACGACGCGGCATAGCTTATCACGTGCGAAGCCTCCGGCACATCGCCGAAAAAGTGTGTGGTAAAACCGTAGGGGTGCTCTTCAAAAGGATTGAAGACCTGGTCGGAACCGATCACGGCAAGGTCGAAATGCGCAGGCGAGGGATCGTTCAGTCCCAACATGTCGTAATATCTGTCACGATATTGCGCTCGCATGGCTCGGTAGAAATTCCTGTTGCGCCATTTCGCCCCCGATTCTCCGCGCATCGCCGCACGCAACAACGTCAACGCCCAACGCACATATACCGCCACACCCTTCTGCCGATAGCCTGCCATCTGGCGTCCGGCACGCGGCTCGATGAACCACACCGCAGCGCCAAGCTCTTCCAGAACCCGCTTCAATGCCCATGCTTGCATAAACGACCCGTAATTCGGGATACGCTGCATCGAAATTATACCTGCCTTTTTCAAATTATGAGTTATTAGTTATGATGCACGAGCACTCGTCTGTCATCTTGAACTGTCTTTAGGTATTGAGCGAGAGACCTATCGTTTTACAGGCCACCGCAATTTCTCCAACACGAATTCCCGTTCCTTACGCTTCATACCCACTATGAATATCACTATTCCAGTCCACACGCAAGACACGGCAACGGTGACTGCTATACCTCCGAAGCCTTCCATAGCTCGAAATACCAACCACGGCACAGGTGCCGCCAATACTGTCACAGCCACCGCGACTGCAACAACATCGCTCATATAACGCCACACCGGAAACGCCATTCGCCGCCCCAAATACCATATACGCACTCCGAAACACACCAGATTGACCGCAACCCGCGCTCCCAGCGCTGCCTCAGGAGGGTACCCCATACGCAACAAGCCCCACGCCAGAGGCAAGCTCAGCAGTATCACCGAACTCATAGCGATCTGGTAGTTGCGTATCTGCCCCGTGGCCTGCACTGCACTCCATAACGGACCTCCGAGAGCATCGACAAGCAGAAAGCACATCAACAGTCGTGCAAAGTTAACCGTATGTGCCGGTACGACATTAGGCGCCAACCAGAATTCTATGAGCGGCTCGGCACATACCGCAAAAGGCAACGCAATGACAAGTAATAAAAAATATGAATATTTAGACGCCCTGAAGATCAGGTACCTGAAATAATTCTCGTCGCCCGATGCATAAGACTTCATCATTCGCGGGTTGAACGCCGTTTGAAAACTGAGCACGAACGAATAAACCGCATTGCTGACCTGCGTAGCCTTCTCCATCGCCACGTTCAACGGACTTGTGTGCACCATGATGTTGAATAGTACGTTAACTCCCTGTTGCGACGCCGCACTCGCACCGCTCCCCAACAAGCTCCATCCGGAGAAGCTTATCATACGTTTCAATAATGCCCTGTCGCGCGGGCGGGAGTAACGACACCCTGTGAACTTACGCCTGCAATACCATCTGAATATCAGCGTCATCCCTAGCACCACCAAGGCGGTCAACATCGCGTAGAGCACTAATTTATCACCCTGTAAGAATATCAGGACCATCACTGCGCCCAACCTCAACACGGCCTCGGCCACAGTCAACAGTGCGTACATCGACATCCGTTCGGCGGCAACGATCATTGCATTGTAAGGCACGCGCACGATATTGAAACACGATGTCAACAACGAAAACTGATATGCCCACCTCGCCGCCTGCATCCTCTCCGGCGGGAACTTCAATTGTGTCTCGACGAACCACACCCCCACAGTCTCGCCAAGGACCAGCACCACGACCGCTATCGCCACATGTATATTGACGCTCGTGGAGAAAACCCTGTTTACCGACTCGCTTCCCTTCTCGACCTCGACATTCAGAAACCTCTGTGTGGCCGACGCCATAGCCGTATTCAAAAACCAGAATAACGCTACGAACGAGCCTACCACGGCATAAATATTATTATCACCGGCTCCGAGTACGCTCAACACCATGCGGCTCGCGTATAGCGACACCACCATCATCACAGCCATACGCCCGTAAAGGAGCGTAGTATTGCGCGCTATGCGTCGTGTATGTTGTTCGGCGGAGGTCATAATCCAAGCCTCTCTTTATACATTCCCAAATCCAGATCGTCTGCGAATTTGCGCGCGAAGAGCATGCCTTCCTGACGTGCGGCCTGTTCCAGACGCGGGAAGTCACTCTCATCGAGCGTGCGCGGATATTGCGGTCCCGTCGTCCAGTCGGCATACATATAACGCCGCTGATCCCTGTTTCCCGCAAACGGCGAGTTGGCCACGAGCGTGGCAAAGAACAACTCGTCACCGCAATGCGAATATCTGAAAGCCTCGGTGAATTCGGGGTGCACACCCAAATAGTCGAAAATCCAATCGCGCAATGAGGGAGTTATCACAAACCAGTTCGAGCCGAAGTGTAACGGCGGTAGCGACTCGAAATATTTATTGTGCGGCAGGAGCTTCAGCCGCCTGCGCAACGCCATCCATCGCGATCCGCGAGGGTCTCCCCCCGGATACCTGTAACGTACCCTCGACGCATGAAAGGACTGCAAAGCCCCTTCAAAAAGGAACTCGCACCCACGATTATCCCACAAAAAACGCTTGATATCGGCATCTGTTCTCAGCGGCAATGTATCGCCGGAAACCAGCGCTATATAATCGCATTCCCGTGCCCGCGTGGCATCCAACAGTCGCAACGTCGCCTCGATCTGCGAATACCGCCCCCACTCGACCCGTATTCTGTCTTCAAGAAAATTAGCCTCCCCGTGCAAAGGAGCGAAAGCATCGAGAGGAACCTTGGCATCGACATGGATATAAACGTCATTACTGCCGCCAGCCAGACGCACCAACTCCGCCAACACGGGTGTAAACTTATGGCATACTATACAATATGCGATTTTCACGTATGCGTCCGATTTTGATTTGCGACACTACACTCCATAACATTCAGAGCTTCTGCGGAAGATTCCAAACAAGCTCTCATACCCGATCTGCACGGTTAACGTACAAAGATAGGCATTTTTTTGTACCTTTACAGCCGTATGAGATTTCTGATCATGATAATGGCCGTTGCGATGGTCTCGTGCATCAGCGAGGGCAAAGATGAAGTTGCAGGCGACGGCACTATCGTGAACGTGGGCGACCTTGTCCCTGCATTCACTGTCGGAGACTTCGTCTCTCCGCAAGATTTCGAAGGGCGTAAATCGCTATTGGTATTGTTCAACTCCGGATGCCCCGACTGCCAACGCGAAATGCCCGTCATCGACGACGCCTGCCGGCAATTTTCCGACCTGCAAGCCATAGCCATAAGCCGCGGCGAAACACTCGCGCATTGGGACTATGTCATGCAATACTACCCCGACCCCGAAAGAGCTGTCTACAACCTCTTCGCCGAGCATACCATACCACGCGTATACCTTATAGACGAACAAGGTATCGTAAAGTGGATGGCTATAGAAAAACTACCCGACAACTTTAACCAGAAAATAGATGAAATTCTTTATTGACACAGCAAACCTCGATCAGATCCGTCAGGCAAACGCACTGGGCATACTCGACGGCGTAACGACAAACCCCTCATTGATGGCCAAAGAGGGTATAAAGGGAGAAGAGGCCGTTCTTAAACACTATGTCGATATTTGCAATATCGTCGACGGCGACGTTAGTGCCGAGGTTCTCTCTACTACTTACGACGAGATGGTGATCGAAGGCAAACGCCTCGCTGCGCTCCATCCACGTATCGTGGTCAAAGTACCATGCACTGCCGACGGTATACGCGCTATCAAACACTTTACCGATAACGGCATACGCACCAACTGTACCCTCGTATTCGGTGTCGGACAGGCGCTTTTGGCCGCAAAAGCAGGGGCAACCTATGTCTCTCCTTTCGTCGGCAGGTTGGACGACATCGCCAGCGACGGCATGGCATTGGTGGCTAAAATCGTCGAGGTGTTCGATTACTATGGCCTCGCAACGCAGGTTCTGGCGGCATCGATTCGCAGTACACAGCATATAATTCAGTGCCTCGAGGCAGGCGCCGACGTGGCCACATGTCCTCTCTCATCGATTCTCGGACTGCTCAATCACCCGTTGACCGATAAAGGCCTCGAAATCTTCATCCGCGACGCGGCAAAGATGGGATAATGATGATTACTTGATTAAAAAGCAAGACCGCCTTTAAGGGCGGTCTTGCTTTTTAATCAAGTAATCAAATACTACTCGCATTCGGCCGGTTGTTGGCCCGGATCGCTGCCTTCCGCAGGCATCCCGTTGACCTGCGCTGGTACACGACACATTTTCTTGTGTATCTTTTTGAAGTGATGCGGTACTGTCTTTCGAGGCGATGCAGCACCTTTGGAAACATCATCCAACAGTCCGTACTCCATATAGTAAATCTTGACCAACAGCATAAATCCCGATATGAACAACGGGCCGAAAATAATTCCCCAAAAACCGAAGAGAGGTATACCGAGTAATACTCCGAAGATAACCACTAACGGATGGGTGTCGGCCACTTTATGCAACAGGACTATACGCAACACGTTGTCGACATTTGAGATTATCAGCGCTCCATAGAGGAACAGTATCACACCACTCCATATCTCGCCTGAAAACATCATCCACACCGCCATAGGTAGGTATACCAGCATAGTGCCAACCGCAGGCACCAAACCGCATAATGCAGTGAGAAATCCCCAGAACCATGCGTTCGAGAAACCGAGTATCCAATAGATAAGTGTAGAAACCAACGTTTGCAGCACAAGTATTACCGGCATACCCACCGCATTGCTGTAAATCATTGTCTTCGCCTCGCGCTTGACCATATTCAGACTACTTCCCTTAAACGGTGCGTAAGTCCAAACCTTCGTCTCCATCTTACGCCCGCTCGTTAGCATAAAATAGAGAATCAACAGCATCATGAAGATGTTGGCCGTAAAGCTGTAAGTCGTGTTCAGGATTCCGTTCACGACAGCCTTTATCATATTGTCGCTACGGCTGATAATATCCTGTGGAATCAGGTTAAGGCCCAACGAGGTATTCAGGCGCCCAAATGCCGCATTCACGTCGGCCACAATTTTACCTACATCCAGATTAGCTACCTCCGACCCCACGGCCGTTACGAGAATATAACCGAAACCTGCTAACACCAAAGCCGTGGCGGCCACCAGAATCAACGCCGCCACCCAACGAGGCAACTTACCCTTGTCTACAATTCGAAACATAGCTCTCCTCAATACCACATATATAGTGATCGCACCGAGAAATGCCCCTACGAAAAAATTCAACTGACGAAAGAGTACCACTCCGATGGCCACCAAAACCACCAAAAAAAGCAGGTGCCGGAAAAAAGCATTTTCGCGTGTCATCTCAGATCGAATTTTCCGCTGAAACCGATAGATGTTTTAAGTTCGGGAATTACCCGCAGATAGACGTTTCCGTCGGGGTAGGCAGTGAGTTTATAGTCATACCGGTCCTCATCCGAGGCGGCCCAGAATGCGACCTCCAAAGTGCCTTTACGCCCGGGTTTCACAGTATAGTCATGAACCTTCGACTCGAAATCCAATCCCTCGTGAGACCCTGGAATAGCTGCTATGAACGCCTCGCCGAAATAAGGTAAATAAGACCGGAGTACACCGTCCTTAAGTTCGATATTCCAATCGTTCGACAATATACGTGGCCCCCCGCGCGAAGGATCCATACCGTCGAAATAGATACGATAATTCCCGCTCTCGACAAGTGCGGCTACTGCCGCCGCCGTTTCGGGATCGACCGACTTGCTGCGCATCGGCCCGCATCCGCAAACCGCAACAGCCACCATAAATAAAAGCAGATTTTTCATAAAATCATTAGTTATTAATTATGAAGTATGAGTTACGAGTTATGCATGAAAAAGTTGTCATGCCCAAACATCACGGATTGATGTGTATATATAAATCGACCGGCTACAAACTGTATATTTATATTTGTCGGCATATTTTTCATTCTTAATTCATAACTCATAATTAAATCGCTACCTTTGCTACAATGATCAGGAACATCATCTTCGATATGGGGGGAGTGTTGCTCGACCTCGATCGCCCGCGGTGTATAGCCGCTTTCGAACGTATCGGGTTTCCGCAAGCCAACGGCATGCTCAGTCATTACGCCCAGACGGGTATTCTCGGCGAACTTGAAGCAGGCATAGCCACACCCGCTCAATTCTATGACCACGTCCGCCGCGAAAGCGGACGCAACTCCTCCGACGAACAGATTGCCGCGGCTTTCAACGCATTTGTAGTCGGCCTGCCCGCATATAAATTACAGATGCTCCGCGATCTGGCCCCACGTTTCGGTATATACCTGCTAAGCAACACCAACGCGGTAATGATGCCCGACATCCGTGAACGTTATTTCACACAACTTCCGGGTCTTACTTTCGACGACTATTTCGTACGCGCTTTCCTGTCATACGAAATGGGGTATATAAAACCCGATCCCGAGATCTTCCGGAAAATGGTACACGAAGCCGCTTTCGATCCCACGGAGTGCCTCTTCATTGACGACGGTAAGGCTAACGTCGAAGTCGCTGCCGGTCTCGGTTTCCACACCTACCAACCCCGTCCCTGTGAAGACTTCCGAAGTATCTTTACCGAGTAGGCCAACGCATCCGAATAGTCGTACGAGATTAATGCTTGATAATATCGGGTATGCATTTGCCATATCCGCAGACACGCAAAAGCACAGTGGTATGGGTAGACATACAGAGACGCCTCTGTAACTCTCAACTCATAACCATTCGTCTCGTACACGCCACCGCTTTCCGAACATAAAGCCGATATTTAAGCCCATCGTCGAATATTCTTTTCGCGACATAAATCTCCAGTCGACGGAAAGCCTGAGTCTGTCCCACAACTCGATCCCTGCACGCGGGCTAAATAAGAACTGGTTGAACGCCGCTGTTTCATTATCGCTCCATTCGTCATCGGAATAGTCATGGTATAAAGGCAGAGTTTCGTCGTCGATATACCCGATACCCAGACCCAAACCTGCAAAGAACGTAATATTTTGCGTCCTGTAACTGTAATCGCAATATAGGGTCGCCAATATCTGCGACGTCTCGTAACCGTCCAGTCTGTTTTTCGCCTTGCCGCCCATAAGCTGGATGCTACCGGCCCAGGCATCATTGAAATGCAGACGGCCTTCGATATAGCCCTGCAACCCCAGGTCACGAAATCGTTCGTTGTGCTTACCCGCACGGCCTTCATTGTTACCCACACCTATCTCTAACACGCCATATTGCGCCCATACGGGCGCAATAGCTATAGCCGACAGTATTACGATAAGCAAAAAGGCGCGCATCGAGATTTATTCTACGCCCAACTCTTTCTTGGCCAACGGAGTGATATCGACCATCATCGTATCATCCTTAGCCACCAATACCTGTGCCTCGAATACACCGGCCAGACCCTGCGCTTTCATAACTGTCTCGATAGCCACTCGCGCTTTTTCGAGCAGAGGCTGCATTAACTCTTCCTCTTTGTTGGCCATTTCCTGCTGTGCCGACTCCTGAAGTTCCTGAATACGCTGGCCGATATTGTTGATTTCCTCCTGTTTCAGCCTTTTCATTGCATCGGTCATCGTTGCCTCGGTCTTCTGGTATTCATCCATCTTCCTATTGCCTTCGACCTGCATTTCCTCGATTTGGAGCATGAAATCTTCTCCCATCTTCCGGAGGTTTTCCTCGATAGTCTTGACTTCCGGCAGCCCGAAAACGATCTCACGCGTGTTTACATAGCCGAATTTCTGCGCCATGGCAGGCATAGCCACAGTCACCATCAAGGCGGCGGCGAGGGTTAGTTTCAGTAAGTTTTTCATTTTATTTTACAAGGTTAATTATTTCCTGTGTCCGATCTGCCGCAGGGGCGTAGTAGAGAATCGTGGGGTTCTGAGCAATGTCCAACACCAACACTCCACCCTGGCGTGTAGCATAATCTGCAATAGCCTTCTTCACTTTGTCCTCGATAGGTTTCATCAACTCCGTGCGGCGTTTCATCAATTCGCCTTCGGGACCGAAAGCCTCTTCCTGACGTTTATTCAATGCTGTTTCACGGTCGATGATAGCTTTCTCCTGCTGTGCGCGTGCCGCTTCGCCCAGCATAGCTTTCTGCTGCATGTATGAATTATACATCCTCTCCACCTGATCAAAACCGGCATCGATCTCGTCCTGCCGTGCCTTGCCTAAGCGTTCCAATTCTGCTTCGGCCGCATTGAATGCCGCTATCGACTTGAATACCGTCTCGGTATTAACCACTACATAACCCTGAGCCATTGCCGTACCGGCGCTCAAACAAAAAATCGCTAAAACAACAAGTAACTTTTTCATAACTTACAAATTTTTAACTTTTTGTCACATATCATTATACTGTCATCTAAAAGCACGAGAAACGTAAAATGAGATTCCTCGTCGGTGCTGTGCGCCTCTCTCTCGGGATGACAGATCTTTATGAGGCTTTTATCCCATTCGGAATGACATTAACCTTTAATCATTATTAGAACTGTCCTCCGAAAGAGAACGTTATCTGACTGCCGTGGGCTTCCGTTTCGCCTGCGGGAGCGTCGAAACCGTAACCCCAGTCTAATCCGAGCATACCCACCATAGGCAGATTTATCCTCAGGCCTGCTCCTAACGAACGCTTCATCTCGAAGGGGTTGTACTCTTTCCAATTACGGAACGCATTACCTGCTTCTGCAAATACCAAGCCGAAAATCTGCGTCGGGCCGTTCAGCATTACCGGATGGCGTAGTTCGGCGGTAAATTTGTTGTACACACGCGCATAGTCGCCACGTTGAGTGGGTATCGGCGTAAGCGCACTCTCTTCGTAACCTCGCATACCGATGATGTCGACGCCATAGAGATTATATCCCGTCATTCCCGAGCCGCCCATGTCGAAACCTTCGAACGGCGAGAGTTTATTCTTGTTGTAATGTCCAAGATAACCGAACTCGAACGCTGTCTTCAGTATTAGTCGGTTACTTTTATTCATAGGAGTGTACCACTCCCAGTTCAGTTTCCATTTATGGTATTCGATCCAGTGGTAACGGTCCTGTTCCGACATATCGGGGTCGGAGTAATCTTTCTTGTCAAAGAGCGAGAACGGCGGCGTAAGAGCCAGCGAGAGGGAGAACCTGCTACCGTCGGTAGGATAGATCACCAGTCCGTCCAAAGTGCTGCGACTCAATACCGAAGTTAGTGTAACGATATTCGACTGTCCGTTACTCATAATAAAATACTCGCCCCAATTTTTGAGCATATATGAGGTATAGGCCACCTCGTTGTACAGTTCGAAGTTATAGTCGGGCCAATTCAGACGACGTCCCATACCTGCCGACAGGCCGAAAGTACGGAAGTGGTCGTTTGTTTCCTGGAACAAGTACGACCCTGTGGTCTCGTCCGAAAAGTGCGCACCCACATTGAGCGACACGGGTTTTTTCCCACCCAACCAGGGTTCAAGAAAATTCACCGAAAAAGCCTTGTAGTATTTACCGTTACTCTGCGCTCTGATACTGAGCATCTGGTTCTGACCGCGCGGATAGGGCGTCCATTTAGCATTTTTGTCGAACAGTCGGCGCGAGCTGACGTTGCGCAAATGCACGCCTATCGAACCGATGAACATTCCCGCTCCCCAACCTCCCGATATTTCGAACTGGTCGCTGGCTTTCTCGACGAGGTTGTAAGTAAGGTCGACCTGATGGTCATTTATGGGCAACATATTGGGGAAGAGCGACATCTGTTCGAAGTGCTCCATAACCGACAGGCGGCGCATGGTGCTCATCAACAGGTTCTGGCTGTAAAGCTCACCTGGATGCAGGTCTATATCGCGGCGGATAACTTCGTCGTCGACGGTTTGGTTGCCGTAAATATCCACCCTGTTCACCGTGAACGGCTTGCCTTCGAAGATTTTGATCTCCAGGTCTATCGAATCCTGTCCCACTATATTTTCAACGGGTTCGATGCTCGACGTCAGATAGCCGCTGTTTTGATAGAGCGCACTTATTGTCGATCCGTCCTGGGGATTCGCTTCGGCACCTATTCCGAGGCGTTTGTAGAGCGCCTTACGGTCATACTTATCGCCTTTCTCTATACCTAACAACTCCATCAGCCCCGGACGGTTCTCGGTGCTCTCCGTGGCGTAGATAGTATTGCCTACAAAGCGGATATTACGGTAGAAATACTCCTTGCCCTCGAAAACGTCGACCTCGATACCCAATCGTTTAGGATTGATATAATATATCGAATCCCCCAACACGGCGGCGTTACGATAACCTTTCGAGTTGTAGAAATCTATCAGGTTGACATTCTTGTCCTCCTCATATTTCTTATCACGCAGCCTGAAGTTGCGGAAAATATTAGGCCCTACCTGATGTGTGCTCTTAAACGAGCGGCGCAGGCGGCGATCGCTGAACATCTCGTTACCCTCGAAATCGATCTTCCCGACCTTGACCTTAGGCCCGCGATCTATCACGAACGTGACGATGATCAAATTCGATCCAGGGTAACGTTCGTCAGTCTCTGTTCGCACTTCGACCGTCGTGTTGCGGAACCCTTTTTCCTTAAAGTGGTTCTTGATATAGTTCGTATGGCGAGTGATGTCGTAGCCGCTCAGCGTAGCTCGGTTACCCACACGCAAGTCCATGTGGTCTTTATCCTTTAGCGTCGACGCTATTCCCTTGCGGATACCTTCGAATCGCCATTCACTGACCTTGGGCATAGACGTAAGAATTATTTCGAGGTTCACCCTGTCGCCGTCGACCACCTCTGCAGCAATATCGGCGTAGGCATAGCGCCTTACCGTCATCAACTGAGTTAACGCACTGCTAATATATGCCCCGGGGATCGTTATCGTATCCCCTACGAATATGCCGACATCTTCACCCAACGCCTTAGGATCGAGCACCTCGACGCCCGTCACCGATACATCGTTGATAATATACCTCTTCGGTGTTCCGTAATCGACCACTCCATGCTGCGCCATTGCGGGCAAAGCCCAGACAGCCGTCAATATTATAACAATTACTCTTTTCATTCTTCTTCCGATATAAGCCCCCAACGTCGTTTTCTACGCCCGAAGTCGGCTAATGCACGCTCGAACGACGCACGCCCGAAGTCGGGCCAGTATTCGGGCGTAAAATAAAGTTCGCTGTATGCCGCCTGCCACAACAGGAAATTGCTCAACCTGTAGTCGCCACCCGTACGTATAATAAGGTCGGGGTCGGGCACTCCCACCGTATATAAATAGTCCTCGAACGCCTCGCCTCCTTTACTCACGGCCTGCACGATCTCCGCCCGAGAGCTGTAATTTATCGCCAACAACACCGTGAGTGCCTTGCCGTGCGCCGTATCGGCCTCGATATCGGCCATATCCTGCTGCATCTCTGCGGGAAGTTCCGAACGTTCCCCAATAATCCTCATACGTACACCCTGCGCTGCCAATTCGGGTGTCTCGCTACGTAAACATTTGCATATCAGTGCGATCAACGCCTCGACCTCGCCTTGGGGGCGGCCCCAATTCTCGGTTGAAAATACATACAATGTGAGGTATTCCACACCGTTGTCCTTGGCTGTCCGTACCGCCTCGCGTACGCTCTCGACGCCTTGCACATGCCCGTCGACACGGTCGAGGCCACGTTCCCGCGCCCACCGGCCGTTGCCATCCATTATTATAGCGATATGTCGCGGCGTCTTCATTCGGACAAAGATAGTGATTTAATGGAAAATGGAAAATGGAAAATGGAAAATTATAGCCCGCAAAGCAGTCTTATACATGGATATCGGCTTTTTTATCGTTTATTCGCCTGCTACAAACACGCTGCCGGCATTTCGTAGCATGCTTAAACTCACCTATTCTCCATTTTCCATTTTCCATTTTCCATTACTCTGTTATCCACTCCCCACAGCATTTTCTCGCGCAGGGTTTTGTAGAACGATGCTCCGGCAAGCCTCACTACCTGCACCTGCCGTTCCGCTTTGCGCAAGCGGAAAGCGGCACCCCAACCCACTTCGTAGCGGCTGTCGTCGAGGGCTGCATAAGCATAACGATCGCGGGTGGACATTCGCAACATTACCTCGCAATTTTCCGGCACCACTATGGGGCGCATGGTAAGGTTGTGCGGCGCTATGGGTGAGATCAGTAGGCACCCGCACCCGGGGGCGACGACAGGCCCTCCGACGCTGAGCGAGTAGGCAGTGGAGCCTGCGGGTGTCGAAACTATCACTCCGTCACCCCAATACGTAGCCACCAATTCACCGTCGATAAAGGTCTCTACGGAGATCATTCCGGTCCCGCCACGCTGTATAGTGAAGTCGTTGAAAGCAAAGGAGTAGGCAGGCTGCGCGGAGTTGTCCCACTGCACGTCGATCAGCGGGCGCGGTTCGGTGGTGAATTCGCCCTTACGCAACGCCTCGAACGCTTCGGCCATACCCTCGCGCGGCACGTCGGCCAGAAAACCCAACCGTCCCGAGTTTACCCCGAGCACGGGCAGGTGGCCCAGCGTTCGCACGCAGTCGAGGAATGTTCCGTCGCCTCCGTAACTGACAGCGATATCGGCCCCATCGACGTCGGGGTATGCACTCCAGGCAAGCCCTGCGGTATTCGCGGCGCATATTGTGAAAGACGCTTCCGTGTTTGCCGGTAAAATGCACACGCAAATCGCCAGCAGGCTTGTCACGGCCATCGACGACGGCACCATCCCAAACAGCTGGGGATCTCT
>QMCD01002577.1_pt1 | contig 20951 bp, 11 predicted proteins | sample 1821841 | NCBI WGS metagenome assembly QMCD01 (sample SAMN01991225, study PRJNA193472) | Termite gut metagenome, whole genome shotgun sequencing project. | isolation source: worker | host: Macrotermes natalensis
TTTTTCTCAACAGCAAAATAATCATTCATCGTTTTTTCCAAAATCCCCCACCGCTGCAAATCGAAGAACCGGCGCCCTTCACAAGCCATTTCCAAACGGTTCTCCCATTGTAATGCTTTCATCGCAAAATCTTTTGTCCAAGTACAATTGGTTCCGGGCTTATATGTTTCACATTTGTAATTCAATATGGGTGAGCCATCTGCTTTCCTCAAACGGATAGTACTTTTTGCCGCACGCTCCCGAATTTTGTTGATTAATGGCAAGGCTTCATCCCATCTATCCAACTGTATGAGAGCTTCGGCTTTCCATAGCAATACTTCATCGTAACGAATCATCCGTTTATTCATCGAATTGAACTGCCAGCCGTCATACAACAAGCAATTACAATTAGGATGTACCAGTTCCTTTATTGATTTCAGATATCCATATTCAGCCGGGTTACGAATCGCTTTTTGTTCGAAGATCAAAAATGGGTCATATTTATAGGGTTGTCCGGGAACAGCCGCTGTATGACTAAAACGAGGGTCGAATGTATTTTTACCGAAAAATTCGCTATCCCCATCAGCATAGCTACCGACATTGTAAGTATCGAACATTGGCAATCCGTCTGCTCCGGTTTTGAAAGCATTTCCCATTGTATAACTCACATGGTGAAAACCACAGCACTGAAATCCGGCCCATTGCCATGGATGATTCAATCCTTCGCTTCTGTTTATTTTGCCTCCGGTAGAGCTACCGTCATCGATCGAATATTGTATTTCCCATATAGATTCTTTCGTATTATTATCAAAAGCGATATCAAAATTATCGCCAAAATCATTGCACAATCCAACGGCTTTACCTTCCTGCTCGGTCAACTTATTGAGATACACCAGAGCTTCTGTTAATCTGTCTTTATTGATGGTTGTTACACGGTGTCTTTCATCCTGCTCATAAGCCATAGAAAGCAATACCCGGGCAACCATTGCCGTTGCTGCATTCTTTGTTATGCGCCCTTTATCCATCTGGCTTTCGGGCAGAAGGTTTTCCGCGTCTTTAAAATCGTTCAACAGTTTTTCCCACAAGTACAGATCGTTTGGCATATCTTTTTCCCTGTTCGGTACCGATTCAAAAGCAGAGGAAGTTCCAACAACCGTTTCATCAATATAAGGCACATATTTCCAAAACAGCTTAATACGATAAAGCGTAAAAGTCCGTATAAACTTCATTTCTCCCATTCTGGCATTCTTGGCGGGAAATTCATCTTCTGTGATTGTTTCCAGTCTTTGCAAAGCAGTATTACATCTCTGTATTACCTGATATGATACATACCATGGATAATCGAGAGGCCATCCATTTGGAGTTAGGCCGACAAAGGTTTCCATAAAATGCCAGCCATCTCCATCCCATGTACCTCCTCCACCTTTATAAGAATCGTCGGAACGTAATGAACCCGACCACCAGGGGGCAAAAGGTGAATCCCACGACGGTATATCTGTCATTCTTGCATATGCTGCCGTTACAAAGCCTTCCATATCTTCAGGTTTCGTAAGCAACGATTCATCTAATACTTGTTTAGGAGCGACATCTAAGAAATCGGAACAACTATTTGCCGTAAAAAAGAAGGCCAAAACGAATATTATTAATTTAAACTTTTTCATAGATACTAAGATTTAGAATGTAACATTAAGTCCAAATGTTAATGAGAATGGAGTCAAATAACCATAACCAGGCATCTCCGGATCGAAACTTGTATATTTATCTTTACCCCACCCTTTCTTAAGGGTTAAGACATTTCGTGCCGAAGTATATATTCTTAGGTTCTGCATCAACATCTTACCTGATATTTTCTTTGGGAGCGTATACCCTAGTTCTATATTCCTTAGTTTGAGGTAAGACCCATCCTCTACAAAATAGCTCGAGAAACGGTGTTCTGCATTTTGTGTCGAATTAGATATAGCAGGGATATCTGAATTAGGGTTATCGAAAGACCAGGCACCTAAGATTCTCTCAGGATGATTTTTATGAGCCGGTACAGTTATATTCCATAAGTCGGATTCTTGTTTCCAGATATTGTTTACTTTATTGCCATAAACGCCCTGGAAGAATATATTCATATCAAAATTGCGGTACTTAAGGTCAAATGTAATCCCTCCGAAGAAATCGGGATCTGTAACTCCGATATATGTTCTGTCATATACTTCGTCTACTACTCCATTTCCATCGAGATCTTTGTAGCGAATACGACCTACAGCCTTTCCTTTCTGTTCGGCATGGTTATCGACTTCCTCCTGTGTCTTAAATATACCATCAGCAACTAAGCCGTAAAGGATATTAGGTGTTCTTCCGGTAACAAGGTCAAGAACTCCATCGCCAGGATATTTATTAATTACATCTTGCGGAAGATCTATGATCTTTGTTTTATAGGTTCCTATATTGGCCGAGATAGTGTACTGAAATGCAGATTTAGGATCATTGCTGTAACTAATGGAAAATTCTATCCCTTTATTATTCATATCAGCACCATTAATCCAAGGTTCGCCACCTTCACCCATGGCTGCAATGTAAGGTGTTTGAACTAATATATCTGATGTCCTCTTATAATAATATCCTAACGAGCCGTTTATCCGTTGATCAAGGAATCCGAAATCCACAGCCAAATCGGTTTGTGTTGTCGTTTCCCATTTAAGATTGGGATTACCCAACCAGGTTCTCCTATAACCCGAATATAAAGGTCCGGTCTCGTTTCCTTCTATAGGATAAGATGTCCCGAAATAATCGGTTGTGAACGGAGTGGATGTATAACCTCTGGGTAAACCTTGTACACTACCGTTTGCACCCCAGCTGGCACGCAACTTAAGATCAGATATAAAGTTAAAGTCCGCCATAAAAGGTTCGTTATTGATTCGCCATCCTGCCGAGAATGCCGGGAATGTAGCATATCGATTATTTGCACCGAAAAGTGAAGAACCATCCCGACGCAATGTGGCTGAAAACAGATACTTTGTGTCATAAACGTAATTGGCTTTTCCAAATACGGAGAAATATGTATACTCATCGGCAGAACTTCCAAGAGAATATTTTGAGCCGGTAGTTATTCCTAAGTGAGCGAAGTCACGGTCTTCAAGATAAACCCCTTCTCTTCTCGCCGAAAACCCTTCTTGTACAAACCTTGTCAACTCTACTCCAAATACGGCATCAAGACTATGTTTTCCTTTGTTCATATTATAAGACATAGTATTAGTCCAAACATAGCTAAGCGGATGAGACTGGCTGCTTCCTACATAGTTTTCGCCGTCACTATTCCGGCCTCCGTTTTCGGACCAGGCACGATCCAGAGTCCTGTTATATGCATTCCCGTAATCGACACCAAACTGTGTGCGGGCAGATATCCCCTTCCAAATATCAAGGTCCAGAAAAACATTCCCTATCACTTTTACATAATTATTAGTATTGTCTTTATTATTTGTCAATACACGTACAGGGTTTGTAAAGTCATCAAAACCAGCTGCTCCTGCCCATCCTCCATTGACGTCATAAACAGGAACCGCCGGAGGCATAATCATAGCCCAGCGCATCTCGTTGCCATCTCTGTACTGCAAATAGGATACAGCAAGATTTTCTCCCAGCTTCAACCGGTTATTTATCAGGTTATATTCAGTATTGACACGTATCGAGTATTGCCTGAAATATGTATGAATTTGTGTTCCCTGATTATCATAATAACCTAACGAGAATAAACTTCTCGATTTATCCGATCCACTGGAAACCGTTAATTGATGATTAGTCATTATTGCTGTCCTGAGAACCTCATCCATCCAATTCGTATCAGAGCCTCTTACCGTTTTGTCGGCGTTAAGCCATTCAGCCGGTCGTGCCGCATCCAGTATAGCTCTTCCGTTAGCATCTCTATGCCACGTGAAATCGTAGGTAGATGGTAATGACATCGCCATCCCATATATCTCTTCGTCATATGCCTGTGCTCTGAAAGTCGCAATCCCGTATTGTTCAGCATTCATCAGTTTCGGCTTATTCAATACGGTATTAAAAGAAACACTTCCATTATATTCAACCTTGGTTGTTCCGGCTACTCCCTTTTTAGTCTGAACCAACACGACTCCTCCCGAAGCCCTGGCTCCGTATATACTTGCAGAAGCCGCATCCTTCAGGACTTGAATAGACTCAATGTCCCCTGAATTTATATCACGAAGATTCAGGTTTTCGGTAGGCATTCCATCTAATACTATCAACGGTTTAATCCCTCCCGACAAAGACGAAAGCCCCCTGATTTGTATATTAACTCCCTCTGCCGGGTCACCTCCGTTAGTAGTAATATATACTCCTGAAAGCTTCCCTTGCAGTGATTTCATTGCATTTGCTGACGGATTTTTTGCTAAATCGGCAGCATTGGCAATAGATAGTGATCCCGTCAGATCGGCCTTCTTCTGGGTCATATAACCGGTATAAATCACTTCTTGTAACATGGTAGCATCGTTTTCCATATTTACATTAATCGTGCTCTGATTCCCGACTACAACTTCAATCGTTTTTTTTCCAATAAAGTTAAAAACAAGAATAGCACTTTCTGAATCTACTTCCAATGTATACTTTCCATTAGTATCAGTCATTGTACCTTTTTGTGTGTTCTTAATAAAGACACTCACCCCGGGGAGAGTCTCTCCGGTTTCAATTTCAAATACTGTACCTGTAACTATTCTTTTTGGGGATGTTTCATCAGTACCATTTACCGCAAACAGGCCAACTGATGCGAAAATCATAAGCATTAGAATAAGTGTCTTTCGATACATGTTTTTCCATAGTTTTAGAAACAATATAATTCTGAGATTACATAGCAGTTCCTTTTTCATAATTTTTAGTTTAAGGTGAAACAGTGTAAAAAATCTTATTATTGATTTTAAAGATTATAAACAGGAAGAGTTTAGGAGAAAACTCTTCCTGTTTTTATATCAACCTTCTATTTATAGATCGGGCCATATGTATTACATGCCCTATAATCAGAACCCTCGGGATCAGAACCAAAGGCACTCCATGCCGATGGACGGAATATCTTATCCTCATCCACATTATGCATACAGACAGGGATAGAACACATGGAAGCAAGTGAAATCAGATCTGCTCCGATATGCCCGTAACTGATAGCTCCATGATTGGCTCCCCAATAATTCATAACAGAGTACACATCTTTAAAATGGCCTTGTCCGGTAAGTCTGGGCACAAAGAATGTAGACGGCCAGGTTTTATCTGTACGCTGATCAATAACATTAAATATTTCTTCCGGGAATGTAGCTGTCCATCCTTCTGCTATCTGAATAACAGGCCCTTGTCCTTTCACCAGATTAATGCGGCACATTGTAACAGGCATTCCGGCTTTTGACAAAAGCTTGGAAGAATAACCACCTCCACGGAAATATTCTAAGGAAGAAGGCCCCCACTTTGTCGCTTTAAGCATAGCGTTTACTTCCTCTTCGTCTATTTCCCAGAAAGGTTTCATTACAGGTTTACCATATTTGGTTTGCTCTCCTGTAGCATCCAAAGTACATGCTCCGGAATTGATGAGGTGGATAGCCCCATTCTCCAACAGGCCGTCCGGTTTCCAGCCTGTAACCCTTTCCAGAGCTGCAGGACTCCAATATGTTCTTACATCTGCAAATATCTGAGCCGTATTTGTTAATAATTTACCAAATAACATTGATATCCCGTTCAGATGATCATCCTCTGTCGCAAATGTAAAAGGTTCCCGTATGCCATTCCAGTCAAAAGATGTATTAAGAATTGCTTCAGAAAAATCACCGTTCGGAAGAAAATCTGTCCACTGGCGTTGTCCCTGGAATCCTCCGGCAATAGCGTTGTGCCCCATTGCTTCTTCTCCAAATCCCATATCCCATAACTTATCATTGCCTATCATCAGATCGCGCATGATTAAAGTCATCTTCACTACAAATTCCCAGTCTTGGTCTTTCTGCTCACGTGAACGCCGGATTGTTTCAGGATTATGATCCGGTAATTCATTCACAACACAGTTTTTCTTGGTCCAGGCCAGTGCTTTTTCAAATTCATCCTTATCATATATCTCCTGCTGAATCCTCCGAAGCACTTCGGAACAATCTACATATTCGGTACGCATACCCAGATATTCCTGAAGAAAATCAGGGTTTACGATAGATCCACCTATCCCCATCGAGACAGATCCGATAGCCAAATAAGATTTCCCCCGCATGATGGCTACTGCAAGGCCTGCTTTGGCAAAACGTAACAATTTTTCCTGAACATCTTCAGGTATTACAGGATCACCCATATCCTGAACATCGCGTCCGTAAATTCCGAAAGTAGGGAGGCCTTTTTGCGTATGTGCGGCAAGAGCAGCAGCCAGATATACGGCACCCGGACGCTCAGTGCCGTTAAAGCCCCATATTGCTTTTGGTATCAAAGGGTTCATATCTATTGTTTCTGATCCATAACACCAGCATGCTGTTACGGAGAGGGAAACTCCAACATTTTCCCTTTCAAATTTCTCTGCACAGTCAGCCGCTTCTTTAACACCGCCGATACATGTATCCGCGATAATGCATTGCACAGGTGATCCATCTGGATAGCGAAGATTCGTGCTATAAAATTCAGCAACCCTTTTTGCCATATTCATCACTGTATCTTCTAAAGACTCACGGATACCTCTCCTGCGCCCATCAATAATAGGGCGAATCCCAATTTTTGGATAGTTCGTTTTTCTCATTTTTTTCTTTTTTAATATTTCTTTTTCTTTATTGTTTCTCAAGGGTCAGAATATTCGAAGTGAAATTTCGATCCCTTCTCTGTTTTTTTCACTTTAATTGAAATAGAATTTGTATGTCTGGTGAGGGTGAATATCCCTAACTCTGCATTCTCCATTTTTTCTTCAGTCTTACTGTACACATCTTCCCACGATTTTATCTGCTTTTGCCTGTTCCAGACTTCAAAAGCCCCTCCATCGGGAGTTTTATAATAGGTCAACTTAATTTTATAGACACCTTCTGGCACTTCATCCAGCATAATGCGCACCATACCTTCATTTTCAGTATCCGCGATCAAACGATCTTTGTTTTCAACTTTCAGTCCATGACCAATCGACAGATTCATTAACTGTGGATAAAAAATATGTGTAGAAGGTTCATATACCGTACGCAGTTCTTCGGTCGGTAACATACTACACTCAACAGGTTTTGATCCGTAATAGAATGCCAGAGATGTATAATCGACAGGAAATCTGTTTTGCTCAGGTCCATGTTCGATCGTAACCAGAAGGTTCTTATCGAATGTAACCTTATCCGTTATAAAAAAGCGATATCCTCCGGTGCGTGACATTGGCAAGGAATAATCGAGAGAGCCATGTATAGGCAAACTCACACCCCGATCCCATCTATCGAGTAAAGCATACCACCCTCCATTGTAGTAATCTTCCGACCCTGTACCATGCATCCTCAATTTACTATCGACCACAGTAGAATCATCTCCTTCGAAAAACAGAGTCATACCGGGACGTAAGGCCTGCGCAATATGAATGATCCCTATATAATGCCCTCTATCTTTGATGTCTGCGAATAAATAGGGCTCGAATTCCTTTGGGTCGATCTCCCGGCGCCAGATACTATATAGGCGGCCTTCTTTTTCGGGGTTCTGCACTTCTTTTGTATAAAATACCCTGGCTTTTACTTCTACCTTCGATTGATTCATATCCTGCCTTTTTTCATATACAAGGTTCAACCTCGCTTTTTTACTGTACGGCATAGGGATATATGAATAGTTTATTGACTGAAAAGAGCCCAGTAAAAGACTTTGCATGGCTGGTTTTCCATATGCGTAGCCAAAGAAATCGGCGGCGGGACTGTAAATGGCAGGGGACTCATCATCATCCCACTGCGCCTTCAATATAATATCTTTATATTTACCTTCCAGAGCCGGGCCAAAATCCAATTCAATACCAGATATACGTCCTCCTTCATTGGCTGAGAAAAAAGGAAAAGTTTCTCCCGGAGCAATAAAAAATTCCTTTGTCTCTACCAACTGCTCTGCTTTGTCCAAGTTAGTTAAAGGTTTAACTTGACGGAGCCAAAAATTACAAGCCGTGTTCAGAGCCTCTTTTTGCTCTGTATTCCATACCATATTGAAAGACTCTGTTTGCGTATTCTCCGGATAAGGACGGTATTGTATCTGATGAAACATGATCTTCTCACCGCAAAATACTATTTTACATGATTTTGTAAATTGAATAGGTACATAACAATAGTACCCTCCTATTTCATTTCCGCAAACAGGATTAACAAAAGGAAAGATCTTTCCTGAAAATAAGTCTATAAAAGGAATACTGATACGTGGCGTTTTTTCGCCATCAATATAGAATTGTATTGTATCTGTAGTCGGTGTGGGCGTCCAAATACGATTTATAACGCCGGGTCCCTTGTAATCGGCTAAAACCAGATTCCCGTGATTCCCGTTTTCCTTGCGTAGATAGGAATATTTTCCCGAAAAACCATCATCATTATTCCCCGTACGGTCATAACTTGATTCTTGTTCAATTATACCGGTCCGGTATTGTGGCAATAATGCAAGATTGTATAACTGCTCCAATTCACTGATCAAGGTAATGCCACCTGCATTTTTCTTATTTTGCGAATAAGCAGAAAAAACAAGTAAAAATCCGAAAATAATAAAAATTAATTTTTTCATATTTAGTATATATTATCTGAATATCTCAATGCCAAATTTATCACGAATGCGATTATATGCCTCAGCAGCAGCCCCATTACCCCAATCATAAATAGTGAATTCTCCTATGCCTATTCCATCCTTACTTGTCCGGCCGTCATGCCCATAATTCTCCATCGTAAAGCCATAGTCTTTTTCATTGAAGAATGGCCAGACTCTTTCCCACTGCTCTTTGGCTAAAGGATTCTCAGGACAATACATCATTGAGAATGAAGCCCGGATTGCGGATAAACCCCGCTCATTGTATTCTTTTTTATTCAGCAGTTTTCCATATTGAAGAATCGTTTCGGCAAAAAGGCTTTGACGAGAATCATTCCATTCCCCGTCAGCATTCATTACACCAAATCCACCTACTGCATTTACATAAATATAGGGAGGTTGCCATACGGTTTGTGTCATAAGCATTTCATCTAGTGTACGCTGACCCAGTTTGAGATATTCCTTATTCTTAGTTATTCTATAGCTATCGAGAAGAGCTTCCGCTGTCCAGAAAATAGAAAAGTTACATTGTTTGTACATATTGTTCCTCTCTATTTTCTTTCCTATCCACTCCGGTGTTCCCAGACGGCAACATGACCAGTAAGTCTCAAAATCCTCCCAACGTCCGACAGGCACAATTTCCTTACATACAGCATCTATCGCTCTTAATGCAGATGAACGGTATTTTTCATTTTTAGTTAACTCGTACAGCTTGAGCAAGAAAGTAACGCTCATCGATGTCTCTGGCGAATCGTTAAGATATTCCATCGGTTCCAAAGTATCCAGATCGAGCCATCCTGGGAAGAAGCCTTTTGCATCCTGTTTTTGTAATAAGGCGTCTGCGTATTTCCGGGCATATTCCAGTAACCGTTCATCTTTTTCTAATTCTTCATACCAACGCAGCATCAGGATAGCAGTCCAACTCATATCCAGAATATGAAAAGGAGATTTCCGGGCATCCCAGGTGTATGGATTTCTATTGGAGTTTCCCCAATAATAAGTATCCCAGCCCTTCGAACGGTTATATTGTTTCCCTTCAGTTTCTACTGTTTCCATCTCTGTACCGATCAGACCATAGAAAAAACCTTCCTTCATAGGAGCGGCCAAAGCTAATTCTTTTGAGAGTAGCGCCTTATTCAATAATCCCTTATTGCCTTTGCGACGGGCATAACGGTACAATCCACTTGCCGAACGCAAAGAACTAAACCATGCCTGATTCCATATCGACAGAAACTCCCTTTCGTTTACCTTGCCGGGGTAATTAGGACTTTGAGTTGTATTTACGATAAACACCGGAGCACCCACTTTCTTGTCACCTAACATAAATTCTTGCCAAACGGCATCTTTCCATGTATTAAATGCCCAGTTATAAGTGTAATCAACATAAGGCTCCAAATCTCCTTTTATAGGATTTCCTTCTTCATACAGCTTCTCTCCCCAATTTGTCCAGAAAAACTTTAACGGTCTGCGAAAAGGATTTTCCAGATCTTCTTTATCTGTATATTTCATCAGATAAAAGCCGAATTCAACCCTCCCTTTAGGATATACAGCTCCTTCTTTGCGCTCATAGATAACATGTCCTGATACAAGTGTTTCACTCATACCTAATACAAGCTTATTTTCCGGAGCGATCATATCCATATACCATCGTGTAGGAGTGCCATTTTTCATAATATTGATATCCGGTATTACAGCCAATCCTTGCTTGTTATCGGTCACTATCATAGCAGGACTACGAAAAACATGCTGATCGATAATATTCATATCTCCGGGAGTAATATGAGGGGCCCAATTAAAGTCTGGGATAAACGCAGGCTGTATCGTTAGCTGCCAGTCACCTTGTTTGATTTCGGCAGGCAAATCAAATATAAGCCTGACATGAATCAAGCCTCTGTCTATATTCTTTATTTCCTGCTGCGGTTTAATCGAACCTAAACGATCAAACCTGATACTGTGAATTACGGCCTGAAATTCTTTTGGTAGTTTTCTTATCTCTAACAACTCTTCACCTAATACCCTAACCGGAAAAAGAAGACTTGAAAAGAGAGACAGGAAACTAATTACTAACAAATAATATATTCGTTTATTCATACCTAATATATTGTGCCCCTTTTATAATTATTTCATTGAAAATGCATTGGTAATATCATCTATAGAAACTCCAAGCAGCTTTTCTGCAATTTCTGTTAAAAGAGCAGGATCTCCCACAAAATGGAATACATTATGATTATGTGTCTGAGACTGATTTGGCTTGAGGAAAGCGGGGAGAGCAACTCTCCACTTCCAGGAAAGGCCCCATGATACTGCCATCTTCAAGAGGCCCATCGTTATATGCATTCATAGCATCCCCAACAAGCGGATCTTTCGAAGGATTCCATTCCTGATTAAGATAAGTAGCACCTTTTTCCACATCGAAAGTAGTGATAGTCAACCTATTCAATTCAGGATCATAATTCCCGGCAATACCTTTCGTCCTGAATGAATTCAAGCCCAATTTTCCCCGCTGAGCGCCATCTGTCTTCAGGTAGATAGTCTCTTCTTTTACAGTTAATCTGTCGGCGGGAATTTCTCCGAAATAATCACTGGTTACGATTTTACCCATCGTTTTTTCATCACCCTTATTAAATGGTATAATAGTTACAGCTTTTGGTGCCGGAATAAACATATCCAATATCCATGTAGAAATTGTACCTGTAGCTTCAGTCCATTCAAAATCATTCTTATTCGTAATAATATTCCGGGTACTATATGCAACATACTTTACTCCATCTGCTAACCGGATACCCAACAGAGACTTTATTTGCTCTCCATCTAATAATTCGACAGTACGGTCTACATCTAGTTTGAATTGTGTATCAAGAAAGTTCTTTACCTCCATCCCTTTCTTCATTACAACTTTCTTTTCTGTAGCCGAAATCAATTCCCATGGTTCTGTATCAATAGGCTTAGGTGTATGCCAGTTATCATAGATCTGCTCCTTTCCCTTTTCGAAATAGACAGAGTATTTTCCACCTTCAGGCCCAAGCCAAAAACGATTTTCGCCTCCATAGCCATTCATATGTTCATTAGGAACAGCCAGTTCGAAAGCTTTATAACCAATAAAACCCATACTCCTGCCATTTGGCCCATCAACAGTACTGGTAAATACTTTTGCCTGATATTTGGGAGAGATGATTACCTGAGCATCATTATCCCCTTTCAGTATTACCAAACTGTCTTTTCCAGACAAATAATTCAGATCGTATCCGAATGTTCCTTTTTCATAATTTTCCATAGCGGTTTCTTTTCCCTTCTTGTTAGAATTAGCACAACTGAATAATAGGCCTAAAGCCAAAATCAGGGCTATAAATTGACTGATTTTAATCATATTATTATTTTTTTATATCTATTTGGTGATGTTTTCCCGAAACCAGACACTCTTGAATATCGATTTCTCCGTATTTAACCTCTACAAATGGCTTCCCATTTTTCAATCCCACATTTGCAAATCCGTTATTAGTAGAGAGAAAAGACACAAAATCATTCCCAATGCGGGAGTCGAAATAAATTGTCTTATCTACTGCATCGTAGCGGACACCGGTCAGTCCTTCCAATAGAGCATAACTCGCCATTGCACGGGCATACCACGCTCCGCATTCATACTCATTGAAAGGATTACGTATTTTTCCATTATAACGGTCACGGCATGTACGCACTATTTCCAAACCTTTCTCTACTTCGCCCTCGAACATCAGATGTGCAGCAACCTGATATTCAATACCTGTCCATACCTCATCACTATATACAAACGGGAGTTGAAGTTTACCTCCTTTTGGCCAGGAGCAGAGAAGCAGGCCACCTTCGTTGCCCAATGCAAATGTTGGGCGTTGAGGATTGGCATGTTCGCGCAAATCATGTTTCAGGTTATATTTATGCACAGCATTCAAGTGACTCGTAACTTTCGTTTTATCTATTATCTCAGGCATTCCGCATACAAGAGACATCCATGAACCTAATATACCATCCGACAAACAGCCCTTGCCGTATTGATATTTAGGGCCTTCTGCTTCTAATATTTTAAGGGCTTCAACCGAATAGCCCGAATTAAATGCCTGTACTTTGGTCGGATCGTCCGCATTCAAACCTTTCCATTGTATATTCTGAATAAAATATTCGCCATCGAAAAGCTTTGTTTCCATATATATTTTACTCTTGTCCATCAGCGCTTCGTAACGTGAAATATCTTCTCCCAAATATTCCCCCATCAAACACATCGCCTGTAATGCTCCGGTATAGAAACTCGTAATCATACCATCAGCTCCCCAGAATTCGATATCATAGGTATTATGATGAGGCTCTTCTATCGCCCCTACTTCACGAGGGTCCCATGTCTTGATACAGTAGTCCATGCTTGCTTTTACGAAAGGGTATATTTCTTTGAGCCAGTTATTATCGCCGGATATACGCCATTCACGATAGATCTTCATGATACCACCGAGTTGTCCGTCCGCTGCCGAATGGAAATCGTGAATAACAGGACGTATAGGCAAATTGTTGCGGAATACCTGATGGCCTTCCTTATTTTGGCCTACGTAATATTCCGTTTCCCGCAATGTACGCTCCATTGCCGGAAACAAATGTGGCACTGCCTGCGCATAATTCCAAACATGTGTACAGGAACCATGACACGAACCCCAGGTATCTCCGCACCCTTCCCAGTTCCACATACGTCCATCGTACTGACGGAAGACTGTCGGAGATTTTAATATTGTAAGATTAGCAGCGACGGCTTCAATCACTTCCGCAGGAAGCGTACTATTATAAAAAGCTTCTGTAAATAGTTTGGTCTTTGATTTTAGATCATTATAGTTTTTAAGCCAGTAGGCAGAAACTTCTTTTATGTTTTCAAATTTATTACTATACCATGGACGGTAATTCCCATCCCCTTTATTATCATAAGGATAGCATTTCGTTGTACTATCTATGCATTCAGGGATATTTGGATAGTCCGATCCGGATTTAGGATCTCCACCTATGCGCAGATTAGAGTAAGGTACATACCAGGCCATATAGAGTCTCACTGTTTTAACTTCTCCGGGTTCTAGTTTCACGGGAACAAATAATGATGCTCCGGTAGCTCCCTCTAATTCGGGCGGATTGCTTTCTATTATTCCTGTAGCTAAATTATTCCAACAAATAGTCAGTGGGTCAAACCAGCCTCCTCTGAACCAGTTATGATTTACCTTAGTTTCAGGATTATCAGTAAATATAGCAAACTCACCCTGATGAAAAGACTCATCCCCCGTTCCGGACTGATATAGAATGAAACCATTCTCGTGTGATTTTATGCAAGAGGTACCTTTCCCGTTTATATACATAAAATTGCGTGTATTGTAGGAAAAGATCGCTTCAATGACAGTATCTCCTGTATTTTTGAATTCATATTCCAATCCCCCTACCGGCAGACTTGAGTTATCAGCATCTGTGGGGATAAACGGATTCCACGCGTTTATCTTTATATCCACAGGCATTTGATCGTCTTTCAACTCTATTTCGGCAAATGGGAAACGAGCGGTAAAAGTATTTTCCTTATAACGGGGCAGTCCCCATGTCCCACCCCCTCCTAAAGCAGAGAGTGGCATCCCGAACTTTTTCCAGTCAGGAACCTGGCCTTCTAAGATTTTGGTTGTATTGTTGACATCTTTTATATGAAGCGCCGCAAACATTGCAGGTTCATGAAAAACCTCTGGACGGTGCCGCAGCGACATATTTGATATCGCGCCACTTCCTTCGATACAGAACATCCCTGTTCCCATTCCCCCTATCGGGAAGGCAATCCGGTTTGTATAATCTCCTGTATATTTTTCATTATAGATCCGGGGTTGTTCCCTATTGCTTTTATGAGTACAGCAAATAAGAGATGTCAGCCCAATCACAGCCATACATAACAGGCTATGGTGTACTTTTTTCATAGATACAGTCTCGTTAAATTAAGGATGACGAATACACCTTTATAATAATAAGGTATCAAAAGACATTGAGAGTAGTTTATAATAAGCCTTCAGGGCTTATACGTTTTCGTTTTCTTACTTATTATCTTAAGAGAGACAAAGAAATATCTTATAAATATATTCCCGAACAGAATCTAAAGGGGGAGAATAAGACCTATATCCCCCTTTAGATAAATAACCTAAATTATTAATTAACCTCTAAATCCTGCCAACCCGGGAATTTCGGGAATTTAGCATGTGGTTCACCTTGATACCAAAAAACGACTGAAGATATATCCGATTTTTGAGGCAAATAACGTCCGCCTACTCTCCAACCCAAATCTTGAATTGTTATTTTGAGATCTTTTTCGAAACGTACAGGATCCGCTATATGCCATCTGTACATACCGAAGCGTTGTTGCGAACGGTAAGTCCCATCGGGACGAATAACCTGATGTAATCCTGCATAAGCTGTACAAAACTCTTTATACTGTCCTTCACGGTCAAAGTTGTAAGATCCACAGAAATAATCTTCTGCACCGGTACCGCAAATAGTAGGATATTTAGTATCTCCATCCATAAAGAATTTGATTTCTCCTTCACCCCACCATCCATTATTATGTACTCCCTGGGCCATATATGTACCCACGTAATGTCCTTTTCCCTTAACCCCGTCAATCATTGTATAATCTGAGGTTTCATTATAATGTGTGCGACGGAATTGTGCGTGGAAATATCCTGCATCAGCCGGAACATCAGTCAGTGTATAGTCGACTTGATAATAAAGTACCATTGCATCTTCCGGATTGACATTTTCCATTGTGATCTTACATTTCTTACGGAAAGGCATTGTCCAGTAACAATTGAATGCACTTCCCGGATTAACGCATATAGCCAATGAATTTAGAGGAGCATAAACACCCCATCCCATGCCAAAAAAGTCTCCGACAGGACATTCTACCGATGGTTCTTTTTCATCGTCCCAATAAAAGCGCAGGATAGAAAAACGCCAGTTGCCTGTAGGTGTCATCCAAATATGCTGGATTGCTCCAGGGCCTTCAATCTCAGCTAATGTAAATGTTTCGCCGGGTGCTATATGGACATACGGATTAACTTTCCATGTTTGCCCGAGGTCTCGGGCAGCATGGTGTGCATTCGCTACATTTCGTTTATCTCCCTGCATAGCCGGATCGGCCATTCCTCCTTTACCCTTCTCTCCTGTAAAATTTTCCGGACTGATAGAACGTGTTTTTGCATTAGATAGCCGATGCAGATTACTCATATCCACACCAAGACCGTTAAACCCTTCTTGCGAGAATAAAAGCTGCGTTATAAAAAAAAGACTAATTAGAAAACAAATTTTTTTCATGGTATTTTATTTTTAGATAATAATTGAAAGTTCGGTCTAATTTTTCACCGGTTTATAGCCATGCAGACCAAAATATAAAATAAATAAGAAGCATGCGAGCGGGATAAAGAAACCGATAGCCATATTTTCTTCACCTAGCGCACCCATTATAATCGGAGAAAACGCTCCTCCTGCTACGGCCATAGTTAAGAATGACGCAGCACGTTTTGTGTACTCACCCATTTTCACAAGCCCCAATGCATAAATCGTAGGAAACATAATAGACATGAAGAAGAAATTTATATAAAGGGCATATAAAGATATTTTTCCTAAAGAAAGAATAACCAGAACCATTGATATAGTACACATTAATGCATAAAGAGACAAAATATGCTGAGGTTTGAATTTTGCCATAATAAAACTCCCCGACAGTCTGCCAATCATAAATAAAAGCATGCCTCCGAATGACAACAATTGGGTAGCCTCTATTTTTGTTATGCTATGATCCTGCTCCATCACATAATTGATAAAAAAACCAAATATTCCCGATTGCGCCATCATATATGCGACCAAGGCCGCTATCGCCAGCACAAAATGCCGATGTTGAAACAAAGGCAGAGTTTTATCATGTCCGGTTTCGGAAACTTCCTGAACAGCTTCGTCGTCGGACTCCTGTATATCCGGAAGTTTGACAAAAAAGAACAATACTGTAATAACGAGCGTACAAATACCAAGCAGAATATAAGGCTTTGTTAAAGCTAAGGTATCCCCTTCTTCTGCACCGAAAATAAGAGCACCTCCAATAAGTGGGCCAAGAATCCAGCCTAATCCATTTAGCGACTGGGACAAGTTGAGCCGCTGTGCACCTCGCTCTTTAGGACCTAAAACTGTTGAATAAGGATTTGCCGCTGTTTCAAGAAAACACAACCCGCATGCAACGACAAACAGGGCTATAAAAAATGGATTGGCTGAATGAAGATAGGCTGCCGGAAGAAAAGAAAAAGACCCCACGGCGTAAATCAACAAGCCAAATATAATCCCCTTTTTATATCCAAAACGACGCATGAACATCCCTGCGGGAACACTCATAAGACCATATGCTATATAGGTAGAAAATTGGACAAACCCCGATTGGGCCTTAGTCATAGTAAAGGCTTCCTGAAAATGCTTATTCAAAACATCAAGTAGTCCATGAGCAATTCCCCACATTAAAAACAGACTACTAACCAGAATAAAAGGGATTAAATAACTCCCTCCGCCAGGTGAGGCAAACAATGATAATTTCTTTTTTTTGTGTTTTTCCATTATAGTATTATTAATAAAAAGTGCTTATACGTTTAACTAAAAATAAAAAAAAATTATCTTTTTTTTATTTTCATTAATTTTCCCCGGGGACTACGATATTTGTTTGTAGTGTCACGCTTTCCACAATTTTATATTTTGGATTCTCTATATATTTGAATAATATATCCAGAGTCCTTTCCCCCAATTCCTTCACAGGCTGCTCTATACAAGTAATATCTATATCTGCAAAAATATACTCATCAGGATTATCTATACTTACATACTTCAAATCGCGATAATTTTTAAACTCCCTCAAGGCAATTAACGACTGTACCCCTACCCTGTTCGTCGCAAAAACAACAGAATCGACCTTTTTGGCCATTAGTGCAGCTATAGCCTGCTTTACATTTTCTTCAAAATTCTCGAATGAAACAGAACGAACAAGATCATTATCGACAAGAACACCATTCATTTCTAAAGCTTTCGCATAGCCTTCATATCTCTTCTTTATATTTGGCAAGTTAATATTATAAGCCATAAAACCAATACGCTTGCAACCTTGCTCTAATAGAATATTAGTCAACTGAAAAGAAGCCCCTATATTATCAATCTGAATAGAACTTACGGGCAAACCTTCGATACCTCTGTCCACTGAAACTACCGGCACCTTACGCTTCACAAGTTCCATCATAGCTTTTTCACTATCTTGAGGCGGCACAACAATTATACCATCGACATTTTTCTCTATAAAAAGATGGATAAGGCCCTCAAATTTCGCACTTGACTCATCAGAGCTACCAAACATAACCTGATACCCCTTTACCTCCGCAATATTTTCAATATGCCTGGCCAGTTTCGCAAAGAAAGGATTGGATATATCGGCAACTATCAGACCAAGGGTTTTTGTTTTCCCAGTCCGCAAACTTCTTGCAGCCATATTAGGCCTATAGTTCATTTCAATTGCAGTCTGTCGAACTTTCTCAGCGACTTCTTTCCCAATACGGGAGTCTTTATCTTTTTCATTCAAGACCAAAGAGACCGTAGCACTGGACACTCCTAATTTTTCTGCAATATCTTTTATAGAAACTCTAGCCATAGTATATTATCCTAATCAATTCCACCGGGTTTTTACACTCTTAAATAGACTAATTACAACAACCCATGATGCAAACGTAATATTATTAAATCGTTTTAGCAAATTTATTTATTGTTTTTTTTAACGGACTATAAATTTTAACATTTAACATAATTATAAAATAAATAAACATGTAACTTAATCCATAACTTCTATACATTAAATATTAAACAGAAGAAATAAATATCTCTCGCGATAAACATGCAAACAACTATATACAAGCAATATAACAACAAAATAAATCCCAAAAATAAGAATAACTATCACTCTAAACCTGAATTACATATAGTCTATAACGAAAATATTATACTCACCCCCGTATTTATTTTCAATTATTTTATACATTTGTTCAAGTTAATCGTTTTATTAAAACTAGAAATATTATGAAGAATATAATTAACATTGCTTTACTCTGCCTATTACCATTATTATCAAAAACACAGCCTGCAAATCTTAAATTCGAAAATCTGGCAACTCCCGATACTGGCAAAATATGGATACAACCATGTCAAGGAAGGCCGGCAATGGCAATATGGGGACACACAAATGGCCTTTCTGTCGCGATTCCCCAATTAAACATTATGCCCAGAGGACTAATTAGAATCTTCACGCCCTATTTAAACCATGACCGACCCGTAGTCACAAACTTTATAGCAATGGAGCCTGTACCTTCAGGACAAGAACAACGGGGACTCTCGGAACTGGAGATGAGTAGTTGGGATCCCGACATCAGAGGTAAACGCTTCTGGAGTTCAGATAATGCAAATCAAACCTCCGGCAGTAATGAAATATTTCCGGCAAGAGGAATTATTGAAAAAGAGAATGGCATAGAAACGTTAAGCGTCTACATTTTTTCAGAGCCATTCGATAATGGGGCAAAAGTATATGTCCGGTTGCGTTTTTTTCAGAATCGCCCCTATGAATTTGAGCTGACAAGCTATACTTATGAAAACTCAATTGAGCTGAATAACTTTATTCTGACCGCCACTATGGGAAATAAGGCCCGCCTGAGGACACTGTATCTCGACAAATATGAAAAGAGTTCTGCCGACATATGGCCTTATTACACAGATGATGCTTTTACTCCACACACCTTCTTTCCATTAAAGGACATGATACAAGATGCTAAAGGATTTGCCTACTTTATAGCAGCTCCAAACGAGAAGGACCCCTCTACTGCTATTTATGCAGAAGGCACACATCAACATTGGAAATATACCGGAAAAGTAGCTACACAATATTGGATAAGTACAAATCCGAGTAAAGAAACACAAGGAATTGTCAATGGGCGCTATACGTACTGGGCAAGTAAATCACCAATTCCGGGAGGAATTTCATTTGAAAATTTTGAAATAAAGGAGCCTTTCAAAAATGGAAACCGATATATATTTGGTATTACACCTGAATCTCCTTTGGACTTTATTAAAAAAGTACGCGAGGACAATTAATCGTATTTGGAATCTTCAATACCCCATTCAGTATATCATAACCATCAGCATATTCATGTTCATAGGTATCTCAATAAAAGTCCACCATTATTGGGACAAAAAAATTAATCTCTCTCCCTGTTTCTTTTCATCGTGCGTATACGCTCTCTACGCAATAACTGGAGTTTTTTCCCCTTGCGGATAAACCGTGTGGTATAAGCATTGTTTTGCATGAGTATGTTATTAACCAAGACTGTTATTGTCATTAACCAATCAGGCTTACATGATGGTTTTCTCTATGACGGCAGGTTTCCTTTCTCTTACCTGAATAAGCAGTACCCAAAAGAAATATCACGCTGCCATATGATTATTATATCAGATTTATATGTACTTTTATCCGTGACATAAGAATCTTATAACTAAATGAAAAAGACACTTCTCATCCTACTTTGTATTATATACAATACAACAGGGAGCGGGTTGAATGCACTTGAAAAAACGGGTTCTCATTACGGGCGGAGCGGGATTTTTAGGGCGGCACCTGACAAAACTCCTGTTGGAGCGCGGGAGCGAAGTGCTCTGCGTGGACAACTTCTTCACGGGCAGCCGTGACAACATCGCGGAATTTTTCGGCAATCCCAACTTTGAATTTCTGCGCCACGACATCACCTTCCCCCTGGTGGTGGAGGTGGACGCCATCTTCAACCTGGCCTGTCCGGCATCCCCGGTGCATTACCAGGCCGACCCGGTGCAGACCATCAAAACCTGCGTCCATGGGGCCATCAACATGCTCGGCCTCGCCAAGCGGCTGAAAATTCCCATTTTCCAGGCATCCACCTCCGAGGTGTACGGCGATCCGGAAATCCACCCCCAGGAGGAACACTACTGGGGCAAAGTCAACCCCATCGGCCCGCGCTCCTGTTACGACGAAGGCAAACGCTGCGCCGAAGCGCTGCTGTTCGCCTATCACCGGCAGAACGGCGCGCGCATCAAGGTGGGCCGCATTTTCAACACTTACGGCCCGTTCATGCATCCCAACGACGGCAGGGTCGTCTCCAACTTCATCATGC
>QMCD01000820.1_pt1 | contig 20919 bp, 10 predicted proteins | sample 1821841 | NCBI WGS metagenome assembly QMCD01 (sample SAMN01991225, study PRJNA193472) | Termite gut metagenome, whole genome shotgun sequencing project. | isolation source: worker | host: Macrotermes natalensis
GCTCCGCGCCGCCAAGCTCAAGGGAGTCAAGAAGAAGAAGGATTTTCATCGGTTACCGCATCACTATTTCAGGCGTAACAATGTCCATGCATACCACGGCGTTGTGGATAAAAAGTCCGGCCGCATCCATTCGCCTTCGGCGCACACCGAAAAACCAGCCTGCCCAGCCGGTCGGTCCCGTCCACGAAACCAAAGAAGGTTCGGTTATCAGCGGAGTTTGTATTCTTGACATGAGCGGCGGTTCCACCCTCCCGACTTCGACACGCGGGGGCGAACCGACCCGCTCGCCGGGAAAACTGCTGCTGATGGAATCGAATGGAACGATGGTCATTCGAAGTGTAAGCGACGATTTCGAAAACATCGACATGTACAAGAACCCGGCCAACCACCCCAATATGGGGCGGCAAGGATTTACCGGGACCGCGATGGGCTTTTGAATGACGGATCAACTGAAGAGACCTTCGATTGTCAGCCTGGAGATCGACATGCCCTGTTTCCAGTTTGAAAATCGGCGAACAATATCATTTCGATGTCGGCAACACCGCTCTTGAGTTTGGACGAATACGAGACCATGGCTCCGGAAGCCCTGGCAACAAGAATCGATGCGCTGCGCCGACGCCTCGGCGACGAATTGCTGATTCTCGGACACCATTATCAGAAAGAGGCAATTCTCCGGCATTGCGATCTTCGGGGCGACAGTTTTCAACTTTCCGAAGCTGCTGCCGAAAGTACCGCTTGCCGGGCAATCGTTTTTTGCGGGGTCCATTTCATGGCGGAAACGGCGGATATCCTGCTCAATACGCAACGAAAACGAGAGCATCGACTCGCGGCAAAAGTTCCGGAATTCGTTCCCGTCGTTCTTCCGGATGTAAAAGCCGGGTGCCCCATGGCGGAAATGGCGACGGCGGAACAGGTACGTGACGCCTGGGTGCGATTGAGTGATTTTATCGATCCCGATGTGCTTGTTCCGATCACCTATGTCAATTCGACTGCTGAAATCAAAGCGTTTTGCGGGTATAACGGCGGCCTGTCATGCACCTCCTCGAACGCGGCGGCCGTGCTTCGTCGGGCTTTTGAACGGAATGGAAATAACGGACGTGTTTTATTCGTTCCCGATCGGCATTTGGGCTGTAATACGGCCATTGCCATGGGAATTCCCAAAGAGGAGCATTTTCTCTGGACGCCGGGCATGGAGCTAGCCGAAGCCGACATCGAGGCGCTGAAACGCTGCCGGATCATTCTTTGGAACGGTTTTTGTCATGTACATCGGCGGTTTGAACCGGGACAAATCGACGCCGTGCGTGCCGGGCATCCCGGGGTACGTGTGATCGTCCACCCGGAGTGTTCCAGAGAAATTGTCGAAAAAGCGGATGAAAACGGTTCGACGAGTTTCATTATCGATACGATTGCCCGTTCCGCTCCCGGATCGATCTGGGCGGTTGGAACCGAATTTCGATTGGTTGAACGTTTGGCAAAGACATACCCGGATAAAACGATCCTGAACCTGGCCCCCCAACCGTCGATTTGCGAAACGATGGACCGGATCACTCCCGCAAAACTTTGCCGTTCCCTTGACATGATCGCGATTTCCGCTCCTGAAAATATCATTCGGGTGCCCGAACGGATCGCATCGGACGCGCTCCTTTGCCTTCAACGAATGCTGGCCTGCAAACAAACCGTCGTTGCAGAAAACCGTTGAAATTTCGAACGTCACAGATGTTTTTCGATCATCAATCTTGTGGAACCGTGGCTTTGGTCCATCTTGTTGCTCGGTTTGGCGATTTTACTCGCTATTCTCGAATTGTTCGTTCCTTCGGGCGGTCTCCTGGGATTTCTTGCCTTTCTTTCATTAATCGGAAGCGGTACTTTCGCGTTTCTCATCGATCCGCTATTCGGTATCGTCTATGTCGCGGGATTATCGATCCTCGTGCCGATGCTTCTGTGGAAATTCCTGCAAATTTGGCCGCACACGTCTATCGGGCGTCGCCTTTTGCTCGATCCCGGAGAGGATCCCGCGCTTGTGCCCGATGAAAACCGTGAAAAACTCAAGTTGTTGGTCGGCCATGCCGGGGTCGCGAAGAGCCGAATGATGCCCTCGGGAACCGTTGAAGTCGACGGACGCCGCCTGGACGCTCTCAGCGAGGGAATGCCTATCGATCCCGGCAAGGCGGTTGTCGTAGTCCGCGTCGATGGAATCAATATCATCGTGCGTGAAGGCGCTTCACGGATCGTAGACACGGTTCCCTCGCTTCCAAGCCGTCGCGTTGCGGCAGAAGAACCGACCGAAGAACCGACCGTGGACGACCCGTTTTCCTGATTCGGCATCGGCTTCACGATGATACCGGAAACGCGGTAACGTTGGTTGTTTGGTGAAGCTGGTTGTCGCACTCGTTCGCCATAAGATATTTGCAAATATCTTGTTGCACGTTTCGTTCGAGCGGCAGGCGATTGTTCGCGGGAACCATTTCAGGCCGTTTACAATACCTATCCCCCGCGGGCACTGTAATCGAGGATCAACCTACTTCACCGGAATATCCTGAAAAAAGTGTTTGTTGCCGCGAAGGAGCCAAATCCGAATGCTGCCCTGGTGCGCGAAATCAGGCCACTGCTCGCTCATGAAAACAAGATTCTTTTGCGAGACGATGCTCCACGTATGCATTCCGACAATCACGTCGCCGACCCGAACCCCGGCGGTCATGAACGGGCTGTCGGCCTTGAGCGATTTGACGACCACTCCGCCCGGATACAAGGGGAGAAACGTGGCGTAACGACGTTGAAACTCTTCTTTTGTAAGCGGGGTCGCCTGAAAACCGAGCGTTTCCCACACCGGATCGTTTCCCTGTTGCGAAGCGATTTTTCCCGAGGCGTCGGCACGGTTGAGCGTGCTGCCCGGGGCCAGGGAGGTACGCGAACGGCCCATTCCGTTGGATTTGGCGACATTATATCCGGGGTTGGCCAACGAGAAAACGAAGTGCCGTTGCTTCTTTTGGCCATCCGCGTCTCCGCCTTCCTCACGAACGACATCCAACGAAAGCTCGGATTTCGACTTCAATCCGATAAAAGCTCTCTGGAAGTCCAACTCGCTTGCCACAGGGCTTTCATTGATACTCAGGAGGACATCCATCGGTTCGATTCCGGCCAAATCGGCGGGACTTTCCGGCTCGACATCGAGAACGAGCAGACCCTCCGTCGGATTTGATTCGTCGGAAAACTCCCGATCAAGGCGGCCGACGACGAGTCCGTGCCATATCGATTTGGCGGTGTGTTCGCCGATCAACTTGGCGGCTACCGCGACGACCTGATCGACGGGCATTGCAAACGCCGTCCCGACAGCCCCTTGGCGGATGGCGACGTTGATCCCGATCATCTCACCGGCCGCGTTGATAAGCGGTCCTCCGGAGTTTCCGGGGTTGATGCTGACGTCGAGTTGAATCGCGTTGCGGTAAACGAGCGTCTCGTCGACTTCGACGTCGCGTCCCAGGCCGCTCACGGTCCCGCACGTTCCCGTGTAATCGTAACCGTACGGATTGCCGATGGCGAGCACGGGATCGCAGACGCGAACGGACGACGCCCGGCCGATTTTTATCACGGAAAGCGGCGTTTCGGGCGTGATTTTGATGAGGGCCAAATCGGTTTCCAGATCTTTTGCGATCAAGACGGCCGTGTACGTTTTTTTATCGAGCGTCGAAACCTGGATTTTCCTGATTTCGGCGATTACATGATGGTTCGTGACGATGTAACCGCGGGGATCGATGATGATGCCCGTGCCCATACCTTTGTACATTTTGGCACCCCGGCCCGGTTCCCACGCACCCTCCGTTTCATCGACCTTGTCTCCCTGGATGTTGACGACGGCGGAGCGACTGGATTCATAAATGTCCTGGAAGGACACCGTCGCAGGCGGCGAGTATGCCGGAGTAAAGCGAGGCAACGTCAAGACGAGCAAGACCGTGAAAAAAATCACGGGCGTTTTCCACGAGACGAACGCCGCCGCAAAACCGCGAGAATACGGAAAGCAGGCGCGCGAAACGGTAAGGCGGCTATTGGGGAAGCGTCGGCTCGGCACCGTTGTCTCCTGCTCTGGGGTGGTCTCGAAAGAAATCGAATCAAAACCCGATACGACTTCGTGGGATTACAATGTCCTACGAAACGCGGTTGAAAGACCGTGCAATTCGCCCCGAGACCAACGACATGGACGCTTGTTTTCTGAAGGCAAACAGGCGAATTTCACGGAAACCCCAACCGGCTTCGGCATAAAATGTGTTTCGACGCATTAGCGCCCGCATCTTGATAATGATCGTTTTAGGCGGAAAAGTCTTCCTAGATTGCCAGACGCCGGATGACCGGACAAAAACCAAGCCGGAAGACTTGCCGTATCCCTTTTCCTGGATATGTTTCCCGTCCCTTCGTGTCAGCATCATCGCTCCAGAATCATCGTCAGGACCGTATTGGCAACGGCAAGCCCGAAAATTCCGGTAAGAGTGGGCAGGCTGCCGAGTGAAGAACGCCGCCTGCCTTGGTTGTAGTAGTTTTCTTCGGATAATTCCGGGGGCAGAATCGCCTTTTTTTGAAGTTCGCGAACCGGTTCCGGAGAATAAACACAGGGGTGTATCGGCGTTATTCCCCTTCGTCGTAATCGTTTACGCAGCATCATCGCCAGCCGGCAATGCGTTATTTCCGCAAGGGGGCCGATACGCAACCGTGTTGGATCGGTCCGTAATGCCGCTCCCATGGACGATACGGCAGGGAGGGATCGCGTTGCAAGAGCCGATATCAGCTCAACTTTCGGATTCAGCGAATCGATCGCGTCGACCACGATTCCCGGATCGGTTTGCCGAGTTCGCGATTCGGGTGAACCGCCGAGCACGATGTCGAGCGTGTCCGTATGGACAAAAAGGTCAAGTGGCTCGGCCCGACAGTGAGGATTGATTGCCAAAACCCGTTCCGCCGCCAAGGTACATTTTTTTTGTCCGATGTTCGACCAGAGCGCCAAAATTTGCCGATTGATATTGCTTGGTTTGATAATATCGTAATCGATCAACCGTAAATGCCCGATCCCGCTTCGAGCCAATGCTTCGACGGCGTATCCACCGACGGCGCCCAATCCAACGACGGTTACCGTCGCCGCCTGAAGCCGCTTAAGACCTTCCGAGCCAACCATTTGGGTTATCCGGGCAAATTGTTCCCGGTGATTCTCCGTGTTTCGGCCAGGCAGCGAAAATAGATTCTTCATTTTCCCTTATTTGACATTCCGCTTCTTCAACCGTTATCTTTTTCACCAACGAAAGTTTGTGCAGAATATGCGGAATGATCGATGGTTCGTTTCGCCATGTTTCATCGGAACACCGTAAAAGCGAACATGGCGTCCTCCCGCTTCTTTTACCATCTTCTCCAAAATGCCTGGAAGGCGGCAAAGCAGGCGAATCACTTTCGAGAACGATACGATTCATCGGCACCGCTTGAAGCGCCTCTACTACTTTTCGGCTTTTGTTTCGAAGCAGGAGTGCGGAAAAAGAAAAAAAAGCACCCAATTCAAGGAAGGCCGGAATAATATCCGTCGGTCCGGCAAAACTGTGTAAAACGAACAATTTCGGACACTTGTCTTGCAACAATTCCCACATACGGGATGCGCTGCGAACGGAATGAAGCATTACCGGCAATTCTCGTTCCAGGGCAACGTCAAGTTGTCGTGTAAACGCGTATTCCTGGATTGCATCGTTTCTCTGGCGAAGCGAACGATCCAACCCGATTTCACCGACACCGGTTTGATAACACAACGTTGGATGTTTCGCGGGAACCGTTTCAGGCCGTTTGCGGCATAAATTTTCGTGGCGGCGATTATCACCGAGTAATCGTTCCAGTTGTCGTATGGACCGTCGAACACCCTCCAAATCCTTTGATTCGCCGACAAACCAGGGATGCAATCCGATACAAGGGTATACGCAGGAATGGGTTTCGGCAATTTTCAAAACGTCCTGCCAATCGTCCGGAGAAGTCCCATTACACACAAATCGTGTAACGCCGGCGTGTTGTGCCCGCTCAAGGACGGCATCCAGGTCGTCTGAAAAAAGATGATTTTGCAGATGATTGTGAAAATCCGTAATCCCCATCGACACGATTTTCGGTTATACTGGAAACGCGATGAAAACGAACATTCGGTCAAGTCTGCCTGCCGCACTCACGTGCCTCAACTTTTGTTAATACAAGTATTTACGCGAATCATTCGAGCGGCAGGCGATTGTGCGCGTGCGGATTTTCATGCCGTTGACGGTATACAACACGTGGCGTGAAAATGGGAGGATTTGAAGGAAATTGCCGATTTTTCTTATTTTCAGGAATCCCGGCAGCCGATAATCCGCTCGGTGTTCTCTCTTTCCCTATTTCGACCGAGGCGTCCATGAAACCGAACTCGACAACGAAAAAAACGGCGATTTTTATTCTTTTGGCCGGCTTTTTCACATTATTCCCAAGCGGTTGCGCAACATTCAAGGGATTCGGTTTCGGAAAAACGAATGAACCGGAATTTCGGGAAGTCCTTACCTATCACGACGGCTTTCGGGCTTCCCCCGACGCATCGGCCATGCAACATGGCGGAAGGGCATCCAAAGAGAAAACAACATCGGTTGAACATGCTGCAGTGGAGAACGACGGCGAAGAAAAGAAGCCTTGGTATGGCAGTGGTGATTCGACATTTCTTATGAGCAGTCGTGCCAAGGAAATCCACAAAAATCTTGAACGCTGAATCGGTACCGCCCCGACATCGTCATCCTGTTCGGAATCGGCAGTTTAGGGGAATTGCAGGACTTTTCACATCCGCACGGGAGGGCGACGCATGTTCTTGAGTTGGCTTAAAACGATTCTGATTCTGCCTTTTACGGTAATCGTGGTGATACCGGCCCTGCTCCTGTGGTTGACGGGTTATCGCTACGCCGGCCCGTCGCTCGGTTGTCTGGTGGCCGGGGGACTGCTTTTCGGCACAGGGTTTTCGCTGGCCGTCTGGACGATGGGCCTGTTTCATGTCTTCGGCAAGGGGACGGCCGCTCCGTGGAATCCGCCGAAAAACCTCGTGATACGAGGGCCTTATCGCCATGTTCGCAATCCCATGATCGTCAGTGTCCTCATCATGCTCACGGCGGGAGCGATCCTGCTCCGCTCATGGGAAGTGGCGACTTGGACGCTGGTGTTTTTCAGTGTCAACCATTTTTACTACTTTCCCCGGGTCGAGGAGCCGAAACTCCTGGATCGCTTCGGTACGGAGTACGCCGCATACAAACAACAGGTTCCCCGCTGGATTCCGCGATGGAGCGGCTATAAGCCCGGAGGCGACACGGAGCGTTGACACGTCTTTGTTGCCATCGTGCGCGATACCAAACACCCGAGAAATTTCCCGGACGAGCCGAAGTCAATTCGTTTCCTTGAATCGGCAGTCGGGGCCGAACCTGTCGCTGTTACGCTGCGCGACCGTTCCAACCAGTTCTCCCGCCTCAAGCGTCAACGAAAAGGTCGAGGCAAAACCATCGGCAAGGAAAAAATACCCCGTCGGATTGGTCATATAATTCGGTCGGGATATCCCGATCTGTGATTCCCTGAACACGTATTGTGCCCCGGCGGCGCGGGAGTAGTTGACGACGCCGGTAAACCGCTTTTTTTCCGCCGGAGCGCGAACATTGTAGAGATACCCCTCGAAAGTTCCCGCGCCCGTATCGAGCGATTCAATCCGGATTCCCAGCTTGCCGATATTGCCGTCGTAATTCCAATCGCATGTATAGTTCTTTCCGGGAGCGATCGCGTCGTTGATTTTCGCGATCCGAACCTTTTCCGCGTTTTCGAAAGTCGACATGATGTTTTCATAGGCTTCATCGGAAATTTCGGTAAAACGCATGGCGGCTCGATGTGCATCGTATCCGTCGGCGACGCCCGCGAGCGTGTTTCCGTCCAACTGGAGTTCGAATTTCGTGTTGTAATCGTCCAAAAGGAAAAAGGACTGGGTTCGATTCGTCCACTCCGTCTTGGGAACGCCGATCCGCGAACAAGATAACACGACCGGATATTTCGCCTGGAGGGAAACGTCGAATTTTCCGTCCATCAATTTCTTTTTCGCCGGTTCCGTGACATCGAATACGAAACCCTTGAACGTGTGCATTTCGGGCGAATGCTCTTCGATGACGAAACCGATTTTTCCAAATTGACCGTTGTAACTCCAGTCGCTCACGAACTTTTTCCCCGAAACCAGAAGTTCGCCGAACGCCTTTCTCGCCTTTTCCAACGCGGCCTGCCGATTCCGTTCCTGTTCCACGCGGGAACCGCCCGGAGAGTAAGCGCTTCCGCCTCCGTCGCGATACGACGAAGGAATGCACATCGAACACATGCAGCTCAAGAGGCAGGGGGAAATCAAAACAAAAATGATAATGGCGACGAAATGCTCCCGCATGAACTTCCAAAATTCGGCGGAACCACTGGAAACCGGGGGCACGGCAGGAGGCCCCGGCATTGTGGGCGCCACGGGCACTGCGGCAAAGGGGTCCGGGGACGACGCCGGCGGCGCGGAGGGTTTCACGCCTTCCTTGACGGCTTGCACGAAATCCATGCAGCTTTCGAATCGATGTTTCGGATCCTTCGCAAGCGCGCGAAGCAGGGCCGCGTTGACATGCGGCGGCATTCCGTCGATCTCTTCGACTTCCTCGTGCAGAATACAGGTGCGGAGCGTCTCGCGGTCATCCGACTGGAAGGGCGGATTTCCGCTCAATATTTCGTAGACCGATGCCGCGAAGGCGTATTGATCGGTCCGTTCGTTTTGCCGGCGCCCTTTCAATTGTTCCGGGGACATGTAAATCAACGTCCCGGAAACGGCCGTCGCGTTGCTGACGTTCATCGCACTGGAACGAATCGTCGCCGCGAGCCCGAAATCGATCAACTGGGCCCCGTCTTTCTCGGTCGACAGGATGTTCTGGGGTTTGACGTCGCGGTGAATCACGCCCTTGCCGTGGGCATAATCCAGCGCATCGGCGATTTCGACGAGAATCGGCATCAGGATGGAAAAAGGCATCTGTTCGCCCGTCCGTTTCCGGTAATCGCGGACATACGCGGACAAACTTTTCCCGTTGATGTATTTCATCGTAATGAAATAACCGAACTGCTCGTCCCGGTCCAAGCGATACAAAGGACAAATATGGGCATGATGCAACGCCTCGACGGTATGGAACGATTCCTGCACCCGCTCCATTTCTTCACTGGCTCGCTGCACGTCGCGGGGAACGATTTTGACGACGACCTGGCGGACGAATTTACCGTCTTTGTCGAGTTCGTTCGCGAGCCAGACCTCTCCCATTCCTCCTTGCCCGATCTTTTCGAGCATTTCGAGATTTCCTCCCAGGAGATAACCCCGTTTCAGCACTTCATCATGACCGACCGACGCATCGGCTTCGGAAGCATCGTCGCCAAACGTTTCGTGGAACTTGTTGTTTTCAGGCATGGGAATAAAAAAACAAGGAGGTATGGGTGGACAAACAACGTCGTTTTACACCGCAGCCGGTTGCGTTTTCCGTTTGAACCGCCTGGATACCTTCGGCAGTGTTGTTTTTCAAGCAGGACAGGCTCCTTGAAAGTCGGCTTCGGGACATTTCAACAGCGTTTGGCATATCCGGGCTCAAACGAAACGGACAAGGGCGTAACGTTTCTTTCCGCTTCGAAGCACAAGGATGCTCTCGCTCGCCAAATCACCGGCGGTCAAACGCCGTTCCAACTCCCTCGCGGGCTTGTTGTTGACGTACGCCCCCCCCTGCTGAATCGTTCGTCGCGCATCGCTTTTCGTTCCGGCGAGTTTCGTCGCGACCATCGCATCGATTAAAGGAAGGCCGTCGTCAAGGACGCTTCGCGGCATTTCGCAACTCGGAACATCGGAAAAGATCGTCCCCAGTTGGAGGTCGCTGAGTCCTTCGATTTCACCGCCGAAAAAAATGTCGGTGGCCCGGCAAGCCGCTTCGAACCCTTCCGGTCCATGAACGAGTCGGGTGACGTCTTCCGCGAGAATCCGTTGGGCCGTCCGCTTTTCCGGGCAGGACATGTGTTCCCGCAGTATTTCTTCGATTGTCGCGAGGGGGCGTTCGCTGAAATAATTCAAACCGGTTGCGACATCGGCATCCTCGGTGTTGATCCAGTATTGATAAAACTGGTAGGGCGACGTCCGTTTGGGATCGAGCCAAATCGCGCCGGCCTCGCTTTTTCCCATTTTTTTGCCGTCGCTTTTGAGCAGCAGGGGCCAGGTCAACCCGAATAAACGCGCTTCGATGCCGAAACGTCTCGCCAGGTCGATGCCTGCCGTGATATTCCCCCACTGGTCGCTTCCGCCGATCTGCATTTCACACCCGAATTCACGATGCAAATGTACGAAATCGTAGGACTGGAGCAACATGTACGAAAATTCCGTATAGCTGAGTCCCGAATCCTCCCTCGCGAGGCGGGATTTGACGGAATCCTTCGCAAGCATGACGTTGACGGGAAAATGCTTGCCGACGTCCCGGAGAAAGCCGATAAACGAGAATTCCCCGATCCAATCATTATTATTTACAAGGACGGCGACGTTTTGCGCATCGGATTCGAAATCGAGAAACCGCGTCATCTGCCGCTTGATACCCTCGACGTTTTTCCGGACATCCTCCAGGGTGAGCAGTTTACGTTCTTCGCTCTTGCCGCTCGGATCGCCTATCATCCCGGTCGCGCCGCCGACCAAGGCGATCGGTTTATGCCCGGCCTGCTGGAACCGTCGCAAATTCATGAGCGCAACCATGTGCCCGATATGCAACGAATCCGCCGTCGGATCGCAACCGTTGTAGAGCGTCCGGGGTTTTTCCGACAACCATCGTTCCAGACTCTCATCCGTCGTTTGATGAACCAGTTTTCGTGCCGAAAGCTCTTTGATTATATTGCTGCTTATATTGTTCATGAAACACGTCGTCCATGTTGGCCCCTAAGCCGCCTTGACGTATGGCGGCGCATGCCCGTAAGTATACACGTAATCCGGCGGTGCATGCAAGTACAAGCGAAAAAATCAACCTCGTTCCGCGCGCGAATTCGGATGCGTATTCCGGTTTTTTACGTTCCGCGCACTGGAATTCCTGACGGAAGCGTGCATAATGGAACTGAACACAGTTGAGATTTCACGAAGCCGACATCCGGGAAGTCCCGTTGTGCTATACTTCGAACGGCATGACAATCCTCCCGCGAACAATCCCGCGCATAACCGCCTGCCGCTCGAACGATCCGTTTATACCGAAGCCGGTTGAGTTTTTCCGGTCAATCCGCTCGTCTACCTCAGGAAAACGAGCTTCCTGCAAATCGGCTTCGGGAAATTTCAATTTCGGAAAATTTCAATAGCGTTCGGTATAAGCACTTGCCTGAAAAGACGTTAAAGGCGCGTGCGTGCGTCAGAGTGCGAGCGGCAGGCAGACTTGAGCGAATGTTCGTTTTCACCGCGTTTTCAGTATACTATGAACCACCTGATTTTTTGCGCCGTCGTGGTCCTGGTGTCCGTCGTCGCGATTCTTGCGACGATTCGGATGTTCCTCTCTTTTCAAAAGAAGGAAATGGCGCGGATGTTCGCCTTGTTGGAACAACTCGAAAAAAGAATCCACGATCCGGACCGGCGATTGACGCAGGGACCGCATTCCGTTCCCGCCGTTTCACGGTCGGAGTCGGCCGAAATGCGGGAAATCGCCCAAACGGGGAGGGAAATACGTTCATCCGGTCCGGAAGAGAAATCGCTTTCACCGGATGAATTACGGAAATGGAAAGAATTGAGCGACGATTTGCACAGGGCGTCGGCGGCCAAGGAAAAACGACGCCGTTCCCATAATACCATCGCGTTGGAGGAACTCAACGCCGTACTTGCGGGAACGGCCGTTTCGACGCACGCACCTCAATTCGAATCAAACCGCCATCCGGACGAGGAGCCGGTTGAATCGCCGGGTTCCGCCAACACGATTTCGCTTGATGAGTTGTCGTCGCTGCCGAACGCGATCCAATCAAGCAAGTCAAGCGACACGAACGACAATCGCTGATTCTCCGACCGGAAACGCGGTGAAATTGGTTGTTTGGTGGAGGCTGCTTGTCACGCTCACTCGCCATAAGATATTTGCAAATATCTTGTTACACGTTTCGTTCGAGCGACAAGCGATTGTTCGCGGGAACAATTCCAGGCCGTCTGCGGTCGATCAGTCCTATCATCAGCCCGAGGATCCCCGATCCGTCGTGCTTTTTTCCGTCGTGTCTTTTTCAAGAGAGCGGCGCAACTCCTTCGCCTTCGACGTTCCGATCAACTCCAAGATCCGGTCGACGCGAAAACGGTCGAAATCGCTCGCGTTGTTCCTCCATTTTTCCACGAGCGGCCCTGATTCCGGTGAGGTGAACATGCGTTCGACGAAATCGACGGCGGCGTCTCCGGCGGCGACCAGGCGCCAACGTGCCGCCGACGCATCGAGGGCGTCGTTCCCGGTGAGCATTTCCCAACATTTTTTCAGCGCCGGCTCATCAAGCTCCAAGTCGTTCTCCAACACATCGACACGAAAATGATCCAGGCCCCACGATTCGCCGTAAGCCCTGTTCATTTGGCCGGTACTGTAGGGACCGTCCTGGAATTGCGCGAAAAACCCGACCGTCAATTCCGGAGTTTCATGCGGGACGACGACGTCAATCGCATAAATCGAATCCTTGTCGTAATCGAGCGTGTTTTCCCTGGCGGCTCCGTGTCGGCCGTAATAAAATCCTTTTTGCAGATCGTCTCCCCAAAGCGAATCCGATAACAAAGACGCGTACCAAGCCGGCCGGACGCCGAAGGCAAGCGGATAGTCGTCGGGAAAACTCTGCTTCTGATTGTTCGGATCCTTGTGGAAATTGGAAAACGTCGTCGTGATCGGGACGGCCCCGTTATTCAAACGCATGCCCCACATGTCCGCCCCGAATCCCCGGTCATATCCAACCAGGCCATCCGCGCCCGCGAGGATCAACAGGTCGAAACGGATGCGGACGTAGCGATGCGGCGGAAGTCCGTCGATTTGAAAACGCGGCGTTTCATCGAAAAATTCCCCGAGAAAGATCCGGCCCGTTTTCGGCGTCAAATCACGCTTGTCGATCGACCAGGCCGGCCCGGTTTCCGAATCAAAATCGTTTTGATAAACCGTCTTTCCTTCCGGCAACGGCGGGAGCCCCCGATTGTCGGCAACGAGAGCCTGTTCGACTTTTTCCGGTTCTTTTTTTCGTTCGATTTCCGACGGCTTGAAACCGTTCAAGAGTGCCTGCCGCTCTTCGCCGGAAAGCGATTGGAGCTTTTCGTCAAGTTTATCGACGTACTCGCCTAGTGCGCGGAAACGGAAATGCTCTTTCGGACAATCGGCGAAATAGCGCAGAATCGCGATCGCGTCCGATAGCGCCCCGGATGCGATCGCATCCAACCCCCGTTGATAAAGCCGTTCTTCACGGGTAAACCGAAACCCGTCCATCCGGTTGTCCCTGACATCGGACCGGGTGATCGACCGATACATGGCGAGCAACCGGAGATCGCGTTCAAGATTCGCTTCGCCATTCTCATCGCCTTGCAGACGGTCGAAAAGCGTCCTGATGACATGGAAGACAAACCGTTTGTTTTGATTGGCAGCCACGCTTCTCGCAAGCGCGGCTTCGACCAGGTCGTTCAACTCGGGAAAAACCGAATCCTCCCGTTGAAGGAATGGAACCGTTCCGATCAAGGCATACAAGGCGTGCGGGTTGCTTTCGTTGCCGATTTGTTCCTTGAGCGCGGCAACCTTTTCTTTCCATTGTTTTTCATCGCCCGCTTTGAGGGCAAGATAAAGTTCGGCGGCATCGAGCTGCAAGTCTTCGCGCTGTTCCGGCGTGCTCTTTTTCGCCTCGATCCGCCCGGTGATCCCGGCACGTTTTTCGGCGATCCGCGTTCTCAGTTCGTCGATCCTTCCCGCCGCGACCGCGTCATCGACCAGCGTGACGACCGGGGAACGATAATACCCGTCTTCACCGCCGAGATCGTCGTAAACGGCCGCGAAGACCGGCTTGTCCGTTTCCGGCGGCAACACGATTTTCAAGAGCGATTCATAAATCACAACCGGTTCGATGCCGACCTCCCGGGCCGTTTGGAGAACCCGATCGAAAATCAGGAGAATCCGATAGGCGTCGCCCCGGGATATCTTCGCGGAATACAGTCCTTCCCGGATTGGTTGGCCTTCCCGGATCGGCCAGCCGTTTTTAAGCCCGTTTTCAAAAACCTCCAGGACCGGTTTCGGATCCTGGAACCCCAGCGCGTCGACAAAATGGTCGCCGATCTTCGCGCAGGCGGTTTCCAGGGAGTTCACGACCATGCCGGGCCGGGGAAACAGGGATTTCGCCAAAACACCGGCATTCAAACGCGGTTTGAAGAGCTTCAGGGAAGCCGCCGGGACGGAGCGTTTGATATCGCGAAAACAGGCCCGGAGACGGACGGCCCGCGATTCCGAAACCGCATCGGATTTACTGAGCATTTCACCCATGAATTTGCAGAAAAAGAGGAAAAGCGTTTCGCAATCCTCCCGCACTCCCGGGCTGTTCATCAATTCCGCGTCGCCGAAACCGGCTTTGGCGAGGCTCCACATGCCCAGGTAAAGCTGCTCGGGAACGGTTTCACCGGTTGCGTTGGTTTCTTTGGCTTCTTTGGCTTCTTTGGCTTCTTTGGCTTCCGTCGCGCCGCCTTCCGCCGCTCCTTTGTCGGCCGTACCGCCGTCGGGAGCATTCGTTTTAATACCCGTTTCAATACCTGTTTCAATGCCTGTCGTGTTTTTCACCCATTTTGCACAGCGCCGCAACAACGCCTGGAAACCGGGCCGGTCTTTCTCAATCAACCGGCAATGGGCCAGCGCGATCAACAGCGTCGGTTCGGCCGGCGCCTGCGGTTCCAGCGATTCGAGCGATTTTTTCACGGCCTCGAACCGGCCGGCGTCCGTTTTCGCGATCCGGTCGAGCGCGTCGGCGAAATAAATACCGAGCTCCGGTTTTTCCGGGGGGTGATTCGCCTCGTCGGCGTCGGTCAGGATCGCAAATATGTCCGCGAGCCGAACGTTCCTCGCATCGGACATGAAACGTTTCTCGACGGGGGCGCAATACCCCCCGAGGAACAGGGGCAGGTTTTTCGAAAAAGCAACGGCGGTTGCATCTTTTTCATCCGCACCCGGTTTTTCTTTCGTATCTGAATCCGTATCAGAATTCGCCGTGGACGCTTCATCGTCGTTCGGCAAGGGAATCAATTGCTCCATATTCTTCACGAAATCCTCAGGTTTGATCTTGCCTTCGAGTTCCGCGGAAAGACGGTTCAATTCGTTAAATCGGTAATGATACCGCTGTTTGGCGAGCACGACCCAGTTCATGCCGTCGTAATCCCGGCGGAAAATCAACATCAATTCGAACGCGTGGCCGGCGTCGAGGAGCATCCGGCTCAACCGGAGCGTCGTTTCCTGGAGGCTGTACATGTCGTAATGCCGGTTCCCGATGTTGACGGAATAATTGTTCCCGCAGAGCCGCATGTACTTGAAACCGTCGCTCACCATTTTCAAACCGGCTTGGACGCCCCGCCCGGATTTGTCGGATTTGAGATAAAGCTCGATCAATTTGGGGCCGAGGTAATCGTTGTAGTTGCCATACCGATCGTCTTTGATTTGGCGCTCGAAAAGAGTGAGTGCCAACCGGACGGCGCGAGGATCGTCGTATTTCGAGGCTTCCTGCCCGAGAACGATCGCGTTGTGAAGGAACACCTCCTTCATCTTCGAATCCTTGAGCAGGGATGCGATTTCCCGGTCCGCTTCCTCGATTTTGTTCTGCCTCAAATCGATGAAGGCCGCGAAACTTCGTGCGGAACAGAGGCGGGACCAATCCTTTTCCTTGTCGGGAACCGCCGCGTGGGCTTCGATCACGGCCCGTATTTCTCCCCGCAACTCGTCGAGCTTCTTGCCTTTTTCCGCCTGGTCGAGCAACCCGTTGCCGAGGGAACTAACACGGTCGTTGGACCATGAATAAACCGACAGCGGCGATCCCTCGTGGACCACCCGGACCACCGTCGCGTTTTTCGCCGTCTCCTCCTTCTTTTCCGGCTCGATCATGGAAAACACGACTTCGTGAAACATCGGATAAAACGCATCCGGAAGATTATCGCGATACGACAAGGAGCGAATGAAATTGATCCGGGCCTGTTTCCGGTTGGCATCGCTCACGCCTTCCAGCTTCCAGACGTAATCGATCAATTCCCGCGCTTCCTTGCCCAATTCCTCGTTCGCTCCGTCGCGAAACAAAAACGCGCTTATATTACCGAACTCGTCGGCCAGGCGTTCCGGCTTGATCTTCTTGAAAATGCCGAAGAGTTTCGTCGTGGATTCATTCGACTGGCGGAAGAAATTATCGTATTCCCAGTAGTTGCGCAATATCTGCTCGGGATTCTTTTCAAGGGATTTGATCATCCATTCGGACGCCTCCTTTTTCATGTCGAGATGTTGCAGGATCGAGGCGTATTCCTTCATTTTCGCGGCGTCGTCGGGGATTTTTTTCCCGATTTCGAGGGCGATCTTCTTGGCGTCGTCCTTTCGACCGGCACGCTGGTAGATGTCGGCCAACGCGATCATGATGTCGGTCGAGCCGGGCGAACTTTTCCATTGCGATTCGATCTGCTCGATGATTTCCTCCAGTTTGCCCGCGTTTTTCAAGATATCGAGTACCTGGCCCCGGGCATAGGAGGCGTAATCGCCGTTTCGCGATTTGGCGGCATTGCGCACCGCCGGCGAACGAAAAATTTTCAGCGCGAATTGCACCGTTTTCTGCTGGGCCTCGGGACCGGCGCCCCGGAGTTCCGCCAAAAGCTCGACTTGCGTGTTGATGTCGGTCGAGACCAGGATAAGCCGGTCACGAATCGCTTCGGCGTCCTTGTTGCGTCCCAAAAGTCGCAGCGCCGTGCGGAGGGCTCCCAGTTCGTCGCTCTTCAATTGGTATCCGAGCAATCGATCAACGCTCTTTTCGGCGCGTTCCTTCAACTCGCCCTCGTCCCCGGAAGCGTTGAACAGGTGGAGCATGATCAACTCACGCGCCCGGACATCCGCCGCCGAAACAAAGGGGATCGCATCCAGCAACCCGGCCGCCTCGCGCTTCCGGCCTTCCTGCGACCAAAGCAGCGCGAGGGCGAGAAGTTTGCCGTGCTCAAGAGTTTCTCCCGCCTGTTTCGCCTTTTTATATTCCTCGTTAAGACGCTTTTTCACGTCGTCGAACCGGTTTTGATAATACGAAACGTCCTGCACCTTGATCTCGCCGGGATCGACGTTTCGGTAGGCCGCGATCAGTTTCTTCTCGACGTCCGTTCCTTCCGATGCACATTTGTTCAGCATTTCATCAAAACGCTTTTTGCGCTGCACGGCGAGCGGCGCCCCGTCGACGCCGTCGGCCGCCCGGGCTTTTTTCAACCCTTGGTCGAGCTGATCCAGCATGAATCCGCATTTGGTCAGGTACTCGTCCGCATTCGAGGGCAACACGACCGTGTTTTGGATAAAACCGCCCATGTGGGTGACATTTCCGGAAACGTTGCCCACCAGTTCCAAAATTTCGTGCTCGCCGACGGAATTGTTGCTCTGAAATCGGTCCGCATATTTCCCGAGTCGGGGCGGTTTCGGCGCAGCCGTCAGGGCCGGCTTTTCCGCCTCCGGTTTTTTTTCCGGTTCCTTGGGAGCGACTGCCGCCAACTCGTTTTCAATACGGAAGTAAAGATCAAGGCACCGATCGAACATGTCGTCGAAGGCAACCAGTTTGTCGACCGCATCCTGCGTAATCCGTTCGGCGTCCACCTTCTCGGCATCGCTCTTCTCACCGTCGCTCTTCTCGACAACACCCGTGTTTTCCGACATGCCTTCCGGTTCTTCCGCCGATTCGTTTTCCAGGTTGTTTTCCCCGCCGCCTTCCTCTCCGTTTTCCTCGATCAAGGAAATCAATTCGGCGGAAACAGTGTTCATCGTCCCCCGATAAGGATCGGGGTTCAGGTGCAAGGCTTCCCGCAAACCGTAGGAACCGGAAAACAAGCGGTCATAGATCGCCCCGGAGAGCTTTCTTTCATTCATCTCGCCGTTCATAACGACGTGAACGACACTGTTGGCCGGTACGGCGCGGGGTTGTTTCCGTTCGGGCTCCGACGCAGGACGCTGCGCGAGAAGTTTCACATAGGCGTCTTTTGCCCGCATCAGTGATTTTTCGAAGCGTTGAAACCCTTCTTCCAGCTGTGCGCGCGGATCGTCGTGCAAACCGGGCTGGGTGAAATAGGCCCCGATTTTTTCGGTCATTGCCCCGAATCCCGGATTCTTTTCCGTTTTTTGTTCAATCACTTCCTGGTATTTTTCATGATCGGTTATGTGAAACACGCTTATCAACAGGTGTTTGGGAGACGGTTCCCCGTCGGCCAGGAAACTGTAGAATCCATCCGGGGAATCGTCTTCGTTCACCATTAAAAAGATGTTGGGATACTTCGCGCCGATCTTGTCGATTTGTGCATGGAGGAGCTGAATATCCGACTCCCGGCCCAGCGATTTGAGCAGGGCAATAAGCATACCGAAGGAATGGAATTTCGCGAATTGGCGATAATCTTCGCCGGCGAACGATTCCTCGTCGGTGTTCCGCCACCAACCGAGCAACCAATCGACGCTTTCATCGACCGAACCCGGGAGATCGTCGGAATCGTTTTCATGTTTTTGCACGGCAAGCCGGAATACTTCCAGGAAAAAATCCTGGAATTCGGCCCATTCCTCTTCGGAAAATTTTTTGCGAATTTCAGGGTCTTCCGTGATACAGCGTTTGAGAAGTTCAGCCGGATCGATTTTCCCGATTCGTTGCCATGCCAATTCGGCAAAGAGAGCTTGCAAAATCGAATCGTAGGCGATCGCCTCCCATTCCTTTTCGCCGAGCATCCCGAGACGCCGCATGATTTTGCCGGCGGGCCCGTGTTCGAGGGTGTAATAGTGTGCCGACGAGCCGCCGAGAAGTTTCGGCAAATCCGCCTCGGTGAAAAACGTCGATTCCCGCCTCGACGTTTCACACAACGCGGCAAGGAAGACTTCCATCCGTACCCGGTCGAGCAGAATCTGCCTGTCGTGCGCGTCGCCCGGCAGGCTTGCGAGCATATCCTTCACGGCCTTCAGGAAACGGTCCGGCTGGAAACCGTTTTCCGCGGTCGGTTGGACCGGCTGTTGCCCTTCTTCCTCCGGATGCTCACTCCGAAACGCCAGGAGATCCCGGTCGAGGGCGGTTTTCAACGACCAACACCGGGCGATGAACAGGGCGTCGTCGAACGTATCGATTTGGACCTGCGGCTTGGGCGGCTCCTGCGACGGCGAATAACCGCGATGGTAATAATAACGCTCCAACTGCAACTTCTCGCGAAAAAGCGTTTTGATGAAATCGTTGTCGAAATTCCTCCATTTGTCCAACCGGCTCGATTCGTCGCCGCCCCAATGGGAATAATATCCGTTTTGGCCGAAATTCCACGACTGGTATTGCTGGGACACGGACTGCATGTTCGTCGAAGAAGCGGAAGGCGACGTTTTCAGTTCCTTGTCGGCCTTTTCCTTTTCTTTCCGTTTTCGTGCGGAAATCTCTTCGCGGGGCAGATCGAGCGAAAGGATCGACTGGATGGTCCGGTCGGCGGCGTCGATATCCTTCAACCAGTATTCGACCATCAGGCGCCGCGGCAGCACTTCCCAATGATTCGGATATTTCGCCTCAAGTCTTTCGACGACGTTTCGGGCCGTTTCGTATTCGTCGCCCGCGAGTAATTCATCAAGCAGCGTGATTTGTTCCGCCAGGTCGGCTTTCTCGACAATCGTACGCATCAAGACGCCGGAAGCCTTCTCCTTGTCGCCGTTTTTCCGGTAAAGCAAAAGGAGACGCTCGTTTTCCTGGTTCGATTGCACCTGGTCGCACAGCATTTCCTGGTACCGGATCGCCGTGGGCATATCGGCCTGCAACTCGGCGATTTTCGACAACTGAGACAACAAAAGCGTATCGTCCGTCTTCTGTTCCTCGGTCCCGAGCAGGAGCATTTCCAACGTCTGCCGGGCCGCTTCATAATCGGAAACGGAAGAATAGGCTTGGGCGAGGCAATAGGCTGTTTCACGCCGCCCGGCGGCATCGAGCGGTCGGTGACGCAATCGTTCGATCAGGCGGTCGAACCGGTCGGCACGTTGATAATAGGTCGATATGCGCGAAATCGTCCCCAGTTTACTTTGCAGGTCTTCGGCGCGGTCGAATATCCGCCACAAAATCTCGATCGCTTCATCGATTTCGTCCGATTCGAAAAGCACATCGGCCAGGGCCGTGAGCGTCGTCGTGTCGGTCGGATCGATTCGTACGGCACGGCGAAGTGTCTCGATTCCATCTTGTTGACGGCCGATCGCGAGGAGCATTTCCGCGTAAAACCGGCTGTTGGACGCGTTTCCGGCCCCGGCGGCCATGACCAGTTTCGATGTTTCGACGGCTTTGTCCGTCTCGCCCATTTCCCGTTGAAGCATCGCGAGCTTTTTCAAATGGTCAACCCGGTATTGCGGGTCGCCGTTTGCCAGTTTTTCATAAATCCCGGCCGCCCGGGGCTGATCTTCGCCCTTCGTGAAAATGTCGGCTGCCGCCTGGAGAAGGATATTCGAATCCGGTCGTAATGCGACCGCCTTTTCAATCGATTCCATCGCCGCGGCATTTTTACCCTGCGCCGATTGAAATGCCGCCAACCGCCAATAATCCGACGCGTCGGCATCCGCCCGTTCCGAAATCTTTTTTTGAAGTTCGACGGTCGTTTCATACAGTCGTCCCGTCGATTGCAGCAATTTGGCATACGATTGCAGGAAACCCGCGAACGCATTCCCGTCCCCCTCG
>QMCD01002245.1_pt1 | contig 20916 bp, 14 predicted proteins | sample 1821841 | NCBI WGS metagenome assembly QMCD01 (sample SAMN01991225, study PRJNA193472) | Termite gut metagenome, whole genome shotgun sequencing project. | isolation source: worker | host: Macrotermes natalensis
GAAATTATGCAGAAAAAAACTCTTGTTAGCAGGGAGAGCATTTTTGTTAGCAAAACCCACTTTTTTTCCTCATTCTGTTAGCAAGCCAATGTTCAAATTTTGGGGGTTCGGCACAAAATCAATGTTCAGATTTTTGCCCACTCGCTGCACTCTTCAAAGTGAGCCAGCAAAAAACGAGAAAGGCCACAAACCCAGTGTTCATGCAGGTTTGTGGCCGTTCTGATGGCACCCCTGGCGCGACTCGAACGCACTACATTCCGCTTAGGAGGCGGACCCTCTATCCCGGTGAGGTACAGGGGCATATCAAATTTTTGTTTTTGGCGAAGGCCAAAAGGCGATAGTTATAACAGACACTTAGGAGTGACTTGTTATATCCATTTAACTAAGGGGGCATATTCGGTTTTACTGCGTTAATCAGATAATAATATAAGGCGGCTTTTTTGGTACCAGCCCGTGAAATTTAGCGTACCATGTTTGCCGCACAAAATCAACTCCCAACTGCCCACAAAGCTGCCCACAAAGCTGCCCCTAAAAATTATGCTTGCCCTTCACTTCTTTAAGATGTTGCTTTATAGCTTTCCTTGACCACGCAATGGGGATATGATACCATAAGATTGCTCCTGCACCTGGCGCTGCCGATGGGTGCAGGAGCAATAGTATGTACTAACGGGGGAGAGCGATGAAAACACATCCGATGATGGAAATGCTGGAAAAACGCAAGGAAGGCCGCAGCGTGGGTGTTTATTCAGCTTGCAGTGCCAACCGTTTTGTCATTGAGGCCGTTTTGGAGAAAGCGTACGAGACCGGCACCTGCGCGCTTATTGAGGCAACCGCCAACCAAGTGAACCAGTATGGCGGGTATACGGGCATGAAACCGGCGGACTTTGCGGCCTTTGTGTACGATGCCGCAAAGCAGCTTGGCGTGCCCGCCAAAACCATTGTTTTGGGTGGGGACCACCTTGGCCCCTTAACCTGGCAGAATGAAGACGAGGACTCCGCGATGGAAAAATCGGAGGAGTTGGTGCGCCAGTACGTGTTGGCGGGCTTTACAAAAATACACCTGGACACCAGCATGCGGCTTGCAAACGACGACAAAGCCGCCCGCCTGCCCGACACTGTGATTGCGCGCAGGGCTGCGCGGCTGGCAGCGGCTTGCGAGGAGACTTACGCACAGATGTGTGCCGCACAGCCAAATGTGCCCGCCCCCGTGTATGTAATTGGCAGCGAGGTGCCCGTGCCCGGTGGCGCCCACGAAAATGGCGAAGAAATTTGCGTGACAACGCCAGAGCAATTCGAGGAGACCTATACAACCTTCCAGCGGGAGTTTATGGCCCGGGGGTTGGGCGGCGCGTTTGAGCGCATTATTGGTGTTGTGGTGCAGCCGGGGGTGGAATTCTCCGACAACACCGTTACGGAATATAGCCGCGTGGCCGCCAAAAGCCTTTGCGCACGGCTAAAAAAATACCCGGGCATCGTGTTTGAGGGGCATTCCACCGATTACCAGACAAGGGCCGGCCTGAAACAGATGGTGGAGGATGGCATTGCTATATTAAAGGTGGGCCCGGCCCTTACCTACGCGCTGCGGCAGGCATTATTTGCCCTAGGCGACGTTGAAAATGAACTGCTGGCCGGCAAGGGAACAGCCCTTTCCAGCTTCCGCGCCGTTTTGGAAAATGCCATGCTGGAAAACCCAATCTACTGGCAAAAGTATTACCAGGGCGACGCCGCCCTCAAGCGCAAGTATAGCTATTCCGACCGCTGCCGCTATTACCTGCCGGAAAAAGAGGTGGCAAATGCCATTGATGTGCTTTTAAAAAACCTGAACGCGGCCGATATTCCGCTTTCCGTGCTGGGGCAATACATGCCGCTGCAGTATACCTATATTCGGGAAAAGCGGCTGCAAATGGACGCCCGGGCCATTCTAAAAAGCCGTGTGAAGGATTACATCGACGATTATCTGTTCGCAATCATTTAGGGATGTGCTTCCGCAGGGCGGCCAGCACTTCGTCGATGTTGAGCGGCTTGCCAACGTGGTCATTCATGCCGGCGTCCAGGCAACGCTGAATATCCTCGCGGAACACGTTGGCTGTCATGGCCACAATGGGCACGTCCTTCGTGCGCGGCACATCCATTGCGCGTATGCAACGCGTAGTTTCGTAGCCGTCCATCACCGGCATCTGCACGTCCATAAAAATCATATCGTATTTATGCGGCGCCGCCTCGAACATTTGCAGTGCCTGCATGCCGTCCTCCGCGCATTCAATGTTGAGGTTCACCGGCTCCAGCAGCGCCAAAAGCACCTCGCGGTTAATAGCCATGTCCTCCACCAGAAGGACGCTGTGGCCGGAAAAATCGTCGGGCTTTTTGCTTTCGCCGCCGCGCTCTGCCAGCCCGTCCAGCCCAAGGCTTTCGTTGATGACGTCAACAATGTCGGACTGGAACAGCGGCTTTGGCAAGAATTTGCTTACGCCGGCGGCGCGCGCGTCGGCCTCCACAAAGCTCCAATCCATGGAGGAGAACAGCAGCACCAGAGAGTCCTTCGCCTTTTTTTCAAGGATGCGGGCCGCAAGCTGGATGCCGCTCATGCCGGGCAGTTTCCAATCCACAAAATAAATGTCATAGCCTTGGTCATGCTCCAGCATATCCAGGGCTTCTTCGCCACTGGCGGCCACATCGCAGGCAATGCCAAGGTTCGTGGCCACGTCGGCAAAAAAGCTGCGTGTTTCCGCATCGTCGTCTACAGCAAAAATGCGGATGTTGCGCCAGTTTACACCTTCGCCCAGCAGGCGCTTGTGCGTGCCCGTGCCGCGCCCGAAAATGGCGGTAAAGGTGAATTCGGCCCCTTCGCCCAGCCGCGATTCAACCCAAATCTCCCCGCCCATCAGTTCTACAATGCGTTTGGAGATGGCAAGCCCCAGCCCGGTGCCGCCATATTTGCGCGCCGTGCCAATTTCGGCCTGCTCGAAGGACTGGAACAGGCGTTCTTTTTGCGCGTCGGAAAGGCCGATGCCGGTGTCTGCCACGCTGATTTGCAGGCGGCAAACACCGTTTTCCTCCGCCAAAAGGTGCGCATCCAGGTGGATAGAACCGGTTTCCGGCGTGAATTTGATGGCGTTAGCCAAAAGGTTGGTGATGACCTGCGCAAGCCGCTGGTCGTCGCCAACCAGCGTTGCGGGAATGTCTTTGTCGATGTTGACATACAGCGACTGCCGGCGTTCGTCCACGCGGAAATTAACCACGTTTACCACTTTTTGCAGCATTTTTTCAAAAACAAACTCAGCCGTGGCAAGTTCCAGCTTGTTTGCCTCAATTTTAGACATGTCGAGAACGTCGTTGATAACCCCCAAAAGGTGCTGGGAGGCATTGTCTATTTTGTCGAAGGCATAGTCTTTTTTCGGCAGGGTGTCCGCGGCTTGGCCAATGGCCGTCATGCCAATGATGGCGTTGAGCGGGGTGCGCATCTCGTGGCTCATGTGAGACAAGAACTCGCTTTTGGCAAGGTTGGCTGTTTGCGCGCTTGCCAGCGCCTGCTGCAGGCGGGAGGTGGTTGTAAGAAGATTTTCTTCCATATTGTTGCGTATCAGGGCATCGGCAATCATTTCGCTTGCGCTGCGCAGAATGTTTTCTTCGTTTTGAGAGAACACCCGCTTTTCATGGCAGTCGTCAAGGCCAAGGAAGCCCCAAAACTCTCCCCGAAGGAAAATGGGCACAACCAGAATGGAAATGATGCCCTGCTGGATTAAAATTTCCCTTTCAGCGCCCTTTAAGTCGAGCACAAGGCCGTTGATACAGCGCCCGCTGGAAAGTATTTCCAACCACTGCGGCATTGTTTCGTCGTAGGCGGTGCCCTGGGTAAAGTCCAGCCCCTGCTGAGGTTCGGCCCCGCCCGACCATTCGCAGTGCTGGGCGCAGAACAGCCGGCCGTCGCGCACAAAATTTTCCCAAAGGTACACGCGGTCAACGTTCGCCGCCTGCGCAATAATGCTCATCGAATGCAGCAAATCGCGCTCGAACACGCCAACGTCTGAACGCAGCAGAATGGTGGATATGTGGTTCACCGCGTGCAAAAGGCGGCTTTGCTGTTCAATTTCCCGCATCATCCGCTTGTGCTCGCGCAGGTCTCGCAAATAGGCGGCCAACACATAGGTGCTGCCGTAATGCAGGCGCACCAAGGCAACCTCCACCGGAATGGGCGTGCCGTCCAGCGCCCGCAGCATCCACTCTTTTTCAACGCGCCCTTTGCGGAAGGCCTTGCGCATTTCCGCGTGTGCCCCCCGCGCCGAGGGTGTGCCGTCCGGCTGGTATTCGGGGAAGCAACGCTGAATAAATGTTTCCCGGTAGGCCTGCTTGTCCGTCATGCCAACCAGAGACAAGGCGGCGCTGTTGCAATCGATGATATGAAACTCGCTGTCCCACAAAGTGCAGCCAATAGGCGTTGCTTCCAACATCAGCGAGCGATGTTCATCTCCCTCGCGTATTTTTTTGGCATTCTCATTGTGAATAACCGCGCTGGCCAGCATGAAGCTGGCGCTGCGCAGCATATCCACCTCGTAGCCGGAAAAAGTTTTTTCTTCCCAAAGGTTTTCAAAGATTACAAAGCCCCAGAAGCTGCTGTCGGAAAACACGGGCACAGCCAGAATGCTGCGGCAGGCAAATGGCTTTAACATGTTGTTTTCCGGCATGGGGCGCACCGGGCCGTTAATGCAATCGCCCGCGGCCAAAATGCTTTCCCAGCGGGGGGCAAAGTTGGCGTAGATAAGGTCTTTCAGACTGTTCAGTGTTTCGGTGCTGCCGCCAAAATCTTCAGCCCAGCGGTAAATTTGTGATGTGTGCAGGCCATCCGGCTCTGCTGAATTGCGGAACACCGACATGCGGCCAAAGCCCGCAATGCCGGAAATAAGGCCGATGCCTTCCGTCATAGCTTTTCCAAAGGCGTCCTCTTGGTGCGAGAGTATGATGATGGCCGCCTGGTTCAGAGAGTTGAACATTTTCTCGCGGTACTGGAGTGTTTCCCACACCTGTTTTTGCTCGGTAATGTCCTCGATGGCGCCAGCCACCCGCAGCGGCCTGCCTGCCGAATCCCGCACGGTGCTGCCCATGGCACGGAAATAACGATATTCGCCGCTTTTCAGGCGCAGGCGGTATTCGGGGTTATAGGGTGTTTTTCCCGTGCGGTCTGCAATATGGGCAACAAAAAGTGCCAGAACCCGCTCCGCGTCGTCGGGGTGCAGGCGGCTGGACCAGCTGGACAAGACGTTCGGGAACTCCGCTTCGTTTGCAAAGCCGAGCATATGACGGAATTCCGGCGACCATGTGAATTTATTGTTTGGGTCGGCTGGGTTGCCGTCCATTACGTCCATGTTCCAGTGGGCAATGCCGAAAACCTTGCTGGCAAGCTGGTATTTTGTCAAATCGTACTGGGTGGCCGCTGTGGTACTGTTCAGTATCTTGTTGAATAAGCGGGCCAGCTTTTGCTCTTCGCGAGACAGGCCTGAAACATCCAAAGTGCCGCAAGGGAATTGGCCGGCTTCGCACGCTTTGGTAAGCCGTTTTAATTCATTTAGCAGCCCGTTGGGTTTTTCAATGTTTGGTGCCATAACAAATGTACCTCTCACTTGTTCACGTACATCCTAATCCGGCATGCCATCGCCGTCAATGTCGGCAAAATCGTCGGCATCCTGCCCGCCGCGGGTGGCGCCTGCCACGCCATAAATTTCGCGCCCGGTAAGCCCTTTGGCAGTGCGCGCCTGCTCCACGGTCCTGCTCAGCAGCTTGTGCACCGCGCTTGGGTTTTTGATATTCTTGATTTCAAAAGTGGGGTGAGACTTATCGGCGCTGTACAGCAGAATGCTGCCCACACCGAAGATTTTTTGCCCAAAGCGGCGCACCAGCTTGATGTCCAGAATGCGGTAGAGCAGGGTTTCATCCGTTTCGGTGTTGAAAAGCCCTTTGTGCGTGGTGAAACGGTCGTCCGTCACCTCATATTTGGTAAAGGTGATGGGCAGGCCTAAAATACGTCTGCGGTCTTTCCACAGGGGGGCGCAGGCTTCTTCGTCGATACGCTGCATGTTTCATCCCTCACTTTTCCGGTTTATATTTTTCTTCCAGGCGGCTCATCCACCAGCCCAGGGCCGCGCCGCCGCAGCAGGTGGCAAGGCAGGCCAGGGTGCCAAGGCTTAAATAATTGTAATCCAGCGGCACAATCATCAGTGTGGAGGCCGCCACCACACCAAGGATGATGTGGAACAGCCCGGCGTAAGCTTTTTTGAAAAGTAAATCAACCAATTTGGAAAACAGCAGAACACAGGCCAGCCCGCCAAGGGCAATGGGCCCCAGCACGGCAAGATTCAAATGCTTAAAGGCTTCCACCATGCCGTTGTACATACCCATATACAGCAGAAAGTTTGACGGGCTGAGGCCGGGAACCAGCACCCCCAGCGCAATAATAACGCCGGCCAAGGCCCAGGTGCCAAGGTTTTGGGGCACCTGCCCACCAATAAAACGCCCGGCCAGCTGCAAAAACACAAAGCTTACCGCCAGCGCCAGCAGCATGATGGCATAGTGCTTTGGCTTGCGGCCATGCTTCCCGGCTTCCTTCCACAGGGCAGGGAAGGTGCCGATGATGGCCCCGATGAAAAACCACATGGTGGGGGCCAGGTAGTTGTCCAGGAAAAAACCCAGCGGGTAGGCCAGCACCACAATGCCGGCCAAAAGCCCCACGCCCACAGGGATAAAGAACAGAATATCGCGTTTTAAATTTTTAATGGGGTGGGCCAAAAAGGAGATGATGCGCTCGTACAGCCCAAAAATGGCCGCCAGCGCGCCGCCGCTTACCCCGGGCAGAATAAAACCGGTGCCCACAAAAGCGCCTTTCACCAAACGGATGAGCCAGTCAATCAATACATTGTTTTTCACCTGCGGGGTTTCCTTCCTTGGTAGAGTGCATGTACAGAATGGTTATATTATACCATCTATCTATAGTATAGTACAGTACAGTGCGGCTTCTTGGCCTTCTTGGCCGGGGGTAGGAATGCGGGCGGGAAACATTCACCTTTCACTATAGAGATATGCTATATCTGGAACGCTGATTTTACATTGTTTGAAGGCGAATTTTGCTGGAAATTAGCAAGCTTGGTGATATAATTAGCTGATAGGGACAAAAAAGAACCACAAAGGGGTGTTTCAATTGGATTTAAGCTTTTTCCTTATTGCGTCCATATTGCTTCCATTGTAATTGCCGTTTTGGCCACGCCCTAATTATTTGCCAAGGCCGCAAAGCGGGCGTGCAGGCGCTTCGCCAGTGCGTGCAGGCGCCTTTCGCCCAGCTTTTGCACGCGGCGGTCAGCGGTGAACAAGCCGTTGATTTCGTCCTCCACATCGCTTAGCTGGGTGTAGATGGCGGCGGATAGGCCCGCATCCATAGCTGTCAGCACGTCGCGGCGGTACAGCCGGGAAACCGCCGCGCCCAAAGCTTCCGTGCCCGCGAACATCTTGTAGCCGTACAGCGTCCGCGAGGCCATGTGTCCCTCACATGGCAGGCTGTAGCCGCCAAACTCAGTGAGGGCCAAAACACGCCCTTGGCTGTTCTTTTTAGGGCGGAAGTGCTTAAAATAGACGTGATAGCTGGCAAAGTGCCCGGCGCCCTCGTCGTACCAGCCGCTGGCATGGTCAACCAGACGCGCCGGGTCGGCTTTTCGCACCATTTCAGCCATCTGCATCGCGTCAAACTGACCCCAGCCCTCGTTGAAGGGAACCCATACCGCAAGGCCGGTTGCGTTGTGCAAAAGCTTCAGGGTGCGCTGGGCGTCGCGCACAAAGTTTTCCCGGCCTTGCGCGCTTTGCCGCCCGTGCAGGGCGTAGCGGGGTGGCCCATCGGCAAAGCGCAGGCCCGCAAAAGGGGCGTATTGGGTGGCAAAGGCACTGTAGGGGCCACCGCCGCTAACAAAATCTTGCCACACCAAAAGGCCCAAACGGTCGCAGTGGTAATACCAGCGCAGTGGCTCTATTTTGATGTGCTTGCGCAGCATATTAAAGCCCAGCGCCTTCACCCGGGCAATTTCCCACACCATAGCCGCGTCCGACGGCGGGGTGTACATGCCGTCGCTCCAGTAGCCTTGGTCCAAAAGGCCGTGGTGGAAAATGGGTTTTCCGTTCAGGGCCAGGCGCGGCAGGCCGTCGGCGCCGGTGCAAATGCCAAACTCCCGCATACCAAAATAGCTGTGCACCACGTCGTCTCCTGCCGTCACCTCCAGGCTGTACAGAAAGGGGCTGTCCGGGCTCCAGGCTTTGAAGCCGGGCAACGCCAGCTGGGCGGTGCCATTTTCCAGTGTGGCGCAGGCTACCTCTTTGCCACCGTCCAGCACGCGCACCCGGCCCGCAAGGCCCTCAAAAGATGCCTCGACTTCGGTCTCGGCTTCCACCCGCACAGCCGCCCGGCTGAAAAGGGGCGTGATGCGCAGGGCTTCAATGTGGCGCTTTGGCACAACCTCGCACCACACGGTTTGCCAAATGCCGCTTTGCGCGGTGTACCAAATTTTGCCGCGCCGCAGCTTCTGTTTGCCCCAGGCTTCGTCGCCGCTGTCGCTGTCGTCGGTTACACACAGAGTGAGGACATTTTCGCCCGGGTGTGCGTAGCCGGTGATGTCGAACGTAAAAGGCCAGTACCCGCCGGAATGGCTGCCCACCGGTGCGCCATTGCAAAATACCTGGCAGTGCTGGTCCACTGCGCCAAAGTGTAAAAGCAGGCGCTGGTTTTCGTTGGGTTGCGGCGCAAAGCAAACGGCGCGCCGGTACCACAGGGTTTGGCCGGGCAGCAGCTGCCGCCCCACGGCGGAGAGCAGGCTCTCCGGCGAAAAGGGCACCAAAATCTCCCCGTCCCAGTTTTCGGGCTCGCCGCCGCCCTGTGTTATGGCATACTGCCAAGGGCCGTTCAGGCACTGCCAGCTTTCGCGCCGCAGTTGGGGGCGGGGGTAGTCATTCAGCGGGCAGGCGCGGCTTGCGGTTTCGCCCCAGGGCGTCAGCAGGGGTGCCAGTGCGTTTTTTTCGTTCATGCGTCATCTACTTGCGGTTCTTGCGCGTTTGCGCGCACGCGGGCATAATAGCGCCGGGCAGCGAAAAAAAGTGGCACAAAGGTCGCCAGAACCATAATGCCGGCGTACAGGTAGATGGACTCCGTGGGGATGTTTTCAGTGATACCGTAATCGTTCACAACGCTGCCCGCGCCATTTTTTACAATGGCATTGCCAATAAGCGAGCCGATGAGCATGGGAATGAGTACAAAAAACAGCACCCGCACGCCCTCGAAGCGCCCTCGGCTCTCTGGCGGGAACAGCTGTTTTACCCATATGTTCATGGATTGTGTCATTAGCACATGGCCCGCGCCCACCAAAAACACAGCCAAAAACAGCGGCAGGTTGGCCGCGCTGAAAACAGACGCGGTGTTCACTGTTTCGGGCCGGATGAACAGGGTGAGCACCCACAGCCCGGCCAGGTTAACCAGAATGGCGGCGGCGGCCACCAGCGGCGTTTTGTTTTTGTTGATGAGGACGATGGCCGGCACCACCAGCAGGCAGGCCAAAAGCAGGCTAAGGCCCTGCACAAGGCCCATGCTGTCGGCCGTGAAGCCCATGCGATAAATCATCCAGTTGCCCATGTGCGCAAAGTAGATGTTGAAGGGTGTGTAAAACAGTGCGGTGGCAAGGCAGGCCAGGGCCAGCTCCGGCCGCGAGAACGAGAAAAAGCCCTGCAGGCGGAAGGTTTCGGCCAGCTGCTTGCCAATGGGCTGCTGCGGTGCGGGGGCAAGGCCCGGGGCGTCCCGCAGGAAAAACAGAGCAAGCAGCCCCGACGCGATAACGAACAGGCCCATGGCCCAAAACAGGCGCTGGTAATTGTCGTTTGCGCCAATTAGCAGGCCGCCCAGCACCGTGCCCACAATGGTGCCAACCACCGGCAAAATGGCCAGCGCCGCGCCCACCTGTCCGCGGTTTTGGGGGGTGGTGTTGTCGTTGCTCCAGGCGTTATAGCCGGAATCGTTGCCCATGGAACCGAAAAAGCTCATCACGTCGTCGGCCAGAATGACCAGTACCGCCGCCAGAACCGACACCTTGGCCCCCGCGCCCACCGTGCCGCCGCCAATAAACTCGGTTAGGCCGAACAGGATGGTGAACACGCCCCAGGCAATGTAGCCGAAGGCGATGTAGCGGCGGCGGGTGCCTTTGCGGTCGGACAAAGTGCCAAACAGGAAGGTGGAGATGGTGGTTACCAGCGCGCTGGTGATGACCATTAGCGTAACAATGGAGGAATCCTTGGCAATTTTGGCGTAGATAAAGGTGTTGAACCACTGGTTTTCAATGTTCCAGCACAGCTGACCGGCCAGGCCCAGCCCCCACATCAGCAGCCAAAACCGGCCGTTTGCCATGGCACTTTTGCTTTTCATGGTATGCCCCCTTTATGGTGTTGTCTTCATCATACCATATGTGCCCGCGGCGGGCTACTGTGTTATTATAGAATTCCTTCATTGCAAAAATGATATAGAAACGCTATAATATATATAAACTGTTAAAAACACATTGCCCTGTGTGAGCGAACAATCAAGGCAGCGGCCAGAAAAAGGAGATGCAAATGCTACCCAAGCAATGTTTATCTTCTGGCAAGCCTTTGCGCGTTTTGCATATTTTGGGCAGTGCCCAGCGCGGCGGTACAGAGTCTGTTGTATACAATTGGTACCGCGCGGTGGACAGGGACAAGCTGCGGTTTGATATTGTTATTGACGAATGCTCCCCCTGTGGCGTTCCGGCGGGCATTCAAGCAATGGGCTGCAAAATATACAGTATACCGCCGTATAGCAAGCTGATACCCTATAGTATGGCCATCAAAGATATCTGCAAAAAAGGCAACTACAAAATTGTGCATTCCCACATGAATGCGCTGAGTGTCTTTCCGCTTTTTGCCGCCTGCCTTGCCAAAGTGCCGGTGCGCATAGCCCACAGCCATTCCACGCTAAGCCATGGTGAAGATGGAAAGCGGGATTTGATTAAAAAACTGCTGCGGCCCTTTTCCGGACTGTTTGCCACCCATTATTTTGCCTGCTCGGCGCATGCCGGGCGCTGGCTTTTTGGCGGCAGGGCCTTTGGCGCGGGCAAGGTTGTTTTGGCCAAAAATGCTATTGATACGCAAAAATTTCGGTATGAACCGGAAGCGCGCGCAGCGGCCAGAAAACGCCTGGGGCTGGAAGACAAGCTTGTGCTTGGCCATGTGGGCAGGTTTTCGCCCCAAAAAAACCATGGCTATTTGCTGGATGTGTTCAGGGCCGTGTGCGAAAAGCGTGGCGACGCCGCATTGCTGCTGATAGGCGGCATGGGTTCGGCAGGGGAGGGCATTGAGGACGCGGTGCGGGAAAAAGCAAAGGCCTATGGTATAGCGGATAAGGTTTGCTTCCTTGGCAGCAGTGAAGACATTAGCGGGTATTACCAGGCGATGGATGTGTTTGTGCTGCCCAGCCTGTACGAGGGCTTGGGGATGGCCGCTGTAGAAGCGCAGTGCGCGGGCCTGCCCTGTGTTTTGTCGAATAGAGTGCCAAAAGAGGCAAAGCTTGTTGAGGATGTGACATTTTTGCCGCTTGATACATCGGAGGACGCTGTGAAGGGCTGGGCTGCCGCCATTTTGGCGTTTGCCGCAAAAAAGGAAAGGCGCGATGGTTCCGCCCTGGTTGCGGCGGCGGGGTATGAAATTGCTGTGGCGGCCAAGGATGTGGAGGCTTTTTACTTGGCGGAAGGCGAGGCCGCCGGATGAAGCGCATATTGAAGGCTATCAAAAATCGCTTGCCGGAATCCGCGTTAGAGAGGCTGCGGGGCGTTCAGGCTTTGCTGCGCGGCGTGCCTTACCGCAAGCCGGGCGCCTGCCATTGCCATTGCTGTGGCCGTTCGTTTGTGGGCTACATGCCCATTGGCAAGCGCATAGACACCGATGTTTTGTTTGCGGCCAACACCGGCAAGGCGCATGTGGCGCATTCCATATGCCCGTATTGCCGTTCGCTGCCGCGCCACCGCGCCGAGGCCAGGCTGATAGCCGGATGGCTTGATGCAGGAACAACGCCACAGCGTGTGCTTGCCTTTGCGCCGGAAAAAGCGGTGCTGGCCTATTTGCACAAGCTCGGTTTGCGCCCTGTAACAGCCGATTTGATTGCCGACAATGTGGACATACATGTGGACATTGAGGACACAAAACTGCCTAAAAACAGCTTTGATTTGATTATTTGCAACCATGTTTTGGAGCATGTGCACAACTGTGGGAAAGCCTTGGCCGAGTTGCACAGGATACTGGCCCCCGGCGGGGTGCTGCTGTGCACGGTGCCCATGGATTATAACAGGGAGCATACCCTGGAAGACGCAAGCGCGCGCTCCGCCGCCCAGCGGCTGAAAACCTTTGGCCAAGCCGACCATGTAAGGCTTTTTGGGAAGGATATCATCCCCTTGCTCGCCTCGGTTTTTGATATGGAGATTTTTGACGGCTCCCGAACAGACCCCGTAAATATCCCGCTGGTTGGGCCCTCGGCACTGGATTACAATTTGGTTTTTGTGTGCAGGAAAACAAAGCAACCGCCTGTTAGAGGGCACACCTAAATGCGGGTGTGAACACGCTCTAGCTCAAAGCCGGGAAGAAAACGGACTGGAGTTGTATAATTTGATTCGTGTTTTGCACAGCGAGCTCCAAGATAAAATCGGCGGGATAGAATCATTTTTGCGCAATATGGCCGCCCACATCGATTCAGGTGCCTTTCAGTTCGACTTTTTGATTCGCGGGGAAAACCCGGCTTTGGAAAAGTACCTTGCGGGTTGCGGCAGCAATATCCACAGGGTGCCCACGGGCTTTTTCGCCTACTGCGTTATGATACGAAAGCTGCTGAAATCGGGGCGCTACGACATCATTCACATTCACAAAAATTCTGCCGCGAACATTTCACTGCCGTTGCTTGTGCGTCTTTTCTGCAAATCTCGCGTTATTGTGCACTCTCACAACACGCAGCCGGCAAAATCGCACAGGGCGCTGCAACTGCTGCACGCCATTAACCGCCCCCTGCTTTTTAGGCTTGCGGATACCCGCCTTGCCTGTTCGGCAGTGGCGGGGCGCTGGCTTTTTGGCGAAAGACCGTTTAATTGTGGGCAAGTGCAAGTGGTGAGAAACGCGATTGATACGGATAGGTTTGGGTTTGACCCAAAGAGACGCGGGGCAGTTCGCGCGGGGCTTGCCTTAGAGGACAAGCTTGTGGTGGGGCATGTGGGTAGATTTTCCCCGCAAAAAAACCACAGGTTTCTGCTTGCTTTTTTCCGTATTCTGTGCAATAAACAAGATAACGCCGTATTGCTGTTACTTGGCGGGCAAAACACAGGCGGGGAAGCTTTGGAAAACTCAATTCGCGCACAAGCGCAAAAGCTGGGCTTGCGCAACAAGGTTCTCTTTTTGGGAAGTTACGAGGACATCAGCGGCTTTTACCAAGCGATGGATGTTTTTGTGTTGCCAAGCATTTACGAAGGGCTGGCCATGGTGGCGATAGAAGCGCAATGCGCCGGGCTGGGGTGCGTGCTTTCCGACAGAATTGCGGATGAGGCGAAAATTTTGAAGAGTGTTCGCACCTTGTCCCTTGGCGCCCCAAAGGAAGAATGGGCGGACGCGGTGGCAGCGGCGGCCATGCAAAACAACAGGCTGGATTGCCGTGCGCAGGTTGCGGCGGCCGGGTTTGACAGTAAGGCCGAGGTTAGCCATTTGGAAGATATCTACCGCCGCACCCTGCAAAATGCCCGGCGGCATCAGCCAAGGCTGTGAATGCTGTAATACAGGCCATGGCTTGCCGACTGGCGTTTGCTGTTGGAGGGAGAACTTAGCGGATGATTAACGGCATGGATGGCTTGCGCGTTCTGCACCTGTACCACGACATATTGGAAAACGGCGGGGTGGAGAATTTTCTGCTGAATGTTTGCACGGTGTTGCGCGCTGCCGGTGTTTATTGCGATGTGACGACCACCGCATTTGCCAGCAATGATTATTTTGTGGACGCGATAGGCGAAATGGGGTATGGCTATTACCAACTGAACAAGAACAAGAAGAATTTTGTGAAAGGCTGCCGGGATACGATAAAGCGGCTTCCGGCCTTTTTGCGGGCGCACCGCTACGACATTGTTCATGTTCATTCGTGCTCGCCCATACAATCCGGCATCATAATGCGAATTTTAAGAAGGAATGGTGTGCGCCGCGTCATACATCACGCGCATTTGTCTTCCGAAAACATGGGTGCGTCTTTGGCGTTCAAGTGGCGAATCAAGCGTTTGCTGGGCGTTCCGCTAATGGGAGGCATTCCCGTGTTGAATTTGTCCCCCTCGCGCGCGGCCGCACGTTCCCTATTTCCCGCTAAAGTTTTTAAGGCGGGCAAAGTTGAATATGTGCCCAATGCCGTTGACACCGGGAAGTTTGCCTTTGACGAGATTGTGCGCGCCAACATGCGGCAAGAGCTGGGCATTGGCGTCGAGGAAATTTTGGTGGGGCATGTCGGGCGCTTTGATGTACCCAAAAACCACAGTTTTACAATGGATGTTTTTTATGAAATGCTTCGCAGGCGTCCCGCTTGCAGGCTGGTTTTGGTGGGCGAGGGGGCGCAGGAGGCAGCCATTAGGCAAAAGGCGGCAAGGCTTGGCCTGCAAGATAAGGTGATATTTTACGGCGCCACGAATGAAATGGAGCGTTTGCTCCAAGCCTTTGACGTGTTTCTGTTCCCCTCCCTGTTTGAGGCCTTGGGCATTGCCGCAGTAGAGGCGCAGGCGGCCGGCTTGCCTTGCGTGGCCAGCACAAATGTGCCCCGCCAGGCGGTTTTGTGCGAAAGTACGATTCAGCTGTCCCGCGCTTGCCCGGCCGGGGAATGGGCGGAGGCAATTTTGAAGACGCGGCGCGCGCCGTTTGACCCTGCCGCGCTGAAAGCGTATGATATTAGGACGGTTGCGGCGGAGATGCAGGGGTTTTATGAGTCTCTTTCTGTTTTCTGAAAGCCCCTTTGTTTCGCTAAATGATTATTTAGCGAAACAAAGGGGCTCATGCTGTGCATACTTTAGCGTGTATTTCCCCATACTACAGCCTGCTGCACAAAAAACGAGAAATAGTGACACAACGCAACTTTTCACCGTTCCACCATTCCCCCAAAGACCGTGCGAAAAATGATTTCTAAATCTAAAAATAACGACCAATTGTAAATATAACGCAAATCGTAAGCAACGCGCTCTTGAATAGAGGTATCCCCCCGGTAGCCATGAATCTGCGCAAAACCGGTAACACCGGGCCGCACTTGATGCCGGGCCATATAATGAGGGATTTCATCCCTAAAATGGTCTACATGGTAAGGAATCTCCGGCCGCGGGCCCACCAGGCTCATGTCTCCACGCAGTACATTGAACATTTGAGGCAGTTCGTCGATGCTGGTTTTACGGATAAAGCGGCCAAAGCGCGTAACCCGCGCGTCCCCCTTGGCACTCCAGGCGGTGTCCTGTTTGTCGTTCATCTGCATAGAGCGAAATTTATACATCGTAAAAATTTTCTTGCGGCGGCCCATGCGCTGTTGCCGAAATAATACCGGTCCTTTGGAGGACAATTTTACCCCAAACGCGGCAATCACGATAACCGGTGAGAGCACAATTAAAATAAGGCAGGCCACTATAATGTCCACCGCGCGTTTGACCGCGCGATTTACAGGGTTATCCAGCGGAGAGGCAAAAATATCATAAATTTGTGATTGCCCGATATTCTCAACCCGTGGTGTCACGGCGGAAAACACATACTCGCTGAAGCAGGGAATAATAGAAAAACGCTGGCCATGGCGGTTGCACGGTTCAATGGCCGCCCGGGTATAGCGGGCGGCCTCTTCATCTAGGGCAATTACCACTTCATCATAAACGGTGTTCGCCAAAATGTCATCCAAGGCATCTAAATTCCCCAAACACGCCAGTTCGCGCATGGAACCATCCAGCGCCGCACCGGGCAACCCCACATACCCCACAATCGTATACCCCAAGTGGGGGCTTATCGCGATGCTTTGGCCATACCGGGCCGCTAAAACCCCGTCTCCAATCAGCAGCACATGGCGTAAATTGCGGTTATGACGGCGCACGTTCTGTAACAAAGCGCGCACAATCAAATGCTTGCCCAGCACTAACACAGCGGCAAATGCCGCGTAACCGGCCAGCATCCAGCGGGAGAAATCCACAAACCGCTGCAAATAAACAGCCACACCCAACAATAAAACACCAATAATATTGGCCCGCACCACAATCGAGATGTCATTGTAATACCGCGAATGGCGCTTTGGTGCATATAAGTGCAAATAGTAGTATAATATCACCGAAAACAACGCGCTAAGCAACCCCGGTATTAGGTAATCGGAAAAAGGCTGGTAACCGCCGGGTTCGTCAAAAACGTAGAAGCGCAACCAATACGCCAGAAAGTATGCCGCAAATTGGAGCACAGCGTCCGACAAACCGTTTAACATGTTCAGCAACTGGCGGTTCTGTTTTGCCAACCCGCTCCCCTCCCTTGCTCACTTCGCGTACACTCATCTGCCGCATCGTCAGCCTAAAAACAGTATATTCTGATAATGATTCACCTCATGCCAACCCAACACAAAAATTTGATGGTAACACAATTGCCCCCAGGCAAGCGCAGCCGCAGCTAAAATAACCCAGCGCAGCCAGCGGCGCTCTTCCGAAAATGCAATCATGGGCAAAAACAGTATCTGGCACATCTCCAAACCCCAGGCAAGCCGCGGCGCCAACGGCACCAGATTCTGGTTCAAGCTTAAAAACACAGCGAATAATGTACAATAGTAGAAAAACCGGTACATCGGTTTCTCCGCATTGCCATTTTTGCGCCAGTAGCACAGTGCTAGCAGCAGCACAAGCAAGTGTATCGCTAACCGCGCATCCAGCACCAGGGCACTCGCGTGAAACGCGCTGCCCCAGTAGGCGCTATACGGCGTAAGGAATACCAGCCATTTCGCCAGATCGTACAACTGATTGTTGAAGGCCGATACCAGCATAACTGCCGCTGCCCCAACAAAAGGATTTGCCTTGAGATAAACCCAAAAGAACAGTGGCAAAAATAATAAGTTGGAATAATGGAACAGCGCGCCGGCCACAACGCAAAGAGCCCATCTCCAAAAACAGGGCTTTTTATCCCCGGCGCCCAGATACGCAAAACCAAAAAAAATAATAGCCAGCCCCATGTACTGCCGCACACCGTTCATGCTGATAAAATACGCCTGGGTAAGCAAAAACAGCGCCATACCGTACCACGGCAAGGGGCTTAACCGATAAATACCCGCAACAAAAAAACCCACAACAAGCAAACTGGATATAAAGAACATCCACCCTGGCCCGCCGCCTAAAAGTTGAATCCCTTTCACCAGCAACCAAAATCCGGGCTCCATCCGGCTCTCGCCCAGTCCGGCTCCGGCGGCAATGGTATCAAAGGCGGGAATATATGTATAAGAATAATCTGTACCAACATCGTACCGTAGGCCGCTAAGCAGTGCCAATGGCAATGCCGATGCCACCGCAAGACACACAAACAACAGCTTGCGGGCACCATCACCAGCCAACACGCCGCGCAGCCGCAGTTTTGTGCAGGCGGCGTTGTAATGTTTTCGCACCATTTGCGTTCCCAGCGCAGATAATACCGCCCAAATACCCGCTGCCACGTAGTAAACCATGTAATCTCCTATTGTTTCACCTCTCGTGCCGACACGCGGACATCCAACAGCCGAGGGGCCCTCTCAATCACCAAGCCACGTTCTTAGAGTATCATACCATGCTGCGATAGACAGGGCAAGAAGGCTTTTTGCAAAATGGAAATTTGGGCTAACCAGATATTGAACCACCTGCTGAAATATGGTATTGTAGGTGTGTTCTTTCAGTCTTTTTACACATAGCCGGGGAATCGTGCGCAATAGAACAGAGGGGAGCGGCACACACGATGGCATTTAACTATACGCAACTGCCAGGAAAAAATAAGCGCAGTTATAACGGCACCGGTAAGCCACTGGTCAGCATCATCACACCGTATTACAACGCGGGCCGGTATTTTGAGGAAACCTTCTATGCTGTTATGGGCCAGACCTTTCCCTGGTTCGAGTGGATCATTGTCGACGACGGCTCCACAAACGAAGCGGATGTAGTGCTTCTTAAACGGTTGGCGGCAACCGATTCCCGCATCCGGGTACTGCGGCAACACAACCAGGGGCCGTCGGCCGCGCGCAACATGGCCATCCAACAATGCGGCACGGATGTTGTTGTGCCGCTCGACGCAGACGATCTGCTGGAAGCCACCGCACTGGAAACCCTGTTCTGGGGCTTATACGCAAACAAAGACGCCAGCTGGTGCTACTGTGATTGCGTCGGTTTTGGAAACCAGGCGTATCTGTGGCGGAAAAACTTTTCCGCAGAGACCATGAAGCGTGAAAACCTGCTTGTGGCAACGGCCGCCATCCGCAAAGAGGCTCTGCTCACGGTTGGCTGTTATTTTGAATCAGACAAACCGCTTAACGAAGACTGGCTGCTGTGGCTCACCCTAATGGGGCGTGGCTGTTTTCCGGTGCATATCAAGCAGTACGGGTTTTGGTATCGCCGCCATCAGGAAGGCCGTTTCAGCGGCATCCAGGGCGATTCGTCGCTGAAAGAAAAAGATCACGCCATAATCCTTAACGCGGGCAAACAGATTACAAACGCGGACGCTATTCGCCCAGTTGAATACCCCCGGGCAGGCAAAATCAACACATTCCAAACCACACCCTTTGTGTGCTGGGAGCAAATCCGGGATAAATCAAAAGGTATAATACACATCACCATGATATTCCCATGGCTGGAACTGGGCGGGGGTGACCTGTTTAACCTGTCGTTGGCAAGGGGCTTAGACAAAGACAGGTTCTCCGTAAGCATCCTCACAACCGAGGTGGCCGAAAATACATGGCGTGACCGCTTCACCCCCTATACAGACGACATATTTGTGCTGCCCAACTTCATGGACACCGACAGTATGCTGGCCTATATCTCCTTTCACCTGCAAACCCGGCAAACCGACGTCCTGTTCCTGTCCAATTCTTTCATGGGGTATTATTGCGCGCCGTGGATAAAAGTACACTTCCCCCACCTGCCCATCGTGGATTATGTCCACATGGAAGAATGGTATTGGAAAAACGGCGGACACGCAAGAACGTCGGGCCGCCTTGGCGGTGTTTTGGAAAAAACCTATGTCTGTAACGGCAAAACAGAACAAGTCTACCGGGAGGTTTTCGGCAGGGAGCCTCAAACGGTGGAGACCGTCTATATCGGGGTGGATGCCGCGCATTTTTCCCCGGCCGTTATCAACGCCGCCGATGCAGCGTCTCTGTTTGATATAGAAGCAGGGCGTCCTATCATTCTTTTTGTGGGCAGGCTCGTGCCGCAAAAACGCCCCTTTCTCATGCTCGCCATCGCACGCCGGTTAAAAGAACAGGGTTCAAACGCGGCCTTTGTAGTGGTGGGGGACGGGCCGCAATTAAAGGAAATGCAAACAGTTGTCCAATACCACCACTTAAAAAACACCGTATATTTTGCGGGCCGGCAAGACGACACGCGCCCCTTTTATAAAGCGGCCAGCCTCACGCTTATCTGCTCCATCAAGGAGGGTCTCGCATTAACCGCCTATGAATCGCTGTCGACGGAGACCCCCGTGATTACCAGTGACGTGGGTGGCCAGGCCGAGCTGGTGAACGATTCCTGCGGAAAGGTTATCCCGTTTCATGGCGAAGAGCAGCGGGATATTGACGCGCGAAGGTTTGAAGATGCCGAGATAGACGCATACTGCAAGGCCATCAAAAACCTGTTGGAGGATAAAACACACTACCGCGCGCTGTGCCGGCAAAGCAGGGAACGCATATTAGAGGCTTTTGAGCTAAACCACATGCTCGCATATTTCAACGCAGAATTTGCCCGGCTTGCGGCCGCGAAGGCAAAACCGGCGCCCAATGTCCAATGGATAGAAAACACAGCAAGTGAACTTGCCGTTATCGCCGGCGAATATATCAAGCTGGAGCAATCTGCCCATGGGCCGCTCGCGGCACATGGCGGCGGCGCCGTCACCGCCAGCCAAACTTACAAAATCATCATCCGATTGCTTCATTTCTTCAACCATAACCCTTTCGGCAAAGTGGTTGGAAAACTGCTGTCTGTTTTCAAAGGCCGGCAATAACGAGAACAACCGTCCATTCTCCTATCATCCACGCGTCCCCTCACCGCCGCCCGCCGGCCGCTTTTCCGCCCTTGTCCGCCCCAAACCCATTCCACCGCGCCCAATACGCAAAACGCACCACGCCGCCGCTCTCTCCCCCGCGGTTCTTCAGCACCTTCAGTTCTATCTTCCGCGGGTTCTGCCGCTTCGCCTCGTCCAGCAAATCCGGTGTTAGCTTTTCCGCCCCCTGCGGCAAGGCAAACTCCAGCCCCAACAGCACATCACATCGCTGGAATACTCAATCGCCCCGCTCTCCTTAAAGGCGGCCAGGCTCATTCGCGCCGTGTAATTCTCCCGGTTCAACGACGATATCGCCACCACGGGCGTCTTGTATTCCCGGCTCAGGCGCTTCAGCTCAAACACCGCGCGGTCGGTGTTCTGCTTGTCGGTAGCGCGCGGCTCGGCCGGGGCCAAAATCTGTAAATAATCAATCATCACTATATCCAACCCGCGCTCTATCTTCATGCGGCGGCAGCGCGACCTGATATCGGCAATGGTAACGGATGATGTATCGTCAAAGTATATTGGCGCCTGCGAGAGGGGGGCCATCGCCATGGCGAGATCCTCCCAATCCCGCTCGGAAAGATTGCCCTGCCGCACTATCTCGCTGTTGCCGCA
>QMCD01000823.1_pt1 | contig 20887 bp, 10 predicted proteins | sample 1821841 | NCBI WGS metagenome assembly QMCD01 (sample SAMN01991225, study PRJNA193472) | Termite gut metagenome, whole genome shotgun sequencing project. | isolation source: worker | host: Macrotermes natalensis
CTATTCTTCAAAAACAACCAACGAAAATACAAAAAATAAGCGTGCTCTCGCACGCTCATTTCTTATTCAACTACCAACACTTTTTTGCATCATTACCAAAACAAGAAAAACCCGCTAAATTAACACTTTAGCGGGTTTTTCATTTGATGCTGGATGTCAAAAATATGATTAAAACGGCTCAATGTAAAAAGTAGGTGGAGCGGGGGAATATCAGGCAAAAAGTTTAGCGAGGCGGAATATGAAGAATGGGATGTCTGTTAGCCCTCGCAGTTGTGAGCGGAAGGCTTTGACTTTAGCGTTGAAAGATTCAGCGGAAGCATTGGTGGAGCGGTTTTCGAAGTAGTTTGCTATTGAGGCGTAGTTGTTTTGCATTGTTTCCTATTCCAATTATTTATATCTATTTGTGTCATAATTCAATTCTCCACCGGAACTATTTCAGTTAACCTGAGTTCGGGACAAAGCCATCTTGTACGTTTCTCCTTTACGGGATCAATAGAGCACTGTTTCGGGTGAGACGGTGAACTCGAACGAACGATCGGAATAGGGTAGGCGGTACTGCGGCAGAGGAAGCGCTCCCCAGCTGTTGATACATCCCAGACCATACTGCGCGCCGTCGATGCAGAGCCACACGCGGGAATCTTTCGTAAGATCCTCCGGGTGCATATTAATCTTTTTCAACCCCTCGTCGAGCGACTCCTGCGAATAGTGGAGGGCCGAGGCCGAGAACGCCGTCGTAGAGGTGAAACGTAGTCCGCGTCCGCTCACGTCGGCCTGCCTCCACCAGCGGAGTTCGCTTTTTGTTCCGGTCTCCTGCGGACGGTCGTAAGGATAGAACTGTTCATCCACTGTTTGATGCCACAATCCAACGAATTGCGACTCTTTTCGATCGGAGTAATTTTCGACGGGGCCTCGACCGTAATAGTCGATGCGGTCGAAATCTTCGGGCATCACCATACGCATACCGAAACGCAGCATGTCGGGAGCTTCTCCGGCGGCTACGAGGCTCTGTCGCACGGCTATCTCGCCCGTGTTGTTGACGGTATAGGTTATTTCGAGCGTACCCGAAACCTTTTCGAACTCGTATTTTGCCGTCACGACAGCCATCTCCTCCGACATGTCGTGGGAGAGAGAGGTAAGCCTAAGACCCGGATCGCGCCACACGGCATTTTTACTTTGCAGGTTCGCGCCGAAATCGTTGTCGATGGGTGCGCGCCAGAAGTTCGGTTCAAGGGTAGTGCCGTGAGCGAGGTAGTCTACGTCGCCCACACGATATTTGGCGATGAGCCCGTCTTTGCGCCGGAAATCGATCTTGAAGTTCTCAGATTCCACCACGAGATAGTTGTGATCATTATCCTTGACAACCACCATTCCGGCCGAAGTATGACGGTCTATGCGGCGATTGGCAAGCGCGGGTGCACTCACGGCGAAGTCCCATTCGCGCAGAGGTAACTGTTGGCGGGCGATACAAAAACCGGCGGGTAATATATCCTCGGCGGTGATAAGACGATATTCGACGTTAAGCAAGAGCTCCCCGGAGGCAGGTAACGCGCTCAATTCGAAGGGCAATTCGAAATCCTCGCTTTGCTGCGGCGCGATGTCGAGTGCTTCGATCCCGCTACGGATCTCGCGTCCGTCGCACAGTACCGTCCACACCATACGGACATTCGAGAGGTCGCGGAAGAAATATTCGTTGAATACACCGATCCGGCCCTGTGCTACGCCCCTGTCAGTCGTCCACACCGATTGATGATAATAGCCCACCTCTTCGGCATGGGGATTGGGTCGACGGTCGGGAGAGAAGACTCCGTTGTTGCAGAAGTTGAAATCGTGTGCGTCGTAAGGGTTGAAGTCGCCACCGTAAGCGTATATCCACGAGCCGTCGGCGCGTCGAATCCTTTGCGACTGATCGACGAAATCCCAGATGAAGCCACCCTGGTAGGCCGGGTATTTGCGTATCAGATCCCAGTATTCGCCGAATCCACCCATGGAGTTGCCCATCGCATGGGCGTATTCACATTGGATAAGCGGTTTATCGGGGTTGCCGGCAACGTACTTCTCACTACTCTCGTAGTCCCAATACATCGGACTGATTATATCCGTATTACGAGTGTCGGATTCATATATGGCCTGTTCGTACTGCACGGGGCGCGAGGGATCGAACATCTTGATCCAGTCGTAGCAGGCCGAGAAGTTGGGGCCGTCGCCAGCCTCGTTGCCCAGCGACCAGATGATCACCGCCGGATGGTTGAAACTGCGCCTGACATTTCGCTCGTTTCGCTCCAGATGCGCCTTGGTGTAATCGGGGTTTTTGGCGAGAGTCTCCTTGCCGTATCCCATTCCGTGTGACTCGACATTCGCCTCGGCCACTACATACATCCCGTATTCGTCGCACAACTCATACCAGAGATTATCGTCGGGATAGTGACATGTACGCACGGCGTTGATGTTGTATTCCTTCATCAGGCGGATGTCCTGCAACATTCGGTCGCGGGAGATTATATAGCCGTTATCGGGATCCATCTCGTGGCGGTTGACGCCCTTGAGAAGAATGGGTTGTCCGTTCACCAGAAGTTGTCCGCCCTTGATCTCGACGTTGCGGAAACCGACACGGAAGGGAATCGTCTCGACGAGCTTTCTGCCCGAAGAAAGAGTCACGGTGAGGTCGTACAGGTTGGGTGTTTCCGCTGTCCACGCGGCTACCTCACCCGCGTCGAGTGTGGCGGTCACCTTAGTGCCCGTCACCTTCAGCGAATGCGATGCGACGAGTGTGCCCTTGCCGTCGGTGAGTGTGAGGGCCACCTCGGAGCCTTTTGCCGCCGAAGGGAACTCCATCTCGAAATCTATCGAGCCGCGTTTGAAACTATCGTCGAGGCTTGCGGTATAGCGCACATCGGCGATGTGGTTTCGCTCGCGGGCGTACAGGAAGCAGTCGCGTCCCACACCCGAGAAGCGGAAGAAATCCTGATCCTCGAGGTACGAGCCGTCGCACAGGCTGAACACCTGAAAAGCGATTAGGTTGGCACCCGGCTTCACGAACTTCGTGATGTCGAATTCTGCCTCCAACTTGCTGTCTTCGCTGTAACCGACATAAGAGCCGTTGACCCAGAGGTAGATGTTGGATGTGACGGAACCGAAGCTGGCGATTATCTGTTTACCGTTCCATGAGGCGGGAATTTCGACCGTTCGGCGATAGGAGCCGACCGCGTTATTCTGCGTCGGGACGTTGGGCGGGTCGTTCCGAAACTGCTCGCGCCAACGGTAACCTATATTGAGATATTGCATATCGCCGTAACCGTTGCGTTCCCACAGCCCCGGAACCTGCATCGTGTCCCAGTGGCCGTCGTTGTAGGTCGTTTTGTAGAAATCGGTAGGCCTATGGTCGGCATTGGCCACCCATGCAAAGCGCCACGCGCCGTTGAGCGACAGAAAACGCTCTGAAGTGGTGCGCTCACCTGCTCCAGCGAGTTCGGCGCTCTCATAAGCGAAAAAATTGGTGTGCATCGGCAGTCTGTTCACTGCATTTACATTCGGGTCGCGCCACTCGTTACCCGGCTGCGCAAAAGCCGCCGTAAAACTCAAAAGGGCGGCCATGGTGAAAAGGAATTGTCTCATTTCGAATTGTATTTTAGGGATTGGTTTTGCATTAATGTATATCTTTATATTCCGACGGCAACATTCCGAATTCGTTTTTGAAGCATCTCGAAAAATATGAAGACGAGGAAAATCCCACATAGTACATTATTTCGGAGATGTTGCCTTTGTTGCCTTTGATAAGGAGTGCGGCCTTTTTGAGCCGGTATTTACGAATGAATTCGTTCGGACTTATGCCCAGAAGTTTTTTAATTCGCCGGTACAGATGAACCGAGCTTATCCCTATCTCCTTACTGATGAGGTCGACCGTCAGACTCGATTCGGATATGTTGTTTTCTATCAGTTCGATGAAACTGTCTATAAGTTTTTTGTCCACATCCCGCCATCCGCCGGCGACATCGCTGACTACGACGAGTTCGTTGTGAAAATATTCGATCAACTTTCGCCGTCGGTCGAGAAGTTGTTCTATATTCGCCTCCAGTATTTCCGGGTCCACGGGCTTGACGTTGTAGATATCAACGCCCGCTCTGAAGCCATCCAGTTGATCCTGCGGCAGTGTCTTTGCAGAGAGAGCTATTATGGGTATGTGTTTGGTGCGCGAATCGTTCTTAAGCATTCGGCTCATCGTGAGTCCATCCATACCGGGCATCATAATATCGCATATCACGATATCCGGATTGTATTCCACCGTCTTGTTAAATCCGCTTTGACCGTCTGTCGCCGTAATGATCCTGTATTTATCGGAGAGAGACAGTTTTATGTATTCTCTCATTCCCGGATCGTCTTCGGCGTATATGATGGTGGGAATATCTTTTTTTGCAGAGAGAGCGTCGATGTTGTCTATGGCTATGTTTGACCTCACATTCCCCGTCTCTTCATCCTCGGCACGAACGAGCAGATCGCCGACGGGAATCATGATCTTGAAACTGCTTCCCATTCCCGGAGTGCTTTCGACCCTGATCAAACCGTTGTGCATTTCCACATATGTATTGACTATCGAAAGCCCGATCCCCGATCCGACTATGTCCTTATCTATCTCTTTGGATCGATAGAAGGCTCCGAATATCCTGTTTATTTCCCGTGGATTGATGCCGATGCCGCTGTCGGCAACGCTTATCGCCAGATACGATATACCTTCGTGGCTCTCCGGTTCTGCGCTTATGGTTATGTTTCCGTTTTTTTCGGTGAATTTGAAAGCGTTGGAGAGCAGATTGTAAATGACCGTTTCGATCTTTTCCGCATCGCAATTCACCATAATCTCATCGTTGAACGAATATAGCATGAAGCGGATATTCATCCTGTCGGCCATATCCCTGAACATATCGAAATTTCTGCGAATGATCTCCATTATGTTCACCCGGCGCAGATTCAACAACGTGTCTTCCTCCATTTTCCTGAAATCGAGCAATTGGTCGATAAGTTTCAACAGCTTCTCGGAATTGTTGTGTGCTATGCGTATTAATTCTTTCAGCTTTTGATCGTTCATCCTGATGGCGGATGCCTCTTTCAGAGGGGGGATTATCAAAGATAGCGGGGTCCTGAATTCGTGGGAAATATTGGTAAAAAACTGTATTTTGGCCCTGTTAATCTCCTTTTCGTGTGCCGTTTCAAGTCTTGCGAGGCGCAATTCGTTCATAAGGCGCATTCGTTTGGTCGAGAATCTGTACAGTAGCAATATGGTCACTATCCCAAGAGCGATATAGAGCAGTATGAACCCGGTCCGAAGCATGATCGGTGGATATATTCTTATTGCAAGCGATGCTTCGGAGCCGTTCCTCCGCCCATAGCTATCAGTGACGCTCACATGGAACTTGTATTTACCGGGATGTAAATTTGAATATATGGCCCTGTTCTGTCCGGGATCGGCATATATCCAGTCCTGATCTATGCCGTCCATTTTATAGTAATATCTGTTGCTTCCATTGGAGACGTATTGCATCGAGGCGAATCCCAGTGCCAGATTGTGTTGGTTGTATCGCAGTTTGATCTCGCTGACGAACGGCAGAGGTTTTGAAAAGAGTGCGCTTTGTTTCTCTACGGTCTGTATTTCGTTGTTTATCCAGAGCGTGGTTATGTAAACGGGCAGATCGGAATCCCGTATATCTATTTCGTCAGTATCGAAGAACATATAGCCGTTATCTCCTCCGCAATAGAGCGTTCCGTTGTCCGATATTATCATGCAGTTATAGCGCATATTCTTCATGGGGAACGTATTTCCCAAGCCGACGATAGCGGCATTGTCTTCGTTGTCGAGGACGAAGACCGTACTTTCGGTTCCGCCCCATATCCGTCCCGAACCGTCGATCACCATATTTATCACACCTTCCCGGTTCGTCATCGGAAGATCGATCAACGCATCATCGCCCGTCATCGTGTCGTATTTGATAATGCCGCCCCTAATCCCTACATACAATATCCTTTCGTCCACTAAACACAGACTCGTTGCCTTGTTGCCGTCGAGCATTCCGTTGAGTTTCTCTATTACGACCCTGTGGCCGTTGAGGATATTGATCGAAACTATTTCGTTGCGGTTGATGGTCCAGAGTTTATCGTCCTGCACCACGAAACGGTCGGTAGAGATGCCGGTAACCTGATGTATTTCCGTATCCGGATCGAGCCCAAGCCGCTCATTAATCCTGTAAATGCCGCTCCCCCATATGTTTATAAACATATCATCCGTACCGAAATTTTTAATGGCGGCTATATAATTTGTTTTGAATACAGGTATGTTATCGGTTGTATAGTTTCTCATGCTGCCATCTTTCGGATCGTAGATGTTCAACCCTCCGGTGGTGGCTATCCATAATCGTTCATAACTGTCAGTCAGCAGTTCGTATGAGTTCGACATCGAAAGTTTGTCGTTTATCTCGTGCGCCGGGATCGTTTCCTGCGTGGCCGTATTTATAGTGACGATGCCGTTGTCGGAAGATCCATACAGGATATCTCCGGACAGATAGAGGTTGCGAATATTGTTACTTATCCTGATGCCGTTATATTCATAGCTGACCGGCTTGAAGATGATCTTGCTGTTCGTTTCCGTCAGATAGCATGCTCCACCCTGTGTTGCGAACCAGATGGAGCCACCATTGTCCCTGAATATCGACCAAACCACGTTGCTCGAAAGCGATTGGGGCGACTGCGATTCGTGAAAATAATTCCGTATCGCCCCAGTCGTACAGTCGAGAACGTTCAATCCGAAGTCGGTGCCCATCCATATTTCGTCTCCCGACACGAAGATGCATTTTATTACCTCGTTGCTAAGGGCGCTGTTACGTTCGTGAATAATTTCCATTTCGCCGGTATCGCTTTCCAGTATCGTAAGGCCTGTTTCCGTTCCTATCAGCAACCAGGAATCGTCACCTTCTCCGTATGGCTCGATATCCAGGATCATGTTATTCGGAAGTTCGGATTTGTAATTTCCCTTCGTATTGAAATTATCGACTATCTTTCCGTCGTGCATTACGTTGAGTCCGTTGTAGGTCCCTATCCAAAGGTATCCGCGGGAATCTTTATACATGCAACGGATGGTGTTGTGGGTTATGCCGCAAGTGAAGGTGTTGTATTCGGTAATATCCCCGTTCCGGTCTATGGCGACGAGTCCGGTTTCCGTTCCCACCCACAGGCCTTCGTCGCCGTCGACCAATATGCTGCGAACAATGTCGTTGTTGTTGGTATTGATACGGGTCACCTCCAGAGTCACTTCGGACACGGAATAGAGTCCGTATCTTGTTCCGACCAGAATGCGATCATCGTCGGCAGCCATGGAAATGTCGTTGCCTGAAAGACCGATATCGGGCACCTCCACTTCGAGTATATTCACACCGTCGTATCTTATCAGTCCCGTGCCGGTGGCGAACCACAGAAATCCGTATTTATCCTGCAGGCCGCCGGTCGTCACAGAAGATTGGAAACTCCTGCCCATCGGTATACGGTTGAAGATCATGTTATCTGAAGCCGATACCGACGCCCATATCAGATGGTTGAAGAGTGCGAAAAATGTCAATAATAATAACTTTTTCATGATACAAATTTTTAGAACAATACAAATATACGACGATTCGTTATTAAGTCAAGCAATAATATTAACATTTATTTCGCTATTCCGGCAATAAATCCCTCATGTAATATTGGTGCTCTATTATGTAATATTTGTTTTCACAGCCGAAGGTTTAAGCTTGTATTTTTGTGATCGAATAAAACTATGGCCTATGTGAAAAAACCCCTTGCCGAAAACCAATTCGGCGTCCGAGTACTGTAAAAACCTAATAACCATTTTAAAAAATTATGAAGCAGAAAGACTCAAAATTAACACACGTGAAACGTAGAGTTGCGGGAAGCGTACTCCTGTTCCTCCTGTTGACGGTCAATTCTTTCGGACTTTATGCTCAACAAAACCCTCGCGGGAGCATCGAAGTGAAGGGGTTTGTGACTAATGTCGAAGGCAGCGGCTTGTCCGGTGCAACAGTGGCCGTAAAGGATGCTCCGACAGGAGCCGTTACCGGCGAAAACGGAGAATTTACCATTTCGGTTGCCCCCGACGCTACGTTAGTAGTCTCTTATCTCGGTTATGTTACTCGCGACGTCGGGGTAGACAATAACCCTTCACCGAACATCGCGCTGTCGCAGGATCCGAAAAGTATTGACGAGGTGGTGGTGATCGGCTACGGTATGGCGCGAAAAAGCGATCTTACCGGAGCGATATCCTCCGTAAGCGGCAGCGAACTATCGCAGTCAGGCAACTCGACCGTAGCACAGATGCTGAAGGGACAGATTCCCGGTCTCTCTTTTTCGCAGACGAGCAACCAGCCCGGAGGTGCGGTATGGATGAATATCCGTGGTACGGCGGCTGGTGCCAGTCCCCTTATTATAGTGGACGGTATTCCCGTGTCGACCATGTGGGAACCCAACGGGGACCTTTTCTACGGCAAGGGCGACAAGGAGAGCGTTCTCGATAACATCAATCCCGACGATATCAAAGATATTCAGGTTCTAAAAGATGCGAGTGCAACCTCTATCTACGGATCCCGCGCGGCAGGCGGCGTCATACTTATCACCACCAAACGCGGCCTCGAAGGCAGCAAGCCGATCGTCAGCCTGAAGTCTTCTTACACCGCCCAGTGGATCACCGAAAGTCCCGAAGTTATGGGAGCCCAGGATTACATGAGGCAGTCAAATAAGGCCAGACTCGAAAAATGGGTCAGGGAGCAGGGCTATTATCCATGGGGCATCAACGAATTGCCTTCGGGTGACGAGTTGATAAGGCTCTATGAGGAGGCGAACAGCGGTCTTCCGGGCAAGGGCTGGAACTATGACCCCGCAGCTATCGACCAATTTCCCGGCGGCACCGACTGGATGAGGGAGATCACTCGCATTGGAGGTATTCAGGAGTACGATCTGTCGGTAGCCGGCGGCGGAAATTCGAACGCCTATCTGATATCCGGCAGCCACATGATGAACAAGGGCGTGCTGAAAAAAAACAACTACGGTCGCACGACCGGCCGTGTGAATTTCGATCAGGAGTTCAACAGTTGGCTCAAAGCAGGGGTAACGGTAAACTACTCGCTCGTGCGCTCGAACGATCCCCCTCTCTCTTCGCGTGAACACGGAACGATCGACCTGTTCAGCCAGGCGCGGGGATTCGATCCGGTTGTTCCAGTCAGGGATTACAACGGCGAATACACTTACAGTGAGATAAAACGCAGCAACCGCAACCCTGTGGCGCAGTTGGATATAGAGATGCTTACAAAGAAGGAGAATCTGCTCTCTTCGGCCTACATCGACATCAAACCCATCGAGGAGCTGACAATAAAGACAACTGTCGGATACGACCGCAAGTTCGCTTCGCTTGAGTTTTACGCCCCCTCTTACACCCAGCGCGGAGACGCCTACGATGGGGTGGGTAGTATCACCAAACACGAGCAGGCGAATTATTACATCAACGTGATGGCAAGTTACAACAAGACTTTCGCCGAAAACCACGATCTGGGCGCCATGGTCGGTTGGGAATATCAGAACGAAAACTTTTCGGGAGTGAATGCCGAGAACAGAGGTTTTGCCTACGATGCGGTTAAATGGTATAACCTCGCGATGGGGACGTATGAAAAACCGATAGTGCGCTCGTTCAACAACACGAGCCAGAATGCCTCTCTGATAGCCCGTTTGAACTATTCGTTCAAAGACCGCTATCTGCTTACTGCGAACTTCCGGCGCGACGGTTCGTCGAACTTTGCACCCAACAAACAATGGGGTAACTTCGGCGGTGTGTCGGTCGCGTGGAGAATAAGCGAAGAAGAGTTCTTAAAAGATGTTTCGTGGATAACAAACCTGAAACTCAGGGCCGGTACCGGTGTGACGGGATATGCCGGAAGCCTGACCGGTACGGCGACATATTATACGGCCGGTTGGGACTATTATGTCAACAATACCCTCAACAGCGGGGTCGGTTTGGCCGTACTCGGCAATCCCAACCTCTCGTGGGAGTCGCAGCAGGACATAAACATCGGATTGGATTTCAGTTTCCTGAACAATCGTCTAGGCGGTAGCATCGACGTCTATGAGCGCACCATACGCGACAGGATCGGGCGAAAATCGTTGATGTCCTATCAGGAGGTGAACCAGATGCACTACAATACCCAGCGGATAGACAAAACCAGGGGTGTGGATTTCTCGATCTACGGATCGGTCAGCAAGAATAATTTCTCATGGGATTCCCAATTCTCCCTGACCTGGTACTCCGACTTCACCACAAGAAGAGATCCGTCCGAAGTGCTGACTATCTACCAGACCGACCGTTATAGATGGAACGACATGTGGTACTATCTATCCGACGGACTGGTACAACCCAACGAGGAGATTCCCCACATGCCGGGAGCACTGGCCGGTGCCGTGAAAATACGGGATGTCAACGGATTCATGCGGGACGAAAGCGGGAACAAGCATTTCGACGAGAATGGCCGTACGGTCTATTCGGGAGGACCCGACGGGATCATCGACGAGGCCGACATGGTCAACATCGGAAACAATACCCCCATACCTTTCAGTTGGACGAACTCTTTCAGGTACAAGGGTTTCGACCTCAATATCGGTATCTACGGGAAATTCAACGCCTATAAGAGCAACGACAAGATAGGCAACATATCTTTTTCGGGAATGGACGAGGGATCCAACAATCTGATCTACTACAAAGACCACTATACCTTCGACAACCTCGATTCCAGGATTCCCGGATTTGCGGTATATGAAACGACATTCTGGATGGGCGACTATATCATGGAAAAAGCATGGTTTGTTCGCCTTGAAAACGTCACCCTGGGCTACACTCTGCCCAAGAGCGTAACCAAAAACTGGCTCAATTCGGTGAGATTTTATGCTTCTATGAAGAATCTCTGCACCATCACCCCTTACAAGGGATACGATCCTGAGTACGATGTATTCGGATATCCGCTAACGAGTGCCTTCACTTTCGGCGTTGACCTTAAATTTTAAGAAACCATGAGAACGAGACATATTATATTTTCATTACTGTCGGCACTCGTCGCATTGACCGGGTGCACGCTTCAGCGGGAATCTTTCGAAGAGATATACCCCGAAAACTTTTTCAGGAATCAGAGCGACATCGACAAAGCCCTCATTGCACTTTACACACCCTTCAATACGGGATGGGGTAAATTCTACTGCTGCGACCAATACAGCTATCTCGTCGTGTCCGACATGACCGCAGGAGTCATGGCGAGCCGTTGGACGGGACAGGACTACCGGCAATACTATGAACATTGGTGGGAAGAGGATATCCAGGGATGGGTTCGCACCTTTATGAACGATCATTACAAACAATACAACCACCTGTCGAGGATAATGAGCGTTATCAAAAAGATCGAGGAGAGTACCGCCTCTGACGAGGTCAAGCTCCGCTCCATTGCCGAAGCCAAATGTCTCTACGGATGGTTGGGCTATATCATGTACGATCTTTTCGGCCCGGTGCCTCTCATTACTGACGAAGCCATGGATGACCCCCAGGCGCAGATATTCATTCCGAGGTTGAGCGACGAGGATTATGTGGCGTTTATGATCGGCATGCTCGACGATGCGATCGAAAGCGGTACCCTTCCCGTGAGGGCGTCGGCGTGGGGCAGGATGAGCGAGAGTATGGCAATGATGCTCAAACTTAAATTTCTCATGGCGCGCAAAGACTATGTGGCAGCCGAGGAGGTTGCCAGAGACCTTTATGCTCTTCGCGGCAATCCGTTCGATCTGATGGATTCATATCAGTCGATATTCGACAAGGCGAACGTAAAGAACAAGGAGATCATTCATGCGATACCCTGCGGAATCGAGGAAGACTTCCCGAACTATTGGATGGTTCAGGTGCTTCCGTGGAGTTTCAAGGGTAAAGACGGCACCGGTTCGGAGGACGCACAGGGTTGGCAGACCTTCGCCATGACCTGGGATTTCTACGAATCGTTCGAACCGGGAGACGAGCGTCTCGAAACCATAATAGCCGAATACACCTATATCGACGGCAACGGAGCGAGCATCGTGTATAACCGCAACAACGATACCGCTCTGAAGGACGGAGGGCCCATACCTTTCAAATATGGCAACGATCCTCAACAAAACGGCGTCATCGGCACGACCGACCAGATCGTATTCCGTTTCTCGGATGTAATGCTCTCGCTTGCGGAGTGTATCAACATGAACGACGGTCCCACCGACGAGGCGAAAGCCCTTTTGAACGAGGTAAGAGACAGGGTAGGCCTGCTTCCGGTCGATCCAATGAGTAGAGATGCTTTCAACGAGGCACTGCTCAATGAACGTCTGCATGAATTCCATTGCGAAGGACTTGCCCGCACGGACAAGATCAGGTTCGGTACCTTTGTTTCCGACGCCATCGCACAATATCCCGACAGCAGGTCCGCGCCGCACAAGGTGCGCTTCCCGATACCTGGCAATTACATTGCCGAATCCGAAGGGGTGGTCAAACAGAACCCCGATTATTAATAGAAATAATAGATATAACATGAAACGGTTATTATATATATTATCAATTTTCGCATCGGTTGCCGCCGTGACGGCTTGTGTCGACGACAATGGCCGTACCGAAGTATTCGAGATCGCCGAAGAGACTACGGCTTTACCCGTCGAAAAGGAGGGAGGCATCGTATCGGTGATCGTAAGGAGCACACTCGACTACACGGTGGAAATCGAAAAGAATTGGTGCAGTATCGCAGAAAAGAAAGCCACGGGCTTCAGATTGAATGTTACGGAAAACGAGACCATCGTGGCGAGACAGAACACGGTGACTTTGAAGGCGCACGGTTTCGAGCCGATCACGCTGACGATAGATCAGGAGGCGGGAGAGTTGTTCTTCACGATAGCGGACGATCAGAAGATCAAAACATTTGATCAGGGCGGAGGAACGCAAACCGTCGAGATCCGAACGAATATCGACACCTATGAAGTGATCTCTTCCGAGACATGGTGTGGGATTTCCGACAAAACCACTTCCGGCTTCAAGATTACCCTGGGGGCTAACGACGGCTTCCGCCGCAGCGCTTCGTTGACGGTAACCGCTCCGGGTATGCCTTCCGTCAACGTCGAGGTGTCTCAGTCGGGTAATCCGCTGTTATCCAACACCACCTTCACCACCGGCTTGAATAATTGGACGACGATCGGAACCGAAGGAATGTTCGAACTCAACAGTTGGATGCCGGGAGGCCTGTCCGGTAATTCGGTGACGCTCGCCGGCAGTATGTGGGATTGGACCATTGAAGGCTCTTTGGTACAGAAAATAGTCGGTATTCCCGACGGTACCTACACTCTTTCCGTTCGCGTTGCAGGAGGCGGTACGACGGGCGAATTGGCTCTTATCGCTATCGACAAGGATGGCGTCGAGACCAAAACCGTCATCAGCGACGAATGGGGAGATTGGATCGTCAGGAGTACGACCATAGAGGTTACCGGTGGAGAATGTTCGGTGGGGCTCTATGTCAGCAGGTCGGCCACTCCGGACAGGCTCTGGTTCAATGCGACCGACATCAAACTCGAATAGTATGAACTGACGGGTCGGCTATTGTGCCGATATATGTGTACCTTTGACCCCCGGGAAGCATAACCGGACAATAGTCGGCCTTCTTATTTGCAATGTGCTTACACGCTTTAAAATTCAGCAAGCGATGAAAAAAAATATTATGTTACTGTTGACGGCAAGTCTGCTGTTGACGGCAGGATGCGATCCCTCGAATGGCACTAACGGCAAAACGCCCGATCCGTTGCCCGACGTGACGTACTCCGAAGTGTCCACACCCCCGACCATATCTGTCGTCGACGAGAGCGATTATACCGTATACTATGTCGACAGCGGTTCGGGCGACGACGATAACGACGGGTTGAGCGAAAACGCCCCGTTCAAGACCCTGGGAAAAGTGTCCGATATGCCCAAGGCTGCAAAGACCAAAGTGCTTTTCAAGAGCGGCGCCGAGTTCACGGGCAACATCACGCTAAAAAATCTGGGAGGTACTCCCGAAAAGCCGTTCATCGTCGACATTTACGGCGGAACGGAACGTCCCTTGTTTAGAGGCAACGGCGGCGATCAGGTAGTGCTCATACAGGACGGCAACATTCGTTTTCGCAACATACGCATAACCAATAAAGGAGGTGTGCGCGGAATCCGGGTACAGGCGACGGCTACGGGAGCATTGAAAAACATCGAGATCGCCGGATGCCGCGTCGAAGAGGTCAATTGGGCCGGTTCGACACCTTTTGTCGGGGTCGATCCCGCAACGCTCGATGTGCGGGCGATCGCTTCGGATTCGAGGTTCAACAAGGACTTCGGCGGAATAGTTTTCGAGGCATTCACTCCGAAAGAGATCGGAGCAAGCTGGTTCGAGAATCTGTTCGTTACCGACAACGAAATATATCAGGTGTGCCGCACCGGCATCATGCTCACCACAAGATGGGGCCAGCGCGATGCCCAGGGCAATGGATACAACGAGTACATAAGCGACACCGAGAACTGGTATCCTTCTAAAAACGTCGTTATTCAGAGCAACGACATCGCATATGCGGGTGGCGACGGTCTGATCCTCATTGGTTGCGACGGTGCATGGATCGACCATAACAGATGTTTCTATGCCAATTTCCTTGGTCGAACCGGACACGCCAGCGCCGGACTGTGGCCCTATTGCTGCACCAACGTGGTCATGCAGTACAACGAAGCCGCATATACCCAGATGGCCAACGGCAGCGCCGACGGCGAGGGACTCGATGTGGATGTCGCCTGCAAGAATACTATCGTACAGTTCAACTATCTCCATCACAATGTGGGTGGTGGTCTGCTTATATGCAACATCGCGGGTGCCAACCATGAAGGCACGGTCGTACGCAACAACATATTCGCCCGAAACAGCACCACGTGGAAAGGAAATATGGTCTCTATTTCGAGCGGTCCCGGCGATATCGAGCTGTACAACAATCTTGTGATCGTCGACAACCAACATTCCCAGGTGCTGTTCAGCGACGACTGGGCGGGTGCGGGTAAATCCAAAGATATATCATTCAGGAACAATATCTTCATGTCGACCAGTCCGGTAGTGGCAAAATTCGGCACCGAGAACATCGAGGATTGCCTGTTCGAAAACAACATCTATCATCAGATAGCGAATTACTCTATGGATAAGGAGGCGATCCTGATTGATCCGAAGATAACGCTTCCGGCCGATCTCGATGGGTTTGCCAAAGCGCTAATGATGCATCCGGCCGAACCCGGCGTGTTCAACAGTGGAATGTTGTTCGACGGAATGCTCGACGAGGATATTACAGGCAATCCGGCCGTGAAGATCAATTATGTAGGTCCCTTCGCGAAATAAGCAAGATATAGCCCTTATGATGAGGTTTGTAGGAATATTGCTATCCGTGTCGATCGCGATGGTCGGTTGTTTGCGGCGTGATGTCAAACAGGTCGATATCTGCATCTACGGAGGTACGTCGGCCGGAGTTATTGCCGCCTATACAGCTGCACGGTCGGGCAAGACCGTATTGCTGGTGGAACCGGGACAAAGACTCGGAGGAATGAGTTCGGGTGGCCTGGGTTTTACCGACATAGGCAATAAATATGTGGTACAGGGTCTTGCACTCGATTTTTACCGCCGAATAGGGCAGCATTACGGAAAACTCGAACAATGGATATTCACACCCGGTGTTGCAAAGAGCTGTTTCGACGATTATGTCAGTGAAGCCGACGTCGAGGTGTGGTTCGACAGCCGTATCGTTAAAGCCTCGAAACGGGGTTCTGTCGTCACGACCATAGAGCTTGAGAGTTCGGAAAAACCCTCGCGAGCGACAAATAGAAAGGTACATGCGAAGATGTTCATAGATTGCAGTTATGAGGGCGACCTTATGGCGCGGTCCGGAGTGGAATATTTTGTCGGACGGGAAGCCAACGCTCTTTATGGCGAGACCTATAACGGTGTGCAGATGATGGATCGGCATCAGGTTCCGGAGGGCATCGACCCCTATATTATCCAGGGTGACCCGTCGAGCGGAGTCGTGTGGGGTGTTAACACCGATCCGGTGCAACCCGATGGTACGGGCGACGGCAAGGTGCAGGCCTACAATTTCCGAATATGCCTGACCGACGATCCGGACAACATGATACCCATCGGCAAACCGGATAATTACGATCCGGCTCGATATGAACTTGCCCGGCGCATCAAGGCCAAATATCCGTGGAAACACCACACGGACCTTTTCATTTGGACGACGATGCCCGATCGAAAGACCGACATAAACAACATGGGCGGATTTTCGACCGACATGATAGGCATGAATTGGAGCTATCCCGAAGCCGACTATCGGGAGCGAGAGCAAATATGGAAACAGCATGAGGACTACACCAGGGGTTTGCTCTGGTTCGTGGGCAACGACCCTTCCGTGCCCGAACATATCCGTGCCGAGATGCGCAGGTGGGGCTATCCGCGCGACGAGTACACGGAAAACGATCATTGGACGCCGCAACTCTATGTGCGCGAGGCACGTCGCATGGTGGGTGATCTTGTAATGACCCAACATCACTGCGAAGGACGGGAAATAGTTTCCGATCCTGTCGGTTGGGCGGCATACACGATGGATTCGCACAATTGCGACCGACACGTGACGGGCGGTATGGTCCGTAACGAAGGGAATGTCGAGATTGGCGGTTTCGGGCCCTATCCCATCTCATACAGGGCCATTACCCCCAAGCGCGGAGAAGCCGATAACCTTCTGGTTCCGGTATGTCTGTCGGCCAGCCACATAGCCTATGGATCGATCCGCATGGAACCCGTATTCATGGTGCTCGGTCAGTCGGCGGCCATTGCGGCCGTTATGGCCATCGACGGCGCTGTTGCGGTACAGGACGTAGATGCGGCAAAAGTGCTTGCCAAGTTGCACACCGATCCGCTTGCCGACGGCTCCCTGCCCGAAATAGTGGTCGACAACGACGATCCGTACCGTGTCGAAATGGCTGGTTCATGGGAAAAGCAGCAATGGATGGGCTATGGGGCCGATTTCGTAACTTCCATCGGAAATGATGCCGGCTCTTCGGTGAGATACACGCCGCAGATCGCAACGACAGCGCAATACGACCTCTATACCTATGTTCCCAAGATAGACGATGCGACGCACAGCACTTTTGTGAAAGTGTTCGACGGCTCAAAGGAACACTCGATCGTTCTACGGAGCGGAGATATAGTGGTGACGGGGCAGACCTCAGGAGAATGGATCGGTTTGGGCAGATACGGTTTCCGGGAGGGTACGTCCGGCTACGTAGAAATATCGGGTAGGGGAGAGGGCGCCGTCGTTGCCGACGCGGTATTGCTGGTACCTGTAAAATAGGATCGAAAATGAAAGGATATCTCTTATCGGTATTATTGGCTATTTGCGGATTATATGGTTGCGGACAGAAAATTTCGGAATCTTCGGTGACCATGCTCGACGACGGATGGAAATTCACCGTCGTCGAAAACGGCGAGGACAGTTCGACATACGGCAGTGCGGGTTTCGACGACAGCCTTTGGGAAAGCGTGATCGTACCCCACACTCCACGCCTTGAATCCATCCCCGTTGCCGATCAATGGCAGGGTGAATGCTGGTATCGCCGCAACATCGGTATTCCCCATAAGGCCGGGCAGACTGTCTATCTTACAATCGGGGCCGCCATGAATATAGCCGATTTATGGGTCAACGGGATTCACATCTCGAAACATTATGGGGGCTATCTGCCATTCGTTGCCGACATTACCTCCGTGCTACATTCCGACCGGGACAATATGATCGCCGTTCGCCTCGACAATACCGATTCGCCTGTGACCGGTCCGCAGGCTCTTGACAGGCTCGATTTCAATACATATGGAGGTCTCTACCGCAATGTCTTCCTGAGCGTTAAGGATGCCCTTCACATAACCGACGCCATATGTGAGAATAAACCCGCTTCGGGAGGAATCCGTGTCGTGTGTACCCGTTCCGATTCCCTGTCGGGAGAACTTCGTGTGACCACCCATGTGAAGAACGGTCACGGAGAAGATAAAAGATTCCGTGTGGTCAACGAACTCTATCGCGAAGGTAAGCTGATCAAACGGGCGGCATCATCCGTCATCTCCCTTGCTGCGAATGCGGACACAGAGTCGGAAATCTCGTTATGTGTGGAAAATCCGGCTTTATGGTCCCATCTGACCCCCGATCTTTACGAACTTCGGACATCGATAAAAAGCGGCGACCGGACGATAGATGTGGAGAAGACGAACGTGGCTTTCCGCACGATCGCCCTTCGCGACAAAAAATTATATGTTAACGACTCTGAAACGTTCCTTTCCGGCGTAAACCGTCACCAGGAATACCCCTATATCGGCTATGCGCTGAGCGACAATGCACAGTGGCGCGATGCGTGGCTCATAAAACAAGCCGGTTTCGATTATGTGCGCGCCTCGCACTATCCTCCTTCGCCCGCTTTTCTCGACGCCTGCGACCATTATGGGATATGGGTGTTGGACGCTATTCCCGGTTGGCAGTATTTCAATGCCGATCCCGCCTTCACAGAAAACGCGATGCAAACAATACGCGACATGATCCGCCGCGATCGCAACCATCCCTGCATTTTGGCGTGGGAAGCTTCGCTCAACGAGACGAATATGCCGGAACCGTTCATCATCGAAGCCAACCGCGTGGCACGTCGGGAGGCACCGGAAGGCTTCACGGCAGGTTGGATGCCCATCGGGTATGACATCTATCTGCAGGCACGTCAGCATCGCAGCACGGGAGAGACCTACGACCGTCCCATGATCGTTTCCGAGTATGGCGATTGGGAATATTACGCTCAGAACGCCGGATTTAATCAGTACGATTGGCAGAACCTGCGCGAGGAGGAACGAACCAGCCGCCAGTTGCTCGAAGCGGGCGAAAAAAGGTTGCTTCAGCAGACTTTAAACATTCAGGAAGCCCATAACGATAACTACAACTATTCCGCATTTGCCGACGGATATTGGGCCATGTTCGACTATAACAGAGGTTATGCTCCCGACCTCGAAGCGTCGGGTGTCGCGAGTATTTTTCGTCAGCCGAAATTTTCATATATGTTCTTCGAAAGCCAGCGGAACGATCCCCCGATGGTCGGCATAGCGAGTCATTGGGATGAATCCTCATCGCCCCGTGTGAAAGTGTTTTCAAATTGCGACGAGGTCGAATTGCTGCTTAACGACCGTTCTATGGGCAAACAAAGGCCGGTGGTCGATGCTTCGAGCAACAATTTGGCACATCCCCCCATCGTTTTCGATGTCGGAAGATTCGAACCCGGCAATCTTCGTGCGGTGGGATTCCGCGACGGAGAGAAAGTCGCCGAACAAACCGTTTCCACTCCCGGCACCCCGGAGAGGATAAGGCTCGATGCCGCGATACACGGTACGGTTCCGGGCACCAACGATGTAATTATCATACACGCGGCGGCAGTAGGTTCCGACGGAACAATTTGTGTGTCCCACGCAGGATTCGCCGAATTTTCCGTCGCGGGAGATGCAACCCTCGTGGGCGATAATCCGGTTCGATTCAGGGCCGGTGTCGCGTCGATATTGCTTCGCACGGGACTTTCGGGTGGCCAGGTGGCGATCCGGTCGATCTCCGACGATCTGATAGAGGGCGATCTTTTACTCGATATGGAATAGGTGGCGTATGGAATGTGACAACCTCATGTGAAAAAAGGGCGGAAATCCGAAGTTTCCGCCCTTTTCGTTGAAATATCACGTCTTATTCGCCTAGCACCGTATCGATAGCCCACGCCCAGGTGTTGGCCATCAGCAGGTTGAGGTCGGTTGTGGAAGAGAGTGCTCCTCCGCTGTATGTAACGTCGGTGAGCAGGTTCGACTCGCCCACATACACTATTCTGTTTGCTACATCGACCCCCATCAACATTTCGTCTTGGCGTGTAGGGATAATAGTGAGATTCGGTACTTGTATCAGAACAGGAAATGTAGTGATCGTTTTCATTTCGATCCCGTTCCGATATGTCTGAACAAGCGGAGTCACACTTGCAGGCAGGGGTGTCGTACTGAAATCGACATAACCGCATTCACTGTCGGTGGCATCGAAATCGTTGTCGGTAGATACTGTCCCGAACTTTCCGGCAAGGATCGGAGAAGTTGCCGTTCCCGACGGGAAACTACATTGTAACCCTTCTATAAGAGCGGTTATATCCACAAGGTCTCCCAGTGGGCCGAACATATCCGTGAACTTTTCGAGATATCCATCGGGACTTTCCCATGTCATATTGTAGTGTGTATAAATGCTGCCCAACTCGGCAAGGAACGTAGAGTTGTATGCCACACCGTCGATATTGTCGGTGCACACGAACATTACTGCTTCGGGATTCGTATTAAGCCACTGCGCGATGGCATAGGCACTCGCGGAGTTGATATTCGCCCCGTAGGTTATCATCAGAATGTCGTAATCCGGGAGAAGTGTAGATTGTCCCAATTAGTTGCTAACGGAATGAACATAGCTTTAAGTTTTTTGATTACCAATAGCGTTCATTCGTCCCGTAGAGCGCGATCACACGGTTTAGGTCGCCCTGTTCCTTTGCACGGATAAGGGAGACGGAGATGTTCTTGCGTGTGTAGTAGTTGGTGAGGTTGCGCATCCGAAGCGCATCCCTGTAAACGGTGTCCATCCGTTGCACTGCAACGGATTTATTAGCGTCAGCTAATAGCAAGATGTACCTTTGTCTGACAACCTGTTGTTTGTCCGACAAAGGTCGCCGCAAGCGGCGTCTTGCTCT
>QMCD01000824.1_pt1 | contig 20884 bp, 20 predicted proteins | sample 1821841 | NCBI WGS metagenome assembly QMCD01 (sample SAMN01991225, study PRJNA193472) | Termite gut metagenome, whole genome shotgun sequencing project. | isolation source: worker | host: Macrotermes natalensis
AAAGACCATCAGAGCGATCTTCTTGCGGTTGTCTTGCCGTTCCCGCGCGATACCAGCGATCGCATCCTTCGCTTTCTGTTCACGCTCTTCAATCAGCCGGCGTTCCTCCATCGCGGCTTCCCGTTCCTTCATGAGCGCCCGCTTTTCGCGACTGGCCGGAGCTTCAGCCACATCCGCGTTACTCTCAGCCAATCCCTGCGCCCAAGCGAGCCGCATCTCACTTATTGTACTTGCCGCGACATTATCGTGGACCAGCCTGGCCACCGCTGCGGCAGACCACCCATCTTTAACGCAGTAACACATCTGCACCATCTGCTTCCAGTCCAGATGGTTTTTCGCGAACACTGCAATCTGGTCGATGCCAAGCTCTTCACGAAACCCGCGGCGTATCACCTCAAGCTGATCGGCGCTCATGCCCTGGTCGATCATACGGAGTAGGAACTCCTGCTGAGACGACGTAAACTTCCGGTCTTTTCTTCCGAACAAGGCCTTCCTTGCTTTTATTTGTTTTTTCATACTATTATTCTCCCTGTCCATCAATACTGTGGAACGAGCCGGTATACCGGCCCGGCTACTCGTTCACATCATCCTGGTCGGATGTACACGGTGCATTTTCAGCAGCGGTAGATTCCGGCTCCTCCGGTGCCAGTTCATCCGTGGTGTCTGCTGCATTGCTGTCAAAATACTTCACTTTGACGAATTCAAATTTTTGCAGTTTAAAAGAAATCTTGTATGCGCCGCTTGCGTTCGTGTAGGAGGACGCTTTGGCCAGTACATTGATCTCATCACCTTTCGCAAGGTACTTGCATACCTGGTCGGCGGATTTTCCAAAAACGCTGATTGGCAGGAAATCTACGCCTCTGCTGCCGTCCTTGTCCTTGTAGTCATGGTCGACAGCGAGCGTAAAATGCGCGCCGCTGTCTTTCTTGTACGGATCCCTTGTCAGCCTGCCCGATAAAATACAGTTGTTCATAGAAACCTCCCTTTCCGCCGGGATTGACCGCCCGGCTCGGCATACTAATGTTTGCCGTCCGCCCAACACAAAAAGCGCCCTATCGCTTTGACAGAACGCTGTTCTTGACTTTTTCGTATATTGAGGGGTATAATAACAGCAGGGATATAACCGCAAAGCGGTTAGCCTAGATGTTTTGGTTTAAATAGCCGCAACACTTTGGCTGTGGGCGGTTATTTTTTATCCTGTAATTATGCGTATTCATGCGTTTTTCGTCTGAACCACAGTGACATAGACATTCGCCGCACCCGTAGTATATAATCAAATAGCTGTCTACCCTATACCGCACAGCGGAAAGGGGGTGACGTCTTTGACCTATATACTCAATTTCTTTGTTGCGGTCATGGCGGGCGTTGTTAGCTACTTCGTTCGCAAGTGGTTAGACCACAACAAAAAAGACAGTTAGCCCGAATAAGAAAACCCCGGAGCTGCAACTCCGGGGTTTTTGCTTTTGTGACGTCTTTTATATACTCAACTTAGCTACGCTTATTATATACCCGTATTTCCACCATGTCAATCAGCGTTCACCGTGCTTCACCGCGCTTATACCTCCATTTTTCATGCGCTGCAACTCGATCTGCTTCAAAAAGCCGCCCTATCGCTTTGACAGAACGCTATTCTTGACTTTTCCGTGTATTGGGGGGTATAATTATAGCAGGGAACGCGTTAGCGACTACCCAATTCAGTACATTTAATAAAATGACCGCCTAGAGTGCCAGCTTTAGGCGGTCGCTACTTTTTATCGGTGAATACCTTACAAAGCACCACGAGGATCACTGCAAACATCACAAGATACTCCATCGCCGCACCCCCTCTCATGAGGAAGTGGCAGCCGCCATCAACATTCCCTGCTATGACTTATTATACCTCCATTTTTCATGCGCTGCAACGCAGCCTAAACCGGCGTTTATCACCCCCACTTCCAAATTTTGATAGTAACGCCGGTTTGCACGCCGTATTTTGAAGACGTCAGTTCCGCCGCCGAAACATTCGCCCCGGCGAACAGGTCAAATGTCTTTTTCTTTACTTCGGTTGGCTGGCGGCCGAAACCGCCGACGTCGGATATCTTATAGAACCGTTCCTCGGCGCCTTCACCGATACTGAAAATAGTCCCGTCAGGAAACCCTTGCGGATACGGGGCGTTTGTAAGCCCCATCCATTTCGCGGCCGTACCGATTACCAGCTTGTTGCCGTACCTGTCAACCGTCTCACCCTCGCCGCCGGAATAATATGTGATACGGCATCCCGTAATTGTTTGAACCGGCGCTAGGACGCCAGCCGGTTTCATAACGACCGAGTTTAATACCGCGGGCTTGCCCCCGGACGCCGGTAGGTTCCCGGAGGCGTCGCCTATTGGGTTATCATGACTGCGCCGCAGTAACTCATACGCGTTTACAATATTTCCATTTTCATCGTACATGCTCAAATGAAGATGATTCGCCGTGATATTCGCGCCGGTGTGGCCCACATACCCAAGTATCGTCTGCCCGGCATAAACCTCCGTACCAACCGGCAGTGTGGATTGTTCCATCATATGCAGGCACTTGTACCGCCTGCCCGCCTCGTCCTCGACCGTGATTTCCCACCCGCCGCCCGTGCCGCCCGGGTTGGCGGTTCCGTTCCAGCGGTTTGTGACCACTTTTCCGTTTACCATCGCGTAAATAGGCTCCCCTTCCACCGCGCCGATATCCGTACCCGAATGGCCGCGCCTTCCGCCGTCGCGCGAAGCGCCAAACGTATCCGTAAATTCGCAGTTATGGTTTTCATGGTTTTGTAGCGGAAAGAAAAAAGCGCCGTCATAGCTCATGGACTTGTTCATCTCATCCGCCGCGAGAAGCGCGACGATCAGGATTACGATCAAAATTATCACAACAATAAGGGCGGCAATGATGCCCAATGGGCTCATCGCGTGCAATAACGCTTTCCCCGCTATCTTAGCGGTTCCCCGGACTGCGGCTTTCTTGACGGTTTTTTGTATGGTTTTTGCGGCTTTCTTTTTCACAGCTTTTGCCGCTGCTTTACGCCGGGCCTTTTCCCGGCTCCGCTTCATAACCTGCTCTTTCGCGAGAGCCCTCGGCGCCGACGCTTTGCCGGACGCATTGCTAAATTTACCCGGCCCCGGCGCGGGCGCAGCCATAGCTCCGAAATCCGCCCTCTTATCGGTTTGCGCCCCAATGGTTCCTTTTGCCGTATTTCCCCCGAGAACTTCGCGGGCCGACCGCCCGCCGCCCGCGGCGCTTCCGGACAGTTTTTGATTACCGGCGGCCTTCTTATGAGATGCCAGCCTGCGCATTGCTCGTTTTACGTTTCCTGCCGCGGCATCGGTAGTCTTTTGCAATTTTGCCACCGTTTCGGCTTCCGGGTCGTCGCCGTTATCCGCAAGCACAGCCCGCGCGTCTTTCGCGGATTGTGCCGCGCTGCGGAACTGATCCATACCGTTCTTCTGTACAACATCCCGGGCCGACGCACCGCTTACGGCGGCTTTACCTGCCGCCCCCTGCGCATCCGGGGCTTTATCGCCTTTTACGCCATCTTTCCCGGCTACTGCGCGGGCGCGTTTTCCGGATTGCGCGTCAACCCGGAAGTGCTCCATGTCTTTCTTTTGCACCACATCCCGGGCGGACACACCGCCGGCAGCGGATTTGCTGTTTGTCCCCGGCTCCCGGGAAACGCCGGGGACTTTTACGCCCGCCTCGTTCGCCACTGTCCGCGCGTCTTTCGGTGAACCATACTTCGGCGCCACATCCCGGGCGGACACGCCGCCGGCAGTGTCTTTGTTGACACCGGCCGCTCCGGCCGGAGAACCGGCATTTTCCGCACCGACTTCTTCTGTCACGGCCCGCGCGTTTTTTGCCAACCTCTCCGCATCGCGGTGCAGTTCCAATTCCTTTCCTTTTCCGCCGGAAATATCATACGCTGACTTCCGCTCCTTCATCCTCGTTCTCCTTCTTATTCTTCGTCGGATCCGTCGAAACTGCGTGATAGATCCGCGGCGCGATGTTTTTGTCAAACCAGCCGTCAAACGGCACGATCGTACCGCCCGCGGAAAGCAGCCCACGGCCTTTGTCGGCTTTGCGCAGCATATTTTCCTGTTCCGGGGAAATGTGCATCTTCTCAACGATCCGCTCCACGTCTTCCGGCGCCTGCTTCAGCATGAAGATAAACTCGGAGTTTGAAATCATCATGCTGGCCTTTTCGTTCGCGAATACCTCACTGATATTTTGCGTGATCCCTGTCATGATACCGCCGTATTTCCGAATACGCCGCCACCATTCGTCAAGGTAATCCGCTGTGCGCGGATACCGGAACAGCGACCAAATCTCATCACAATAGATACGCGTCCGTTTTCCGCGCTTAAAGTTATACATCACCCGCCGGTCGATCGCGTCCATAACGCACAGCATACCCAGCCCTTTCAGCGATGAGCCCAAGCTTGATACATCGTAGCAGGTGACCCTATTGTCAAGATCAACGTTCGTGCGCTGCGCGAACGCGTTAAGTGACCCTTCGGTAAACATCTCAAGGCTGGTGGCCACATCGCGCGCTAACGGATCGTCCTGCTGCATCAGTTCGTCATACAGCGTTTGCAGCGTAACCGGGTCCTCTTTCGTCTTGCCTTTGCCGCAGCCCTGGCCGGACAATATACGCCGGGTACAGCGGTCAACGATACTGCGTTCCCTCGCGCCCAGATTTTCCTTTCCAACGGCAATTTCAAGCAGTGACAGCACAAACTCGCTCTTAAGCTCGATAGAGCTGTCTTCGCTGTTGTAGCCTTCCGCCATGTCCATTACGTTGATATGGTGCGCGCTGCCCGCGAATATCCTGATGGGAAGCGCGCCGAACAGCCGGGCCAGCTCCATATATTCGCCGGATGGGTCAATAAAGAGCAGGTCGTCATCCGTTATGAGGAACGCCTGCGCCGCTTCCATCTTGACAAAAAATGATTTCCCGCCGCCGCTTGTCCCGATGATAAACGCGTGCGGGTTGATATACGAAGCGCGGTTGATCGTGATGATATTTCCGCTTATGGCGTTTACACCATAGCAGATTCCACCCGGGTCGCGTATCTCCTTTGTGGTAAACGGTATCAAAACGCCCGTCGCCGCCGAATTCACAGCTTGCAGGGCATCGATATACCTAAGCCCATAAGGCAGCGCCGTGTTGATCCCGCGCTCCTGCCGGTTTGTGAGGACGCCTATCTGGCAGGATTTTCCCGCCGCGGCGGTTTTGATCGTATCCGTATCTTCGTTGAGCTCCTGAAGCGTATCCGCCACATGGACGATTACCATCTGGTACATCGTAACGCGCTCGTCGTGGTTATTCAGACGGTCAAACCATAAATCACAGCTTTCACGCATTTCTTTTAAATGCTGCGGTATCTCAAAGCTGATGTTACCGTCTTTCATTGACTTGCGGGCACGCTTGGAGATATCGCTTTCCACCTTGTCCTTTACGCGCTGGATCCGCCGTATACCTTCGTCTTTTGATACGGACACCGTATCTAAGGACAAAATAATTTCCTTCGGCAGGTCCAGTATCTTCGGAATCAGCTCGTCGCTTATCCATGAAGGAAGGTCACGGACGACAAGCGCACGGGCGTACTTTTCATTGATGCGGACGTAAGTATCGTCAATATCAAACCGGTCCGGGCAGATATAATCCCTGACAGTCGAACCTTTCCCGCCGAGGCCCTTCCAGTCGAGCGTAAACCTTTCGGCCTCACCCGGCCTGAAAAACCGGTGCAACGACCGCAGCCGTTCTTCCGTACTCTGCCGGTGGCACGCGGCGCCAATTTCGCTCAGGTCGTTCGTGACGCCCGCTTCAATACGGTTCAGCCAGCTTTCCGCTTCCTGCTTGCTCTTTTTGGCTCCGGATACGGTAAAGAACCGGTCGCGCACAATCTTATTCGTGCCCCTGACCGCGCGCGACCGGTTGATCGCGTTGACCTCATTCCGGTATTCGTTGAAGTCGTCTTCCTTAAGCGGCAGATACAAATCGTTTTCGAGCGTTTTCTCATGTAAAACACGCTGCATGACCACGAGCTTCAGGTTAATGTCGTCACTTTGGCTCTTTAAAATCTGCTCAAAACCAAGCACGATCGACGCTTTGTTCTCGGCCGAAGTCGCGTTGTAATTGACGTCTGAAAACTCCAGGCATATAGACCATTCCCCGGCAAATTCAAACAAACCGTTGTCGTGAATGTTCTTGACCGGTATGCTCTTTTGCAGGGAATCACGACGTTTAAACACAGCTTTACTTGTCGTTCTGTCAATCTTCGGCATTGTTCTTCCCCCTCCCGCTTCTTTTTTTATCCGGCTTCATCTCCACGCCGCACACCGTCTGTTTCCATATCAGGTCAAACAACTCGTTATCGCGTTTGTAATGCCGCTTTCTTGGCTGCAATAGCTTACTTTCGGCCCAATACCACAGATACTTTTCCAGATTCATTTTTTCCGGCTGCATAAACGCGAACAGGAAACACGGCAGGCCGCAGAACATGCCAACATAGCTGGCGACCTGTGAATACACCTCGCCCGAAGTAAGAAAATATGTGGCGAACACCAACGCTACCCCGGCGATGCAAAGTATGAACTGGCGGCCTGTCATTCCCAGCGTCAATGTTTCCTGGTATGTAAAAATATTCTTAAGCACTTTTTCTTCCATTTCATCACGCTCCTAACATTTTATCTATCATGCGGTTCGCCCCTATCACGCAGCTCACCAGCAATATACTTTTGATTACCATACCGAACAGCCAGTTGATAATCGTTCCCCAGAATTCCGAGTTCGGATCGTCGCCGCCAACATAATTCCATGAGTTGAACAGAAGGGTATTATCCGAAACCAGAGCGTTAAAAATTACGATGGCCAGGGCAATCACGCAGATCTCCAGACAAACCGCGGCATACGATTTCAAAAAATGTATGCCGGTTTGCGCCGTGTCCGGGCTCGCGAAGGTAGAAAGCGGCAGCGGCGAGATCGCCGTGTATATGAAGACCTTGAAAAACCTCATATACACAACGATCGTCATGATAATACCGCATACTAGCACCACCAAACCGAGGCCCATCGTCAAAAACAGCATAGGTATCTGCTGGAAAAACGCCCCGATCATGTTAAGCGCCGTACCCTCCTGCACGGCCGCGATCGCTGCCGCCACTTCGGGCGGGAGCCCGCCCTGCCCCACAAACGCGACGCCATTCTCAAGGATCAGTGTGTTGGCTTCCATTGAGATACCTACCAATAACCCCAGTATGAGCATGGAAGCGTCGATCAATCCTTTTACGACAACAAACCGCAGTATCCATCCGATGATCTGCTGCATCGTCATGTTTTGAATGTCGTTTACCGTGCGAAAAAAGGACAGGAGAAAAAACAATAGCAGCAATCCATACGCGATCCCGCCCAACGCGTCGTGTACGCGCTGCGCGATATCCCAGCCCGCACCCCCGGCAAAATCCATCGGGGATGTGGTGAGATGCACATAAATATCACCGAGTGCAAGGTTCCACAGATTATATATCTGTTCGATCCACCAGTCTATATACACGGTTCATCACTCCTTCCGGCGGCGCGGCACAGGCCTCATACCGCCACACCAAGAAATTGAAGGACCACACGGAGCCCAATCGCGATAAACCCACCAACCATCATCCCAACGCCCCTGCTCTTTTGCGAGTCATCATGACTTTGGAATGACATTGCAAGGTTTAACACACCGAACGCAAGTAAACATATCCCTATACCGGTAATAAGGGTCAATACAAGATCCGTCATTTTACCCATACTCTCAACGGGATCAAACCCTTCGTTCGCCAACGCGATTTGAGGAAATAAAAAAACGCCCGCCGTAACGAGCGCCGCTGCCGCTTGCACCTTCTTTTTACGCTTTCGCATAAGCGTAGTTGCGTTAGACCTGAATTTCTTTACTGTTCCCAACAAACTTCTTTTTTTCATAATCTCTACTCTCCTTTATATATAGCCGCTCATGCGGCTATTTCATCGTCTTTATCCGCGTAGCTCCCGGCTCCGCTATCTTCGTATGTAAAGCCTTCCATAATCTTGTCAAGCGCCGTCATGGCGTCCCATTCGTCATGCACAAATTCCTGCGTAAACGCCGCCGCGCCGCCGCGCAGCGTATGCCGCACATTCGGATGCTTCTTCAGGTTGTACTTCCAATCCTTAATTGGCCGCTCGCCCCGCATCATGATAATGGCCTGTCGTTTATGCAGCATACGCACTTCATCCGGCAGCTCAAGCTCGCGCCCGGCAAGCTGCTGGTTGGTATTGAAGTTGTTCCCGGATTTGCCGGACGTTTGAATGTTGATCGTAGCCTTTCCCAGGGATTCGGAGATATACTGCCAGGTGGAACGTTCATTGCCGCCAAGATAAATGAACGTATCACAATTCCCGACTATTCCTTCCCATGATTTTTCATACAGGGCTTTTAACTGTGACATACCTTGCAGGAAAATACAGATGGAAATAAGATATTTTCTGCACGTAGCAAGAATATTTTCAAACATATTGGGGCGCGCGCTGTTGGCAAACTCATCCATATATACCTGTACAGGTATGTCGAGTTCCACCGTGCCGTCCCCCCGTTTCTCGCCACGGGCCTTGCCGCGGTGATACAACGCCAAAAACAACGCCGTATACATCATGCCGATCAGGAAATTATAGGAATTTTCCGCTTGCGGTATTACGCAGAACAACGCTGTTTTCTTATCGCCCAGCCGGTCAAGGTGCAGTTCGTCTTCACAAACAAGGTCCGCCACTTCCGGAATATTAAAAACAGAAAGCCTGGTCGTAAGCGAGATCGCCATAGACGCGCGCGTCTTCGGCGGCGCCTGGCAAAACAATTGATAGTTTTTCCACGCGAGCGACCCGGGGTTATCTGCTCCCCAATCCTCAAACAACATATCAAGGTCCGACTTCGTACCCATACTGTCGCCACCGAGCTTGCCCAGCATGGTAAGCTCTGTCAGCTTTTGGAATGTCCGCTGCCGCTCCGGCACGGCTTCCCACAAAAACGCGATCAGCGATTCAAGAAGCAGCCGCATACCATCTACCCAAATCTGCTCGCCTTTTCCCGCGCCTTCTTCCTTCGTATTTTCAATAAAGCTTGCCGCCAGCTCGCGTATGTCTTTCGACTCTTTTATATATACGAACGGGTTAAACCTGTGCGACCGGCACATATCGACCAGATTCAGGCACCGCACTTCATACCCGCGCATTTGCAGCAGCCCGCCGCACATGCTGTACAGCTCGCCGGACGGGTCTATAACAGTGTAGCTTGAATTGCATTGCATGAGGTTGGGCATTACAAGCCCGGTCGATTTACCCGTGCCCGCGCCGCCAACCACGACCTGGTTCAAATTCAACCCATGCTTTTTGGCATCCAGTCCGAGGCGCATGTTTTGCGATATAATAATGTTTTGATCATAAATGACCTCTTTATTATCCAGCTTGATGTTTTCGCACTGCTCATAAATCTTCCGCAGCTTTTTCGCGACCGCCCAATCGGCACGGCCATGCTCAGCCCCGGGTCGCCAATTGCCCGTTCGCGTCAGTTTCCCGGCGAATACGATCAGCCAGATTATTGTACCAATCCACAAAAACACCGGCATCGCTTCGTTCCATGAAAAATCAAACGGCCGTTTTAACGTTGCGGTCAGGTTTCCCGCCCATTCATCTAACGTAACACCCGGCCGCCACGCCATTGCCATCTTTCCAAAGAACCATAAGACACCGGCAAGCGCCGCGCCCCATCCGATCAAAATGGATTTCCACGTTATTTTTTTCATGATTCTCACCTCCCGCTTTTTTCCAGGATATTCTCCGCAGTCTTGTCCATAGCCGCTCCGGCCTGTTCTTGCATCCCTTGCTGGCTCCCCACTTGTTTTTCGGCGGCGTATTTGGCTTCATTTTTTATGCGCTCCGCCCGATGCTCCAGATTCTCAAAATACTTCTCGCCCTTGGCAATCTGCTTCATCTCCGGCGCGGCGATCCCCGCTTCTTTCATCATGTCCCGCGCCTGCTCCCTCTGGTCGCCCAGGATGACAAAATTATGGCTGCCCTTCTCCGCAGCCTGCGCCATACGGTCCGTAAGCTCATTCTTACCGACCAGCGCCTTATGCTCTGTTTTGCCGGTGATATCCTGTACCCTGTCGCGGTCTTCCGAACGGTAAGCTAAAATCAGATTACTGTCCTTTGCCGTCACCGCAAACGGTATACGGTCATTTTGATCACCGGTGTAGACCTCGCGCTTGAAATGCTCGTATTGCTCTTCGCTCAAGGCGACCGTCTCAATATTTTCTTCCGCCGCAAGCTTCGGCCAGAATGTGCTGTGTACCAGCCCGGATTCAGGAGAATTGTCTTTATTTCGTTCAACCAGTGCGCCATAGGATTCTTTCAGCATTTCATCCTTTGCCAAATAATCGATCGGCGCGCCGATCGATTGCGGCGTAGCGTACATGAGATTCTTTTCATCCGCCAGCTTCTGGAAGGCAACGCCGTCTTCGCTATTCAGCGTAAAGGCATAGTAGCCTTTCCCCTCGTCTTTTTTTGATAGAATACCCTCGTCTTTCGCGTTTTCGTAGTCTGCCACCGGCTCAAGGTCATTTTCAACCACCCCGATCTCATCCATAACATGATTGAAATTATGGATGTCCGCCTGCCGTACAACGACCGTAACCTTCGCGGGGTCGCTGTGCTCCGCCAGCGCATAGGTCAGCTTGATCTCCTTCGCCGCCGACCGGTAATCCGCCAGTTGATCCCGCCTGATCGCGAACGCGGCAGTATCATATTGTTTTGTCAGCCACTTGAGCGGCGTCTGCCCGGTATGCGTCAGCTTGGTCAAAAGCGCTTTTATTAGGGCGATGGCCTGCATCGCCATCCGGGCAGTTTCCCGCGTCATCCGAAGCATCATTTCACCACCGCGCATTACTAAGCTTACAGCCTGGTCTTCCATACCTAATTACCTTCCTTTCCATGCCATCATGGCAGCCCTGAACCTCTGCCTTAGTGATTTACCAGATAAGACCGGCAGCGACAACCGTATCCGTTCCATCTCCGCCGCTTTTTTATCCGGATCGTTATATGCGCTTACGTCCTTGCCCGTTTCCAGCCCCAGCCGTATTTCCCGCATCTGCTCATGATCGAAGCAGGGATCCGCGTACTGGCAGACAGGAAGGCCGCGTTCGATCCCCAGTTTGATCTCCCACATCTGGTTGGCATCATAATGCGGGTCGGCATACAGCTCCGCCTTGATGCCTTCCTCAAGTCCCAGGCGGATCACCTCCATCTGGTAACTCGAAAACTTGACGCTGCCGTACAAGCCGACGTTCAATTTTTTTTCAAGGCCCAGCCTGATCTGCCGCATCTGCGCGGCTTTGTACGACAAATCGTTGTACCTTGACACATCCACCCCGGATTCCCTGCCCCGGTGCATCTCAAATAATTGCGCCGGTGTATAATGATCTAGCATGTACCCCGCCTCCTCCGTTTATACAATAAAAAATACCGGGCGAGTACTTATCGTCCGGTATGACACTTATATAAATATGAAGTTTTTGATTACTTGGTGTATTTCAGCTTGGATAACCTATTATTTCATGTCACCAATATAAAGGGTTTTTCCCAACGGAGCCAGTACCTTTAGCACTGTAGCAACAGTTGGGGAAGTACTGCCTTTTTCCATGCGGGCAATCACCGGCTGTTTCACCCCGCTCAATTCTTCCAGTTGTCGTTGTGATATGCCTTTTTCTTGCCGTGCCTTTATCAGTTCACCGATCAGCGCTACGCGCAAATCGCTGGCGGCTATTTCTTCAGGCGTAAATATTTCTTTCTCTACTTCAGCCCACGTATGCCCTATCGAACTATTGTTTTTATCATTCATTTTTTTGGCTCCTTTCTCTGAAATCATCGAGTTCCCGCTTCGCCTTCTCTATTTCCATTTTAGGCGTCTTTTTTGTCTTCTTTGTAAAATGGTGGAGTAGTACGTACCGGCCATTTACCGCGGCGGCAAACAATACCCGCTCACTAATCGGGCGTAATTCCCATATATCACCGTCAAGGTGTTTTATATACGGTTCCCCTATTTGTGTGCCATAAACACTCAGCGCCTTTACATAATCCCGTAGCTTATTTAGTTTTATACGGGCATCTTTACCGCGTTGCTTTTCTAATTCACGGATATATTCAAGCACCGGCTCATTTCCGTTGCGGTCTTTATAAAAGATTACTTGATACAATGGGCACCCTCCCGTTAGCATTATGATAACTCAAAAGTTATCTGTTGTCAATAGAATTGTCACACCCTGTTTTGCTGCCCATATGCCTCACCGCTCGATCCCAATATCCTTATCCCTCTCCCGTGGTTTCTCCCTGCGTTCCGGCTCCCAGCCGGTCTCCGTCTCCCTCTCCCTTTGCGCCTGCTTCACCGCCGGCACGATCAGCCCCATGCCTTTTTCGATGCTGCCGCACATCCGGATCCGTTCCTGCGTCTCCATCCGTCCGCCTTTGTTTCGCAATATTTCCGATTCCAGCTCCACCCGCAGCCGCTCCACCCCGGCGGCGTCGTTTTCAAACCCGCCTTTTTTCAGGACAGCCAGCGCCGCGGCGTATTCTTCCTGCGTCTCACTATCCAGTTTTGTAATAATGGGCGTCCAGCGCATAACCGCCTTGTGCGCTTCAAAAAGCTTCGCGTATTTGTTTTTCCTTCCGAGCAGGCGGTACTTTTCAATATTCAAAGCTTTCAATCTGGCCTGCTCTCCCTCGCGAAAAGAAATAACCTGCGACAGCTTCCGCAGGCCATGTTCCCCGGTAAATTGTATCTGTTTTTTATACTGGTCGAACTTCCTGTACTCCGCTTTCGGGATATATGTACGCCCCGGCTGCCGCCGCTGTTCCCCCAGCAGTTTCAGCCAACGCAGATACATATACTGAAACTGCGTCAGCTTTTGCGGCTCGCGCCGGCCGCGCGTCACGCGGTACTTCGTTTTGTGCAGCGTGTACCGCCGCGCGGCCATCCGCGCCATCCCGCCGCCTTCGGTCATGAGCTTCAGCTCGTCGTCTGTGTAAAACTTATCAAGCCGCCATGCCTTGCGCCCATCGGGCGGAAGCAGCGTAATATGCTTACGCGATGCGTCTACCTTGTATCCCATGTTCTCCATCCCAACCAGCAGCTCCGCAACCGACCGGGCCCGCCCGGCCGCCGCCCGGATGTCGAGGTTGATTGATTCCCTGAACGTACCTTCCCGCCAATGCCGGTCAAACCATTCTTTCTGCGTCATCTCGCGGTTGCTCGTCCACTCGATCACCGACAGCCCGTTTTCCTTACAATACCGGTCTGACGTCTCCCGCATCACGTGCCGCAGATACCCGTTTTTCGCGTGAAATTTATGCCCGTCCACACACGAAACGGAATTCATTACGATGTGGTTATGGATATGGCCTTTGTCCACGTGCGTGCCGATCACAACCTCAAAATCCCCAAACAACTCCTGCGCGTACTGCCGGCCGATCTCATGCGCCTGCTCGGGCGTGATGTTATCGTCCGGGGAAAACGACTGGATGATATGATACCCCAGCCGCCCGTCCGTCTTGCCAAACCGCCGTTTCGTCGCCATCATCGTCTCCGTCGCGTCGTCAATCCCGGGAATGTTGATGCAGGAAGCATACCGTACTTCGTCAAGCTCTGTCTTCCCTGGATCCGTCGCATACTCCCCGGCGATCCCCAGCCGCTCCTCGATAGTTTTATCCGGATTGACGGCATATTCCACGGCGGTTTGCATATAGTCGTTGCGGCAGTTTATCGCCAATATCTTTACATACGCCATATGGAAAACACCTCCAATCCGGAACCATAGTCACAGCGTTACCTAAAACGGCAGCTCAGCATCGTCCAGCGGCTCAAAATCCGCAAACTCTTCCGCAAACAGTTCATCCGCCGCTTTCGCCTCCTCTTCGCTTGCCGACTGAATGCCATTGTTGGCGCCGGGGTTCTGCGCCTTGCTGGTCACAAACTCCACATTTTCCACCACCACCTCCGTCACATACCTTCGCGCGCCGTTCGCGTCGTCGTATGTGCGGGTTTGTATGCTGCCCGAAAGGCCGATCTTTGAACCCTTCACAAAGTATTTCGCTACAAAATCCGCTGTGGAACGCCACGCGACACAATTAATGAAGTCGGCCTGCCGCTGTCCGTCCTGCGAAGTGTATCTCCGCTGTACCGCCACGGTAAACGACGCGACGGACACGCCGCTTGCCGTAGCCCTAAGCTCCGGGTCCTTTGTTAAATTCCCTACTAAAACTACTTTATTCATTTTTCCACCTCGTTATATTAGGTATTGTTCAATTCCCGTACCTGCCGGTAAATCTCTTCCTGCCACGCCGCTATTTTCAGTATCTCATCTTTTGACACGCCACCTACGCTGTTGGCCATCCGCGCGATCTGGTTTATGTTGCTTCCGATTTTGTTAACGGCCGCGATCAGTGTACGCAGCCCCTGCCCATCCCGCACCACGATGTTCTTCTCCGACAGGCTCCGCCGCCGAAGATACTCGGCCTCCGTCAAAGCGGAACGCGCTACCAATTCATCCAGCCGTTCACGTTCCTCGTCACTCAGGCGAAAAAGCACCTGCCGCGTTCTTTTCCTTCCCATTGTTCACGCTCCATTTTTCAATTCAATTTTAAGCGGCGCAGCCGCTGGGGGTCTGGGGGGAACCACCAGCAAGCAGGCAAAAGGGAGCCATGTGGCTATCCTTTTGCGATGCTTGCTACTGGAATTCCGCCAGAAATTTCAGTGCCCTTAAGGCCCTGCCTTCCATACAGTGTTTTTCTTGATTCGGAAGTGTTCCGGCTTTCCCTTTACCCCAGTTTCAGCAGAATCTCGCCCGCGGCTTCCCGCGCGGCCGGGTCATCCGAATACTCCGCAGTGTCCTGGAGCGCCAAGACGATTTGCGCCGTTACGGGCGACTCGCCGTCCCATCCCAATAAATTCAATATTTTCTTTTCTTCATCATTTAAATACATTGTTTTCCTACCTTTCCATTGCGTAGTCCTGTGATTGCTCTTTGTTTTTTGACGGGTATTCATATGTGACGGTATACTTTTGGTCTTTCGCCATCTCCTTCGCCCGGGTCTTCGACATCTCCCGGTCAAATTGCCGGTCTATATCGCTGATGAGCTTTCCCGAAGTTTGCCCGATCGTATGCAGCGACGACTGTAACGCCTTAATATCGCCGTCCTTGCTCCATCCGGCCACATATTCCATGCTGTACCCGGTGGTATCGATCCCCAGATGTTCCGACACCACAAACGCGACGCTTTCCGCTTCCACCTCCTTTGTGCGCCTGTCCTTTTCCGCAGCCTGTGAACCTTGCGGCCGGTTCAGGTCATAATCGTGCAGCTTTGCGTGTGCCACCTCATGGACGGCTGTTTTGATGGTTTGCGCTTCGCTCATGCCTGAGCACAGCACGATTTCTTTTTTCTTTAGGTCGTAGTACCCGTCACTGCCGTCGCGCAGAGAGTCGAACCGTATCGGCACTGGCGAAACGCTTTGCACCGCGGCAAACAGTTCCTTAAAATTCTGTGTTTTCGCTTGCAGCATTTGCGGCGTTTGCCGTTCGGGAAGCTCCCGGCCTTTTGTCTGCGCGACGTCGAAAACAGATACTGCCTTATAATAAATAGGTTCGATCTCCTTTTTCTCCATTACAGGGTTCCCCGCCCCGTCGCGCTTAAGCAGGCCTGTGGCCTTATCAACGGCAGCAACGTCTACCGTGACTTTTGATTTATGCGGCGCATATATACGGATGCCCTGCTCGCCTTGTTGCACGTGCCGCCCGAAATCCTTCTCCCATGCCCGATACCCCGCAACAAGCGACGCCTGCGGGTTCTGTAGATAGATCAGCATAGAATTGCGGAAGCTGTACATGTGGAATTTTGACATGAATTTCAGATATTCCTTATACTGTTCGCCACCCAAAATGTCTTTCACGCCATTCTCCAGCTTTTCCGTCAGGGCTTTCACCTCTTCTTGTTTTTCCGCCTTATATTCCGCCTTCTGCTCGGCGGTATACCTCCCTTTACCACGCGTGCCCTCCAACTTTGGTTCCGATTGCACTTCTTTTTCACTCACCTTTGTCGTCTCCTTTTGTGCCTCCTTTTGCGTTAATTTATTATCCATGACATAATAATGCGCCATGTGCTTCACTTTTTCGGTGCGAACCATAAGATCGTTCTCCCATTTTGCAGGATCGTATCCGCCGTTCGGTATATGCGGGTCAGCATGATAGCCGTTTAATCCCATTTTCATAAGCTGCCGCATTTGTTCCGCCGTTAGGTTCTGGTCGGATAATATTTTAATAATCTCCGGCTCAAGCCCCATCTCATCCGCTTCGGTGAGCACGGCTGCCTGTTCGGGCGTGAGTGCGTGCTCTGGCGTATCATGCTCCACCGCGGATACGATGGTTTCCGCTCCCGGAGGATCCTTAATACCTGCCCGTATGTCCTTCATATCCCGGTCACTCATCCGCGGGTCCGCGTATCTTGTAACGTCGTACCCTTCTTCCAAACCAATCTCGATCTGCCGCATCTGGCTTAAATCGTATTTTGTATCACCAATCCTGTTGAAATCGTCTTGAAAACCCTCTTCCCATAAAAACCTGTATGAATTGAGTGAGATACCCGTGATTTCCTCAAACCGCTCCGCAATGTTTTCCGCCATAATATAAAACCTCCTTGCCATTTGGCTGTGTAGTTCAGCGTACAAAAAAAGGGCGATATCGCCCTTTACATTGAAACGGCGGGGCGCGCCCGCCATGCTGCCGTTATGTACCCGCCGCTTCAAGCGGTGTTTCGTGCTCTTCCCCCTTCCTTCCAAGTAAGTATTCGTTCCAATCGCCGAACGGCGGCTGCATCGCGCCGCACGAATACCCCGGCGCGTACTTCTTTATAAGCTTAGCCGTCGCGTTCACGCCGCCTTTGTCGTTATCCAGACAAAACATAATATCCGTTACGCCGGGGTGCGTTTGTAAAAACTTTTGCAGCGCGTTGTCGCTCACACAACCCAGCGAAAGGTAATGCGCGTTTCGCCATTCCGCGCCACGTTCTTTGTTGATCGTGATATGGCTGAGCGCGTCGATCGGCGATTCATAAACATATACGACGCTGCTCTGCGGAGTGGGGGAAAACCGCCAGCTCCATTCTTTTATGCTGCCTTCCGCTTCGCCCTTAAACGCCTTGTCCGCGTTCGTGTACGTGCCGCGCATATATGCGTACGCTGGGTTACCGTTACCGTCAAATCCCAAAAACACGCAGTTATGATGCGCCGCGGATTCATATAAGCACTCAAGCTTAAGCTGTTCCAGCACAACACCCCCGTCAATACCGCGCGTTTTTGTAAGGTACGCATACACACGTTCGTTGTTGCCGTTCGCGTTGGGCTTTATAAAAGGCTTCCGTTCCTTCTCGCCTGCCGCCACTTTTTGCGCTTGCCCCGCCGAGGAAACACCCGTTACCTTCCGCAGTCTTTTATCAAGGTCATATTTCGCAGCCGGTTTTTTCGGCGTACCCTCCGGCAGCGGCAGCTCGTCCGGCGCCGCGAACGCCAGCAGGCGTTTTAACGCCCCCTCAAAATCAGTACCTTCGTACTCCATAACAAAATGTATGGGGTATCCCTGCACAAACTTGCCGAGCGGCCCGCTCCGGCCGCTCCACCGCTTCCACTTGTTCCCGCGCACCTTCAAGCTGTCATACTCCTTGTGCCGGTACTCGCTCCCAAACGGAACAAGCGGTACGCCGATGTGTGCGCAATACTCCACCAGCGATACTTCGTTCGCGATCCCGATCCGCCGCGTCCATTCCTTGTTATCGTATTTCATCATTACCGCCTCCCCTCTTTTTATTTTCAGCTTTCCGTGCCTGCGTTATCCTGCTCCGCTTCCACCGCCAGGCATTCCACATAAATCTTTAACGCTTCCGCCACGAAATCTTCCTGTTCCTCTATACTTATATCCCCAGGGATAAGGTCGAGTATGTCGCTCTTTGAGAGCACAAGCCCAGGCGGCTGTGGATGCGGCGGTTCCACTGGGTTGGCAATGTAAAAGCTCACGGCGTCCACCACAAACTCTTCCTTTTCCTCATCGTTCATCCCACTGGGGAACAGCGCAAGCGCAGTATCGCTTGTGATCATAAATCCGGGGGGCTGCTGCGCCGGGTTTTCGGGCGGCGGGGCAAGCGGCGCTGTATCGCCGCCGCTGCTCCCCACATCTTTCTTCACGTAGTGCTTGATCGCTTCCACGATAAAGTCTTCCTGTTCTTCCACGCCCATGTCTTTCGGGAGCAAATCCAATCCGTCGTTCCTTGTGAGCGTAAGGCCGGTAGGCTGCGGCGGTGGCTGCGGCGTCGCCGCAGGGGACGGGCTTTTCTTTCGCGTTTGCAGCAGTTGCATTATGCCGCCGCGGTCGAGCGTTCCGTTTTTTGCGGCGTTCTTCATCTGCGTGGCCTGCTCAAGCGACGGGCGTTTGCCCGTCTCCTGCATCACTTCCAGTAAATCGCCCTGCAAGTCTTTATCCAGATAGGATAAATCCACCGCCGGTCTGAACTTTATTTTATTGTCGTCCACCAGTAACAGTAATTCCGGGATGAGCTCGGTAAGGCGGATGTAGCGTTGGATTTGATTACGGCTCTCGCCTGTCTGGTTTGCCAGCAATACGTCAGAGCGGAACTTTGTCCCCAGTGGGGACGAAGTCAAGTCCGTTCTCTGCCCCTGCCTGCTCATCGCCTCCAGCTTCATCCTATACGAGAACGCTTTTTCGCTTGGTAGTATGTTAGTGCGGTGAATGTTGCTGTCCGCCATCAGGATCGTCGCTTCGTCGTCCGTCAGTTCCTGCACGATGCACGGCAGCATCTCAAGCCCCGCCATTCCGCTTGCGTATTTGCGCCTGTGCCCGGATATCATCTCAAACCTGCCGTTGTCTTTTGCGCGTACAATGGCCGGGTCGCGCACGCCAATGGCGCTGACACTGTCGATCAACTGCTGCATATCCTCGTCGTTGCGCACATGAAACGGATGATCCTTAAAACTGTCTATCCTATTGATCGGGATCTGCTGTACCTTCGGCATCGCCGCTTCCCGCCGTTCCTCCTCCGAAGAAAAAATCACATCGGGGTCCGTATTTCCAATATCAATTTTATACGCATTCACTGTTAAGCACCTCCTGTGTAAAAGCCCTGTACGCCCCTGCGACCTTGCCCTTGTTATCGTGGGCATATATGCTTACGCCGCGCTCGGAAGCTTCCGCCGCGCGTATCGATACGGGTATCTGCGTGTCGTAAACCAGAAAGTGCCCCGCGTACGATTCACGGATGATGTCTATGATCTCATTCGCAAACCGCGTATTACTGTGCACCATTGTCATAAGCACACCCTCGATCTTAAGCTCGGGGTTCAGCCTTCTTCTAACCTTCGCGACCGACCGCAGCAGCAGGTCGAGGCCTTTGGCCGGCAGAAACTGCGCCTGCACCGGTATCAGCACACCATCCGCCGCGGTCAGTGCGTTCAGCGTCAGCATCCCGAGCGACGGCCCGCAGTCGATGATGATATAGTCGTAGCACGGCCGGACGCTTTCGATGTAATGCTTCAGCACCGTCTCGCGGCTCATCACGTTCACAAGCTCCACTTCAAGCTCCGATAGCCCGATATTTGAAGCCAGAAGGTGAATATCCCCCTCATGCGCGATGATGCCCATCCCGGGTGATACCTCTTTGTCCTCGATCAAATCTTTCATTGCGTTCGCGATCGTGTACGGCAGCTCGTCCGGCCGTTTGTTGCCCATCGAGATCGTAAGCGACGCCTGCGGGTCAAGGTCTATCAGAAGCACCTTCTTCCCTTCCGCCCGCAGGCCCGCGCCGAGGTTCAGTGCCGTCGTCGTTTTACCCACGCCGCCTTTTTGGTTCGCAACCGCGATTACTTTACATTTTTTCATAGCCATCTCCACTTCTTTTCTTAGTTTGTTTATTTCTGTCATATCTTCCGGATATGTAGTCCACCCGGTTCCTGCGCCTCCTACAACCAAATAGTTTTGGTTTTTTCTGAATTGTGTGCTATTATACATATATGGCATGTTTTTCATCTCCTTCTGAGGTGCTTGTTATCATTGCAGGCTTTTTTCGGGCTATACCCCGTCTGCTTCATGGCGCAGATCGGCGAGGGAATAACTATATTCGGATGTGCACTGCGCCCTGTTCCCGCAGGGCCTACAACCATACAGTTTAGATTCTTCCCATGCTTAGTGACACTGCCTTCATGAGTTAATTTTTTCTCTGACATAACGATCTCCTTTCAACAACCAGTTTTCGTTACGCGGCAGCCGCCGCATTGTTACAGAAAAGAAAAAGCAGGAAAATCATGTTCTCCCGCTTTGAAACCTATCTTCTATTCTTGCCCTTTATTTACGCTTCTTCCAGATGCTGTTTCTCCCAGTATATTTGCATTTCCTTAAACAGCGCCGCCAGATAGCCCGCAACCACGAAGGGTAGCAGCGCGTACAACCCTCCCATCTGGAGCTGCGACCATGTATCTGCCGGAAGCACAAACTGGTCCGGCGTGTTCATCCCATAAGCCGCCAGCACATTAATAACTATCAGAAGAATCGTTGTGATCGTGTTCACTATCAGTGCCGCCATCTTCCCCGCGGCATGGTCTACAAGCCCAATGCTGAACACCCATACAAAGGAGATAAGTATTGTCAGCAGGGCTATATACCACATGTTTTGAGCGTTAGTGTCTATCAACGCTCCCCTACCGATAAAAATACTCCCGATGCAGTATACTGCCAATAGAAAGCTGCTCGCAAGCCAGAATTT
>QMCD01001160.1_pt1 | contig 20879 bp, 20 predicted proteins | sample 1821841 | NCBI WGS metagenome assembly QMCD01 (sample SAMN01991225, study PRJNA193472) | Termite gut metagenome, whole genome shotgun sequencing project. | isolation source: worker | host: Macrotermes natalensis
CAATGGTTGATTCAGACCATATTCAAATATATTATTAAACGGAGATAAGAGAACATGCTCTTAGGAAAACTGTCACAACTTATTTTTTTATGATTACTAAACACAGAGGAGACACAGAGTTTTTTTTTCTCTGCGACGTAGTCGCTCTCTCTCTGTACTCTTTCTTGTTCATATTCTCCTCTTAAAAGAAAGAAAAAACTCTGTGTCTCCGTGCCTCTGTGTTTAATAATTCATAATTCAAAACGCTAATGATCGCGAAAGTTCCACTTGGAATTATCGCTGTTCATATCAAACTTTCCGAGCGAAGGAGTACTGTCGCCTACAGATACCAGAACCAGTTCCTTGTCCGTTCCCGGTACTTCCTTGGGCATGATGCGGTAAGTGCCGTCGGTCAACTGGTCGATTCTCCATAACTGTTCGGGGCTTCCCGTAAACTCAGGCACTGTCACGACTTCCGCATCTGCGCGAGTGCACGATTGGTTCCTTCAATCACAATCTTGTAATAAGGCCCGCCCAAGTATCCGCCGGCATCGGGCACGGCAGTAATAGTCCACCTCTGGTGTGGGCGGAACATGTAATCGCCGGCTCTTACAGAGATATCCCCCTGCGGCCAGGTGCCAATTACGTCTTCCAACGCTTGCGACTTCAAAGGCGTGATGGGTTCACCCGGTTCCCAGGTGCGGCGCCTGACGTAGTCTATGCGTACAAAGTCGACAGCAAGCTCGAGGGCGTAACCTCTGCGCTCGGATTCTATCTCGTAAGTCCCTTCCTTGAATACTTCACCGGCAACAGGCCATTCGTTCTTCCACAGGAGCGGACGTATGCCCAGTACACTGCGCCCACCCCGGTCAAAGTCGGACTCAAAGTGGCATGACATCTTCTCCACCCCGTCGGTAACCTTGAAAAGCCCGAAGTGCCCGGGGCCTGTCTGACGGTTTCCTGCGGCAATCACCATCTTACCGCCGCCTTCCAGCATCTGCCTCCCCATATTGTCGACGTATGGGCCTGTTACTTTGCGCGAACGGCCTACTACAATGTTGTAGGTAGAGTTGGGGCCATCGCAGCAGGTGCCGTGCGTTCCCAGCAGATAATACCACCCGTTGCGGTAGATTAGGGTTGTTGCTTCGCAATCAATGGCGATATTGATTTCCTTGTTGCCCTCCATCCGCTTGCCGGTTGCGGGGTCAAGCTCTATGAGTCTGATAAATCCGAAGTAGGTGCCGTAGGACAGCCACAGGCGTCCGTCAGTAGGGTCGAGCAACAGTCCGGCATCAATGGCGTCGCAGTCTTCGTCATCTACGGAGGCTGCCACTTCTATGGGTTCGGTGTAGGCAAAGTCGGGAGAGTTGGGGTCTAAGGTCTTGTTCCACATGGTCAGTACCTTGCCCTTGTGTCCTCCTCCGAGTCCTCCTCCGGTGGCGCTGTAGGCAATCAGGTAGCGGTCGCCAATCTTCATGGCATCGGGGGCGGCGCCTCCGCCGGGTCTTACTCCGCCTTCGTTCCATGTCCAGCCGTCTTCGGATATCAGTCCGCCTCCGCGTGTGCCGAAGGTATAATATTTACCGTCGCACTCCATGATGGTGGAGGGGTCGTGGATGTATGGAGCACCGGTTTGTGCAATTGCTTTCTCAGCCGTCAATACAGATGCCAGGGCTACGGCGCCCAGAAGTATCGCTTTTGTTTTCATGGTGTCATTTATAACTGATAGTAATGTTTTTAACCGGAGTCCCATTCTCATCGACGAAGCGGACACAGAAGTCGCTCATGCCGGGGCCGTTGATGATGGCTCCCCGGATGATGTTCTTGCCTTTCTTCAGGGTCAGTCGGCGCGACATGCAGTCGTCCTTCACCATGCGTCGGTCGCCCGAAAGGATTACGGCTTCCTCACCGTTCAGCCACCACATGGATGCGGAGTTGGAACCTACGGACATGCGGACATTCTCCATCTCTTCGGGACATTCAATTACGGTGACCGCCCAGAACAGCACGCCGTACACTTGCTTCTTCATACCGGAAGCGAAGCGGAAGAGCTTCACGTTAAAGAGTTTGCTCTCGAGTGCGTGCCAGGTAAGCTTCTGTTTGCCTACCTTCACTTTATCCCCGTTCTTGGGGAGGACGGTGAATTGTCCCGGGAAGTATTCAGTGGCGAATGCTTCGCGAATGTAACTGTCGGTAAAGACCGTGTTGGAGCGGTTGGGCTTGTCGATAGGCTCCAGCAGCAGCCAGCGTTGAATGAATCCCTCATTGTCCGGTGTCATCACGCCTGTGGTTGCCGGCGAGAAGTAGTCGGACAGCGGAGGCGACGTTTCACCTTGCTGCGCGTGGGCGCATAAACTCATCATAGCAGCGAGACAAGCTGCCAACACTGATTTTCGATGGAAAATGTTCATCGTTATAGTTTGTTTTATGGGTTACAAATAGTCACCTGCCTTACTTCTTAAACAACATCGGCGCAAACTCCTTCAAGCACCTGCGCCAAGTCAGGAACTCGTGAGCAGTTCCGGGAGATTCATAATAGATATTATTGATACCCGCAGCCTTCAGTCCATCACTAAGACTCTTTGTCCTTTCAGGACGCTCTTCGGAACCAATGCCCAAGAAGAACACACGCACCTTGTCATTGAACGCTTTACGGTCTTTGAATACACCACCATATATATTGTCGAAATCATCAAAATCAATACGCCCTGCTCCGCTGAATCCACCGATATAAGCAAACTTATCCAGATTGTTCAGTGTAGTGTTGAACGTAAGAAGCCCGCCCCAGGAAAGTCCCGCCATGGCACGGTTATCTCTGTCAGTCAATGCCCGGAAGTTGGACTCGATATGAGGAACAATTTCTTTCACCAGTATATTAGGGAATTCGGCGCCGAACCTTGCCCTTGCCTCCTCGCGGCTTTCACCCGCTTGGTTTCTCAACACCTCAATATTACCATTATCCATAACTACAATCATTGGTTCGGCTTTGCCCTCGGCAATCAGGTTATCCATAATGAAATTCATCTTGCCCTGGCTTGCCCAGCTTGTTTCGTTTTCTCCCATACCGTGTTGCAGGTACAGCACCGGATACTTCTTGTTAGGATTCTTGTCATATTCCGCCGGAGTATAAACCATGCACCTGCGCCACTCCTTGCGGATATCGGAGTAGTAGTGGCTTGAGCTGATTAGTCCGTGAGGCACATTCTTTATAGAGTAATAATCCACGCCTTTTTCGGGGATTTCGATGCCGCTCACCCATTTGCCCATGCCGAAGAAAGTCTTACCGTTAGGGTCGGCAACGCTTACCCCGTCTATTATCACCTGATAGTAGTGGAAACCTATTACTTCGGGTCCCTTTGATACGAGCGTCCAGTATCCGTCCGCTTCCTTCGTCATTTCGCCCCGGAAACTGATTTCTACTTTCTGGGCATTGGGAGCGTGTATTCTGAAGTGTACCCGCCTGTCTTCTCCAATGCGCGGATAATCAGCTCCGTTAATGTTGTGTTCATTGGGGGTAGTTCCCGCAGGATAGTCTTGCTGTTGGGCATTCATTGTTAATGGCAATACCAGCAAAGAAGAGAAAATAAGCTTCAATACATTTTTCATAATTCAAATATTTAAAATTAGTACTTTGTTACGATTACTTTAGCCTGCATTATTCATACTGTAGTTAAAGGAGTTATCACTTCGTTAGAAGTTAAGGAGTTAAAGCCAATTTGTTGGCTGATAGCTACGTTAACCTGCATTATTCATACTTCAGGAGTTAAAGAATGAATCATGCAGGCCCTATCACACACTATCTGCTCCGTATCTGCTCCGTACCAAGTCCGTACCAACTCCATATAAAGGTACCTTTATACGGAGCGGGTACGGAGTTGGTAATGCTTTGACACGGCCCTGGTACGGAGCAGACACGATTTTAGTACGGTTTTGTACAGCGATAACCCCTTTTGAACTCCTGCAATATGAATAATACAGGCTAAAGCATTCAACCAGATGTTATGTACAAAGTTATCCTGTAATCATCCCTTAGAAGATTCTTATTTTGCTTTTAAGGAGGATTTTTCTTGCCAGAGAGAAAAATCCCCCTATTAGAGAGAAAAGTCCTCCTGCTGCTTTGGTCATACAGTCCTCGTTCTATATGCTGCTTTCACATTATGAACAGCTACTTATCGACTTTAGCCTGCATTATTCATACTGTAGTTAGAGGAGTTATCACTTCGTTAGTAGTTAAGGAGTTAAAGCCAATACTCCGTGAATCGTATAACAAGACTATCGGCTTTAACTCCTAAGCCAACTTGTTGGCTGATAACTCCTTTAACTCCTAACTCCTGAAGCCTGAATAATGCAGGTTAGCCTGCATTATTCAGGTTAGTCAGAAGCGGGAAGTACAGATAAAACTTCGCGCTTCTGACTAAAACTCCTCCAAAAGGAGTGGTTTAATCTGATTTTAGTATTATTTTTGTGTCGATATACAATAACTTTAAATGCTAATTAGTATGATGAAAACTCTTTCTGCCTTTTTTCTATCACTTGTAGTATGTGCTCCTGTTGTGGGAACTGCACAGACAATCCCCGGAGATAATCACAACCATCAGCTTTATTATGTTTCCCCGGCTGCCATTTGGGAAGAAACCCTGCCTTTGGGTAACGGTCGTTTGGGCATGATGCCCGATGGAGGTATTGAGCGGGAACATATTGTATTAAATGAAATCTCTCTTTGGAGTGGCATGGAAGCTGATTACGGCAACCCGGAAGCTTCCCGAAGTTTGCCTGCCATTCAACAACTCCTGTTTGAAGGTAAAAACGAAGAGGCGCAAGAATTGATGTACAAGAGTTTTGTGCCCAAGAAACCTGAGACGGGCGGCACCTATGGCAGTTATCAAATGCTTGCCGACCTTTATATCAATTTTAATTTTCCCGTCGGAAAGAAATCTTCTTCTGCCAATGGTGTTTCTCCGGTGACTGATGCACATGATACGACTCCGGTGCTCAATAGTGCCGCTTCAGTGACTGACTACCGGCGTTGTCTTGACCTGCGCGATGCCGTAGCTTATACTACCTTTACGAAAGACGGAATTGATTACCGGCGTGAGTACTATACCTCCCGTGATAAAGATGTGATGATTATCCGTCTGACTGCCGGTCGCCGCCGTTCCCTCTCTTTCACGGCTTCCCTTTCCCGTCCGGAGCGGGGGAGTGTGTCTTTTGTTCCAAGCACCGGGAAGAATAGCGGCACTCTTTTGCTGGAAGGCGCTCTGGACACCGGTAAGCCGGGTCAGGATGGCATGAAGTACCGTGTTGCCATGCAATTGGTTTCCAAAGGAGGCAAACAGAACATTTCTGCCGAAGACGGCATTACGCTGGAACAGGGAGAAGAAGCATGGCTGATAGTGTCCGCCACCACTTCCTATGCTGCCGCCGGGACTGATTTCCCCGGAAGCCGTTACAGGGAAGTCTGCGACAGCTTGCTGAATGCTGTGGTGCAATCCGGCTCTTCATTTCCGACCCGTGCTTCGCAGCTTAAGGACTCCCATATTGCCGCCCATCGCGCTCTTTACGACCGGGTATCTCTGACTCTTCCCGGTACGGAAGACGACAAGTTACCTACGAACGAACGTATTATCCGTTTTACCGAACGTGAGTCTCCCGCTTTGGCCGCTATCTATTACAATTATGGCCGTTATTTGCTCATTAGCACTACCCGCCCGGGAAGTCTGCCGCCAAACTTGCAGGGGTTGTGGGCAAATGGAGTGCAAACGCCCTGGAATGGCGATTACCATACCAATATCAATATCCAGATGAATCACTGGCCTCTTGAACAAGCCGGACTTTCGGAGCTTTACCTGCCTTTGACCACTCTTGTGGAGCGTCTTATCCCTTCCGGCGAAGAAACCGCCCGCACTTTCTATGGCAACAACGCACGGGGGTGGGTGCTTCACATGATGACGAATGTCTGGAATTACACCGCTCCCGGCGAACATCCTTCCTGGGGAGCAACCAATACGGGAGGTGCATGGCTCTGCGCCCATCTTTGGGAACACTACCAATACAGCCATGACCTTGATTATCTGAAACGGATTTATCCCATACTGAAAGGCGCTTCCGAGTTCTTCTTTTCCACAATGGTACGCGAACCCGGACACGGCTGGCTGGTGACCGCTCCCACTTCTTCTCCCGAGAATGCTTTCTTTGTAGGAGACGACCCGACACCCGTCAGTATCTGCATGGCGCCTACTATGGACGTGCAGTTGTTGACCGAACTGTACACCAATGTAATAGAGGCTGCTTCCATCCTGAAATGTGATGATGACTATGCAGCGAAGCTTGATGCGGCATTAAAAGAGTTTCCCCCCATGCAAATCAGTAAAGAGGGATATCTGCAGGAATGGTTGGAAGATTATAAAGAACAGGATGTGCATCACCGGCATGTCTCTCACTTGTATGGTTTGCATCCGGGAGCTCTCATTTCTCCTGAAGCTACACCTGAATTGGCGGATGCCTGTCGCGTAACGCTGAATCGGCGAGGCGATGGCGGTACGGGTTGGAGTCGTGCCTGGAAGATTAATTTCTGGGCGCGCCTGGGAGATGGCGACCGTGCCTGGAAACTGTTCAAGAGCCTTCTTTATCCGGCTGTCAATCCGCAGACTAAACGTCATGTCGGCGGAACATTCCCCAACCTGTTTTGCTCACATCCTCCTTTCCAGATTGATGGAAATTATGGGGGTGCTGCAGGCGTCGGTGAAATGCTGATGCAAAGCCATGAGGGTTTTATACACTTGCTTCCTGCGTTGCCGAAAAGTTGGGATATCGGTAGCTTCCGTGGAATGAAAGCGCGTGGCGGTGTATCTGTTGACTTGGAATGGAAAGATGGAAAAGCTGCTAAAGCTACGCTTACGGCAATGGTTTCAGGGAATTTCCATTTGAAAATGCCGGCAGGTGTCAGTCAAGCAAAGGTTACAATAGGCGGGCGGAGCAGTATTTGCACCGACAAGGTGATTGTTCTGTCATTACCGGCGGGGGAAACTTGTGAGTTGTTGTTTGAGAATTCCGGAACTCCTAATGCAAATTGACTGGTTTTTATTAGCCTGCATTATTCATACTGTAGGCAATAAGCAGGAGTAATGCAGATTAGCCTGCATTATTCAGGCTAAATATTTAATGCAATATAGATATGAAGAACAGATTATCTTTATTCCTCTTTGTACTGACTCTGAAGCGCCCTTTCATCTGGTTATGCCGTTTTCGGTACCGTTGCGGTTATGGTGTACATTCACCTTTTGCTTTTAACTTGATTACACAGGTGATTTATGAAAATACTCCTTATCATAAATATAAGGATTTGGCAGAGGAGCAGAAAAAGTTGTCGTATGAAAGAGGTGAATACTGGAAGTATGAATCCAGGAAAGTGAAACGTCTTTTGTTCCGGTTAGTCAATTATGCCCAGCCCAATACGATTGTGGATGCCGGCAGGATTGCCGCATCTTCACTCTATCTGAAAGCAGGGAAGGAAGGGGTGGACTATACTTCTGCATCCGAACTATCCGGACTTTTCCTGGAAGCCGGCGTACCTGTTGATTTCTTGTATCTGCACGATTACCGTCATCCGGAATTTATGGAAGAAGTGTTCCGCATCTGCGTTACTCGCACTACCCGGAAATCTGTTTTTGTCATCGAGGGAATTCGCTATACCTCGCAGATGAAAGCCCTCTGGAAGCGTATGCAGCAAGATGAACGAGTGGGGATTACATTTGATCTTTATGACCTTGGAATCCTCTTCTTTGATAAAACAAAGGTGAAACAAGACTATATTGTTAACTTTTGATTATCTTTAGACGGTTGATTAGTGATTAACTGTTAATCACTAATCACTAACCCCTAATCACTAAATATTCGTTGCTTATGAAAATATATACTAAGACCGGTGATAAAGGTACTACCTCATTAGTAGGCGGTACGCGTGTTCCTAAAACCCATGTCCGTCTCGAAGCGTATGGCACGGTGGATGAGCTGAATGCTAACCTGGGTTTGCTTATTACTTACCTGTCCGATGAAGAAGACAGAACGTTGGTTCGCCATATTCAGGACCGTCTTTTTGCTGTCGGTTCCAATCTGGCTACAGACCTTGAAAAGACGGATTTAAAGTATGCCAGCGTCATTCATCCCGAAGAGATAGAACGTATTGAGCAGGAGATAGACCGTTTGGATAAACTGCTTCCTCCGCTGCGCGCATTTATATTGCCCGGTGGCAGCCGTGGCGCATGTGTATGCCATGTGTGTCGTACAGTGTGCCGGAGGGCGGAACGTCGCATTCTGTCTCTTGCCGAACAATGTGAAGTAACCCCTGATTTGCTTGCTTATGTGAACCGTTTATCCGATTATTTGTTCGTTTTGTCGCGGAAGATAAATCAAGAAGAGAAAAAAAATGAAATATTTTGGGAGAATAAGTTGTAAGTGAAAAATTTTATTATACTTTTGCCGAAAAATAGAAAAAATGATTTAATATTCACAATTTTAATACTTAGAATTTATGTATTGGACATTGGAATTAGCATCTAAGCTGGAAGATGCTCCTTGGCCGGCAACCAAGGACGAATTAATTGATTATGCCATCCGTTCGGGCGCTCCGCTTGAAGTGATTGAAAACTTGCAGGAAATGGAAGATGAAGGTGATATTTACGAAAGCATAGAAGATATTTGGCCTGATTATCCCAGTAAAGAGGATTTTTTCTTCAACGAAGAGGAGTATTAGCGGATAATTTGTGAAGCCTTTAATAAGGTTTTAGATAGAATAAAGAAGAGGGGGCGATTTTTCAATCGCCCCCTCTTCTTATAATGCTTTTCATCCGTTTACTTGTCTATACCGAAGCAGGACACAATAATGCTCTTCTCATCTTTAGTATTGGGATTTTTCACGATTACTCCTATTTCACCGGCTGGCTTTTCCTTTAAGGTAATCAAATATGAACTTTCTCCGAACTTTTTTGCAGAAAATCCTAATTGTTTCAATTTATTGTCTGTTTGACCGCCAAATGTAGCAAGAGAGGAAAGTTCTGCCGTCCTTTTCTTCTTACTTGTCTCAAATTGGAAAATACTGATGATAGATAGCGGATCAGAATTGTTATCTACAGCTCTTACAACTAATTTGAAGTCTCCATCTTGAGATGCTCTTACGCTTGCAGCATTTCCTTCGACATTAATTTTAGTTTTTATATTTCCCACGCCAACAATATACATTGAAGCACTTGCTTTAGTTTTTATCGTTATAAACTCTTTATCCAAAGGCAAGACTTGGTCTCCATTAATGAGATTTACTTCACCTACAAACTCGGGTTCTTGACCCTCTTGTGCATAACATGGCATTATGGAAATGCACAATAAAAATAATAGAATAAACTTTTTCATATAATAAATTAATTAAAGATGGTGTCTGTTGTTTGGTGTGCAAAGATATCACTTTCTTTTATAAAACAAATATTTGATTGGGAATTTTGTTTTTCGTTATAAAATAGGTACTGTGTGTACTCTTTTAGTGTTTTTTTATTAAAAGTTATTTTATTGTTTTTCTCTTTTAGTTCTATAATTCAACCGTTTTTTTATATTCGGGTGCAATTATTATATCAGTATTTTTATTGAATAAGTCTATAACTCAATATTTTCACTTATATTTGTGACAAAATTAATTCAATGTATTACTAATGACTGGTATTCAGAAAGATAAAGCGCAACAGTTACCGCAACTAAAAGAACGGCACCTGCCCGAACATTGCCGGGAGGCAGTACATGCACTTTTGAGAGAGATTTATGGGTACGAACAGTTTCGTGACCTGGAAGTGTACAACGATTTGTTCAAGGGAAAGGACACGTTCCATATCTCGCAAGGGCAATTGATAGAAAGCGTAATAGCTGAGGCGGAGAAAGCGAAAAATGCCGGAACGGAGAAAGTGCAAAACGCCGAAGCAGAGAAAACGCAAAATGCCGAAGCAGAGAAAGCACTCACCGCAGCAGCCGAAGTGGACAACATCCTGCTTACGGCACCCACCGGAGCAGGAAAATCCCTGCTGTTCCAGTTGCCCGCCATCTATCTGGGCAATGAATACGGACTGCTGACCATCGTTGTATCCCCCCTGAAAGCACTGATTGTAGACCAGGTAGAAGGCTTGCAGGATTTAGGATACACGCGCGTAGCCTATGCCTCCTCCGATTTATCCCCCGAACAGAAAAACGAAGTGTACCGGCAAGTGCATGAAGGTGAAGTCGATTTATTCTATCTCTCGCCGGAATTGCTGCTCTCGTATGACATCAGGCACTTTGCCGGCGAACGTCGTATCGGTCTGGTGGTAGTGGATGAAGCCCATACGGTGACTACCTGGGGCAAGGAATTCCGTGTAGACTATTGGTTCCTGGGACGTTATCTGCAAAGCCTGAAGAAAAACCTCGGCTATGCATTCCCGCTCTTTGCACTCACAGCCACAGCAGTCTGGAATCCGAAAGGAGGCAACGATATGGTGTTTGAAACCATCCGTTCGCTGCAAATGGATCCCTGTGTGCTCTATGCAGGTACCGTGAAACGCCAAAACATCGGTTTCGACATCCGCCAGATGGAGATGGAAGAAGGTGAAACGTACGATAAAGCCAAGCAACGCGTAGTGGCAGCACGGGTAGACGACTTCCTTGACGGGCACAAAACCATCCTTTACTATCCCTTTGCCGGAGGTATCGATATGCGCCTGAAGACATGGGTGAAACCGGTAGACTGGCATCTGGTAGCCTCTTACTACGGCAAGAAAGATAAGGAACAGAAAGCAGCAATTGTACAAGAGTTCAAAGAAGGCGAAAAGCGAATGATTGTAGCCACAAAGGCATTCGGTATGGGTGTGGATATCAGCGACATCGACCGCGTGTATCATGTGGCGCCGTCCAGCACGTTCGTGGACTATATACAGGAGATTGGACGTGCAGCCCGCGACGCAGATATCCACGGCGTTTCGGCAACAGACTATCATGAGCGGGACTTTTATTACATGAAACGTCTGCACGCGGCAGGCAATATCGCACAGGAACAGTTATCGCTGATACTGAAGAAACTGATGGAAGTGTACCGGATGAAAGGCGGAAAGCAGGAAATGCTCGTGTCTCTGTCCGACTTCGAATTCGTGGTGAAGCTACCGCGGATGAAGAACAAACTGGAGTACGAAGCAGAACTGGGACAGTTGATTAAGACAGCCTTGCTGTGGCTGGAAGATGACTTGAGCCACCGTTACGGCAAGAAACTGCTGGAGGTCAGTCCGCAGAACCTACTGACGGAAGGCTACGTACAGGATAAGACGGGCGATACTTTTATTCGTGAATTCGGAGCTTATCTTACGAAAGTATCCGGTACGGAAGATGTCTACACGGCACGTCTGGAGAAACTCTGGGAAGAGCGTTTCGCCGAGTTGGGATACAGAGAGTTTAAACAGAAATTGAATGGCGGTACGCTGTGGGAAGGCTCCCGTGCAGTGTCTGTAGGCAAACATGATGTGCTGCTGAAAGAAGATGCAGCGGTAATTCGCCGGCGGATGGATGCACTGTTCAATAGCCTGAAGAACCTGCTGGTAGATAAACTGCGTAAAACGAAAGGCCGCTTCGATGAAGAAGAATTGCGTGCGATATTTGCCGAACATAACATGGACGTACCGTCGGCAAAACGTTTCATCGGCTCATTGCTGGAGTCGCGTACGGAAGAAGGTCGTAGCGTGAGCTACATCAGCAGTATAAAGAAGAAGGACTCCAACGAACTCTCTTTTACGGTAACAAAAGGCTTTGATTTGCTGTTATCCCGCTATCAAAAACTGTTCAACCAGCGTATTGTAGGCAGTAAAGGCGACCGTCTGTTGTTTTACAGTACCCCATTCTCCGACCTGAATATGTTGCTCAACCTGCTTTCCATGCTCGATTGCCTTTCGTTCAGCGTTGAAGGCGGCGGTACCCCCTGCGTATCGGTTGCTTTCGATGAACCCGAAATCCTGGAGCAACTTGCAGCTTCCGACGAATACCACAACCTGATTCTTGAAAATAACGAGAAGATATTCCTGGAGCAGATGGAACTGTTCTCCTTCTTCTTCGGAACGGATGGAATGGACGATGCGCAGCGTTGGGCGTTTATCGAAGACTATTTCACCGGAACGGGCGTAGAGGAGTTGAAAGCAAAGTACGCTACTCCGTCATAGAACCAGCTCTTTAAATAATCGTTCTAACGTCCTGTCCAGATTGTCGGAGAAACCGGCATGTGGGCGAGACGTTTGAATACAGGAACTCCTTACGGCAGTCAGCCAGCGGAAACGTTCCGGTACGTCGAGCCGGGCAATGGTACCGCCATCTCCGGCACCCACACATATCTTATTGAACACATCCAGGTGCGTAAAGACCAGTTCACGGTCTACCTCGGAAACATACAGCCTTAACTTCTCCTCATCCACATGGCAGGCGGACTTGATGAAGTTCTCCTTTTTCGAGAAAAGGATAACTCCCACATTGAAGAACTCTTCGCGTTCCACTTTGGGAACCAGTCGGATAACTGCGTACTCATATAAGTGTTTTCCTTGCATTCTGCGCTTCTTTTACAAAGGTTTCGGAATGTGCCAGTCTTTCGGTCAGAAAGCGGGTGTATATATCTCTGATTTCTTCGGGAGTCTCGTGCGTATCGTTCCAGTGCAACCAGTCATTGGGGATGAGCGAGACGATTTCCCGTATCTTCTCCCCGGTCAGCAAGATGCGCAGGGAGGCGTCGGCTTCTTCGAGTCGGGATGCTTCGGGTAGCAACACATGGCTCTTGATATAGGCGAAGGGGCTTCGGGCATGTTTCTCCCAGTTCTCCCACGAATGATGGAAGTAGAGTGAGGCGCCCTGGTCGATGAGCCAGAGTTCCTTGTGCCACATCAGCATGTTGGTGTTGCGCGAGGTGCGGTCTATATTAGTAAGATATGCATCGAGCCAAACGATGCGCGAAGCCAGGTCGGGGGAGACTTTGGTAGCCACGGGGTCGAAGGTCAAGGCTCCCGACAGAAAGTGCAGCCCGAGGTTCAGTCCGCGGCTGGCTTGCAGCAGGTCTTGTATTTCTTCGTCCCCTTCGGTGCGACCGAAGGCTTCATCAAGGTTCAGGAATACCAGTTCCGGTACTTTTAGCCCCAGCGCGCGTGCCACTTCGCCGCCAATCAGTTCGGAAATCAGCGCTTTCGTGCCATGGCCGGCGCCGCGGAACTTCACGACGTACTTGAATTCGTCATCAGCCTCGGCAAGTGCAGGCAGCGAGCCGCCTTCGCGCAAGGGGGTGATGTAGCGGGTAAGGTTGACTGTTCGCAATTCTATCATGATTCTCCTTTCCGAAAATAGTTAGGCTGCCTGTTGTGGGGGTAGCAGTTGCAAATGTACATGAAATCATAGAAAAAACCAATGAAATCATTTACTTATAAGCTTTCGGTACACCACCGAATTTAAGAATGCTTCTTTCCTGTATTTGGAAATTGGCAGTTCGTTTCCATTGACGAATAAACGCCTTCCGTTAATCCTGTCTATTTGGTTGACATTTACCAGGTATGAGTTATGCACTCTGAAAAAATGGTCTTTAGGCAGTATCTCTTCCAAAGAGGACATGGTTTGGTGGATAACGAGCGTCTTGTCCGCAAAGTGAAGTTTTAGATAGTTCTGCATGGATTCCACAAACAGTATGTCTTCCCAGTTTATCCTTTGGAACGAGTCATCCTGCCGGATATACATATCTAATGTGCGCCCGTTGTCCTTTTCATCAGGCACGATACGCGATTTATATAAATCTATCGCCTTTTGTGTTGCCTGGAAGAAACGCTGAAAGGTGTACGGTTTCAGCAGATAATCAACAACATTCAGTCTGAAGCCGTCCAATGCAAACTCGGTGTATGCGGTGGTTAATATCGTTAGAGGTGGGTTCTGCATGGATTCTAACAGTTCCAAGCCGGTGAGGCGAGGCATGTTTATATCAAGGAACATTAAGTCCACATCCTGTTTCTTTAATACTTCTACGGCTTCTATCGCCGACAGGCATGTGCCGGCAACTTCAAGTGAATCTATGTCTTGAAGATAGTCGATAACTCCGTCGATGGCATACTCTTCGTCATCGACAATCAGGCACTTTAACCTTAAGTCCGGTTGTTTTGAAATGATATTTGCCATAAGTAAATGTTCATGAATTAGTTTGTACTTTGACAGATACTATAAGATAATTAAACATGAGTACTTAGTTGTTATAGTATTATCCTACAGTATGAATAATACAGGTTATAGACAGTGAGACTGAATATACTGTGTCCGTTTCGCTTATCTGTAAATGATATCTGTCCGGATAAAGAATCTCCAGGCGCTTTCTGATGTTCTCCAAGCCAATACCCGATGCTTCGCGTTTTTCAACGACCGGGATGTCAGCGTATTTAGAGTTCTCAACAAACAGGATGAGTTCTCCATCCCTTTGCGTCAAGTCAATACGAACATAGCCTTTCTCTGTTTTTGAACGGGAAACGTGCTTAAAGGCGTTTTCTACGAAGGTAATCAGCAACAAAGGAGAAAGCATGGCGTTATCATCTTCTACACTCCAGGAGCATTCCACGTCTAAATTATTCTTCCACCTGATTCTTTCGACTTCTATAAAGTCTTTCAGAAAGCCAACCTCTTGCCCGACACTTACAAAATCTTTCTTCCCACTGTACAACTGATAGCGTAGAATGTTTGTGTATTGCACAAGAACGGTTGATGCCAAGTCCGGCTCTTTCCTTATCAACACATTGACATGGTTTAGTACGTTGAACATGAAATGCGGATTAATTTGTTCCTGAAGAATCTGTAGTTGAGAATCAATCAATACTTTTTGCAATTTCAGGTTCTCCGCAAAGAACCTTAACCCGCAGAATCCGAAATTAATCAGTAAGGCGGAAACAAACGAGCCTGCGAAATCATGCAGAATAGAATTCTCCCCACTAAGCATTGGAGAGCGGGGGAAGATTCCTGTCTTCTCTAAATAATTGAATACGATGAAAACACAAATACTCAGGCATGTAGCTATCAGTGTAATAAAGATAAGCTGAAGGATGAAAGGCAAGAGTTTCCTTTTCCTCATAGCCTTTTCAAGCAGGTTCTTACTTAAGAAGGTGGTGAACGGGAATAGTGTTGCCACGTAAAGCAATGACATTAGTGCAGCTTCAGTGACGGTTGAACTGTGCGAAAACTGTATGAAAAGAACTAACCATAGTCCTGACCATATCCAGTAGATGTATCTGTCGAATCTCTCTAAGAAATTATGTTTCATAGTGCAAAGATAATCATATTTCCCCAAAGTAGTGTGCAATAAGGATTTGAACAGTTAATATTCAGCGATAGGTAATGAGATAGAAACTACCTAACCGCTTTACCTCGCTTCATTTTTCATCACTTCAAATAACTCTTTTTGAATCTTCTACAAAGGTAAACATTATCTTCAAAACCCAAAATAAGGACGAAAATATTCGTCTGCATTTAACCGATTTTCAAATCTATTGCTATCGCAATTATCTATTCTCCGGTATCGTTCCTCTTTCCCATTCCTCATTACCGGAAGTATCCTAATCGGCTATTCTTCCTTTCGATTGGCAAAGGTATCCCGGAGTGTGAAACGAAAAATTCATGCCCTTTCGGGTTTTGCAGGAAATCTTCCTGCTGCACTTCGTTTGAGCGTATTTCATGCAAAAAATTTGTCTGTATCACCCCTCCGACCTTTTGCCGCCAATACGAAACAAAAAACAGCCGACCTGACGGATGCCGCAGAAAAAAAAAGTCATGGAAAAGAGAAACGATAGAACGAAACAAAATAGCCTCACTTTTGGAATTAACATAAAATTGATGCTTAGGTTGGTATGTGTAGTCGTATGTGTATGGTTGCTGACAAAGGTGAGTGCTGCTGTATGGTCATTATTGGGCATGGTGATGATATACCTGTTTGTCCGCTTACTGATTAAGTGTGTGTTCAAACTGATAAGCATCCTTATCTCCGTTTTTCTTTTCCTGCTTATCGCTTCTTTAATCGTAGTATTCATTTTCTAAAAAATTACAATTATTTTTCTAACAATTAATAAAGCAATAGATATGAAAACAAATTCAATCAATGACAGTAATGGCTGTTTGGTATGCAAAGCAGGACAAGAAAATTACACCACATTTGTAGTGGGAGCGTTCAGAGGGACGGAGTACTACCAATATGATTACCGCCATACGGATGGCGAACTATTTTCAACAGTCGCTAAAACACTGGAAGAATGTCGAAAACGACGGGATGAATGGCTTTCTAAAAAGCAGGAGTAAACGGACGGCGGAGAAATCCGCCGTTACTTTTTCTATGACTTGCTAAGCGGCGGGGAGAAAAAGTATCAAAAAGCCTTTTAGATTACCAAAACTATATATGGCTTTATTTCAAATAGTTATTGGTGTTAAATTAGCTAATTTCGACTGATTGGTATATCTTTGTGAAAAAATATATATGAGTGAAATTTCAAACATAACTATTCAGAACATAAAAGGATTTGGAACAGTTGATAATTCTTTTGATACCAAAATAATTTCTGGTAAAATAAATATTCTTGTAGCTCCGAATGGTTTTGGGAAAAGTTCCATTACAGCAGCCTTTGATTCTTTAAAGACAGGGAAAATAGAATTAGACAAGAGAGATTTGCATCAAGGGAATGCGACATTGACTCCCTTATTTTCGATAACAGAAAATGGTGTAGTCTATACCGCAGACAAAACCATAAATACAATTTCTAGCCGTTTTAAAATTTTTTGTATCAAAAACCGTATCAATGCAAAAGCTGTAAGCAAAAATATGGGAAGTTTTGTCAGCACAAGCGGGCATTTGAGCATTGATAGTATCGAAGTTGTGAAAACAATTCCCGGAAAATCTGTAATACCTTATTCTATTAGCGATATTAAAAGAGATTTTGGAGCTAATGCGAGAGTGTTACCTAACATTTCAGCTGATATAATCAACAATAAATCCTTTTTATGTGATTTGCAAACACTTTACTCAGATTTAGATAAATTTTCCGCAAAGAAAAGAGTTGACTTAATAGAAGAGGTACTAACCCATATACACGCCCTATCAGGGACAGTAGAAAATATTAAAAACAATTTCAATCCGGATTGTCTGACCCAATTAAAACAAGAAGCATCCTATATGCCTATTATTGAGTATATAAGAAGAGCTTTCCCAAATTTATCAGAGTTAGATCAATTTTCATATTTTTATCAACTTCAATCTCTTTATCATAAACATAAAACGGCATTCAAAGATTCTGTAAAAAGAGCAGATTATGAGATCTTTAGAGATGTTTTTAATGAGAATCTCATATTGCTTGGGGCAACGTGGAAAAATATTAAAGCTACAGAAGAAAAAAAATCTTTAGTTGTTAATTTTCCTCATGCAACTGATATATCTTATGGTCAGCGAGATGTCTTAACTTTGTGTATTATGCTCCAGTGTGTAAGAGCTAAAGTTAGACATGGAGATAACAGCATTATAATAATCGATGAAGTTTTCGATTATTTAGATGCGGTCAATATGACAGCCACGCAATACTATTTGTCTGAAGCTATTAATGATTTGAATAAATATTGTAATATCTATCCCATTATCATGACTCATTTGTCTCCTGAGTATTTTAGAAATTATGTTTTTTCTCCTAAAAGGATGAATATCCAATATCTGAAAAATGTCCAAGCCTTACCAAATGCAAATATGCGCAAATTATTGGCAAAAAGAGAAGATATATCTGTCAAAGATGATATAGCCAAACACTTATTGCACTTTTCAACAGGAAAAATAAATAAAAGAATTGAATTTAGAGCTTTAGGGATTGCTGAATTATGGGGAGAACATCCAAACTTTCTTCAATACACAATTGATGAGACAAATAAATACTTAGCTAATAATACTGATTTTGAGCCGTATGCTGTCTGTACCTGTGTTCGAATTAGAATAGAAAAATTGGTTTATGACTTATTAACTGATGCAAGTCATAAACAGACTTTTCTTGCTAAACATGGAACAAGACTGAAACTATCATTCGCTGAAACTATTTTAGGAGAATTGCCGGATATTTATTTTATGTTAGGAATAATATATAATGATGCTGAGCACTTGAAGGATGAGAATAGTGATAAGCCTATTATTTATCGTTTAAATCATATAATAATAAAACAAATGGTTGCAAGGCTGTTTTCTTATATTGGGACTCCAATTGTACCTGCCCACATTCATTGACAACTAAAAAACGTAAAAAGATATGGATGAATTGCGATATTTTGAACTAGTTAGACTCCAATCATTAGTATATTGTCAGCTATATATTTTTATGCCTGAAGATAAAGAATTGTTAAACCCTATTGGGTTTGGAAGTGGATTCCTTGCTGATTACAAAGGCAAGCCTTTTCTTATAACAGCTGACCATGTGCTTCATCGCGATGATTACGAAAATACAGAAATTAGGACTGGTAACGAATATATTATTGCCATTGTTAATAATGTAAATAATATAGATGATAATATATCCACAGTTTTAACTCCTTTGAGTGAATTCTATTATGCGGAAAGGATCAATCTTACAAATGCAAACGAAGATTTGATCGATATTTCAGTGTGCTTGCTAAAGAATATCAACTTTAAATATCCTTTTTTGACGCATGAGATTTCTGTATATGGAAACATAATACAACCAGCAGGAATAGAAAAACAATTTTATGACACATCCCAATTTACAGAGCCAACGAATGAACAGAAATACTCAATATGTGGGGTTGTAAGAAATGATATAGTTGGAATAAAAGGCATACGTACAAATGCTCTCTATAGCAATATCTCTTATAATGGAGCAGCCAGAAATTATTTTGTTTTTGAATACCCAGATGAGATTATAGAAGATGATTGGGTTGGACTTAGTGGTGCTCCAATGTTTGATTATGAAGGTAATATTGTTGGAGTTGGTCATCGTGTTTTAGGCAATGGAATATGGGTTACCCCTATAAAATATGCAAAAATGTTGATGGAGTCAGCAGTAACCAATCTATCCCTAAATGAACATCCTACGAAACTATAAAAAGATCAACAAGTATTTTACTGATTATTTTCCAATAGATTATCTAAAAGCTCTATATTTGCATCCGTAATGAAGCAATCTACATTTTTATAGAAAAATCTCCTTCGTCTTTGTCAATATCTAAAAGTAGCACTCATTAGAAATTGTTCTGATTTAGGAATTTGATATTTACTTGCAATAGTTTCCCAATTTGAGACTACAGATTTATCCTTTAGTAAGTTTGGGGTAATAGCGCTGTTCTTGTCTCTTCCATTTTGATTTATATTTTGAGCAAATACGGCTCTTCAATTCTAAATATAAAGCATTATTTCGATGAAATAATTTCATTGAAGCCCAGTTTTTACAGCGGACAATTTCTGTTAAACAGAAGCACCCCGTTTGTTTAACAGAAATATTTTTTTGTTAAACAAAACAGGTGGCGTTTGTGCATGTAGTAACCTGATTTTGGTTGACTGTTTTTTATCTTGCCCCTGTAGTCGGTTGACTGGTTTATGTCGTATTTTACGGCTTATATAGCTTCAATTCTCCCAAGCTACCAACATATTTTTCAAGGTCTGTTACCGGAAATGGTTTTCCATGAGAAGGCAAAATCATTTTTGCACCACAATTCAGCATCGTTTGCCAACTTCTTCTGTAATCATCCAAATCCTCAATCCAAATGATATTTCTGTTGATACTTGGAAATCCATTCATAGTCGCATCGCCACAAAAAAAGCAATTCGTCCGAAGTCAGCAATCCGATTGAATCTTTGGTATGTCCCAGCAAGGATATAATTTTGAGTGGGATTCCTTTTTCTTCAAGGAATTGAGTATGTCCATCCCAAAGCAATGTGTCAGTCAATTTTTCGACTACAGGAAAATTATGAGATCCTTTCCCGAAAAGAGTGAACAGGCCGACAAAGCCTTTAGCCAATCGGGATGAGTAGCCGCCGTCCCAGACATTTTGACCCAGCAACAACCTTTCAGGAGATTGGCTATCCATAATAATGGTGGCATTTGTAGCTTGTTTCAGTTCGTTCAAATAGCCAACGTGGTCATCGTGAGCGTGGGTTACAAAGATGTATTTTATCTCCTCCATGCTTATCGAAGTTCGTTTCAAACCTTTGCAGAAGCGGTCAAAACCTCCGGCGTACCCTGTGTCGATAACAACGTAGCCTAAAGATGTTCGGAGTATATAATTATTTAGAACCCGATTGCCGATGTTTACATATTCCATCACTATTTCCCTTTTAGAAGTCATATTGCTTATACTTTGCAAGTTCCGGTGGAATATCTGTAACTCCCACAGCTTTGAATATCATGTTTCCGCCCATGAAAACGTCATCGTATTCAACAATCCATTCCTTTGAATTATACCCTTTTATCTCATATATTTTTGTGGGAGGCGGAGTCTCCATTTTTCGGATTCCTATTTGATTCCCTATAAATTTGTCGAAAGCAAACATTCCATCTTCGTTAAAAATACCGAAAGGGCGATAAGTTATACTATCGTAGCTCAATTCGGCACAACCTAATTCTGAATTTGCAGTTTCCAAATATTCAGGATATTTCGTTTGGCTATTCGAGTTATTACATCCTGACAGGGTTAATTGCAATATAATTAGTGAGAAAAATATGATTTTTATCTGTTTCATAAATAGTATGTATTTATACTCAAAAGTAATTAATTTGCAACATATCCCCAAAAAAGCGAACTTTGCGCAATGAGATACGATTTATCCATGGCAGACCGCGAGACCTTACGGCGTTATCAGCGTAACGTTAGCGGAA
>QMCD01000826.1_pt1 | contig 20854 bp, 13 predicted proteins | sample 1821841 | NCBI WGS metagenome assembly QMCD01 (sample SAMN01991225, study PRJNA193472) | Termite gut metagenome, whole genome shotgun sequencing project. | isolation source: worker | host: Macrotermes natalensis
AGCGCGAGTGATTTGATTCTTTTCATGCTTGTTTTGTTTTAATGAGAAATTTGAGTTTATGATAAATGTATTGTCGAATCTTCGTTTCCCCACTCTTCGGGGGTGGTCACGGTGGCTATCTCCTCGCTGTGGCGGCGATAACGAAGGAAATAGACCGCCACGGCGATGTAATAGACCGTGTAGGCGGCGATGAAGGCCGTCAGGTACCACAGCTCGGTGAAATAGTACGACGCCATCGCCGCGAGGCCCACCCCCAACGAACACAGGAACAGCGCCGTCACTCCGTTTCGGCGGTGAGCGCGGCATCCCCAGTCGTCGAAATATTGGTCGAGGTGTTCGAGGTACTTGTCGCGCTCGACGAAGAACACGACCGAGTAGCCGATCAGTTGGACGATGTAGAAGCAGAAGAACAACTTCTTGATGGCCAGCGTCATTTCAGGGAACCGGATGAACAGGACGTACATCCCCACGAACCACGCGATGGGGATCAGGTTATACATCACGATCTTGCGGCTGACGAGGCGCGAGTTGTAGAGCGCAAGCAGCGCGGCGGTGAACAGCAGTGCCTGCGAGGTCGATATGACCAGTCCCGATATGGGCAGGAAGTCGCTCTGCTTTGGGGCGGCGTTGGCTCCCGATCCCGTCGCGAGTTGCAGCAGCGTGAGCGCCCCGATGACACAGTAGGCGATGCCCAGCATCCGGCGTGCGGTGATGTACCTCTCCGGGTAGATCTTCGCTTTGGTCGTGCGGCGGCGCGGGTGCAGGAAGATCAGCAGCGCGCCCGACACGATGCACAGGATCGACGACGTGAGGGCCGTCGCCCAATAGGTCGTCTGCTCGCCGGAGCCTGTAAGAAAGTCTGTCAACTCCATTGAAGTTTATTTTTTATTCTCCCTTGATTATTACACACGACAACCCTTGCCGACAGGCCGTTAGAGGCTGTCCGCAGGGCGGCTGACGGGAGTATGGATGAGGTGGTGTCTCTGAGCTTCATCAAGTTTGCGCCGCGCCCGTTTTACCGACGGGTATACAACACTACAAAGCTACGGAGAGGGGGTGGAGAAGGGGGTACGGCTTGGTGTCAATACGAGAAAACTTTGGTGTCAATACGAGAAAATCTGCATCCCGACACCCAATAGAGGCGCGAGGCGCTACTTTTGTTCCCGTTTGCGCCAGACGCTCGGGGGGATGTGCGTCTGCTTGGTGAACTGCCGGATGAAGTTGCTTTTGTCCGGAATGCCGACCCGCCGGGCGACCTCTTCGACGGTCATTTCGGGGTGTCGGGTGAGCAGGTGTTTGGCCTCGTCGATCCTTAATCCGCCTATCCACTCGTGGAATGTGCGGCCCATGCGGTTGTTGATGTAGAGCGAAAGGTACTTGCTGTTCGTTCCGGCGTACCCGGCCACATCGCCGATCTTAACGCCCGGTTGCAGGAACAGTTTCGCGTCCGTCCAGTTTTTCAGCGCGGTCTCGATGGTCGAGACGATGGCGGGCGAGAGGAGTTCGTCCTGTTGACCCTGTTCGGATTCCTCCGGCTCGACACTCTCCATTGCCTCCCCGATGGTGGCGAAGCGGTGGGCGTAATTATTGAACCGCACGGCGAAAAAGAGGTAGAACAGATCGAATACCCCCGTGAATATCAACGCGGAGGTTGTCGATGTGAAGACCGAGGTGGCGAGTGCGCCGATGCCGACGACCAGGGCCGCGTAGAACGAAAAGGCGACCCAGCGCAGGCGGTCGGCCTCGTTGTCGGAGAACCAGTTCTCCATCCGGCGGCGGAAACGCCTGTAATTGCGCACGAACAGCATGGTGTATCGCACCAGCAACAGGGCGTAAACGACCGCGAATATCCAAAATGCGATCCCGAAACACCTCTCCGAGCAGGCGAAATAGACCACGAAAACGGCTGTGATGAGCACAAGCGCGGGCGCCGCTTCCCGCAGGATCGCCCGCCATCCCGGAAACCGCACCTCAAGCAACGCGAGCATAGCAAAGGTGAACAGGAACGCCTGCGACGCGGCGATGGCGAGGGTGATAGCACGGATGAGTTGGACGCCGCTCGCGGGGTCGGCCACGGTGCTTGCAAGGTTGCCCGCTGTGAGGCTGCTCGTGCCGCCGCCGAACAGGTATTCCGCAGCATTGACGACCGCGAAAAACAGATACGCCCCCGCAATCGCCCTCCGTGCCCGGCGATAGTTGCCCAGCAGCGGACTCCTGTCGGTCGCGCCGAACAGCAACATGATCCCGGCGGTGAGCAGCAAGCCGCTCGACGCGAAGATGGATATGTTGGTGTACAGTTCGGTCATCATCGAAGGTGTTATGTCGCTACCCGAAAGTCCGGCCATTGCGCCGAGGATCATTGATTATGAGGTGTTTCGCCCATTGCCCGGCTGCTATCGCCTTGTGAATAAATTTGCCACAAAGATAGTCCTTTTCCCCGAACCCTCAGAAAATTTTAACACAAAAAAATCGCATCGGAATTAGCTGGTTCCGTGCGATTTGATTTTTGGTTATGAACTGGTATATGGAATAATTATCGTTTTCAGTTCATAAACCATATAGCGGATGGATTTCTAAATTGAGATATATATAATATTTTATAGTTATTATGCTTCCTATAGGATATTGTCTACCGGGCCCAATAGCGTTTTTTCTCCATAATAGTCGACCGAATAGATGTTGTCCTGTTCGATGAGAATTCCGGCGGTACGTTTTTGCGGATAGTTGGTGGCGTGTTTTACATTTACGGCGACGACGCGTCCTCCGTACCTCCATTCGACTTCGGGCACCTCGGAGTGTCCGACGACGATACGCCCTGCATTGTAATACTCCAGCACCCGGTTCAGATCTTCGGAAGAGATGGGATCGTCCTCCGTCACCTCTCCGCGGTACCAAAGCGCTCCGTTCGTGCCGAACAGAGGTTCGTTGCGCGGATCCATCGCGTTTCTCTCTTTGTTCGGATATCCTACCCAACGCCTTCCGCGTTCGTTTATCTCGCTTATCGTGTACCCTCCGCCCGTCATCTCCGTACTCAATCCTCCGTGGACGAATACGTTGTCGCCGAGGGTCAGCACCAGATGTTTATCGCGGATCCATCCGCCCAGTTCGGTGTCCGCGCCGTACAGTTCCGCATAGGGAATACCGGCCCTTTCCGCGAATGTCAGATGGTCTTCATGCACATACCTGAGATCGTTCTTCAACACCATATCCTCGTGATTGCCGGGAGTGAAACCGACACGGCCACCGGCATCTTCGGCCTGCTTTTCCAGCTTGTACATAAGCCACGCGATGCCATTGTCGTCGCGACCGCGATCGAGCATATCACCCAGAACTACAAGGCTGTTGGTACCGTAGCTCCAATTCAGTTCCCGATCCACGACCCCGTTGCCTTTCAGCACCGCCGCGAAAGCGTCGAGTCTTCCGTGAAAATCGGAGACAACTAGAGTCTTTTCGGGCTCAGTAATGCTCCACGGATGATCGGTATCTTCGTGGAGAGTGAATTCGAAAGATATGTCGGGTCCTTCACCTGCCGAATAATAGCGAAACTTAATATCGTCGGAGGCGTCGACTATCACGGTGTCGAGCGGACTACCGAGGGCTCTCGCCGCAATGATACGGATGCCCTCCTCGTTGCGAAAAACATGCAGGTTACCATATCCGCGGATGACGGGCGGTAACTCCGCCCCTTGCGAACCGTCCGGTTTATCGCAACAATAACCCGAAGAGGCTATCCACAGCGGAATGAAGAGTAAATTTGGAAATAATTTCATCGTTTATCGAGTTTGGATGAAAGACGGCTGCAAGGCCCTGAAATCCTGCAGCCGTCTTCGGTATTTTACCTCCCGGCGGTTTACCATGTGTAGTGCAGATAGAAAGCCCCGCTCGAGAAGGCGCTTCCGCTGAAACGGGAATATCCGCCCAATCGTGCGGTCTTCGCCTCTTCGTCGAAAGTCATTGAATAGCGAGAGTCGGTGCTGCCCACAGTGTATAGATAAAAATAGGTCATGTAGATTCCCGTATCGGTCGGCAGATGCCCGTTGATCTGGAACGAGGTGTCGTCGCTGGTGGCGTCGGGCGTGTAGAAATACCAGCGATTGTCTTCGGTCAGATGGAATCCGACACTCGGATCGGGAAGCAACTGCTTGTTCTCGTCGACCGTGAAGACCAGGTCGCCGTACCACTCGCCGGTTCCGTTCAGACACCAGTCTTCGATCTTGAACACGCCGGCGATCTCTTTCTTGAACAGTTTCTGTTTCCAGGGGTCGAACCGGGCCGAACCCGATCTGGTTTCGTATGTGCAATCCATCTCGGCGATGAGGGTCCAGGGATCGAGGCGGCGAAGATTACCTGAGAAGCCCGGCGCGCCTATGATGTAAGGATCGGTATATTCATCGTCGATCTTCAGTTCGAAAGCGTAGTCTGTCTCGACGATGATGTCGGGATCGAAGTTCACCCGGAAATAGGCCGTGGCCTCTCCCGCGGCGAAATCGACACTGTTCTCGGGGAAGGAGAGTTTTTCGGAGTGGCTGACAACCGTGACGGGAACCGCGATCGCGCCGGTTGTGTTTTTACGCATAACGGCCAGATCGAGATATGTGTCCGTCGGGCCCACCTCCGTGTTGGCGGTCGCGTCGAAATAGACCCTCGGGGACGAGGGATCGACTTCCGGTCCGGGCTTCCAGCTATCTTTCTCGCCACAGGAGGCCAGCACGAGCGATACTCCGCAGATCGCAAGGAGAGATATTCTGTTTATCGTCTTCATATTGTGATTTTTTTGTGCGTTATTCTGTCCATCTTCCATAGCTGTCCACGACCGAAGGATCGGGATTCAGTATCATTGCATCGTTAAGGGCGCCTTCCGCTTCATAGGGTATGTAGAGATTCAGCCACGAAGCGGTGTATCCCGGTATGGAGTTGAAACGGTTCGGAACGAGCCAGTTGGAGCCCGGATAACCGCGGGTGATCGCCAGTTCGCGACGTTTGATGTCGAAGAAGGCCAGACCTTCACCCCACAGTTCGATCCTTTTCTGAGCGATCAGATGGTTGTCGACGAAATCATCGACATCGGCGGCGGACACGCTGTAGGAACCGTCGTTATAGCGATATGAATTCATAAACGAGGTCAATGCGGCCACCCCCGAACTCATCCCTTCGGCGTAAGCCTTGGCTTCGGCCTCGATGAAATACATCTCTTCCACGCGGATGATCGGGAAGTCGGTCTGAAGAGCGTTGACGTAGTCGTCGGAAGTATCTCCGTCGTTCGGACGATATTTAAAGCCCACGTATGCGTCGCGTTTCGCCCATTCGGTGTTGTCCAAAAGAGTGTGGTATTGACTCGGAACGGGGTTTTTACCCGCGTCGGCGGGGTCTATCCACGTCACCTTGCGCCAGTCGCCGTCGCCGATCCTGTCGTAGAGGGCTTTGTCTATCATGCGGTAGCAGAAGTATTGCGAACGGCTGTAACCCCTTGAGAATTCGGTAACGCAGTTCGAGTGGAAGGTGTTCACCCTCGACTGAACGTAATCGGCGTCGGCCGAACGGATGTAGATGGAAAATATCCACGAGTTGTTCGCGTCGGCGTTGTTGAAACCGTTGGTGGTGCTGTGCCATTCGTCTTCGGTCAGAGGGGTGTACTTGTCGATCACCAGACGCGCATAATCGGCCGCTTTTTTATAGCAGTCGGCGGCGGAGGTTATCCCAAGGGGATTATACGCGGCGAGCTCCTCGTCGTTCTCGTGGGCAAGTTGGGTTTGCAGATCGGCGGGATATTTCTGGAACCGTGTCGCGATCTCGAGCCACAGACGCGCTTTGTAGGCGTGAACGACGGAGAGGTCGGCCTGCGTTTTGTTGGGCCGGGTGAAACCGTCGAGATACTTCTCGGCGTTATCCAGGTCGGTCATGATGAACCTGTACATACGGTAGAACGGCGCCCTGGGATTGTTGGTGGCATTCGCGGCGTCGAGTTTCTCGTCGACGATCACAGCGGTGAGCCCCCATATCCCGTTGGCTTCGGCCTCGGAGTCGAGAGCGGCCACCCCGGTCTTCTTGTATTCGTACATGCGCATAAGATCCATATAGGCCATCGCCCTGTACACCAGAGCGTTCCCGTAAAGACCCTGTATAGCTTCGCTCGCTTCGTCGGGGTTGGAGACCGCACCGATCATGTTGTTAGCGTTGAGGCCGATAGCATAGTAATAGCGCCACGGCTGGCGGGTACGCGACGAGGTGAAGTCGGTCAGATTACACCAGTAAGAATTGAAGTGGTTGTAGTTGGTCGACACATAGGGGCAATCGGTCATGGCATCCCTGATTATCATCATGGCCGGATAGCCGAACTCCTGGGACGACAGTGTTCCGAAATAGTCGTAGGCGTACATATAGGCGGCCGTACCGTTGGAAAGCGCCTTAAGGGCGACCTCCGAAACTCCGACCTGCTCCGCGACAGCGTATGAAGTGGGCCACTCCTGCCGGATACATCCGGCGAAGAGAGGCGCCACGGCGAACGATACGATCAGTCTGAATATTATTTTTCTCATGGTTAACCGGTTTTTAAGAGTTAAAAATCAATTTTAAGGCTCAACATGAATCTTCTCGTGTTGGGATAGTATCCGATACCGAGGTCTCCGTCGAAATCGCGGTTCGGAATGAATCCCTTACGCTTCGACCAGAAGAACATGTCGTCGACGCCCGCCGAGACCGTCAGGCCCTGCATACCCATCCTGGATGTGAACTTTTGGGGAAGAGTGTAGCTCAGGGTGATGTTCTGCAGGTTCAGATAATCGGCGCGGGTGAGCCACCTGTCGGAAGCGGAACCGAAGTTGCGGTCTTCGTATTGCCAGCGCGGTATGGTGTTGCTGGGTTTTTCGGGAGTCCACGCTCCGGCGATATCCTTGTGGAAGTTATATCCGGTGTGTCCGCCGTACGGAGGCGTCATCAGGCCTGCGTAACCCGAGTCGTAGCCGTAACCGCCCAAACGGTAGGCGAAACGGAACGAAAGCTCCAGCGCTTTCCATCCGAAATTACCTCCGAATCCCCCCAACAACTTCGGCTGGGAACTTCCGCTGGCGAAATAGGAGCCTGAACTGTAGGTGGTGGTCGTGGATATCTCTTTTGTCTCCTCGTCCATTACATACCACATCGGCTGTCCGGCGTCGTTGGTTCCCGCAAATCGTTTCAGATACCATGTCCTGTACTCCAGGCCTTCGCCGTAGAAATACGAGCCGCTGCTATAGCCTACGGCAACCTCGCCGCCATCGGCATCATATAGCGTCTGGCCGGTTCTTCCTTCCGCCAGCTTCAGTACCTTGGCTCTATTGAGCGAGCCGTTGATGCTGAGCGAGAAGCGGAAGTCCTTGTTGCGGACGATATGTCCGGTGACGTCGAATTCGAAGCCGCTGTTGCGCATACTCCCGACGTTTTCCCACTGGTAGGTGTATCCCAGCGATCCGGGAACATACACGGCGGCAAGCATGTTTGTCGTTTTGTTGTTGTAGTATTCCAGACCGGCGGAGAGGCGTCCTCCGAACAACTCGGTCTCGATACCGGCGTTTACGGCAGAACGGGTTTCCCAGGTGATGTCGGGAACCCCTCTGCCGCGGAACGGAAGGGCGAGTTCCCCGACCGACTCGGCGATGTCGTAGGTATCGGTAAATAGATAATCGCCTATCTGGTCGTTACCGTTCTGTCCATAGGAGACTTTCAATTTCAACTGGTCGACCCAACCGACATCGAAAAAGTCCTCGTTGGAGAGGAGCCAGGCCCCACCGAACGAGAAGAAATTACCCCAGCGATAGTCCTTGTCGAATTTCGTAGAACCGTCGCGCCTGTAAGATGCGTCGAAGTGGTATACCCCGCGGTAATCGTACAGCACGCGGCCTCCGAACCCTTCACCCTGATAGCCGTCCGACCATGAACCGGTATCGACAATGTTTATGGCTCCGGCGAGCTCCTGGTTCTCATAGTAGCTGAACATATTCGATTTCGTACCCGACAGAGAGTAGTCGGTGGCGGTGTCGTACTCGTGCAGCAGGGTCGCCTTGAGGTTGTGGGAGCCGAAACTCTTGTTGAAATTGATGAGTTGCTGCACGTTGACCGATTCGTTCTTTTCGGAGATGACCCTAACCTGTCCTCCGGGATAGGACGAACCGTAGAAAGGTTGCCACGAGCGGTTGTTCCTTCTCTCGCGGTTTCCATAGGTGACGTTCAGCGTCGCCGAGAGTTCGGGAATAAATTTCACATCGACCGCCGCACGGGCGCCTATGTTCGAGGATTCTGTTCTGTTGGTTTGTAGCAGAGCCTCCTGCAAACGGCTGGAACCCTGCCTGATGGGACGGGATACGCCGTCGTTATAGGTTCCGTCGCCGTAATCGTAGACCATTCCGTTATCGTCGTAGGCGATATCGCCGTTCTCATCCCTTATGAATATCGGATAGATGGGTGCGATCTCGTTCACGTTCGAGAATATGTTGTTGGAGTTGCTGGACATGTCGTAGGCGTGGTTCGATGTCGACTTCGCCATATCGAGGCTACCCCTGAAAGTCAGCCATTCGATCGGCTGAATAGTCGTGTTGAGACGTCCGGTGTAGCGTTTGTAGCTTGCCGGTGCCGAAATCCCGCGATCGTCGGTGAAGCCGAGCGATGCGAGAATGTTGAATTTCTCCGCTCCGCCTCTCATCGACACGTTATAGTCCTGACGCAATCCCGTTCTGTACGACTCGTCCACCCAGTTGTCGGGACGCAACAGGAACTTTTTTCCGTCGGGGCCTGTGACGGTCCTGCCGAGCGTGGCGTTCGGGTTCAATTTGCCGTTATAGCCGATAAGTTGTTCTCCGTCGGGCACGGTGTAAATAAGGTATCCGATACCGCCGACGTCGCTGTTGGTCATCCACGATTGGTTGGCGGTTCGGTTTGCCTCGTATTGGCCCATTCCGGATCCGTTCCTGAAATAGTTGTAGAGCGCCAGATAGTGCTTTTCGTAGAACTCGCCCGGTTCGGTTATCACGTCGTAAAGATCGCTTTTCCGCACCTGGGAGACCGCGACGCGTGCATCGAAAGTGACCCCGACCTTGTCGGTGCGCGAGGCTTTCTTGGTCGTCACGAGAACCACCCCGTTACCGCCCCTCGCCCCGTAAAGAGCCGTCGATGCGGCGTCTTTCAACAGGGTGATCGACTCCACGTCATTGGGATTGATGTTGTTCATACTTCCCGTGTAAGGTGCGCCGTCCACTATGATCAGAGGCGACGATCCCGCATTGATAGAACTTGCCCCGCGGATACGCATCGATACACCGGCGTCGGGAGCGCCCGACGACGACTGGATCTGCACGCCCGGAGCGGAACCCTCCACCGCCGCCATGACACTCGTCACGGGACGGAGCGCGATGGCATCCGACGAAATGACCGACGCCGATCCGGTGAAGGACGATCTTTTCTGTTCGCCGAACGCAACGACGACAACCTGGTCCATCATAACGATATCCTGCAACAGCGTAATGGTGAATTCTCTTTGTGTCCCTACCTCGATCTCCTGATGAGTGTGGCCGATGTAAGAGACTTCGAGCGTGGCGCCCGCGGGAACTCTCAGCGAGAACTTGCCGTTGCCGTCAGTGATCGCACCGCCTGCTGTCGACCCCTTGACCCCCACGTAGGCTCCGATGATCGGTTCCCCGTTGGTGTCGAGCACACTGCCCGATACGGGAATGTCCTGTTGAGGCCGTGCGGAAGGGACCGGTCGGGAGACGGCAGGCTCTTTGGCTCTGACCGAAACATACACCTGCTCACCGGAGATCACATACGAATTGCCGGTCAGGGCGAAAATTTCGTCGAGAACTTCCTCGACAGGTTCATTTTCGGCCGTGACACTCACTTTCTTGTTTACATCGATTACATTTTCGGAGTAAAAGAATGCAAGACCGGTTTGATTCTCTATCGCAGAGAAAACTTCTTTGACCGGTTTGTCGTTCATCCGCAACGAGATGCGGATATCTTGCGAATAACCGGGGTTTGCGCCGGACGCGCCTATGCTGACTAAGAGGAATAGCAAGATGAATTTCAGCGTTAGCAATGTCCTCATACTTCCGGCACCTTTAAAGGAATCCTTTTTCAACATACATTTACATTATTGTGGTTAGCATTTATTAATTGATCGGGTCTGTTTCGGGTTCTGTCATTCGTTCCGCACTTGCATAGGCTGTCTTATTTTCGAGGTTAATACGATAGTGATATGGGGCTGTTTACTTCTCCGACAGCCTGATCTTGTAGACATCATCCTCTTTCGTGTACGATATGGGCACGACATAGGCAAGCCCGGCAAGTACCGCGTCGAATCCGCCGTTCAGGTTCAACTTTCCGGAGCAGAGATATTTGCCGGCATCCGCTTCGCAATCCACCTCCACTCCGTAATAGATAGAAAGACGCATCAACACGTCTGAGAAACTTTCCCTGTCGAACATGTATATACCTTCGAGCCACAACGTATGAAGGGAGGAGTCGACATCCCTCACGTTTTCGGTCCCGTCGGCCTCGTCGTACACATACATCTGGTCGGGTCGCAGGATCGTGTTGCCTCCCGTCCGGTTGTTCGAAACAGCGAGAGAGCCTGACACCAGCACGATGTCGGTACGCGCCTCCTCGCCGTATGCCGTTATGCCGAATTCCGTTCCCAACACCTTCACATCCGCCCGGTCGGTGCGGACGATGAACGGGCGATCAGTGTCGGCCGCCACGTCGAGGTATATCTGGCCGTCCACGCGGATCTCCCTGGTTCGCTTGTCGAACGTTGCCGGATACGACAGCCGGGAACCGGCGCTCGCCCATACTTTGGTTCCGTCCGATAGAGTGACCTCGCTTCTTTGTCCGTAAGGGACCGTCAATTCGGTGAGGTCGGAAGGGCGGGAGGTACGATTTCCCCACCACGCAATGCCGACCACAACGCACAGAACGATGCAGGCGGCGCTGTACGATATGACGAGTCTCATCCGCCTCGAGACGAGCCTTCTTTTTCTCGTCCCTATATTCTTCCTGAAAATTTCCAACTCCCGGTCGATGTCGATAACTCCTTCGTGTTTTTCGAATTCGAGGGAGTTCCATATCCGGTATATATCGAGGAATTTGCGTTTATTCTCCTCGTTCCGATCGATCCAGGCCGACAGGATCGCCGACTCTTCGTCGGAGATGGAGCCGTCGAAGAATTTTGCTAAAATAGAGTCCATGGAGTAGTCTGGTTTTTCCCGTTTAACGAATAACGCGAGAAAAACCCCACTTCGGAAGAGAATATTTTATTCGGGGAATATCAACAGCCAGGTGACGAGAGCCAGAACGCCGTTTTTCGAGAGGTGTTCCCTAATGAGCAGATTGGCTTTGGTTATCTGTTTCTCTACGGCTTTGACGGATATATCGAGCTTCTCGGCGATCTCTTTGTTTCGGAGTTCGTCACGCCGACTCATTATGAATATCTTTTTACACTGGGGAGGCAATTTCTCCACGAATTCCCACACCCGGTCGACTATCTCTTTCTCGTCGAACTCCTCCCGGGCTCCAGTTTGCACCAGATCGGCGAAAACCTCCATCGATATTCCTTTCAGCCTTTTGGTTTGCGGATTGGCCTTGAGGTGGTCGAGTGTTTTATTTTTGGCGACGGTATAGAGCAGAGTGCCGGTGAGGGAGTATCTGTCGCGTTTATTCCACAGCGAGGCGAAAGTGTCCTGAACAATGTCCTTTACCGTTTCGATGTCGGGAATGTAGGAGTATACGAACGCGCAAAGCGGCTTGAAATAGCGTATGAACAATTCTTCATACAGACTCTGATATTCGTCATCACTTTTATACATGTGGGAGTCGGCAGTTCGTCTACGGTACAATTATACGAATAATCGACGAAACCGCAAGTTCAGGTGTCTTGCCGAACATGAACGGAATCGAAATATTATTCCCCGCCTGCAAAAGAAAACACCCGCCTCACATATTTCGTGTGAAAACGGGTGTGAAATTCGCAACTTTCGAAAAGTCAAGCCGCTTTGTTGAGCTACCTGCTCCTTAACCATATCTGATTATCAGAAAGTTGACAGATTCAAATTAGACTGTTCTCGATTTTACGTCACGCCGGAGCTACCGAAATACCCTTTTTTGCTATGTCGCAAAGATAGCGAGAACATCCGGCATATCCAAATTATTTCACGCCAAATAGTCTCTTAATAGTGGGGCGATAATTCTCTTCGAGGATTTTAAGTATGTCGCTTTCCCGATACAGGAACTTTCCGCCTATTGATGTGTGGGCGATGATTCCATTGTCACGATATGTTTGCAGAGTCTTTTTGCAGATCGAAAACTGAACTCGTAACTGCTCGCCTGTGAAATAACGGTCGTTTAGGAACTGCGGACGGTGCAGGCTTTCGATCTCGCCGAGTTCCTTTCTCGAATCCGCGATCTTGCCCAAAACGGCACGCAGATCCTCGGATTGTTTAGTTATCGCTCTTTCCATAGGGTAGGCTATATTTTAGGTAATCCGTCGGCCAGCATTTGCTCGATGTCCGACCGTTTATAAAATATCTTTTTCCCGAAATAGGTGTGGGGAATATGCCCGTAAGAGCGATGATACTGCAAAGCTCTCGGAGACAAATTCAGATGGAAACAGACCTCCTCGCTGTCGATTCATTCGTCGGCGGAGCGGGTAAGTTTTGTTTTTAATGCTTTAACTTCGGCTGTCAGTTTTTCGACCTCGCTCACGAGCAATTCGTATGCTCCGGCTTCGATATAGAAGAAAGTCATAGCTATTTTTTGATTAAGTTTTTCAATTTGGGATCGGCGGCGATGCGTTTCATTTCGCGTGCGACGATCTGGCGGACTTCGGTTTTGATACGGCGGTAATTGGCCTGTATTTGCGACTCCATCTCGTCCTTGCCCGTGGCGGGGTTGATGAACGAGGTGATCTCGGGCAATGGTCGGGAGACCGCCTTCTCGCGCTTCAAATGCGCCTCGTCCACCACGATCCGGGCGTGGAATATCTTCTGCTCGATCTTCTCGCCGAAGTTGTCCGACACCGCGCCCACGAACATCCCCTGCGACAGGTTGGATATTTTGCTCGCCGGGATCAGGCTGTCGAGTTGGGTATTGATCGAACGGGAGGTGTCGTTACGGTTAATGCTGATGCTCTCGCGCTTTTGGACGACCTTTCCGAACCGTTTTTCGAGGTTGGAAGCGGTGTCGCCCACGACCTGCCCTGAGAATACGTTTCCGACTGTATTCTGGATCACGCGGCTCTCTTTCTCTCCATAGTCGCGGGTGAGTTGGCTGAAATCCTGAAAACCGAGGCAGACGGCCACTTTGTTGCTCCGGGCCGTTGCGATAAGGTTGTCGAGGCCGCGAAAGTATATGGTCGGCAACTCGTCGATAATGACCCCGCTCTTTAACTGCCCTTTCTTGTTGATGAGTTTTACGATACGGGAGTTGTACAGACCCAGCGCCGCAGAGTAGATATTCTGACGGTCGGGGTTGTTGCCGACACACAGGATCTTCGGTTCCTTCGGGTTGTTTAAGTCGAGCGTGAAGTCGTCGGCGCTCATCACCCAATACAATTGCGGGGAGATCATTCTCGAAAGAGGTATCTTTGCCGACGCAAGCTGTCCCTGCAATTGGTCCTGTGCTCCACCCTGCCATGCGTCGATGAACGGTGAAAGGTAGTTCTCAAGCTCCTCATAAGAGGTAAGTATGGTGAAGATGTCGGCGTATTTCTTGTTCAGCAGTTCGATGGCGTGCGGGAACGTACAATACCTGCCGCCGTCGTAGATTTTCAGGAACCAGATGATGGCTGCCAGCAGGATGATCGGCGAATCGACGAAGAAGTCGCCCTGCTTCTGTATCCACGTTTTATTAAGGTTCAGCATTATGGTATATGCACTCTCATAGGCATCCGAAATGTCGGTCATAAACTTCGGATGGATGGGATTACACCTGTGGCTCTTGCGCGGGTCGTCGAAGTTGATAACATAGAACTTGGGCGTAATCTTGTATTTGTCGGTATGCAGCAACAGGTGGTTGTATGCGATCTCCGTTAGGTCGGCGAACTTGAAGTCGTAGATGTAGAGAGCGAACCCCTTCTCTATCTGTTGTTTGATAAAACTATTGACGACCGCGTAAGTTTTGCCGCTGCCCGGAGTGCCGAGGACCATCGTCGCACGGAAGGGATTGACAACGTTTATCCATCCTGTGTACTCCTTGCGGCGAAACCAAAACTTCGAGGGAAGATTGACCGAGTATTCGTTTTGAATGAGCCTTCGTTCCTGCATAAAACTCTCGTTCTCGATGTTGAAGACATCCTTGTCGAAGTTGCTCCTGAGCAGGCGGCTCATCCACAGCCCGGCGGATAGCAGGCACAGATAACCTGTCATCAACGTCAAGATGTAGAGTATCGGCCAACCGATGGGCAGCAGTCCACCTGTGAAGAAAAAGAGGAAAGCACCCGCGACAGCAACGATGATGATGTGCGACCAGAGTATCTCGCTCTTCTTTACCCCTCTGGTACCGAGGCACGACAGGGCCATGAACACAAAGCAACAGAGCTTTGTAACGACGGGAGAGGTGAACAGGCCGGTTGTGCGGTGGAAGTTAGATAGTATCCTGTCTATGATGTCGAGCGTCCAACCCAGACCGTTCAGTCATTCGTAGCAATACCAATAAGCGTGTATCGCTATGAACAAAAAACTGACGCCGCGCATGAAGTCCATCACTCGCGCCAAGCCTCTCAGATCGTCTTCTTCCTGCATAACGGTAATATTTTCTTCTCCAAAAGTAGGGAAGTGACGACCACCTTCGGGGGAAACAGGGGATATGGCCCGGCCACGCCTTGTAATGCCTTTGGGTATAGCAATCAATATGAAGAATAATGATTCATCAATAGGTCAAGGCAGATAAATTGGAGCATATTACTTATCGGCACTACCAATCCAGTAGCCTTTTTATCCCTCTCCTTGTCGGCTTCTCGTCTTTGCGGCAGACGCTCCAGCGAGAAATTGTTCGGCGACCCTTCTCCGTGTGACGGCGAGTGAACAGCGTCGTTACAATCCCCATTACGAATGACTTGTTCTCTTCGTCGAGAACCTCCGTCCGATGGTCGGCTCCCTCGACGAGGCAATAATTCCCCTCGCGGCGGTCGATGAATTTCAGCACCACCTCGCCGTCGATCTTACACGCGGCAAGATCACCTTTGCGGGGCTTGAGCGAGGTGTCGAACAGCATCGCATCGCCAGGTTGCAGGTCGCCCTCCAAAAGCAAATACCCGTTCACACGGGCATAGAAGGTGTTGCCACTGTCTAGAATGAATACCTCGTTCAGGTCGATCCTGTCGCCCGTGTAGTCCGTTGCCGGGGACGGGAAACCCGCCGAAAACGACCCTATCAAAGGTATAGTCGCCGGTGCGGTTGCAGGGTCGATTCGGTATATTTCTAATTGGAAGGCCATTGCGCCCTATAAGAACGCAAAAAACGGGCTGAAAATTACATAGAGGTGAGAATCATTTCCTCGCAGCGTTAATGATGCCCACCTCATGAGCACAGTTATTCCCTTCCTTGCCAATAACTGTCCGGAGTATAACACTTACTATTATAGATCGGTACGCTTTGTGTCCCTCGTGGTTGCTCATTGTCCTCAGTCGTTGATTTGGCGTAATTCTTAATATTATTTATTTTTTTTTGAATCCTCTCTTTTCTTATCTCGTAGCGTTCCATCGCTATGTGGAACTGACAAAGATCGTTTTGGAGATCGTCATTAACAAAGATCATCCCTCTGATAAAATCATGGTATGCTTCGCCCCCAGAATGCATCTCAATGGATTTCCTGTAATATTTCAATGCTACTTCACCTAAGTATGTTCTATGAAGTAAGTTACGGGTTTTATTATCCATCTTCGAATTAAATTTCTTAATAAAATTGCTTCTTCGTTTTTCTGCTTCTGTTCCCCTATAACCTTGTGTGATGTCCCACTTTGAAGATAAAAAATCATCGTATAACTCTTTGATTTTAACCCACTCCAAGAGTTCCTTATATATGTCCCCGCAAAAATTGTTTGTTAATAAAGTTGTTCTGAATACCGGCGAGATATATTCGGCTATATTTGACAAACAAAAAATGGAATCCGTAATTAAAAATTCGAGTAATTCAAACCCATCGTAGGTTGCATTATCGAATATTGGTAGTATCGCTTTGAGTTTATTTCCGATTTTATGTCCATTTTCTTTTATTGTTATAAACAACTTTGAATAATCATAATAAAAGCTTCTGTTTAACACACCTCCATATCCTATTTTATGAAATAATCGCCGTAATATTAATTTATTAAGATATGCCTTGAAATGTAATGACATAATTCTATTATATGTTAATGAGTCAAGACGCAGACACGATAATGAGATACTCTTATATAATTCTTTGAGGGTTTGATCCGACATTTTAATACCTTTATATTCTTGTGCAATTTTAATTTTGTAAAATGCAAGTATTGCATCTTCCACATCGGGCATATTGGACGCAGCATCAAATGGGATGCTTTTCTCGAACTGCGGCATTTCGATAATGGTAGAATAATCATGACTTGAATGGATGTTTCTGATTGCACGCGGTAGAATCTTGTCTTCTAACATTGCGACAAAATTGAGAAAATCAACATTATTCGTTTGTTCTTCATTATTAGACGAAACATACATATGGACAACATTGAATATTTTAACATAGCATTGAGTCGCTTGTCTGGCATCTCCTACTTTTTCATAATACTCAGCTGCGGCGAAATAATAAAATATCGATTTTCCCAATGGCTTTAATTGTATTGTTTTGACTTCTTGTAACCATTCATCTATTTCTTTATTTGTCCATCTTTTCGAATCACTTTCTTCCAATCTTTTTGTAAGAGCACTTAAAAGATCGCGGGACATGATATCTTCCTTTTTTTCACCGCGCTCCGTACAACATAACAGCACATGTGCCATTGATTCAAGGGATAAGGCAATCTGCGATAATTCTTTTTCTCGAAGATTGTCAATTATTGGGGATTTAGCCATGGCCAGAAAGAAGACACCCTTTGATAATTCATTGTGTTTTTCCAATTCTGCATGAAAGAGATTGCCGGCCAATATGAATAAGCTGCGATTATAATATTTGCAAGAATGGCAAGATTCGTTCTGTCGCTTCATACACTCGGCAATCGTTCCAATCCTAAAAGAGGCATAATGACCTTCCCATAATCGATTAAAGCGAGAACGAAGAAATTTATCAACCAATTTTCTCATCGTCGGCTCTTTTGCGGTGCCATACATTTTTTGAATAAACCAAAGAGTAACTGCTTGTTTCTCCTCCGGTAATTGTTCCTTAATAGATATGTTTTCAATGTGTTTTATTAGCTTTTCTGCTGTCTTTTTCGGAATATTCTCATCATAACAAAAGTCAGAAACGTCTTTTATTAGGTTGTAATCCCATATATCCAATAATTGGCATAAGCTTTTGCTATCGCGCTTAAAACTACTATTTTTATAATATAGAATATTCCCAAGACGTCGGAAAAAATCAGCACTCAATATGTACTTTTCCTTATTATTGGTGAGTAAAAATAGATGCCTGAATTCGGATTCCGTGACGGCAACATTAGTCAGCGTTATACCGCTCACATTTTGCTTTTCAATCGAGAATAATTTGGCAAGGAGCGGAGTGTATGCCACACGCAGATCTTCGTATATGGATATTTTTGAAATCAGTGCCGATGTATCTTTCGACATATAATAGGAGAGTTTTTTGACTAACTCATCATTATATGCCCACCATATAGGGTTATCATTTATAGAATCGACAAACTTGGGCCGGATAATATGGTCGAAATCTGATCGGTTTTCAGCATACAAACCGTACCTACGAGGATATATAAGCACTTTATTCCCTTCCCAATTGGGAGTTTTTTCAAGTTTGTATCCCAGCCCATATTCTTTTTCGTCGATAAATCTATTACCTATCAGAGTATTAGCCAATTCACTATACACCAGATATGCCGAATCAATAGTATTCCTTTTTTCATATGCGTGTCCCATCTTTAGCATAACCCGGGATAATCTTGCAATCAAGGTTGCATTTTGCTCTTCCAGACCTTTGTTACTTTCGAATTCTTTAATTATTAAATTCTTAGTAATCCTAAAATGGTTGATTGCTTCAGAATACTCTTCACTCGACATATATAGATCACCGAGATAATGATGGATGTTGGCTAAAACAATGGGAGTACACTCATCACGCTTACTATAATATTTAAGTACATCGGAGAAATATTGTTTGACAGACAATGAATAATCTCTTGAAAAATTAAATATTGCCGATATGATCTCAGATTTCTTCGAAAAAACAGATATTTCTTCTCGGAGTTTAGTGTGGAATTTATATTCATACAATCCTGTGGGTATTTTTGCTATTTGTATTTGCCTTAGGAACGTTATGATAGAATCGATAAATTCACGAAGCTCAGGGGTTCTTGTGTTTTCTATGAGTTCTGGAAGATATTCCAAGTTTTGCATGGAGAACCCACCATTATGCTGCTTAAATATGTGTCCCAACAAAAAAGATGCAGAAACAAGGAGTTTGTCACCATATTCGCTTGCAGGACTTATGATAGATTGGAATACAGGATTGACCATATAGTGAACAAAATTAATCTTCTGTTGATCGTAATACCCAAAAGAGAGATAATAATTACTCTCTTGGGGGTTACCATCTTTATCCGTAATCTTCACATCGATAAATTCACCTTCGTGCCTTTTCTTTTCCTCTATGTACTGTTTTTTCGTTATTACATATCGTTCGAACTGAATCGTAATTTTCTTGGGAGCGCCATTACTAACGTAGGTCAAATAGGTAACAAAATGATTCAAAAAAACTGCTATTTTCATTTTCTCGGCATCGGAAGTGTTTGAAATCACATTGGCAAAATAATGATGCAGGTTTAATTTATCATGATCCTCTTTTTTTTCACTCTCTTCTAATGCCTCCCCATTCGGAAAGAGTTGTTTACACAGATATCTTTCCGTCATCCGAGTAACGTCATTTGTCCCACTTTTATACGTTAGGAAACTATCGACATTTAATATTCCATTGAAGATGCTGCTAATCGAAAACTCCCGATCCGATACATCTTCCTTATAGGCATCAAAAAGTTCTCGTCCTGCTATAAATATAAATTTGGCTTTTGCATTGGAGATAAAAAATTTTAGTTGAGCCAAAAGATATAACAAATTCTGCTTTTTTACCCGATAAGAACTGCTCCCTGGAAAACCACTGTCTCTATATACAAATTCCGGAAGATCGGATTCTGTTTCGTTTCCTTTATTACTATTGATAATGAGTTTATCAAGCTCATCGCATACGATTATTAATCTTGATTTCACCAACCATGATTCGTCAAATATCTCAATAATTTGCATTAATTCCTGCTCGATTTCTCGGACAGAAGCATTAGGATAATGCTTACTTTTTGACCTTTTCTTAGAGAATAAACCTCCAATGTTATCATATTTGAGATTGATTTCCCCTTGCTTCTCATTATTATCCACAATCATTGCATCAATCCTGTCGCAACAATCATTTAATCTCTTTAGTACCTCGCGCGGGGTAATAAAGCGATATCCCACGCCCGAAAAGTTCAATACATATTTTCCTATTTTTCTAATTAGGAACGAGATAGAAATGGCTAAAGTGAAGGCACCTAATATCTTTATTATAGTCTTGTATGTTATCGAATTGCATCCTATCTTAATTGCAGCTTCAGGATTATCGAAAAGTTTTGGTAGGTCTCCCAAAAAGGCGTCACCGTCGAATGTAGCCCTAATCATAATGAATAAGATGACTATACAAAATACCATTAATAATTTTCTTATCAAAGAGGGTCTCCTTGAAGGGTACTCAGAGATAGAGTACTTCTTGAATTTCATTTTTATTGAATCGGCGATCAAGGCTAACACATCTCGTTCGCTGTTGATTTCATCGCTAACACAAATATTTATATGATGAATCCATTGCTTATTACTTGTGAGTATACGAACTATTAGGTAAGCAATGAATAGTAAATAAAAGATACCGATTGGTTGACAGATCAAATAATTCACACATCTTATGCACACCTGATCAATTACGGCCACGATCATCGGTACTAATAGAAGATATAAAAAGGAGATATTATCTAATACCGGACGTAGAAAGTCTTTCCAAAGTCGATTGTTAAATAGCTTTTTAAAAAAAATACTGATATTATTCTTTAATGGACATAGAAAGTTTTCCCGGAATCGTGCCCCTAATTGTATTTTTGAATAAGTAAAATTCTTATGAGTAATTTCTTCTATTGCTTTACCCACAACACTCGATTTTCCCATACCGCGATATCCAGTAATAAGGTATGAGCCATTGTAATTAGACTTTTCCTTGTTAAGCCAATTTTTAAGCGTTTGAATTATTCGTCTGCGAGCTACAAAATGATTGTCAATATCGCCAACGGTGGTGGGCTTGTGAAAGTATTTGTAGTTTGGTAAGGGTATATACAGACGTTTGATTTTAGAAGAAAATTGATCGAGGTCATCTTTTTTCATAATTATAATGTAGATTGGTTGATTAGGTTATCTAATGTCTTCAGGATAATGAATTATTGCTGTAAAAGTAATAATTATTTCGTAACAAAATAATCGATTAATTGGGAGTATTGATATTTTATTTATCGTTTCTTTCTTCGTTTATATAGCGACCGGAACTCCGGATCTATCTCTTCGTATGGGCTGCCCTGTCGTGAAAGTCCACGGAATATATCGTGGCCGTGGTGATTATCCGTTGCACGCTCTGTAGA